>Ga0307512_10001049_pt1 | contig 40508 bp, 38 predicted proteins | sample 14_EM_MG_FD_200267 | JGI IMG/M metagenome (GOLD analysis project Ga0307512, IMG submission 200267) | Populus trichocarpa ectomycorrhiza microbial communities from riparian zone in the Pacific Northwest, United States - 14_EM | ecosystem: Host-associated > Plants > Roots > Unclassified | place...
ATCTCCGTCTCCAAGTGCATCTCAAACACGCTCGATCAAGTATATCTTCAAGGAGCGACGGCGGTTGTACGGAGATACAGGGGTAACGGAGGTGGACAGGGTGACGGGGAGTATATATTCGGCAGACTGCAGCCCGTCCAGATATAGCGTGTGTAGATGGGTCGCTATATAGATACATAGATACATCGATGAGAATACACACTGAATACATGACTGTGATTCGAGGTGCTGCCAGGCTGGTCGTCGATCGCCAGGTGTTGTGTAAACGGCTTCAGCATAACTGTAGCCCCTGCAAAGAGTGTAACACACGTGTCGTTCTGATGATGCGTATACGTCACCACAAAGTCAAGGAGGTACGTATGCAACGCGACCCGTCGCCTGGGCAACGGGTAGCGTGTAATTCTCCCTCAGAGCGTATGAGGTTCCGTCAGAGCCGTCAGAGCCGTCCGGAACGCCTGGGTGTTTCAGACGGAAATTATGGTCCTTGCTGATGCTGTCTCCCATAGTAATCATCATATCGTGAAATGTTTTCTCTGACTCTCTTGTCGTCAATCCCGAATATTCAGCTGTTCTTGTATCTGCCACATCCTGCTGGATTGCTGCCTCTGGATCTTCAACTCGCTCTTGTACCCCAGTGGTTTCTCTCTCAATATATTCCTGCATCCATTGCTGTTTCTCTTGATTGCTTAGAAAGTGCGTTTCCCATCATGTCTCCGGTGCAAACTTCATTTTGAATCACGAGCTGTGGGATGGCCCAAGGGCTTGGATTCTTTCCGTATGAAGGTCACTCTTACCTTCATTTCAGTGATTACGTCGTCGTGTAGACAGCTTTGTCGATTCGACGTAGTTGTCCGTCGGATCAGGTGAAAAGTTCTCTTTCAGATTATTCACCATAGCAAGTTGCGTTCACTTTGTTGTTGGGTTAGATGTTGCACTTTGTAAAATATGGACAATATGGAGATAAGCTGCAACTTTTATGTTGTGGATGGTATGTTTAATCATCTTGAACAAAGCAAAATCTGCCTTTTGAATGACAATAAAATAGGAATAGTTACACTTACCATACAACGTGACCTGAGTTTCAGCGACAGTTTCATGTAACATGTTGGCGATTTTTTGAGACAAATATCGGCAGACATCCTTTCCCTTGGAAATTATCCTGTTTAAAACAAAGAATCATGAGATTTTCACTGTCGTACACCTCAATGTATGCTGGTAAACAAACAAACAACATGGGATAGACTTATTGCAAATCAGCTGACAGTGGGGATTGTCTGCAACTTGCATCCATACACAGCAGGATTCATCTTGGCTATAACGTACGAGTTGGATGGTATTTATTATATTCTGACTTGAAGCCAACTATATATTTTGAAAGACTTCAGACTTCATTTCGTTATTCTCTTCGTCATCTATTCCACAACAATAATTCATGGATACCCAACCACCATAGCGAGGTAAGAGCGGATCTGAATCAAAATAATTGATGGGGACTACAAGAAATGCGTCACTGATTGACACACAACACGCAAGCTGACACCAGTTAGGCCACCACGACATTGCCAATGCAGCCACCAAAAACAAGACACAGGATGCACATTCAAAAATGGTCAATAACACAGGTAGCGGCATGATTGTGAAGCAGTATGCTGTTTGATGTGAGTATATCCAGGTCGAGGTAAACAGCAGTCAAGTAACCGTATAACGTATGGTGGGTGTGGAGAGGTTCAGGACCACTTTATCGCTGCCCATAACCCCAAACCTCCATGGTTGACCCTGGCATTGATCCGCACAATCCGGGAAATCGAACATCATGATGTTCTCAGCTCTGGGTGTTCATCAGAACAATTTAGTCACTACCATCTCCAGGAGGGGACGAAACAGGCTTTAATTACCTCAGAGGAGGCTACAGAACCATCTATAGTTAAGATACTAGCCCAATCTTACTTTTAGAAGCAGCAACTAATTCCTTGTAGGTTTTTAACATATCTGCTACTCTCGCAAGACAAGGAGGTTGGGTCCAGCTGGAATAGTCCGACAAATGCCATGTCTTGAATATGGCCAAAATGGCAGATGAAGAGTTTTCACGCGATGCAATGGAGAAAACGTAATATATGATTTTGAAACCTCGGGCTGAAGTCCACAAACGGCAGATGCGAGACGTTGATTATCCTGGTCATAACAAGGTGAAGGCTGAAAAAGAAAGACACCCGGCAATGTTTCCTCAAAACCACCTCGACGGATTCCTCCCATGCCAAAATGATACCACAAAGAATATGCAGAGAGACTGGCGACGCAAAGGAACAGGTGCACCTCCGCCTGACAGACTCACACAGTCGACTCCAGAGCTGAAGCCACATCTGCTCGGAAAACCACCCACACCACCAGGTCGCGATGGCGAACATGAGACTTCCCATATCATCAAGTTCCCCTGTGGATGTGCGTATTCTCATACTTACCAACGTTGAACTGAATTCATTTCCCATGATGCGTACGCCCAGGATAGCCAGCACGATACAGAGTTTGATCCAGATATGCAGACTGATTATACAGGCACGGACACCTGCGCTCAGCTTCGTAGACTTACCTGCGGAAATTGACTGGATATGCTTGCAATTGTGGACTCAATTGATGTTAAGTCTTGTTATATAGGTAAGATTATGAGTAGATATCTTAGGCTGGTGGCGAGCCAAATATGTAGAATGGGGATTACCCACCCTTCGACACGTCACACGCAGCAGTGCCGTTCCACTAACCTGCTCTCTAGGTACAGACCTCCTGGGCTCAATAATCCCAAACCATAATAGGAAAGGAAAGCAAGTGAAAGGAAGCAATCAAGCAACCGTTCCACATACGCAATTGTACGGACCCCTAAGTCCCACAACCGACCAGAACCACTCAGTGTAACCCTTCCGCAAATGTGGTGTACGGGGATACTCCACCTCCCATTGACTGAAATCAGGATGTGGTAAAACCCGTGCCAACACAATTCATACTGGGCTGAGATCCAAACAAGAGACGGAGAGAAGAGAGAAACAAGAAAACATCCCAATGTGATCCTTTCTCCAGATCTCCACTTCCAATGCAATGCTCCAACAACCACTATTTCCTGATTTCATATCTCGGTGGAGGTAACTGTCGAATCACGCTGGTTGAGATATTCCGCTCATGACTTGGCATCAAGGGGAGCTTCCGCAGCCGGCATCAGTCGTAGCGTTTGGTGGTGTTCGATCAGATAATTCAATTGCATTGAGCTAGTCACCTCTCATTCGTCGACATCTACCACCTATATTTCTGTAAATGGTTATACTGATTGCATTCAAGCGTGCAAGAGCTGTCTGAACTCTGCGCTGTGCTTCCACATGCTCTGTAGAGTATATCTTACAGCCGGTAGTCATCAGTAGTTGGTATTGACTGGTAGGTTCATCTTCATTCGGTAATTATCTGTTGAAGTCTGCCTCGGTGACTATCCTGTCGACCTCATGGTTGCGCTCGGGATAGGAGGCTTCCATAGAGTTCTTGTCGACTTCGTAGACTTCTTGGTTGACTCTTGGTACGTTTCTTCGTATATTGCCTCTCAGTGGGCTCAAAGGTGTTGATGGGAGTTGATAATGCGGATGTCGTTATCTCCCCCTTTTGAAAACTCGTTGCTCCGTCGACGTCTTCTACTTTATATCAATTGTCTATTGCCATCGACACACAGTAGGTGGGAAACCAGGATTCAGGATTGTAATCGTGATCTCTCCTCAATGGGACATCTAATTCAGTGAGGCTTTCACTTGGGCCATAGACAAACACTATTTCCTTCCACGTTGCACTGTGTGCATGGTCTACCCTTACCTACTGTACCGGTTGACTTACAGTTGTATGAGAGATCCCAATGCTCTCGATCCTGATCTCATTGCAACACTTATGTTTCGTACATCCAAAATTGTGTGCCCTGTTGATTTTGCTTCGTATACTGAGTTGCATCAACCTTTCCAGTGTACTTACATGTACACTTGTCATTCTTTGAATACTTGGGGAAACGTACCAGCTCCAATCGCTGAGATTGCTCGCCGGCTTCCCGCTGTTGTGCTAGCCACTTCTTTGTCAGGTATGCTTATCGACTCTGCTTCAGGTGGGCTTCTTGCTTCCTCTGATTGTGCGCTGGCCGTGACTACTCTGCTGGTACTCATCGGCATAATCCAAGTCAAGTTTGATGATTCTTCTCGTGATGCGCTTGTAACTGCTAGCCATGTCAATTGGGCAATGCCCTTTGCGGTGCACCATTCCAGCACTTCCTATATGTTGATAGTTCCTGGAAGGGGTTCTTGGTACTGGTATAGTCAGCCCACCCTTTTGAATGTGCTAGCTCCGCCGATGACTATTCTAGTACGGCTTTGTCAGGAGGCTTATGGATCAGTAAGACTTGATTCTCCGGTGAATCGGATGTTGATTCATGCCGTAGTCTCTGAGGATATCGGGATCACCGAGGCCGATTCGGTCCAATATTCTGCATGCTAGTTTCATAGCTTGGTATCCAGCACACAGATTCCGTATCATTTCAGGCTTTGTAACTTCGACATGAGTCTTGTTGATTCGGTATCTCTAAATAGTGGTCTGGAATGTACTTGGTGGAGCCATGCAGGTGGTAAATCGTGTATCAGGATCATAGCGCTCAATTGCAACCTTCGTACCATGAATTCGGTAGTCAGTAATCGCAAAAACGGTATACATTCACATAACCAAGATATCGTCAACTAAAAAACCCAACTGATTGTCTCTCTCTCCTGTGATTCATCTCTGGTCATCTTTCCCCAGCTCTCCTCAGTGCACTTAACCGCTCTCAATCGTCTGTGAGGATTTACTCCAGGCTGCAGACCGACACTTGTTCTGATGACTCGGTATCTGTTTCAGCCGGATTAACTAAAGGAATCAAACGGAATGGTTAAGTTAATGGTGAAAATCAACGAGGCGGGGGACTGGCGGCCGGAGACAATGGAACATTCCTGTGGCGCGCGGTGCGTTGTTAGTGCCACGGCTTTCCGGTAACAGTCATTCAAGTATACCCGAGTTGGTTTCCTCATATGCCGCAACTACCGCGGCTGCGTATGACTGCTTGTCCAGCCTTCAAGACTGTTCGCATTTCTCGTGAGTCCGGTCTACCGTTGCTTCCAGCATTCCATTGCAATCCTCTACCCATAGATCGAAAGCCTCAGCAAGCTTTTTGCTAGCGCACAGATCATCAATTTTGCAGCCGAAAGCAGCACTCTGCTAACACCTCTCCATTCAGGTTGACCGAGTTGGGTATTCATATTCACAATATGGTGCGAACCTCTATGATTTGCAACAACATTAATCACTTTCACAATGCCCATATCTCCGGGTTCTCAACTCATAATGTTGGTAACTCTATACCAGATAGTATGGATGTCATGTGCCTCACCCATAGACCGGTTTCTCAACGCTAACCCCGGTCTCCCTGATCCGTGGCGTGTACACAATTTTGTCACCTCCGCAGGCCCTAGAGTTCTGCATGGTGGCTTTGGAACCAGCTGCATGCAGTTCATCCTGTATCTTTTCTCATGTGCAGTCATCTCAGTCGATCTTTGGAGCTGTCATGGTCACCACTGTAAGTGCACTTCTCTCGAGCGATGACGCTCATCTGGAGGTCGTTCATCTTCGTAGGTGCGTTTCATTGGATCTTGCAAAGCATCGTGTCCGTTGGTGTCATTCTATCGTGCAAATGTTGTTGGTGTACGCTGCTGTTAAGTTCATTCCCATTCGTGTGTGGGCTTCTTTCGGCTCCCCCATAACTGGGCTTCGTACAACATCTATGAACTAGAAACTCGACCAGGGATGGCCGGGTAGTCCACTGGACTCTGGGGAGTGAAAGCACCAGGACGGTTTTTCACAGTGTTGGGTATTGTGATGTAGCCGGGTTGACTCAAATATTGTCTTCAACTTCGTGTATGGCTGTTGTTAGGGAATCAATTTGTCAAAAGACATCGTGATCGTAATTATATCTCCTCTCCAATCTGGTAATTGATTGCAGCGGTCGGTAGGGAATCGTGTGCGCTCATTGTATGCGAAATATTACATTTGGCGGGTATTACACTTGTTTCTTGGTACTCAAGATAATTGTCGACATTGCGTAAGTCGTATCGGTGTCCATTCCATCATCAGAATCATCAGAATGTAATATGTTGGTCTCTAGACCAGTGTCGTACTGGATTTCTTGATTGGTGACTTTGTATTGTTCTTATTCGTCCAAATAGGGGTCAGTACCCAAATCCCATGCCCGTAATATATCTGTTTACGGAAGAGCGATAAATATGTAAAGCCACGTAAGCTTGTTTTGGGCGATAAAGGCTTACGTGCTGATAGGGACGGCGTATGTTTGCAAAGGTGGCCTCGAGTGATTGTAGTAGTTGATGTATAGGTAAAGGTATCACTACAGATCTAAGGCTCGTGGCAAGCCGACTACACAAGATGGGGGTCACCTGCCCCTGGAAACGTCACGTGCAGCCGTGCCCTTACACTGACGAAGGATCATCCACTGGTTAGTACGCTATTTGCTCATTGGTATTACCGCTAGCATCAATGTGGCTGACGACAGCAGCCTCTTGAGTGATCCTACAAGTGATGCCATGCATTGTTTCCAAGCAATAGCTAATTAGAGTTTATTATTATCTATAATTAGCGGATACTGTAAAGTATATTTTAAAGGATATAGTTATATGTAATATTTAAAAACAATGTAGTGATCATGCAGAAAGTAAATAAAAATGCTGGCAAGGCTGCAAAAACGAACTGAATGACGGACACCACAGAATCAAATGTTTGAATGTTCCAGATACCCCAGTGGTAAAATCCTGCTTCAATGCAGGGTCAATGATTTTTGGTCCTGTAAGCAGGGTAGTTTTAACATGATTCAATCACTGTGGGGCATAACCATGATATTTGCTGGCGTTGTAGACACAACAGCAAGTAACACGGTCACGGGCCCATCCTGAAAATGAGCGTCAACCTACTGTCAATGATTTTTGGCTTTGCATCTTGGGTCATCTAACCGTTGATTAGTAGTAATAATGTACATACAATTAATTGGCGGCATGGTCAGGCAAAATAATGCATTAGATGTTCATTGCCCGATCGTGAAAATGAGGAGCAAAGAAGGGTCAATGATTGTTAATCTTCGAGGCCAGCTGATTAAGATGTAAATAAGTACTATTTCGGCTTAATGGATGCAGCGGCTGTCTGTATATGCGAGGCAGACAGCTATCCGGTCATTGCCCCATGCTAAAAATGAGCGTCAACTGAGTGTCAACCATGTTTGGCTTTGCATCTTGGGTTATTGAACTGGCGATTCGTTGCAGACATCCATAAATGAGGTATTAGCCGCCTTTAAAGTCAAAAGCAATTATTGCACGCTCTCTGCCTCATCCTGAAAATGATTGTCAATGGACTGTGAACATTGTATGGTCTTGTACATTACTCAATCAAGGCATTGCATGGATATATCAGATCATAATTGAATTATTGACCCCCATAGTTCTCATAAATACAAAATCCAAAAGGAAAAACATTGATTTCAAAATCACCGATGTCACAACCTGCAAAGTGATCAAAACGGTGTTTCAGGAAGTTAATTTAGTGATTTGTATCATACACAATTATCAAAGAGCAAGTGCAATAGCATTATAGTAATCTTCAGAAGGACCGGTTGGAAAACTCGCTGAGAACCCGTCCAACTCAGACGGGTTGGGAGATGTCTATCACACTGTACCCAAGTTGCCAGTTCAGGTGTATTAACGACAGGAACTTGTATTTGATCAAGGTTTTGTTCCGACCCGGAACAGGTCCCAAAGTGTCGGTCCGGAACCATTGCTAACTCTACTTACCATGCAAAAACGCTCGATTGTTCTTCCCATATTGGTCTCCCTTCTTAACATATGGTCTACACTCCTGTAATCTTGAGCTGGAACCACTCGTGCTGGAAGATATAGCTAGGATACTCTAGAATCCCACGTAACTGCACCTTGTCCACCTCATCGTCATATCCCTCTGGACCACCAACACTTTACTTCAATGAACTTTATGAGTGATGTCAGCAATGTGCTGAATAATCTGCTCTTAGGAGTCTCTCATACCGCCGTTAAGATTGCATACTGATACCACTCTGATCGATAAATAACTCTACAGCAATGAGACCAAAATGGCAAAGAAACAGCGCAATGTCCCATATTTTTGTATAATAGAGAACACGTTTTTTATTCAATGGGCCACTTTGCAGGGTATATGTAGTTATGAGGTATTGAAACCCCACAATGACAAACATTAATTGCTTAAGAAGGGCAAACCAATGGGTTGACATGCATTTCAACGGGGCTGGATGATTGTTTGGTAAGAACAACCCGAAACATCCAAGGCTACCACACCAATTTCAGCCAGGAAACCTTGCGCTATGCGATGAAACAACTGCCCGCATGTACAATCGCTTTTCAGGTGCCACAACTTCCATGCATTCTGTTGTTCTGGTGGAAATGAATCGATGTGCAGAAAATATACATCTTGTGTTACGCTGAGTCTTAAGAACGATTACGGCAGACGTGAGGAGTACATATTCAAGCAATTCAGCATAGACATGGGCTGAACAGATAGTCGCTAGAACTGAGAAAAGCATTTCGATTTAGAGATATTCTGCCTATTCTGCATAATGTTTCATGATTACCATCCCTCGGCTACCACGAATACCCTTCATATATCTACACAGATTCAATTCCACCCACATTATGGGGTTCGTGATGTCCCAGGTGGTGTTCTACGTGTTAGCAGATGTGTCGTCAAGCTGGTTGATCATGGCTTTGAACTATACCCTGCCAATCAAGCTATGGTAAGGGCAGGCGAGCTTCTCTCCTGGATATCGGAAACGACTAAACATGTGTGATACTCTACTGATCATCTGTTCCCCCATCTTCCCTCCTGCCAAAAACAACACATCCATACTGCGCTCTATGGAACTGATAGTCTTTTACACTTGTCAAGAACCAGGAGCAAAATGTAAACCTGTCCAGCAGCCACCCGCAAACCACCCAGACACTCAAGTAGCCCTCACCAGTGCCTCCAATTACTTCCAGATGCTCCCTGTCCCCCCTAGATCTTTGCAATTTGCTCTCAGACTCTGTAAGAGCATACTCAGAGGTAGCTGAAGGTATCTGCGGTTATGGAGGTGTATTCAGAATGCAACAAGATAGGCTATTGGGATGGTCAAAGGATGGATCAGGTGAGACCTCGGTGCAAGTCTGCAGGAGACTTCGAGAGATGCCGAGCCCTCAGCGCTGGTCTGCGTGACAGTTCAGAAGCGGCTGAGCTCTGTATGCAAGCTTTGTGGGAAACTTGGTGCCATATTATCACAGCAGCGATTCTTAGGATTCCATAACCACAAGGCATTTCGTCTATTATATTTATCATTCTTTCAGTCACAAGATTCGGTACATAATAATATGGTATGTAGTGTCTATCTAATTGACTCAATATATAAATATACAGTAAATCTGCCTGCAGACGGTACTCGATCACAATCAGAGAACCACCTGAGGATGCCGATTGAGAGAGCATAGTGATGCACATGGAAACCGAGATATAGTGAAATCAGAGATGCACTTGTAGACCATAATTGTGTGACAATGGTGATTCAGTTGGAGGCCACAATTGTGCGAACTTGAACGCTGTAATACAGTCATTATGGAGATGAACTTGGATGCCGGGATCGAGTGAACCCAGATACAATCTTGTGCGTTGTGATGGAGCGAGTTTGGAGATTCACTTGGAAGCTGGGAGTGTGCAAACACAGAGATCCACTTGGAGACCGTAATCATGTGAGAATGGAGATGCACTTGCAGGCCATGATTGTGCAAACTTGCAGGCCGAGATCGAGCCAGTTTGGAGATCCACTTGGGAGGCCATGATTGTGCACACTTGGAGGCGGTAATGGAGTGAGATTCGAGATGCACTTGGAGGCCGAGATCGAGTAAACCCAAAGATGCTCTTCGAAACCGTGATGGTTGAACATGCAATTGCAGGCGGAGATCAAATAAACTCAAAGATGCACTTGGAGACACTAATCATGTGAGTTTGGAGATGCAATTGGAGACCAAGTGTGAGATGACCAAGGGATGCAGTTGAAGCGCGAAATCGTGCAAGATTGAAGATGCAATTCGAGGCCATGATTGTGCAGACCTGGAGACCGAAATCAAGGTACTTTGGAGATGCGGTTTGAGGCAATGATTCATCGACAATGGAGGAGTACTTTCAGGCAGCGAATCTTTTGGCCGTGGATCTGGAGGCCGTGGATCTGGAAGTCATATATCGGGAAAGAGGAGCGACGGGAGCTGAGACTCTATTCATTGGTTGACTCAGAATGGTGGGAATATACAGAATTGAGTACAACACGGACCGCTGAGAAGACAGAGATTGGCTGGATGTTGGACTCACTCCATCGTAGGATGATGCAATCACTTGGTGTATGCTGAACTTGGTGTAAGCTGAACTTGGTGTATGCTGTACTCGGTGTTAACTCATAATCGTGGCAGGGCGAGGTAGACAGTGAGGACTGATATTCATGTTCGTAGGTGATGGTGGAGTTGAGGAGAAGAGCGAGAGAAGAAGCGAGGAGATGGGAAATCATCATGAGAAACTGGGACGCAGCAAAGTCAGTGTGTAAGTCAATTTACCATTGTCAATATGGCAAGTATAACTCCTGATCCAGCGGGTAATAACACTGATAGCAGGTCCTCTAAACCCAATCACCCCAATAGTACATCTGATTTCTCATATCTGCTCATATCCTCCATATCATTCCAAATCTTCAACCCACCTCTCTTCCTCATCTACAATTCAACCATCACTGCAGAAGACAAAATCAAGTCATCCCTCTGTATCCCTCCACGCGATGATCATAAGTTCATACAGAGTACAGCATGCACCGAGTATAGCATACACAAAATACAGCTTAAACCAAATTCAGCATAGAACAAATACAGCATACACCAAACACAGCATAGTACAGATTCAGCATACACCAAATATAACATATACCGAATAGAGTATATACCGAAGATTGTCTGTCTTCCAGTCATTCTTACAAGATTACTACTGGAGCCCTGAATGTAGCTTCAGCTTCCGGCGTACCTCCTCACAAGATTGACTGCTGCCAGCCAGGTCTGCATGGGAGCTAACAAGAAATGTTATGTAGTCAGATTCCCACGGTTGATAATTACTGTAACCAACAAATTAATTAAGTCTTAGCACCCGGCGCTTCCATTCAACTGCCTCAAAGTACGCATCCAGTCATGTCCCATCATGGCCTCCAAGTCATTCTGCAAACTTGTTCGATCACTGCCTCCAACTGGATCTCCATTCCTGCATGATTACTGCCTCCAAGTGCATCTCTGAGTTCACTAGATATCAGCCTCGAAGTTCATCTCCAAACTCGCTCCATTGCAACCCCCAAGTTCACAGGACCATGGCATCCCAAGTGCATCTCCAATTGCACTCCATCCCAGCCTCTAAGTTCCCATGATCATTGAGTACAAGTGCATATCAACTCTTGCATCATTATGGCCTGGATACAAATCTCTGATTTCACTCAATCTCAGCCCTTCAGGGCATCTCCAAACTTGCACCATTACCGCCTCAAAGTTCGTCACTGGATTCACTCGATCATCTTCTTCAGGTGCCTCTCGAATTGGTCCAAGAATTAACTGCAGCCATTCCTTATATACCTCGTGTAGATTTGATAGCTATATAGAGACATTGTTGAGAATACAAACAGAATACATAAGTTTTAAACATGGTTGAATGATAAGTGATAGCTATGATTTCCAGGCACATCAACAGCAATCCTAGAGAGAATCAGGTTTTTCTCAGACTACTCTAATGTAATTCGAGGTACTCCCAGACTTGATGCCGGCGCTCCCTGGTGATCCCAGGTGCACCCAAAGTTCTGCCAGGCACACTGATGTGTTCCCAAACTTACCACCATCACTCCCATGGTACTCCTGTACCAGTCCTCAGAGATCCCAGTTACTCTGAAAGCCGGCTGGAATGCCTTTCTAGGGTCTGACAGTCTCCTGACATTGACGCCTCTAAGTTTACACCCAACATTCTCGCTGACACTCCTGCTGGCAACCTGTGACAAAAAGACATTTTGCTGATGCTAGCGGGGGTGGTAGTAAGTTGCACACTTCTCTATCATACATAGTTCGGGTCTTTCTCCTTCTCCCTTCTCACTCTATGTAAGTCTATAATGGCCTTCAATCAGGCTCTCGAATGGATATATATATGGCTTGCACTCTGATGAAAGTGGATGTGACAAAAAGAGACTAGTATGGTAAGGGAAGAAAGATGCGAGAGAGAGCCTGGGGAGCTCACTACACACAGGGTTCGCAATTCAACCCGGTTGATATTTCAACACCACACATTTGAGCCGGGTTACCATGGAAGGAACAGTTTAAGAGAACTGTGGGCAAAGAGCCTCGCAGTAACAACAAGGGTGAATGTTATTGATGATCAAACTGACATGGTGCTAGAACTGTCTACTACCTGATTCTCCCGCAAAGTTGAACTAATGCAGTGCAGCCGCAATTAATTCAACAGAGCCGCAGCATTAGCAAAAAAAAATTCACTCCGGGCGGAGTGGCACCGTCAGAGTGGACACACACCGTCAGAGCAGTCAGAGACGTCCCAGTCGCGGATCTGTGCGTGCCCAGCGGGGATACCACGCGTGGCGTTCCATATCGCCCTCCAATTGCCGTGTCGCTGTTTCTTCTCGCTCTGTCGGTTTATACGAAATACACACGCTGTCTTTCCCATCCTTTGACCTCATTCGCTCTTTCCACGATTTCGTGGATACACGCAATTGCGTGGATCCTCGCGGCCGGGTAGTATCATATCTTCTCACCCTCATCCTACGCTCCTCAAGCCAGGTTGACTCCTGATCATGGCATGGAGGTATTGAGAGAGATGACTTAACTTCGTATTCTTAGGTGATGGTAGAGTTGAGGACGAGTAAGAGAGAGATGGGACAATGTGTGCAACTCAATTTACCATCCCAGATGCGGCAGGTACGAGTCCCGATCCGGCGTGTAATAACACCGATATGAGGTCTTCCAAACCCCATCCGGCAAGTCGTACCCCTGATTTCTCATATTCCCTCATGTCCTCCACATGGTTCTCATCCTCATCCCCCATCTCTCTTTCTCATCCACATCTCAACCAACATCACAGAACACAAAGTTAAGTCATCCCTCTCTATCTCTCCATGGCATGATCATGATTTGACACCGAGTACAGCATCCACCCAAGATTGTTTGTCTTCCCTTCATTGTCGTGATTAAGAGTTAACCCCTGAATGTCGCTTCAGCTCCCGGCGTGCCTCCCTACACGATCGACCGCCATCAGCCAGCTCTCTATGAGAGCTGAAAAGTAAAGTCACCTTGTCACATTCCCACGGTTGCGAGTTACGTAACTGATGGATAGAGTCTCAGCACCGGGCTCACCGTCCATCGATCGCCTCCAAGTACTGGTCCAATCTCACTCGACCACAGCCTCCAAGTGCTTCTCCAAACTCCCTCAGTCACGGCCTCCAAATGAATCTCCAAACTCGTTCGATCACGGCCTCCAAGTGTAACTCCAAACTTCCTCGATTACGGCTACCAAGTTCGCACGATCACACCCTCCAAGTGCATCTCTGAGTTCACTAGAAAGTGACCTTCAAGTGCATCAGTGTGTTCACTCGATCTCGGCCTCCAAGTGCATCTCCAAACTCCCTCGATCACAGCCTCCAAGTGTATCTCCAAACTCGCTCAATTACAGCCTCCAAGTGCGTCTCTCAAGTCACTCGATCACGGCCTCCAAGTATATCGTTCATGAGCGACGGCGGGTTTACGGAGATACAGGGGTAACGGAGGTGGATGTTCACTCGATCGTCATCCTCAGGCGCACCTCGAATTGCTGACAATCACCGGGTGCTGCCAGTCCAGATATACCCTGTATAGATAGGTAGCTATCTAGATATATAGATACCTAGATGAGAATACAAACGGAATGCATAAGATTTGAAAAACGTTGAACGATAAGTAGTAGCTATGATCACCAGGCACACCAGCAGCATTCAGGCATTGTGTAAATGGCATCAGCATAACTGCAGCCACTGCGAAGTGTGTAACACACGTTTCGTTCTGATCGTGCGTATATGTCACCAAAAAGTAAAGCAGGTACGTGTGCAATGCAACCCGTTGCCTGGAAGACGTGTAGCATGTAATTCTCCGTCAGAAGGTACGAGGTTCCGTCACACCTGTCAGAGCCGTCCGGAACACCCTGATCGAATGATAACCATGTTTCTCTCTCCTTGTGGTGTGTTGCTTTTCTCTTCACCTTTGGACCTCCACCTAACTCCTTCCAATATTGCTTCACCAGGTCTTTTGCTTTTGTCACATTCTCCTCTGGCTCCCATGTATTAAACTTCTCGTCCCAACCATCCAGTTTGACGTTGTATTCTCACCTGGTTCCGTCAGATAGTGGGCGGTGTTTTGCTGTTGATTCAATGACATAACTTGCAGATGCGCGGCCACCAAGTAACCCGGTAATCGTCAGGGCGGTCAGCTTTGAGCCTCCCGATGTTAACTATGTCATAGATCATGACATTGTTTGGGCGATCTAGTTCCATGACGTTTCAGTGTAATCTTAGAATCTGGTATCGGCCAATATCACAGAGTACTAGTTGGTGTCGCGTATGGTTCACATTAGGGTAAGTAATTGGGAAAGTTTTTGTTTCTAAAAGTACTTTTGTACTGGCAGTAATGGTTGGGTCATTTGTGCATCGTGACTTCTTAGCCTCCGCTGACTGTGTATCTTAAGCATCGCGCATCGCATCCCTGGCAACTCCCAAAATATGCTGCAATCATTCTACAAATACGCATTCTTGCAATGTATTCACTGATATAATCGACTGCGGTTGTTGGAAATGTGCAATTAAGTCATGCGGTAAAGGCAGCATATAACCAAAGTCGAGTTCAAAATGCATCTGCTTCATTGTATGGTGTACCTAAGGATGTATAAGCATACTCGGCTAATGGCGTGTATTTGTTACAATCGACTAGAACGTGAGATGTGAAGCCATGCAAATAGCGTACAACCATCTTCTTTGGGTTTTCAGAGAGACAGTCTGTTTGTTGATGAAACGCTTTCTACATCAGCAGCTCGGTCTGCAGAATCTTCGCAACTTCTCGCTAATAGCCAGCTGTGTACCATACATCACGGTCCGATACAACTTCTTGAAGTACTCTGGTTATGTGGACAATGTTGTCAATGAAGATGCGTGAGAAGGCCCGGGTTTTGATTGCTTTCTTGCACGCTTGCCATTGTTCCCTTTTTCTCATGTCATCGACAGGCATTCCAATGCAGTGCTCATAATTTCCCGACATCGGCAGGTCGGTTATGAAGTCGATGCCAATTCTCCGCTGACCGCCTTCAGCCGTTGCAAAAGGTCATAGGAGGCTCATGGGTTTCCCACTCTGGTGGTTAGTTCAATGGCACAAGTCACACTGTGGAGTGTATCACTGGGTATCGTGCCATATTTGATTCCAGAAATACCGGTCTTTCATATGTAAGTACGTTCATTGACCTCTGAAGTGACCTCTTCCCGCAATGTCGTAGGCCTCATGGATCATTCATCGCAGTGTCGGCTTTGGAAAACACCACCGTCCTCTCATGTTTTGCTTTTTGCGTTCCTCCTTCTCCTTTTCCTTTGCTCTTTAGTTTATCAGGCTCTTTTCCAAATGTCCACATCACCACAGTAGGCCATTTTCTTCCAAATAGACTCCTTGCGCTGCTACGGATAGGTTGCTTTCCTTGGTTGATTCAGCGGATGACGGGGTGTCGCGACATAGGTTGGCCAAGCAATTTGCCATTCACCCGAACCATTGATAATCAATTATGCCCACATTTATGCGATGAATGCATTCTCAGGCCGCAGTTACTTCCATTGCCATGATATTCGATCACTGAACTCGGAAATGCTTTCGACAAGACAATGTGCCCACAACCTGATTCTTGACACCCGAGATGTGCTTCACCTCCCCATGAAAATTTTGTACAACTTTAAAAATATGCATCTGATTCACAGTGAGGTGTGGTTGTGTCAGGATCTAACGCAAGGAGGTGTAGTGGGTGTGTACCAAATATGGTTGCTCGGCTCCTTGTAGGTTCAATTTCATGTGTAATATTGCGTCTCTTGTAAACCATAGTTCTCTGTTGTATGCAGGGTATCACGTCTCCGCATCGTGTAATTTACAGCTGAAATCACCCAGTCCCCTCCCTGTCTGATCTTGCACCTGGAAGAGCACCAAGGTAATTGCACTTTGGCAAACGTGGAGATGCAGGCGATATTTGACCACGGGGTCAGGTAGAGCAAGGATCAGAGTTTTGCACAGTCCCGTTTAGTTTGTGTCGAAAGCAAGCCGGGATTCTCTGTCGCACACAAATCAAGTGTGCCAGACTCATCTCGGTTCTCCATGTCGCCGCCCCAGCTCCCCTGTTTCTTCTGGTCAAGTGCCAATTGTGTAAAACGGCATTACAATGTGAAGTGTGAGTGTAGTGTTCAATGAATTTTCTGTAGAAACTGGTGAGCCTCAGGAAGCCTCTGACGTCTTTACTATTCTCAGGATGAGGCCAATCCATCACTGTAGGAGTCTTTTGCTCGTTGGGTTGGATGCCGTACTCCTCAATTTCAACGTGGGAAAAATTGACTCTCTGGCAAGCCGAGCTTCACTTTGGATGTTTGGCCTTGAGACCATGTGCTGTCAGCGAAGCAGGTACTATAAAGACATGTACAACGTGTTCTGTCCGGGTACGGCTGTGAATCATGTGATGCACAAGGTATACAACAGGTAATCTACAATTCATTGATTCCAAGATGCGGTTCATCAAACGCATGAACTGGATCGGAGCGTGTGCCATGCCCAACGGCAGGACTCCCCCCCCGTTCTAAGCTGATTTGGTGGTGAATGCTGTCTGTTGCCTGTCGGCTGTGGCGATGCGAATTTGATGGTAACCAGCCGCCAAGTCTGATTTTGTGAACCCGCTGGAGCATTGCGTGGAGTTGAGTAAATCCTCAATGAATGGGATTGGATAACGATCCTTCATGGTTTTTGTGTTTACCAGTCGATAATCTATGTATATACGTCGTGCACCGTCAGAGTTTGGCATGAATGATACCGGTAAGCTGAAATTGCTTTAGGATGGATGAATGCCACCGCAGCAAATTGCCTTGTCTATCTGGCTCTGACGCTCTGCTTATTCCTACAGGGGGATGAGGTATGGAGAGCGGAATGGTATTTTGCGATTTGAAACAGTTGTAATTTCGTGATCAGCCTAACCTGCATTCTGTGAAGTGCCATATGTTGGCTTGCCAAAGAGGCCCTGCAATTCTGTCAACATCACATGAAACTCACCCGGCAGTGTATCTGTCTGAAGTGCACCACCCTACGGCGGGTAGTGTACTTTAATCAAGGAGACCTGTTTCATCAAGTCGGGAGACAAGATTGTAAAGTGGGTGTTCCGTATGAAGTTTATGCCCATGAACTGGGCCTGCTCCACGTATCCTTCCTCAACGTCCAAAGGGCATAGGTCAGGCTAGGAGTATACTCGGCATTCCACTCAGTCTTCCCAGAAGTTATCGGCTATCCACATTTCGTTGCTGTCATGGTTAATATGATGATGGTGCTTTGTATCACGAATCCATCTTTTGCCCAGTACGAGATCACATCCCTTGACGTCATAGACTGCATAATCTGCCTCATATACATATGACACACCAAGTGGTACGTTCAATTTGACTCGCAGGCATTTCTCTATGCCATCATTGATGGTGACATTCGCCATTTCAACAATTATCGATACCGGATCCATTGCACTTTGGACGGCCCTCTGGCACTTGTGTAAATCAAGGAACTTCTGACCCACATAGTTCTCCGACGCACCATCATGCTTCTCCTCTCTTGCGTTTTTCCTGTTCCTCCATCCTCTCACAGTCTGGTATCGTACTGTTCATTTGAACCATAGTAGTTCGACCACTGAATCATCTAAAATTCCAACTTTCAAGTGGTGGTAATGGGTGAATAATTTGCATTGACTATCTGGCATGACTTTGCCCAGCTGTTTCGACAATACCGTACATGATGGTGTGTATGTGGCAGCTACAGCTGGAGCTACTGACCTCCGGTCCCTTTTCCCACCTCGGTCTCCGGGTATGCAATACTGTCTAGCTCCCTCTCTGCCTCACTTCCCGTCGCCGGCATATTCTTATTCTCCTCATTCAGCCGTCCACTCTGTTCCCAACCGGTTGGTGCACCCCCCTTTTTCTGCTCTTGGGGTGATTATCCAGACTTAACACTTGGAGCATCCTTGCCGACCAAAGCTTGTGTGAGTAGAATTTTCCTCAAGTCGCACTTTGGGCAATTGTGCGAGATATGACCCACCTGGCTGCAGGTATAGCATGTTAAACCATTGTCCTTGGATGTGCCAGCTTTAACAATTTTGCCACCTGTCATGGAGTCCATTTTCCTAGGGCGAACTTTTGGAGTTGTATTGGTGTTTGAGACAGAACCACTTCCGGTTTGAGACTTATTACGAGACACGTCCAACGCAGCGAGGCGCTCGATGCGCCTCTCGAGAGTTGGAGTCTTATCGTGCATGGCGATATAGCCGACTCACTCTTCATATACTCTCTGGTTGCCATTTTCGATATTATACACATAAGCATTGGCTACCATTTTGGTTGGCATTGGCTCGTGTGGGTACAATTCCAAATGAAGGTGATGGACATGCTATTTTAACTCTTTGACATATTCTCTCTTCTCAAGAGTCAATTCCGCCCATTCGTGTTTGACCAGATCCAAGGTATTGGGCGAAATATACTCAACATTCAACCCAGTGCAACAGGTCGGCCATTTGATGGACGTACTCATTGGGAAATGCTGAATGGGCCAGAGTACTGCATCGTCTGTGAGCGGTAGCACTGCTTGCTCAGCCCAACATGTTGGGTCGACCCATCCAATGGCCTGGGCGGTATTCCTGAAGTGTCACACCAAAGCAAAACAAAACTGGGTGGCATAGTCGAAGGTTGGTTTGCACTCATACTTCGGAAGGCTAGATGACTTGATGTTGGAGCCATGGCTTCCAGACGCGCCACAGTTAGGTTCAGATGAGCTATGGATCCCTGCTGGGCCTGGCGTTGATTCCAGGATGTTGGGCGCCGGAGTCGCACGCACTTAGGGAGTCGTAAGTCATTGAATTCCACTTCTGAACGCTCTCAACTCGGATTCATGACTGCATTTCCACGACAAGAGGTCTTTCACTTGGTCCAGCAGCATGTCATTCTCCCGCCATAGCTGTGTTATTTCTATCAGCTCCATTGTCTCTGGCTCTGACTTCCATACCCTATGTAGCCCTGATCCAGTTGATTGCTTGGCCGGACAAGAGACCGGAGCTGTCGTCAATAACCTTCTTTCTGATTGTGACGTATTCTGTTGTGCGACATTCTGTTATTTGAAAGCCTGATGGGGCTGAGTGATTGAACCTGCCGCTAAACCTAAGTAACTTGGCATTGACAATTCTGTTGGTAAAAGCAACATCTTTTGCATGGTGCGCGACGTGCATATCATGAGTAGCAGCAAGCGCAGCAGAGTTGGACGACTGACGCGATGTCTCTAAGCCGCCGGCTGTCCACTGGTTCGAAGATAATGCAATGCAATCGGACATTGTACGTTGTGTTTCGATCGCTTCTGATGCTTGTCAGGCCATCAGGGGTCTGGTGTTGCTTCCAATATGGGCAGATGGCCTCGCTGAACATATCGGAGTGAATCTTATTGATGAAGGAACTGACATCTGACTAGAACTCACTTCTATGGGAGTCACCTGTAGAGCTGAACTAATGCAACAAAGCTGCACCGGATTCAACAGAGCTGCATCTTAACATGCACATAGTCGTTCACCAACAGAAACAACAAGAACCTTTCTCTGGGGCACTAAGTGAATCCGACAAAATTTGTGGTATAAAGTGATCATAAGTGACCAGGTTAAACTGGAATCAGGTTCAGGTTAAGGCTGCCGAGAGCACAAATATGGTGGATTTATTAAAATAACACTCTGCATTGACTAAGGTAGCTGTAAACTAATACCAGCCAATATATCGGCTCACTGGAGGTGATTTGATATTTGGTGGAATCATGTCTCCAGGCCAGTTTACCAGACTTTTTTCATAATTCCAATTTGGATCAGACTGACTATTTATTTTAGTATTGAATGACGTCAGATTAAGGGCCGGGTTATGAGGCCAAGTCTGTACATGCATACCACCCTCCCTGTATTACAACATGACAATTGTATCAGCAGGTACTATAGAAATATTGACTCTGCATCATTGGTAACATGCCCAGAAGGTTATTCTCCTTTTACGTTCATGCAATAGTCAGCAATTTGCTATATATCCCCCTCTATCCCGCAATTAAACCTGAAGGCCCCAGACAGATAGGAGAAACAACAAATCCATCTTTGCCACTGTACACTGGATCGCAAGGTTGTAGGCCTCAACTCATTATCTAAGCATCTGACCTCCTTCACTACTGCCTAACGTCATCATTCACAGATTTTTGAAACGGTTGTTACGCTTGTCTGTTGCCATTCCAACTGAGAACGTCACCATTGCGGTGTACCGGCAGCATGTGACCCAGGTCCGGGTAACAGACAATGTATAAAGTAAGCTGGCCACGTGACTTAGATCTCTAGCGATAATCTTTCCTATACCCATATTTATCTACCATCACTCAAGTCCACGTTTGCAACCGTATACCGATACTTACCATACGTATGCCCATGAAGCCGAATGTAAGAGTACTTTCCCTTTCATGCTGTCGGTGATGCAAACCAAAGAAAAATTCCATCACCTCGCATTTAGAATGCTGATCACTGTATATTGTCAGTACAATAAGGGAGGAATTATACAGGTCACCCAATCTCTTGATGGCATTCTCGAGAAAATTTCTGTTTGCTCTGCATTTAATTCCATCCCACCAGCACATTACCAATATCAAGGCTTCCAGAATGGTATTTCTATGGTGACGCAGTTTTGCAATTTCCCTCTACCACTGCTCACATGAGGTCAAAATCATCCAGAAACCCATATTTGGAGATCCTACCAGCCATAATGGTAGGACAATATAATTGACTCCAAAAACTTTAACTTGCTTACTTTAGTAATTCACATTTCTATAATTTATAAAAATCCATACAATCAGAGTTCTTTGAAAGAAAAACCAATCTAAATTACAGAAAATATTTCATTGTGTTATTGCATGCATTTTAGACAGTGATTTTCTGCATTGTTTGGTGTACCAAAAAACATGCTGAGAAATGCGCTGTGAAATGTACGTTGCCTAGAGACCGTGCAATAACTCTTCTGCAACATTACAACGACTGCACCAAGAATTATGAAAATCATGTAAATTACACAGAGGTATATTTGTTTAATTGTCTGCTTCTTTATAATAGATTGTGTTTATAGCAGGCTTGGGTGGATTTGAAAAGAGAATGTGTTTAAGGAAGCAAGATAACGATTGTGAGCCTTATATGATCTTACCATTCTTGGTTGGCGAGATTATGGTAATTAATTTTGGCTCAATTTTTACTCCTCATGTCAGGCGAAATGGCAAAACAGCCCAACTGTCAAATGACCCTTCCATAGAGGCAACCTACAAGGTGAATCAAAGAACCACCAGTGCGCAATCACTCGGTATACAGACAGAAAGTGGATATTAGATTTACTGCTTCAGGCGAGACACCACTTGTCTGAGCATTAACCAATTACAGTACAGTGTTGAAATAAGGCTCCAGATATAATAATTTTTCAAGAACAGAGTGCAGCCGAGACAGTGAGTGAGGATAACGACATAAACACACAGTATTTACCGCTGTCTTCTAGCAATGCTTGCAGTTGAGTCTTACTCCTAGTTGGCTATTGCCTTGGTCACTCTGCATGAACTGTACTATGCCAGGGTACTCTAAATGGGTGTCCCTTTCAGGTGAGCTGCTGTGAAGTGCATCAATCTGGCCCACATAACATTTCTGTGGTTTTCTGAGTATGTGAGTTGGGCCAGGAATAATGTTGCGGTGATGTTTGTGTTCCAAAACTGTCCCTATATGGACCACGGGAGTTCATGGTCCGCGACGTGTCTCTCCCCCATCGAATATTTGTTGTACTATATACGCAGTTCCTTTCTTCGGCACAGCAGGGCAGCAGTGCTTACCACAGTATGCACCAGAATTGATGATCCTGTGATTGCCAGCGACAATGTTGATAGCAGAGAGTGTGATACATTCACATGCCGCATAACTTCGTGTACAACTGCTGGCACTTCATAGTTTGAGGCATCTGGCACCACCGTTAGACACCTCGATGCATTGATTAGCTATCTGCAGTCAGCACCTCACAATGTGCTGTGAAACACAGCCCAAGTATGAACTTTTCATACTGTGGAAAACGCTGAGCTACGGAACTTTGTATCATGTTTCAGATCTCAGAGAACCTTCTTGCAAGCTAGCTCAGCTACAAGCTGAGCCAATCCACAAGGTTATCATATTGTGAGAGCAAAAAAAAGTTCCCAGATATTGGTGGAATATTCTTCAGTGAGGCTGAGAAAACCGAAAGCCTTAATGATGCTTAGAACGTGTATTGGAATTTGCAAATACTACTTGTATGGCATAATGAAGAAATTCAACCAAGAGTGTGACATAATGGCACTATTTGAACCAATAATGTTCGTTACCTGCTTTTTGGGAAAGTTTTATCACTCGATTCTTGGCTGCTAAATTCCTTCAACATGGAAGATTAGTTACACCCATAACCCCTGAACGCAGGGATTAATTTCAAACCAAGTACTCCTATACAGACTCTCCCAATCACTATGCCAGATGTTTCCCCAAGGCCTAATTGGCCCAGGTGGGATGGCATGTAGAGTAATTACCTGCATTGATGTGGTGCGGGATATCTCTATACATATATAATTACAGGTGATAATTCCAAACAGAACACATCCCTATGGGGCGATGCATAGTTGGCTTCACAGCATGTAACATGGGCTAGTCGATTCCCGATATATTGTCCACACTATCCTATCATGATAAGTACCATACTTGCAGTATAAATTATCTCAAATAGTCAATGATTTAATCACCATGTAGCGGTGTAGCCTTGTCTGAAAGTTCCGAACTTACATGGTTGTTGGCTTTCGGAATTTCTATCTTTGTGATCCCAGTTACCATCGGCACCATGTTTACCCAACCTCAGTTGTTGTTACCCTGGCAACATGCATCCATTTTTTAAAAACTTCAAACTGATTGTGTTATATACATATCAGGGCCTCTGCATTTAGGCAGCCATGCTGCACATGTCTTTCCCTAGAACAAAGCCAAACAATCAAGGAGGTGGTAGTCTTTGAGTCACTTTTGGCCAAAGATGCACATTGCATGTATGCACAGTTATGAAGTGTCCAATAGTCCAGTGCGGGTGAAACGGTTCTGTATCATTGAACATAGATATAGCCCACTAAGTGACCTCAACTCATAGGAGTTAGGAACCTCGATTTGGAGAGGTCCAACCCTTCAATTTGCATATCCATATACTGATATCGACAAGCTTCTCCCCGTCAATGCTCATTACCACTCTAGACCTCAGATTCGGTCCCACAGACAGGAATATCTTTCTTGTCCTTCTCCTAGTAGCTGCTTGGGTGGGTAACCTGGTGGAAAGTGGCCTCGAATTATATGATTCTGAGGATAACATATATGTTGTGAGAATGCTTCTCCGTATAATCTCCGATACATCCAAGTCCAAACGCCTCTGGTATAAGCAACTGTGCAAATCAGTGAACCTCAAGCCGAATGAACAAACAGAAACCACTCCATCCCGCAAAAATCTTCTTTTGTGGTCATCCACAATGCGGTGGAATAAGAAGTTCACTACTTCCCTGCCCAGCCATGGCAGGATGATAGCATTATCAGACCGGCCTGTTTGTTATGGGGTTCTTGAGTCCAATACAATACAATATTTATTCAAATTATGTACAGCTGCCTATCTCACAACTCCCTCTGAGTGTCCTCGTATTATCCTATCATTCAACCTAGTCACCATCATTTCAAGATCTTCCCTCAGTACCGCAACCAAATCATTGTTGCTATTCTGTTGGGTAAATATTATTTCCACCACAGATGTAAACGCAGCGCGGAAGACTCTTTGAACGGTAATGGTACTGTTGTGGTGTACCAATCAACCAGGCAACGAATGACTTTGTATTCCACAAATGACATAATGTCCACCGCGAGGTGGGTCAAACCCTTCTCTTCTAAACAGACGACCAGATCTCCACCGGACTCGACGTTCATCTTGAGTGCTTATTGAGATGGTATCAATCTGAATTGAGTCATACATAGATTGATCTCGTGAATCATGAAGGCGCAACATGGTGATAATTGTTATATAAGATAAAATTCTTGACAATATTTGATTATCGTCTTCCATCTTGTTCTGTCAACTGAGAATTGCAGCCACACCTTGTTCTTCTGAATGTCGGGGACATTGCAACCAGGTTATAGGTATCTTCAATGGATTGTATACATGGACATCAACAGCATGACCACAATACTCATCATAACATTATCGCAGGAGCGTCATACCATTTCTGCATGCTTCCCGCGATAACTGCCATGCTTCCCTATAAGTTAAGGTGTTCATGCAATGTGGTTTCTAAGCATTTCGCTCCTGATAAGAATCAGGCCTTCCATTGCATGATATCATCTCAGACATTAAGCCAGTTCACAATTGGACTTCAACATCTTGCATTCATTTTTTAGGTAGTTGAAACATCTACCAACCTTAGTGGATAGTGCTTATCACTGATAATACCTAATCCAAATGGATATAGATCGGCCTGCATTCTGGATTCAATTGGCGACTAACCAATACCATCTCAATGTAGACCATGACCCATTGGCTCATATTACATACCGATAGCAACATTGCAATTCATACTATCTCACATCAGCAAAATGTATTTTTGTCACTGGAATCCTCCAAAAGTGTCTGAGAGAATATGGGGTGTAAACTTAAATACCTCAATCACAGAAGAGTCTCCGAACCTGTGAGGGCATTCCGGCTCACCTTGAGAAAAACTGGAATCTCTGATGACTGGTACAGGAGTACTGTGGAAGTAATTGTGATACTTTTGGTAATACCTCAAAGCGCCGGAGAGAACTTTAAGTGCACCTGAGAGGGTCTGGGACACCAATGACAAGCCTGGGAGAGCGTGTGACTAGCCAGGGAGCACTTCAAATCACACTAGCAAAGTCAGGGACAAACAATATCTTCTCTAGAAACTCTGCGGGTGCGCCGGGAAATGATTGCTACTACTTATTGTTCAATGGTTTTTAAAACTCATGTATTCAGTTTGTATTCTCATCTATGTATCTATATATCTATGTATCTATGTATCTATGTATCTATGTATCAATATAGCTACCCATCTACACACAGTATAGCTGGACTGGTGGAGGCAGTTCTTGAAAGCTTTTCGATGTGCGCCAGAAAATGACCATCAAGTAAACTCAGAGATACACACTGAAGTTGTGATTCAGCGAGTTAGGAGATGCACTCAGGGGCGGTAATCGAGCGTTTCTTGAGATACACTTGGAGGCCTTGATCATGGCAGTTTGGTCAAGTACATGGAGGCGGTCGATGGAGGGCGCGCTGGGTGCTGAGACCCGACTTATGGGTTAGTTAACACACAATAGTGGGATCAGGACGAGGTGACATTACCTGTGAAGCCCTTCAAGGGAGCTGGCTGGTGGCAGTTGAGCCTGTAGAGATGCAATCCGGAAGCTGAAGCTTCATTAAGTGTCAACTAGTAATAGTGGGAATGAAGAAATGACAGAATATCTTGGCAGGATTCTGTACTCGGTATATGCTGCACTCGGAAGACGCTGCACTCAGTCTATGCTGCACTCAATGTAATGCATGCACTCCGTGTTAACTCATGATCATTGCATCACGAGCCAGAGAGGGATGACTTAACTTTGTGTTCTGCGATAATGTGTAGAGGCTTGCGCCCGTGTATAGCCTCGTAGGAAGCTATATGAGAAGATACAGTTGCCAACGTGGATGGCAATAGTGTAGAGTAGTATAGGGTAGTTAAAGTAAGATTATTGCTAAAGATCTAAGACTCGTGGCGAGGCGACTATATAATGCGGGTGTTACCCAGCCCTGGACACGTCAAGTGCAGCAGTGCTGTTACATAATCCCACTCTTTGGGTGTAGAGCCCCTGGGTTGCATAAACCCGTACACGAGTAGAAAAGGAATCAATCAAACAACCGTTCAACTTACGCAAACATACAAACCCATATGTCCCACAACCAATCAGTACCATATGGTAGGCATTTGGCGGATCCGGCGCATGGGGAGACTCCACCTCCACTTGACTTATCTCCGGAGGTGGTAAAAACCTGTGCCGACGCCATTTGTACTGGGCCGAGCTCCAAAGAAGTAAAGAAGTCAAGAATTAAAGTGAAGAGAAGAGAAAGAAGGAACATCTGAAGTGACACTGTCCTCCATATCTCCACTTCCGGAGAGTGTTTTCACCGGACCGGGGGTGGACCGGTCTGGACTGTTCCGGTCCGAGTTTAGTCCAGTACGGCCCGAGGATCTTTCGGACTGGGATCGGACCAGTCTGAAATTTCTTTGGACTGGTCCTGGATTGCATTGCAGGGTTAGGTTTATACTTGCTGAAATCGGGTTAGGAATGGGGTAAACATGCCCTTTGGACTGGAAACCCACACAATACTAGAATAATTATACTCTAGATGTCCATGAGTACGGGCCCAGTGGTTAAAAGTTGGGACGAATTACGGTTTTGGCGGTCACCTGATAGGATCCATACCGAATCTGCATAACTACCATTAGTAGGAATGGACTAGTCCAGACCAAGCCCGTCCAGTCCAAGACTGCCTATTGGTGGTCCGGTCCAGTATGACCTTCCGGTTGGACCAGACCGTACTGAGCCCTACCCCAGACCGGGTCCGTCCGGACTGGTGAAAACACTGCTTCCGGAATGACTAGAATCCGACCATTCAATCCCGCATTCGTGACTAGTACCAAGTGTAGATCAGCGTCGGAATTAGACACACTCATCTTGGTGAAAGCGCCAATCTTAGTATCAGGCTTGGCCTGACTCGGCGGCATCGGTCGTGGCTTCTGCTCGCGGCTCATCATCACTATCGCCATTGCCATCGTCATCGCCTTTGGCCATTGCATCGGTATATCTACCTTGTTAACATCCCAGTAACCGGTCATACTCACTCTACTGCAAATTTGCCAGCAGTCGAGCACTCCCAATTCCTCGTGAACAACTCCGCAGGCCTAGCCCATCAGTGATCATTGTTGCTGTTCTGGTAGTCATATTTGCACTGAGTCTGCTCGGATGAGCCGGGCATACCTGCTGTGCATGGATTGTAGCTACTGCTCTCGGTATCAGAGCCGTCGGTGATGGTCACTCATATATGACCTCGTATCTATCTCGTTAGCTTCTCATATGATGGACATTCATACCATATATTTTCAAATGTATTTGTGCTCTCCAGACACTCTCGTGCATGGCTTGGTAGGCCAGCCTCAATATCAGATATCCTCTCTTGCAGCCGGTGGCTCTCACCCGGTGCCCGTCAGTTGTTATAGTCATCCTCCTTCCGCATCAGCCAAGCAGGCTTATAGGCCCCTAGCATGGTCGTTCGGCATTCATGTCGGTGGGCAGTTTGGTAAACATCCCAGTCGGTGCCTTCGGTAGGTAAGGCTCCCAATAATCCTCTTATTCGATCCCAATCATACTAAGTTCCTGCACCCTCAATTCAAAGCTATCCGGTAATCATCGTTTGGTAGTAGTCTCGACTGTCTCACAATGCCATTTGGTGACTGTTACTGGCGATGACGTTTAGTAGACTATTTGGTACATTTGGAGATGATTTCGGTCTCGTTCGCAACCGCTTGAGTTGACATACATGCACTCCTTCGGCATAGATCTAATACGCTTGACTTGTCATCATCTCTCCGGTGCTCTTGCAGTCTCGCTGATCAACCTCCAAGTCGGTGCACTTGTAGGTACACTTCACATCTGGCCTGTGCTTAATGCACTTATCATCTCCAATTGCTGGGTGCGCTCGCCGGCTTTCCTCCGCGTCTGCTTTCCGCTCCTTGTCCAGGTGTGCTTTCTGTACCTTGTCAGGGTATCCATATCTCATCGACTAGTCTCCAGCTGCGAATCTCTGCCGGTAAGTGTGCTCCATGTTGCTTCCTCCATGCACATCCGGTACGGTCATTGCTCGCATTTGGGGTTGGCTGTGATTGCGGTACGGTCATCCCCATTTTGTACGTCGTAGCTCGGCCGACAACTATTCCATTACGCCTTCTTCTGTTCCAGTGGCAGCTGTGTATCCCGGGATTGACAAGACTGAGTTGTGATGGCCGAGACTGAGTCGGGATCCCATTTGGTATTGTGACTTTCGCATGCGGTGTCTTGATTCATCTGTAGGGGCGTGTGTCATCACTCCTCTGGGTGCACTTTCGCCATGCTGGGAGTACAATTGTTGCTTCGTCTCCACGTGCACTTGACGCTGCTAGCATTCTCTATTGGTGAATGCATTTCAAGATGCTTCATTCCTGCACTTCCAGTACGGTAATTTGTCGCGGTAGGGGTTGTTGCGAACCCGGCACTATCATCCCGCTCGATAAAGATTGTTGCTCCACCAATGATCATTCTCGTACGGCTTGTGCGGTATCGGCACTGTAGCTGTAACTGGGAATTTCATTCGTGATCGTATTCGGCATTTGAACTCAGGCATGTAGGTGAATGATTTCGTATCTCTGAATTGTGTTCGCCCGCAGTACATCGTGTATCTGCATATCTGCGCTCGATTGTAACTTCGTAGCTTGAAATCGAAGTAAGTGATGTCGAGATGGATATAACTTTGGTTAACCGCAATATCCTAATAAAAGGGAAGGAGGTTGATTGTCATCCGTCTCCCTTGTTCCATCTCCTGAGATCGGTCTCCTGTCATCCATTACCTGTCATGCATTTATATCTGGCCGCGATCCATCTCCGGCTGTGATCCATCTCCGGACAGGATCCATCTCCGGACAGGATCCATCTCTTGTTAACCATCTCCCGCCGCAATCTATTTCCGGCCGCGATCTCTCTATGACTGTGATCCAGTTGCTTCTAGCCATTTGTTTCCACTACTATGTGCATAATTGCGCTCGTATGGGCCGCATTCCGTGCCTTCACCTATAGCTTTGTAAGCTCTCTAAAGGTCAGTTTTACTGACGTCCATGAAATCCGTCTTCCATTGACTCTTCATCACAGTCCCATAATCCGGTGACATATCGTCCATGATAAGTTATTACCCACTCATTGATCCATCCATATGGCATGGGATCTGTAAGTCCAAATCCATGATCTGGCCTCGTGAGCCCTTGATCTCAATCCACCCAATTGCGTGAATTCCGCTCCACTGAACTCAAAACAACTGAAAACTCCGTTCAACACAACTCCGTTTAACTCAACCTCTCTCAATTGCAATCCACCCATATGGCAAAGTGTAGCCGGGTTCCAAATCGATTGCTTGTTCAATTGACAGATGTGGTGGGGGTGTTTCCGCCCTGGTTTTGGTGAATACCTCCACGAAATCTCCATACATGGCTGGGATAAGTCCTCCGTCAGCGGTAGGCACCATCGTTGTTGTCGTGTCGGCTCCATCTGTAAACGTTAGTTCTCAATTGCTCCTAGATATGGAGCGGGATAAAGGATTATTCAGGAGCCCAGATTTAAAACGGTTCGCCACATTACGGTGAAGTCCCGCAATCCAGTACTCCCTTCGGGTCTCGGCGTGCCGGTAGCAGTCATTCAAAGTCTGCGTTGTTGGTACACTCTTCTGCCGCAACTACCTCCACTGCTCCCTGCTCGCCCGTCCAGTGCCTGGTGCCTATCTCACCACTAGAGATGCTTTCCACGGTCACTCCCAGCAGCCCTGTACAATCTCCCACTCTTAGGAACACTGTCCAAACGACCTGCTCACTGGCCAGTACATCATCAATAGCAGTTGCTCAAAGTATTTGAATATATGAAGTACAGCCACCTTCGCAACGCGCCTCCTCACTAGCCGTGATCCAGGTAAAGTGCCAGAGCATACCTGATGGCCTTTCCGGTCCACGGCCACTGCTTCCGCTCACCCTGGCGTTGCAGAGCCCAAAGTCAAATGCATTGCAAGTTGACACTAGGATTCCTAGCCTCATACCAATCCTCAGTCTCCAGTTCACAGTGTATCCACCCCAGCCGCCACCATGTGTAAGAATATGCTCACTGAGCGAATCACATACTTGTCACACCCAATTGAGGATGTCTGAAAACCAAATAACCGTCCATTCCCACGTGGGGATACGACACAACAATTGAACCTCTTTGCGCTTGAAATTCATGCTGAATCCACTGGTCTCCTGAGAGCGCCCAGACAGTCCATCCGGTAGCCCCGTGGATCCTCAGAATCCCGGCTACAAAATAACAATCATCTCCCTGGTGTTCCTCAAAACCTTCTTCAAATGCCATCGTATGGGCACATATCCATATTCGCTGGTTGGCGATTGATCAGCTTTCGTTGACTCCGTTGACGAAATCGAATCGAGCTGGCGCAGATGGCTCTCTCTCCTCAGATAACGATCCAATTTGGTCGTCCAGTCAGATGCGAAAGGAGATAATTGACAATGTTAGTCTTGATTCGTAATGGTTAGCCACTTTAGACCATTCGGGGGTTATTATACTTCCCTTATGGAGCTGCCACACAATCTGCAATCGCTGCTCCACTATCCTGAACTCTGACCATCCATAGACGAAAGAAATCGGCAATCATAGTTGTATCATTCCATACGCGCTGCTGGTACTTCTTAGAGCATCCGTAACGAAGATGACGCCATCAATTCGTGCAGAAGGTAATCACAATTGGAATGGCCATCGGTGGCATCGCTGGATGTGAATTGGGCGAATCACGTAAATCCGCCCTGATCGTCCGTAGGTGCAATTCGTTCGAGGTATATAGCCGTTTATCGTTAATTTGCTATCATCAAAAGTGAACTGAAGTAGGACCGGCTTCAAAATTGCCAATAACCCGTCTCTCGGTGGCGTCTGGGCCATGGAAGCGTCCCTGTAATCGTCAATTGACTCAATTGAGAGGTAACTTATCGAATCTCATTGATGCTGCAATTTGTAGCGTTTGATTTCTCGTATGATGAATTCGTTGCAAATAACTTGGACTAACTTGGTCGCTGACGCGTCTTCGGGCCGGTTGGCCTCTGGAATCAACTCGGAATTATCTCTAGTACTGTTAACCTCAGCTGGGTGTACTTTCCAAGCCTAGTTGCTTCCGCAATCTGTCACTGTCAAGTCCGAACAATTTTTCGGTCTTATGTGTTGCGACGCGTCTCTGGCCCATTGGCTACTGGAATCCGCACAACATCATCTCTGCTACCGTTAACCTCAATTTGATAGAATTATCAGCACACTTCGCTTCGGCAATCAGTGGTCGCAAATCTGGATGATATCTCACACGTTGTTTGTGTGTAGTGACACATCAGAACGGAGTAATTTATGAAATCCAGTTTGCGAAACCTGTCACAAATCGTAAGAGCGATAATACTGTAAAGGGACACGCACTTGTATGGCCTCGTAGGAAGGCATTTGAAAAGATACGGTTGCAAACGTGGATGTCAATGGTGTAGAGTAGTGTATGGTAGTAAAAGTAAGATTATCGCTAGAGATCTAAAACTCATGACGAGCCGACTATATAAAACGGGTGGTACCCGGCCCTGGACTTGTCACATGCAGCAGTGCCGTTACATGATGGTAGAGTTGTAGACAAGGAAGAGAGAGATGAGGTATGAAAATGAGAACAATCGGGAGGATACGAGCGGATATGAGAAATCAGGGGTACAACTTGCTTGATTGGGTGGGGAACACCTCTTAGTGGTGTGATTACACGCCGGGTCGGGACTTGTACCTGCCGTATCGGCGATGGTAAATTAACTCGCACAGGAACTTATCTTATGTCCCAGTGCCTCAGGATGATTTGTGAGATCTACACGCATCTCTCTCTTTCTCGTCCTCAATTCTACCATCACCTCAGAACTCTAAGTTGAATCATCGCTATCAATCTCTTGATGTCATGATCTAGAGTTATCATCGAGTACAAGCATACACCACTTACAACCATACACCAAGTATAAGCATACACCAAGTACAGGATACCCTAAGTACTGCATACACCGATTACTTGGATCATTCTGAGATAGACAGTCTTCCACTCCCTGCCAGTCTCTCGGCAGCCCGTGTTGTACTCAATTCTGTACATTCACACAATCAAGAGTTAACCCATCAATAGAGTCTCAACTCCCGTCGCACCTCACTCCAGAACTATCACCTCACCATTGACTGCATCAATCTACACCTCGAATCACACTCGGTCATGGCCTCCAGGTGCATTATAAAACTTACTTCATCACGGCCTCCAAGGGTATCTCCAAAGTTGCTCGATCACAGACTCGGAGTACGTGCTCAATTACACTGTCAAAGTGTAACTCCACGCTTGCTAAATTGCAGCCTGCAAGTGTTTCTCCAGTCTCGCTCCATTCCGCCTTGGAACTGAATCACCAAACCGGCACTATCAGAGCCTCCAAATACATCGCCAAACTGGCACCATGACGGCCTCCGAGTGCATCTCCAAACTCGCTTGATCATAGCTTATAAGTGTATCGCCAAACTCTAATTCTTCTAGCCTCCAAGTTCACACGTTCATTGCCTAAACGTGGCTCTGTTAACTGGCACTATCACGGTCTTGGAGTGCATCTCCACAATCACTGGATCTAACCATCGAAGGGTATCCCCAAAACCTCTCGATTATCGCTTCCAAGTGCGTCTTCACATTCGCTCGATCCCGAAGAGGTAAAACAGCAGAGCTGCGAGGGCAGACAGCCCATCATCACCATTTACCTTCACCTCGCATGGCATCCGAAGGGAATTTTGGAGAAAGAGCTGTTCTGGCTTAAGGTGGGTAGAAAGTAGATGAGAGGATATGAAACAATACCTGGCCTTGATGAATCACAGGAATTGGGTCAATGTAACAGAACTTGAGAAGTGTGCGTGAGGAACCACAGAAATCGTTTAGATCAATGAAAGCTTCGCAACAGTGCGTGGCACCAAGAGGCAAGGAATATTGAGTATTGATTGTATATAATTCGATAATGTCTGTCTACCCGGGGTCCATCTACCTCGGGGTCTCCCAAAAACATACTCTGTTGCTCAGTCCGTCTCCGTTATTCCTCTATCTCTATATAACTATATATAGAGAGACGTAGATAATAGATGGCATATTATCATGTAGCGAATCTTGTAACTGAAACAAAGAGGAATAAAAACAAAATGCCTTGGGGTTGTGAAACGCTAAAAATCACTGCTGTGAGAATATGGCACCAAGTCTCCTGCAGAGCTTGTGCAGAGGTCTCAGCTGATCTGGAAGTCTTCCGCAGACCTGCGCAGAGGTTTCAGCAGCTCCAACATTTGACTATTCTAATATTCAATCTCATAGTATTCTGAGTACGCCTCCATAACTGCAAGTGCTTTCAGAAGCACGTGAAAATGATCTTGCTGAGTCTGAGAGCACATTGCAAAGCTGCAGTCGGGACTGGGAGCATCTGGAAGGACTTAGAAGCACTGGTGAGGGCTACCGCAGTATGTGGGAGGTTTGAGTGTGGCTTCCTGACTGATTTACATTTTACTGATGTAAACAAAAGAATACTGTTGCTTCAGGCCTCTTATCTTCAACCAACGTCATAATTGCCTTAATCATATCGTGCTTATGCCAAGACAGTTCTCTCAGATCGGGGGTGTACCCCGATCCTCCTATCTCGTTGAACATTAGGTCGGAGGACCCACTTACATCCATATCAGCGATCGACTGCCTCGCGTGTGTTTCACCCAAATCTTCAGTCTAATCTCGTAAGTGCCACTAGTGCCAAGAAATGAACCCGTTGGAATGGGAAATGCACTGCTGATATCTAAGTATCCCAGCCATAAAGAATAAATTAGTTGATCAAACAGGAATGTGCTATGTTCTTGACTGATTGAATCTACAAATGACTTGCATGTATTCCATCTCAAGGACATACAGCTGTCATACTCACAATCTCTTCAATACGTGTTGTGCACATCATGTACCTAGACTGAGATTGACTCCATGACATGTATTCAATGAACTATTGAAATTACCACAACAGCAACGGCCAGAGTTTCGGTCAGAAACACCCGGGTGTTCCGATTGTCTCTGACGGCTCTTACGGGACCCCTACCCTGCGACGGGAAATTACATGCTACCTGTCGCACAGGTGACTGGTCGCGTTGCACAGGTACCTTCTTTAGATTTCAGGGACGTATACGCACCATCAGAACAACACCTGTGTTACTCTTGTTTACACAACGCCTTGCAATGTTTATGCCTTTCTCCGGCCGCCGCTTCATTGTGGATGCCGCTGATGCGCTTGGAAATTATAGCCACTACAAATTGTTCAACAATTTTCAAAACTTATGCATTTAGTTTGTATTCTCATCTATATGAGTATGTATCTATATAGCTACCTATCTACACACGGTATATCTGAACTGGCAGCACACGGTGATTGTCAGCAATTGGAGGTTTGCCTGAAGATCACAATCGAGTGAACGTCCACTACTGTTACCCCTCTATCTACGTACACCTGCCGTTGCTCATCAATGGTGTACTGGGAGGCCTCAATCGAGCGAGTTGTGATATGCCCTTGGATGTTCAGATCGAGTGAACTCGGAGATGCACTTGGAGGCCTCAATCGAGTGAAGTCAGTCATGCACTTGGAGGCCAGGATTGAGTGAACTCAGAGATTCACTCCAAGGCCGTGATCGAGCGGGTTTGGAGATGCACTTGGACGCCGAGACTGATTGAACTCAGAGATGCACTCCCTGCTCTGGTCAAGTGAGTTTAGAGATGCACATGCAGCAGGCTATGATCGAGGGAGATTAGAGGAATCGTTGGAGGTGGTTGATCGACAGGCGGGAGATAGGAGGCGTGCAAGGTGCTGAGACTCGATTCATCGGTTAGTTAACTCGAAACTGTAGGAAGCTGCTGAGGTGACTATAGCTATGAAGCTCTTATGCAGAACTGGTTGGTGGCAGTCGATCGGTAGGGATACCAGAAGGCGAAGCTATATTCTGGGGTTAACTTCAAATCGAGAGAATGAAGGGACTACAGACAATCCTAGGTGTGTGCTGTACTCGGCGTATGCTGCACTCGGTGATAACTCTTGATGATGGCATGGAGGGTTAAAGAGGGATGACTTGACTTTCAGTTCTTGCAATGATGGTAGAGTTGTGGACGAGAAAGAGATAGATGGCTGATGAAGATGAGAACGATATGGAGGATATGAGTGCACCTGAGAAATCAGGGGTACACCTTGCCTGATTGGGTTTGGAAGACCTCATATCGAGGTTATTACCCACCAGATCGGGACTCATAGCTGCCGTATCGGGGATGGTAAATTGACTCGCACACGAAATTCCCTATGTGCCAGTTTCTCCTGATGGTTCTTCTTGGATCCTCACGGCCGGGTAGTATCATATCTTCTCACTTTCTGCCTACGCCAGAGTGTATGTTTGAAATAGAAGACTGGCAGAGCAAGAAGAAACAGCGAAACTGCGATCGGAGGGCAATATGCAATGCGGAGTGTGGTATGGGCACAGGGCGTGAAGTAATCTGCCACCAGCGTGTCGCTGACTACACTGACTGAGCATGTCCACTCTGATGGAGCCATTCTGCCCAGACGGCAAAGTTTTTTGCTGATGCATTGTCGCTGTTAAGGATACACCCCTATTATTGAATTGGTATTCATAGATATAGGCCTATTAATGAGATACCAGATGATATTAGCTATGCTCCACGTCATTCTATTAGCATTCATCACAGCATTGGCAACTTCAAAGGTTATGCCTGATAACTCGCAGGCGCAGAGCCTTGGAGATCCAATCTACCCAGATTTTTTGAAGTCAGCAATCTTCACCGCCATCGAGGCATATGATAGAACATCCACCATGGAAAGTGGTGATCTGAATTTTATGAAGTCTAAGGTGTCAATTGTGGAGGATATTAAAAGAATTTACACTGAGTGAATAGGGAGACTGCAACATGCCATGAACATATTCAACTCCACCAAACCAGAATTAGCCGAACCGAAAATTGAATCATCTGTTCCACCTGATCTGAAGAAATTGTTTGCCGACAGGAAAATCAGGATATTAGACATTTATCAGGGTCAGTGGACACTGAGATCAAAATCCGTCGAAGGTGAATTCATAATGAGGTTCAAAATAAAAGTTCTGAAAACAGTTGCCATTGTATATGTTGCTATTGTGTGGCCCAAACTGGACTTGGTAATTCATGTGTACGTATCGTGCGTATAAACTGTACTATCATTATTGCTATAATGGACAGCAATCGCAGTTATCAGATTTGAACTAAGCTGGATCCGTACCAATAATATTGGTAGACAATACATACAGTCCGTGGTGTGGGGGGAAAGTTCATTGAGTTTTTATTCAACTTTCATCATTTATATCTGGGTTTCTGAGGTATCCAGGTTCCCAAGTATCTGATCATTCGATTAACAATTGATTGTTTTTATGATTTCAGTTGTACCCAAACTTTTCAATATCCGCTTCGTTCTGAGTATCTTTCAGCTTTGTTACATGATCTATGTACTGTAAGTCTATCGGATAAGCAGGTTGGGATATATACCTGTGAGTGTTTGGGCCTAATCGTACAAAGAGCTCGCCCACATGCATTTTCAGTAGAATTGTAGAAGCATCGATATTACACACACTTGCAACAAAGATATACCAGACCAAATGGTTGGGTTTTTGCTCCTTGTGGAGAAAAAATTATTTATTTGCATTCAGAGTCATGTAAATCTTCCCTGCACGCACCAGTTTAGTGTTGCTAATGAGGTCAGCTTTACCGTCATAACTCTACCATCTTGACTTTGAATCATTATTCACTAAATTCTACTTATTAATGGCCCCTGGTTGAGGAGGAAACCCATAGCTCTTAACTGGTCATACCTCCCTAGTAATCATAAGGGCTGAATTGGGGTTGAGGGTTTAGGGTAACATCTGATGTCTTGGCATGTGCATTTACTATACATTAGATTAGTTTCTACCGTTAGACAATGGTATTGAACCCTGTTTTAAGCCATAGGAATTAACATAGTTTTGATGCTGGAGGATGAAGAGCTCGAGCATGATCGGTGAACGGGTCGGTCGTTCTGGCCCGAGGCTTTCGACCTGTAAGTTAATTGGGCTTTAGTCCTAGTAAGCACTTCAAGGACTGGGGGTATATCCAGCCTGACAACATTACATACAGGATAGATATTCAGAGGCGCCTAGGTACTCCACAGATGTGCAGTAACTAGAGATACCTATGAATGTCGCCAGCATCGTTGTCTATCTAGCGCTTAGGAGATCTATTTACAGATATCTATAATTTACTACCGGTTAGACTACTAAGCATACTTTGCCGCAAAGGTCGGGCATTTTAAGTAGTAATGCTTTCGAGCGTGGTTTCTTCAGATTTGTTGTCATTTAATGGCGGCACTGATTAACTAGCTGTTACACAAGGGATCAAGGCAAGTATTCACTCCAGGTAAATTATTATCGGCCAGTATCGCAGGCCCAACTGGCCGGGAAATCTGGGGATCAACTGCCAGCCATGTTTTACCGATTCTAAACCCCTATGTTATTACAATGCCTACCCCCTTCACTTTTACAATTTGATTCAAGCTCACGAATCAACCCTGGAACAGAACGATCAGGGTGAAAAACTGCCGCCTGGCCGCTGCATCAACTGCCGGAATGCATGCTTATATTCGGTAGTGAGAGAAATATTGAAATGCAGACACTGCTGCTTACTTTTCTAGCTAGAACTTTGGTAAGAAGTCTAGCGAAAGTGAACCGGTCTCTTCTTTTTGACGTATGCATCTCAAAGCTTTTGCGGTTAAATGACATCAAAATTATTTCAGCACTGCAACCAATCCGCCAAATAGGGTGTAGTGATAATTTAGGCAAAAGTTATATATTCACAAAGTGACTTGGGTATCTAAAATTTTACCATACAAACCCTGCGAACACAGGGCACGAGCTGTCTCGGGCCCACATTTTGCACATGCACATACCAAAGGACATATTATATACACCACCGCTAGTTTACACACGGGTCACCACCCTATCCGTCAAAGGCCTTCCATCCCGATCTCTACTACAATCGCCGCAGCGACTTTGTCCTTTAACTCCCATTCTCGAGTACACCACCACTAACCCGCTACATACGGGCCACCACACCCGCCGAAACCTTGACCCCCACCGCAGCCGCGGTGACTCCCTTCATCCTGCAATTCCCGCTTATCCAGCACTTGGTCAAAACGCTCCAATCAGTTCTAGACAACCACAACAGCTCTCGCCAATCCATCGGTAATCGGAGATATTGTTGGTAACACATCAAGCACAATGTTTTACCCGCGGCCCGGGACAACCCTGGTCATATAGGATCGATGACTGCTTTTCGAGGTCGATTCGTCTCGTCTGCCACACTTATAATTAGTTTAGCTACGGCCAAGTTCCGCTTGCGACCTGGCGAACCTACTAATCTAGACGTTTGCCTGGCACCCCAATTGCGCATGCGAGAAGTCTTTCCCAATTTTTCCTTAGGCTTTCCACAGCCTATTTGTGTTTCCTCCCTTCGAATTATGGTATCATTTTTGAGTAGTGAGGGGAATACTCGCACATCACATCGTACTGTAACAGGGTCGAAAAGTCCGATACGCCATTGAAACCCGCGTTGTGAGGATACCAGCCGTGCTAGCTCCGTTCCCTGTTTTAGTATATCGTCAAGGTGTAACCTCCATCTACTTTTTTTATCATAGTGTACATAGGGCTCTAGCGTTCGGTGTATATGGTCTCGAAACGCGGCGGGAATTCCACGATCATATTCTGGAAGTTTTGGGCTTAGTATTAGAAAAGGGGTAATCGCGAGAATCTTACTTTGCGTGGTTGTAGGCTGATCTGGCGTCATCCTAATGACATTTAAAGATTTTTGAAGCAATATACCGCCCGCAGTCCTGCTTTCACACCATTTGGTCCAGTTGGTTCAAAGTCGAAGATATCCATAACACCGGATAGGCCTGAATCATAGGACTGTTCTACGCTACCTAGATCATAGAACTGTTCTACGCGATTCGAGATAAAGAGCTCGAGACCCTGGAACACGGACTCGATCTGCTGATCTTCTGCTGGCTGAGCAGCCTTTCCATGAGTTATTGGAGTTTGTGCACTATGTACTGTCGCGCCCGGACGGAGTTTCTGGAAGGCATGCGGTATGTACCTTGGCATTGTAGAAGGAAATTTTTGCAGAGTTTGAAAGATGTGCGTTTTTAGAGACACGTAGTGAAGGCGATGGAGGTGTGCTCTACAACATTCGAGTAAGAGTGAAGGCAGAAGAGTTTGAGAGCCGCCCAGCGAAAGAACCTATTTGTGCTGTTGGCAGGGGCCGATTGGCCAGGGTGTTGCGATTAAATGCATTAGAGTGCGTGCGCATGGGCCCCCGCAGCGTCGAGCCGTTAAAATGGAAGATGTGTGACTTGTTGGAACCACCAATCAGCATATCTGCCCGAACAGCCACCAATCTAATCAACGTTTATGCCTCTTCGTCCTGCCGACGTCAACAAAAATAGGTATTCTTGATATTCCAAGTTGCGCAACAGCAATACCAATGCCAACAGCCGCAATTGCAATACCGGTATCTCAAGTCCCGCTGGTAGAGTGCACCCACTTACTTCGCCAAAAAATTTAACTTAGTTACTCGGCAGTTTTTCATGATGCCGGATGGTAGGTAACTCGCTAGGCATGTACTCTAGGTCAAACGTTTAGGAGCGGGGTAATTCTATGTGGGGCTCGACAACCCCGCATCCGATACTTGCTGTCAAAAGTTTTGACGGCGGGATCGCGGATCGCGGATCGCACCTCAATCCGTAACTTCAAACAGGAAACGAGAAATATTCCTTCCTCAAGCGGGGGAAGATATAACACCCTTTGCAACCTACTTATATATGTACTCGGAGGGTGTCAAAAGTCGGGCGCGCCCCATAAAATGTGGAAATTCTACACTTCCACCACAACAATAGAGATAAATTTTGAATGAGGGGGGAGTGATAATAGGTCATCAGAGATGATTCTATGAAGTTTTCTCAGAA
>Ga0307512_10001050_pt1 | contig 40450 bp, 43 predicted proteins | sample 14_EM_MG_FD_200267 | JGI IMG/M metagenome (GOLD analysis project Ga0307512, IMG submission 200267) | Populus trichocarpa ectomycorrhiza microbial communities from riparian zone in the Pacific Northwest, United States - 14_EM | ecosystem: Host-associated > Plants > Roots > Unclassified | place...
ATTCTTCACTTTCACTATTCTATTCTCCTTTTATCGATCTTCCCAGGCGAGTCAAAGCACGACCAAATAACATCGGAAAATAAGAGCAACCTGGGCGAGACGCCCACTGCTTTACTTCAACAATCGTCTCTGCCTTAGAGTCACTTGGATTCCCATTTTTTACTTCAGGGACTTTCAGGCGCTCGCGGAGACGTAGAGTGACTCTTGTTGCGGTCAACTGTTGGCTGGTGCGCTCCAATTCTGGTTCGACGCCCACCCCAACGAGGCACATCGAATATAATCCATTCTTTACATCTCTCGTGTCATGTACAATCCACTATTGTACATTCAAATGCGGCAATACAACCATACATTTGGATTTTTGTTAGCCTCCAAAGAAAACTAATTTACTGGGATGAAGACGTATTTTTTCCGTCCGCCACGGCTGCTTCGGTCCCCGTTGCTGGGCCTGCCCCCCGCCGCTCTCGGTCTTTCGCAACATCGTCCAAAATTTCCCTTCCACCAGCCTCAATAAGTTGCCTCGCCACCTGAGCTCCAAGTTCCTCCGCCTCTTCGGCGTTCTTTACCTCGCGCCCGATTTCCTGCTCGACGTGGCGTTGCCCGTCCACAGCGGTGATAGTCCCAATGAGTCGCAACCTCGCTGCGCGCACGTCGTCGTCACCCCCGCCTTCTGCCAGAGGGGCCAGAGAGTTGGGCACGAGTTCGCTGTGCACGCCCACGGGCACGCTGCATCCGCCCTCGAGGACACGCAGGCAGGCGCGCTCGGCCCGACAGCGCCACGACGTCTGCCAGTGCGTGAGCGCGTCGCACAGAGTCCGCGCCTCGGCGTCGTCCGCGCGGATTTCGATCGCCAATGCCCCCTGCCCGACGGCGTGAAAGAGTGTCGGGGGTACGATGTCGGACGTCACCCGATCACCAAAGCCGAGGCGCAGTAGCCCCGCTTTGGCTAGTATCAACGAGGCATAGGGCCCGTCTGGATCGTCCAGTTTTGCGAATCGCGTCTGGCTTTTTTAGCATGGCATATACAGAAAATACAGTCTCAGTTTCCCCCCCGTCGGTGTTATAGTAGGATGTAAGACGCACAGATTTCCTCGCTTTTAAGGGAGATATTGTACAGTCGGTGAGCAGGGGATGTGAACTATGGTTGGAGTGACCACGTACCACGTCTTTGAAGACGAGATCTGGGTACCGCCGCTTCAGCTGCGCGACCCTACGCACACTGCTCGTCCCGATCACAGCGCCAGCGGGGAGATCATCGAGCGTGCGGACGGTCCCCCCATCGGCAGCGGTATACCCCTTCTTCACGACCAAGCTATCCTCCCCATACTCGCGCTCGAGGATCGCGCCCAGCGCGCAGCCATCGGGCAGCACGGTCGGGACGTCTTTCAAACTGTGGACGAGCATGTCGACCTCGCCATTGAGGAGCGCGACCTCGAGCTCCTTCGTCCAGAGCGACTTGCCGCCGAGGAGGTACAGCGCCCGCGAGAGGTCCTTGTCGCCCTGCGTGGACATGAAGGACGTGCCGAACTCGCGATCTGGAAAGGCGGTCTTGAGCGCGTCAAGGACGATGTGGGTCTGGATCTGCGCGAGCTGGGACGCGCGAGAGGCGAGCACGATGCGGCGGCGGGTTTCAGTTGACATTGGCGACTGTATGCTGGTATGTGTATAGTAGAAGGCTCAATGCAGTATATATATAAGTACAGCAACAGGAGGTCGTTTAAGGGGGTCGCTTTCTCTTCGGCCGAGTGAAGGCGAAAGTGTGTGGGAAATTGGATTTTGAATTATTAGCTCAGAGCTGGGATTCATCTAGTGTGTCATAAATGAAAACATGACAATTAACGCATATCTAGCTATGTGCTCATATATTGTGCTAGACTGCCAAGGGGGAAGGAAATGAGTGTGAGCGCTGCCCGTGGAAGAAGTGTAGGCACTCCTGTGCACTTACTCCGAGTCGCGCTTTCCTGCTTGACCCTGCTTTTGATGGAGTTTCTGCTCGAACTTGCTAAACTCGTCCTGCGCGATCTTTTCTTCTTCATCCAGAATCTGTCCCACCGCGTAAGCCAATCGCAGAAACAACGAGAAACGGTGACCCGCGCACCTGCTCTGTCCCTTTGACCTCGGGGATATAATGCATAAGCATGCGCTCGATGCCCGATTTCAGCGTCACTGTGCTCGAGTCGCACCCGCGACAGCTGCCCTTCAACTTGACCTGCACGATCCCGTCGCCCGTGAAACCACGATACTCAATGTCCCCGCCGTCCTCCATGATCGCGGGCCTGACGCGCGTATCCAGCAGCTCCTTGATCATCGCGACCGTATCCGAGTCCGTCTCCAAAATGCGCGTGTCCTCCCGCGCGCCGCCCGCGTGCGCCCTGTCCTCCTCGGAGCGGAAGAGTGGCAGAGGAGACTCGGACGCCCCCCCGGAAGAAGACGTGGCGGCGGCGGCGGCGGAGAAGTGCTCCATCAGGATCGAGTACACCTCCGGTTTGATCACCGCCCACGGGTAGTTCTCCCCGTCCTTCGTCACGGTGACAAAGTCGGGCCCGTAAAAGACGCCCTTGACCCCCTCGATGCCGAAGAGCCGCAGCGCGAGGGGCGACGCCAGCGCCGCGCGCGTGTCGAGGAATTCGGCGGTGCCCGTCTCCATCACGGGCGTGCCGGGGATGAACTTGAGCGAGTCCCCGTTCGGCGTCGTCTCTGTCTGTATGAACATGGACCGGCCTGCACGACGACGACGCGGCCGTGCGTAACCGAGTCAGGTCAGCGCGTAATGGATGTCTGGGGTGATCGGCACACTCATGGGAGGGTGAAGGCGACTTGGATTAAGTGCCATCGTGCTCGGTCGGATACCACTACCACCACCACCAGCCGTTCTGGTGGAGAGGGCGTGCCGACGATGATGACTTGTCGAGCAAGACGATGTTGCGTGAATGCTGCGTGCTGCGAAACCAGTGGAAGCTGGATGCCTGCAATGAGAGCTCACTGCGCGGAGAGCCCTAAGAGAAGTCGAGGTGATAATCGAAGGGGCCATGTTGTCACCGACTTGGGTTGTGTTGTTGAAGTTGAAGACTCAGTCACGGTCATGGTACAGTTCGGGTGTATGTATGGCGGATGGCTCCGGAAGTTAGTCAGCAAGCTGACACGGTTGCCGGTTGCCAATTGCCAATGCCAGCGCGTTTTCCGAGAGCTCGCCCCCACCGCTTAACATGCGGGATCTATTCACAGGTCCCACTCTACCCCAACTGACCTATGCAATCTTGTTCTGTGGCGTGGCATGGCTACTACTATCGCGGAGATCGCCAAGCAAGCATAAACCCAGTCTTCGGTCTGTGGCGATTCTCGTGCTCGGAGACATAGGCAGGAGCCCTCGCATGATGTACCATGCAGAGAGCTTCGCAAAGCTACAGTTTGAGACTTTTATGGTTGGATATAATGGTGCGTACGTTCTCTAGCTGGCCCTCATGGGGGAACCTCCCTCCGCGGCTCCATCTCATCGACCAGACCCCGTCACAGGCTCCGAACCGGTACCTTCACTGCTCTCTCTCCCGCACGTCCACTTTCTCTATCTTCCGCAACCACCGCCGTTTCTCCGAAAACTGCCATTCGTAGTGTCTGCGCCCTTCAAAATCGCTCAACAAGTGCTGTCCATACTGGTCGCTCTCCTCTGGTGGATCCCTCACCCTCCCGAGTTCATACTCGCACAGGTGAGTTTCTCTCACCATCTCTGCGCGAGGGTGGCATTATAAAAATCGGCGAAGAATCCACCCAGCATCCCTACCCTAGGTTTGGTATGGCTGGTCGGCACATTGCGGGGAAGCAAAGTCATCATAGACTGGCATAATCTGGGTTACAGCATCCTTGCGCTCAAATTAGGATCTGGCCACATATTTGTGAGGCTTGCTAAGATGTCAATACCTCCACCTCTTCCCTATGCAGAATATCAAACTAAGACTGCCGTCAGGTTTGAAGCAAGGCTTGGTCGCGTCGCGTATGCACACCTTTTCGTGACGCGGGCCATGCACGATTTTCTCGTAAAAGAATGGAAACTACAGTATGAGACATGTTATCCCTTTACTCGACGGGATGCTGAATGGAATTGAAAGGGGGCATAAAGCTGTTCTCCACGACAGACCCCCAGCACACTTCCATCCTGCCACTGCTTTTGAAACGCACGAGGTAACAAGGCCTTACTCACAGTCATCCTGCCATTCACATTCTCGTCTTCAGCTCTTCCTTCGCATTCCCCCACTCCTGCCCGATGCCTTTCTGCCGGCGTACAATTTACCGGTATCCACACCTCTTACTCGAGTGACGTCCTCCGCGCTCCCAAGCCTGCGGTCTGACCGCCCAGCAGTGCTTGTAAGCAGCACAAGCTGGACGGAGGACGAGGACTTTTCGATACTCCTAGACGCATTATCGATATATGAACATCGCGCTCGGGCCGCGCGTGGGAAATTACCCCGCGTCCTGATGTTTGTGACGGGAAAAGGCCCTTTGCGCGAGACGTACATGCGCAAAGCTCGCAGTTTGCAAGATGGAGAAGATGGAGAGAGGGACCCTTGGCAATGGGTACGCATCATCAGCACGTGGCTCGAGCCAAAGGACTACCCTCTGCTTCTAGGTAGGTCTTCTCGTCATCTACACCTCACATCCAGGTGTTAATGGGTTGAAACGGCCATGGACGCAGGGTCCGCAGATTTGGGAGTTTCGCTGCATTCGAGTTCGTCGGCATTAGATCTGCCCATGAAGATTGTAGACATGTTTGGGTGCGGCGTGCCCGTGTGTGCCCTCAACTTTGCATGGTCAGTACCATATGCTATACAGGACGCAGCACGATCGTTTCATATTCACGTAATGAAAAGCCTCTCGGAACTCGTCATGGATGGTTCGAACGGCGTCATATTCCAGAACGCTCCCGGGCTGGCTGATCATCTCGAGGTATGTTCTTTTTCCGCCATGTTTCCGCTGCGGACGTCCGAATATAGTCCACTTCCCATCTGGGTCGGCTGTTGATATGTTCTCGATCGCTGTGTATACAGAACCTCCTAGAGGGCTTTCCGCAGGCGCCGAATCTCGAAAGACTGCGAGCTTCGTTTGGGCTTGCCGTCGACCCTAGAAGCACATCAAAGTGCGAAGACGAAGGGTGGGTTTGGAACTCGTGGGATGAGAACTGGAAAAGGGTAGTTCGGCCACTTGTGTTACCAAATGTACGCGTCGCTGGATGACGTCTGTGCCAAACCGGGAACACCAAGCAATGCGTTAAAGTGGGCCATGATCAAATCGAAGTTCTATGGCATTTGAAAACGATACCAGTAAGGTATCACATGGGAAGTTGGACGTCGCGGAAAAATCCTCGTGAAGGGTGCGAGGCTACCATTTCATTTCGAATAGTCCCGAGTGGGGCTCTCTGACGTGTGTAAGTAAGCTTTGGGTTGCCCGTTGAGGACTGGTACTGGCAAGGTGAGGTCGAGGCTCGAGCTGTTGCGTCAGCGCCAATCGAGTTTACAAGGGGAAAAGGTGAAATTGATGGTGGCGTCTTGACCTGCTCTGCCATGTTCCAGGGGGAAAGCGTGTAGTTGTTCTCGACTAGTGGCGCAGCAAAAATTTGTGATTTTTAAATGTCGGATATTGTATGTCCTTGAGGCTGCACCACATGTCTCGCATCCCGTCCTCGCGTAGGCGAGAAACCACGAGGCGGATCAACAATACGATAACGTGGCTGCGGCAACCTGGCAGGGATGTGATGTAAACGCCCAGTGACGTCAGTTACGTGGAAGCGAGATGATTTCGTGTATCGAGATGCGAGAGTTTGTGAATTGGGATGCAAGCTTCCGTGAATCAGGCGCGCAACATTTCCCGCCAAAGCGCGTAAGGCACATTGTCAGAATTCGAGTGCATAAGGATATAAATGCTGCACGTGGCAGAGAAGCAACACCGGCCCTGATGTGGGGGTCGAGAGTCGAGACCCAGAGGGAAGGAGATAACCGGAGACACCCCCAGGCGCTCGATAAGATTGGGTAATGTGTAATTGGCAACGGTTTAAGCTTCCATCAGAACACTCTATGGATGTGGCCACCAAACCTGAAGTTGGAAAGATGTGGTTCGTGTTTCATGTCCGCCGGATGGGCTCAATCCGAGTAACGAGTAACTTCGGAACACAATACGTCTTTGGTGGAGCGTCGGAGCGGCGGAGGGACAGAGGATTTAGGGACAACGAGGAGAAAGCTAGGAGAAGCGTGGGACAAGGGAGACCAATGGCCCCGGGTCTAGACCCTTTCCATGGAATGGGGCGACTGGGTGGAGCACTGAGGCACGTGTGATGGTAAGCGGGAGGAAAAGGAAAGAATTGATTGGCGGGTGGGGTGGACAGGGTCGAGACTTTGTCCAAAAGAAGGCTGTTGTTTAGGTATGGCCCGAGGCTGTCGCGTTGATGAAAAAAAAAATGAAGAGCGAGTGGAGGAGAGAGTAGGGGAGATGATGTCAACGGGAGCGGGGCGGGGTTTGCTGGGTTGGTGAAAGCCGAGTTTGTGAAAGGAAAGGAGAGAAAAATGGCAGTGGATGTATGCGGTGAAAAGGAGAAGAAAAAAAAAAGAGCGAGTGACGTCATGGAATATGAGAGCAGTTGAGCTCAGCTCAGCCTAGAACACTGGCGACTGGCGCGGGGGCGGGCCCATAGGAATTAATCCATGGCAAGGCAAGGCAATGACTATGATTACCTCGTCTCTCTCCCGTTTCCCTCATCCTTCGCCCACTCCCCACAATGGATTTCTTTTCCCTTCCCCATCAGAAGCAACCAACCGCAACAGAGGACGAAGATGGCCCTACAGAGTTATTCGCTAAGGCCATTGACGACAGATTCAACAACCCCGTTCTCGTCGTCTCTGCCTCCGCCCCATCACACAATAACAGAATAACCCCCCTCTCCCTCTCCTTCCCCTCAATTCCCCGCACCATACATATCCCCTCCCCGCACATCTCTTCCCGTTCTCATTCCCATCATTTACCAGCGTCTTCCTCCCATGCTACCCTCTTCACCGCCGTCAGTCCCGTGGATCTACCACAAATCCTCCCCGATCCTCATACTCTCATCCTCGACATCCGTTCTCTCCCCGCCTATCTCACCTCCCGCCTCCCCAATGCCGTCCCCCTCTCCGTACCATCCACTCTCCTCAAACGCCCCCTGTTCTCCACTCTAAAGCTAGTCGATATGCTGCCTAACAAGGTCGCACGTCGCAAGTTTTCTCAATGGCGTCAGGCACGACGCATTCTCGTTTACGACGCCGACTCTGCCATTCTTCCTGATGGTAGCAATGTCCTTGGCCTTCTCCGGAAATTCCGCGCCGAGGTCGGTCTTCCCGATGATCCACAGCCGAGTGGAGCACAGCCCACTTCACCAGTCGAGTCGCAGCTTTGTTGGCTCAAGGGCGGTTTCCAGGCCGTTTTACGAGAACAACCGTCTCTCCTCGACTCCAGTCCCGCAACGGACGACGACGACGACGATGATCCCCCCTCCCCACCATCATTCGCAGACCCGAATTATCTCGCCAGCTCTGAGACATCTGACCCGACGTCCATGGCATCCCGTCGAATGATGTTATCAATGCCCACAGCAAACCGTCCCACCCTCCTTCGCACAAAACACTTACCTATGAGTGCATTCACCGCCAGTTCAACGACGTCACAGCGTCCTGGGTTGGTCCATCACAAGACCTATGTTGGACACCAAGCAGGTCCACGGGATTTCATATCCGCGATCCCCTCTACAGGCCCTGTCCCTACTCGCACCGAGTTCGTCTCCAGGCCATCATTATCCGGTATCACCGCAGTTCCTCAGAGCACATGCGATCCTGGTCCTAACGTGGCGTACAATCCATTCTTCGACACCATCCGACAAAATCTCGAACTGTCGCATGGGGTCACTGAGCATATTCCGCTCAGAATCAGCCAAATCGCGAAGGATCGGATTGAGGACCTCCCATTTTCTTGGTTAAGGGATCTCGGCCGGTGGGCTACTGCAGACGACGAAGGCACAGATGGCGAAGATGATTTCGATGGTGAAAGCGGAAGTGGAAGTGGACTCGGAAGCGGTGACCACAGCGGGATGACCAGCGACAGCGGAGAGGACAGCGGGAGTGGCCAAGAGCATCCATTCGGTCGATCCGTGCGGATGAATATCCCCGCTGTGGCGCCTACAGTTTCCCCCACGCATCACGCAGCGACGACTCCCGAAGACACCCAGGCAGAAGGGTCCGAAGCGCTTGCCATGCAATTCTATCGCATCGAACTCGGAGAACAGAGGCGCCTCATGGGTGTCATGGAACATCATTCGAGGGAAAGTGGGCGGATTATGGGAGAGGGTGAGACGAAGAGTCACAAGTCAAAGTCAAAGAGGAGCAAGCAGCGCAGCAAGGGTACCGGGCGGTCCTCACGAGGGAAGCACGGGTCTCGAGATTTTCCCTATAGCATCACAGCAGGCGTGGAAAAGGGAGCAAAGAATAGGTAAGTGCAGCGCTTGATAACTCGACTGGGTGATCCTCCAAAGTAGTGACTCGTGGCCTTCTCCCTTTCACAGGTATCGCAACATTTGGCCCTTTGAGCACGCACGTGTCCGCCTTCAAAAACAGAAGCCGAAGCAGCGGCCAAGTGGCAAGTTACCCACTCCTCCCCCAAATTCAATTCCTGGCGCTCTCCATGCCCTTACTCTCCCCCAACCAATCGATTTTCTCCCACCAATCACGCAGTCACTCTCAACCGCGCGTTCCATCCAGCTCCCACTCAGTACCCCGGCAGCGGCGTCTTCCACCGACGATTACGTCAATGCGTCTTTCGTTCAACCCCTTGGCACCAGGAAGCGGTACATAGCAACTCAAGGTCCTTTATCAGAAACTTTCAAGGACTTTTGGTTGTGCGTTGTCATTCTCTATTCTCACTTTCCAGCTGCCCTAAATTCATGTCTCTAGGCTAGTATGGGAACAAAATGTACACGTCATCGTCATGCTCACCCGCGAGGTCGAGGGATCAACGACTAAATGTGGCAACTACTGGTCTGGCGAGAAGTTTGGGCCACTCCGCCTCAAGCTACTCGAAGTCTCCGGGGCAATCGAAGAATATGAGAAGTCGGATCGCAGGGCCAGTGACACTTTCTTCCCCTCCATGTCCAAAGCCTCGGTTGTACCCTCCGAAACCGATTCTAGCCACTGTGACGGCAGTTGCCCCCCGTCGTCAGTCAAGCGTATACTTGAGCTCTCGCACACCAGCTTTCCAGACCTGGGGCCGCGACGCATCGTACAGTTCCAGTATCTTGATTGGCCCGACCTTAACGTTCCGGGCGATACGCTTGGCTTGCTTGAACTCATCCGAGCAGTTGAGCGCGAGCTCGGGTTTAGCGAAGAGAGCCGCGGATCCTGGGAAGCTCCTCGTCGGCCTGATGACTGGCGTCGTGCGATTGGCACAGTTCGTCCGCGACGCTCCACGCTTCGCCCCAGTCGCGAAGTAAGTCCGAGCGGAAGTGGAAGCCGCAGCGGCAGTGGTACCAGCAGTCCAAGCCTCGATGCAATCGACTCAGATTCGGGTATCGTGAAGCATGCCCTGGGAGAACGTCCAGTTCTTCTACATTGCTCTGCCGGCGTCGGACGCACTGGGGGTTTCATCGCTATCGACGCAGTTCTGGACGGCGTACGCCGCGAGATGAGGAAACGACGCGACGGCTTGCGGGCCGCTGAAAGCACATGGGGCGATAGCCAGATTTCCAGAAGTCGTAGCGGAAGAGATAGTGCCGAACGGACTGGGCGCACAAGTGGCAGCAGTACAAGCGAAAAGGACCGCTCATCCTCAGGCGACGAGGTGGCTGCGATGGACGTTGATGAGGCCTCCGCTGGGGGGCGTGTACCACCCGTCTCAGGTCTAGTCATGAAGTTACCAGCTGAAGACAATAAGGCGGTAATGCATGTCCCCGTTGTGGGCATGATCCCTCCTTCATCTCGTCCACAGGGGACGGACGATGCGCTCTCATATGGTGCATCGATGGACGTCGATAAATCAACTTTGGTCGCAATGTCCCCGTGGGCTACTGGCGTCGCCCGGGAGAAGCTGCAAGCCTGGATTCCCAGGAACCACCAATCAGAACCTCTTTCTTCCCCTTCCTCGTCCTCTGTCAATGAGTTCAGACCCCAGGCCCCTTCCGGCGAGTCGGTCAAGTCGATACCCCAAGCTTTGTCTCGATCCCTGTCACCGTCTGGCGATTCCTCGCGCTCTGACGTTTCAGCGCTTAGCCTTCCACTTTCTGTAAACAGCACGGGAAGCTTCTCACCTGGCCACGACGCGAAGTGTATATCGCCGCAACAGCGCACATTCAGTAGTCTTGCTACTGCTGCCGGCGGCAACCTTCCACATCGAACACCCTTGGCTCGTACGGCAGCGCCCATCGCACAGAGCGTCGCATCATCTCCTGCCTCAGCCGCCGCACCATCCCAGCGCCATCTTTCTGCTACAAGAATCGCGCAGCCTGTTGCAAAGCGTGCCCCCGGTTCTTCCGTGCCACCAGACACAGAAACTGGTTCCGACTCCTCTCGAGGACGTTCTACGGAAGCCTCATCACGTCTCTCATCAGGCACGAAGAGTGGCTCCCCCGAGACATTGCCGACTGATCGATCTCTTATGGATCTATCCTCTGCGACTAAGACCGACCTGGAGAGTCTGCGGCTGCCCGTAACGGGCATGTCGGCAAGGAAATCGAGTTCGAAAAGTAGTGAATCGCCACCCGCTGACGAGGATTCACCTCCCAATGGTTCAGATCCATACTTCTCGCATTCTCAGTCAGACCAGCACTCACCTCCTGCGTTTAACTATACCCGACCGCGGCAACTCCACGACGACCGACGTAGCCCTATATTGCTGTCGACACTCGACGAGCCAATCCACCGCGTGATCGAAGACATGCGCGAGCAGCGCATGAGCTTGTGCCAGAGCTTGCGCCAATACGTTTTCGTGCACCGTGCAGTAATCGAGGGCGTGTTGATGTTGGTCGATGACGAACGCGCGATTTACGGCAAAACGTGGAAGGACAGCGATTTGGAGGAGCTATCAAAGTCCACCTCGGCACGCTTCCCCATCTTTTCGACGAAGCAAATAGCCACAAGCGAAAGCGGGAGCTTTGAAAGCTCCAACGATGCAGCCATGACGGGTGGGAGTGGACCAGCCTGTAGCATCGCGAGTGGCAGCGACGGCAGCAAGTCTGTCATTGAGTTCTCACCGATGAAGGGCAAGCGTCGCGCATCACCGACGGAGCTGCCAAAGGAGGACAAGAGGGGCGACACGCGGATGTCGAAGCGGCCCAGCATCAAGCGCGCTCTACGCAGTAGCGATGAATCCTCGCAAGAGGGCTCCGCATTGACTACCGGATGCGTGGAGGATGTGGCTTTGACGCCGTTCTCCATGCGCACGCGCTGATCGTTCAACGTGCCTTGGGTCAGTCGTTGGTTTCAGTGTTCTGATGACCTCGTTAGTAGCCTGCCTTCCCGCATTTTATCACATTGACCCATTATTTCGTTTTAGACTATTCTCGAAATGTGCATCTTTCGCTCTCATCTCATGATCAATTGCAATATACCGACCACAGCATCCACGTCACTTACTTTACTTTACATTCGCTGGCTATGCAATATGCCCCCTCTATTTTTATCATAGTGATTCCCTGCATATCTATCGTAGTATATTTTCTTAACCACCTGCTCTGATGAGGTACTGCTACACTGTTTATGAATACAACAATAGACATTCATCATTCATCCATCAACTTGCAGTCGTCGCATTTGTATTAAAACTTAGCGTCTCCACGCGACCCTTTCCCTTCACCGTTTTGTTAAGAAGCTCGGAGATCACGCGGAACTGCCCTGGATCGATTAGCAAAGTCTACGAAAATACGTGAGTTATGATCGACGACAAGTGGGGGGTTCACCTACCCCTGACCACTCCTCTCTTGTTTCCTCCTCGTGCTCGAGCTTGTCCACTCCCTCGAGGAGTCTCCCACGCAGACCACTAATATCAGCCGCGGGGACGATGACGCGAATCCGCATTTTGGCACGCTCGATGGGAAGGGTAGAGTCGGATTGGAGTATCTTGATACACTCGGACACCTAGACGCGAGAAAAAGAAGAGTCTGCATGAGCGCACACGGGATAGTGGGGTTCAGGCCTAACCTGACTCTTCGCGTTTTTGTTCGCGCGCACCGAGTAGCCCGCTTCCGTCATCGCCTTCTCGATGATACTGACAGAGTAGGGCGTCTGCGTGGCAGGGTCTGTGCACTTCTCGGCGACGAGAGTGGCGATCTCGCGTCGGAGGGCCGCGATGTCGTGTTCTCGCTCCTTCTCTCCGACTTGAACTTCGCCTTTGCTGAGGATCTATGTGTAATAAGAGGAAGAAAAGACTCGTCAGCTGGGGGCCGACCAAGGAATGAGGATGAGGAAAGCCCGATATGCACCTCTCGGGCGACTGCGTTTCTGTCGTCCGTGCCGAATGATTTTTTGAGGTCGTTCGATTTGGCCACTTCTCCTTTCGAGACGTTCACGAAGACATTGGAGATCTGAAGGACATCGTCGAGGTCCTTTTCCCTGCAAAAGCGATGACGGGGATCCGGTCCCTGTTAATATCGGGCGTACGAAAAAAATCACGGCGTTGAAGGAGATATGCGCACACTCCGTTTCGCCACTCCTGGACTTTGTTTTTGTAACAGGCGATCTGTGTCGTCGGTAAAATGGGTGTGGCGTTTTTTTTGCGTCGGTCAGCGCATCTGGTGGGAGCGAGATGTGGGACAATCTGACGCACCTCGTATCTTTTCCCGCCTTTCTTCAGGCGAACTATGGATACATTTGTCAACCTAGAAACAGTAAGAGATGGGTATATGGGATGTAGATATGTACATCGAGATACAGACTTGATCTGATTTGAGGGCTGGTTGATAGGCATGGCGGCGGCGGAAGGATGATCGGGCCCGGGCTTATCTCATCGGGGCATACCTGTGATATGTGGATTCCGTCCCGCAGCCTGCTGACACCACCTGCGCGCGTACCCCTCACCCGTTCGAAAACCCCTCCTTTCGAACTTTCGAACTTATTGGATCACCTCTGAATCATGAAGGGAGTTGGCAAATTTCTCTCGCGGTATCTCTACTGCTTTGTCTTCCTTTCCCGATGGTCCCTAATACGCCGGCGCGTTCATGATCAACAGGACACCGCACCTGGTGACTTCAAAGGTTGGCATGTCAAAGAGTGAGCATTGCTACTTCTCCCCTCTTTTCTCCGCCCTACCTATGTTGTCCATTGCACGTTATATCATGGGACGCTGACGCATACTTCTTTTCCACCTGTCCTCGGTATCCAGAGTCAACCGATCCAGAGTTCGACGACTACCAACGTAATTTTGGCGTCCTCGAGTCCGCCGCGGAGAAATTCTTGAAGGACACCAAGGCATTTACCGAGGCTGTGAACAGCATGTGTCGCGTTCGCGTTCTCTTTCACGAGCTGACATCACTGACTTGTGACCTCTCTTCGGACAGCACTCTTCACGGCCGGAGGTGGTCTCGCCCAACATTTCTCCATCCTTTTCCATCCCATTGCTTCCGAGTATGACCTCCTCGGCAAGTTCCCTCAGGCTGCGCACACGATCAAGAACGTTGACGCATACCACACCGCATTGGAGGAGCTGCGGACATCTATCAGCCCCGAGCTCGAGTTGATCGAGAGCCGCGTGGTAGGACCCGTGAAGGAACTTCAGGGTGTCATGAAAGCCATTCGGAAGATGATCACGAAGCGAGACCACAAAGTAAGTATTCATTCCATGCACATGCGGTCCCCATGAGATCTCTCTTCATCTCCCGCTGACGTCTCTGTCGTTTAGTTGGTAGACTACGACCGATACAACAACTCGTTGACAAAGTTGAGGGATAAGAAAGAGAAGTCCCTTAGTGACGAGAAAAACTTGTACAAGGTGATTTTTTTCCTGTTTGTCTCGACTGTGGCTATCGTTTGTGAACCCCTTGCTGCAGTTGGAGCAAGACTATGAGAATGCTTCCAACGACTACGAGAACCTCAACGCCGCTATGAAGCAAGATTTGCCTCGTTTTATGATGCTTGCAACGCGTTTCATCGATCCCCTCTTTCACTCATTTTACTACATGCAGTATGTGCGATCCCACCATGCGGTATCTTCATGTCCGCTGACCCCTTACTTTCGAAGGCTTAACATCTATTACATGATTCTTGACAAAATCAGCCAATTCTCGGAAGGCAAGTACACCATCGACGTGCCCGCAGCCCAGATCTGCGTAGATTTCGAGGAGAAACGTGGCGATTCGGCAGCTGTCATCGAGGCTCTCAGCATCACCCAGCGTTTCATTTCCACATGTGAGTAGCTCCTATCCCATCCTTCGCCCCTCCGATCCGCGTTCCCTTTGGACTCAACAACAAAACCCCTTTACCCCGCCACGCCTCCAGCCAAACTCGTCAGCCAGAACAGATCTGCGTCTACCGGACCAAGCACCATCGGCCGCTCAACGTCAACGGCATCGACGACGAGCGCCTTCTCAAAGAAGGCGCCTCCTCCCCCACCTCCCCCTTACGGCTCGAGTAAGGCCTTGGCGGGTAAGGACTCCGCATACAGCGCTCCCACGCCTCACGTCGCCGCCCCGCCGCCATACACCCCCTCGCCTTCGGCGCCAGCTGCCATCGGGACGTCGGCGGCGGCGGCGGCGGCAGTAGCAGCAGCAACAAAGCGCGCGCCGCCACCGCCACCGGCTCTCAAGCCCAAGCCCAAGCCGGTGAACTACGTCGTCGCACTGTTTGACTTTGCCGCGCAGGCCGAGGGTGATCTTGACTTCAAAGTTGGCGATCGCATCGAGGTCGTCGAGCGCACGGATAGCACTGAGGATTGGTGGACCGGTCGTCTGGACGGACGACAGGGCGTGTTCCCTGGTATGTGACCACACTCTCCCTTTCTTGCTTCAGCGGCATGTGTGGTCTGATTGTGGGTTGTATCAACGCATCATAGGTAACTACGTACAGGAGGCGTGATGAATCGTTCGTTGATTTGAGAATCCTAGACGTTAAGGATAACTTTGTTTTGTTTTAGTCACAGAGCCGCCGTTGTATCTATCATCGATCGTGCACGAACGTTTTGGTTTCTCCAACCAGAGACGGAGACCAATAGGCCCCCTCATTTGTGCTTACTTGTGTTACTGTACCTCTAGGTGTAGAAATCCGAACTCGAATGTGGCCGAATCTATACAGCAATAAACAATACAAAAATGTGATTCTACTACAAGTAGTTTAGCAGACCGCATGCGTAAATTGAGGGGAAAAAGAGGACAGAGCAGTCCCATGAGAACCGGAGACAGTAGGAAAGGGACAGATATAAAGGTCGATGAGATCACGATACCCGATAGGTAAAAAAAAAAAAAAGTAGGGTAATAGCGTGGAGAATACGGGACTATCAGACGCGCATTGTATAGAGTATCGTTGCCTCACTCTTCGTCGCTGGGTGTGAGGTATTCGTCATCGCTGACGATCTGTTTCCGTACGGTCTTCGTCTTTGGTGGCGGCCGGCCCTCCTCGCGATCCTCGTCCATCGGCGTCAGCGCCTCATCCAGACTACCTCCGCCCGCGACGGCCAACGACATGTCAGCGCCCGGGAGTCCCGAGTTGGCCACATGGCGTGCGTACGCGGCATCGAACACCTTCTCCATCTCGACCGCATCGACGTAGACCCAGGAGCCTTCTTGGTTGTACGTCCGCGCATTGGTGAACATCAGCCGCACGTCGTCGCGGAAGGCCGTCACGATCTTGTACTGGTGCGTATTGATGCGTTTGCGTATGTGCGAGAGCGCGATGGGAGATGGGATGATGCGGTAGTAGTCTGGGTATTCGCGCTTGTCAGGCAGCTCGCGGAAGAGATCGCAGCGCTTGCGGCCGTTTTCGTCAGCGCAGTTCGTGATGGCCTTGAAGCACTCATTAAATGCTTTCTTCAGGCGCTCCTTGACGGGCGTTGGCAATTCAATAGTTTTGATCTTCCGTCGTTTCTTCACGGTTGTCAGGAAGACGATTTCTGATCAAAAAGAAAACCGACGTACCATGTCGCGGTCCTCCTCATCGTCGTCCATCACAGAGGGTGTGACAGACATCGACTTGTTATTCATGCCGCGCTTCCGCTTGCCATTCGCGGGTTCGAAATCGATCTCATTCATCTTGGCTTTACCCTTGCGCCCCCGACCACGGCCACCTTCAGACATTGGCGTGCCAGTGCCAGATTCCAGCTTGGCCGCCCGTCGTGCCTGCTTGAGCCGGGCCTGCTCAGAAAGCTGCTGGATATCTTCGCCCTCTTCCAACGCCTGTGAGACCAACCTACGTGAGTCCTAGTCGGAAAGTAACAGTGGTGTACATACCATAGCCCACTGGTCATCGCTAAGGCCGTCATTGTAATTAATAACTGCGCGACGACGATGACCGCGGCCTTCAGCTTCTTCAATTTCATCCTTTGCCTCGAATGGCTCGTCCGTGCGATAGCATTCTGGCAACTCTTCGGGTGTGATGAGAGGCGGTGGAGGCTTGCCGCGATTGCCTGCTGCTTTCCAGTTCGCGACTGCGTCGCGTTCGCGCTGCATATCCATCTCTGCGAAGAGACGAGCTTCATCGTCTGAACGGGCGATGATCTCATTGATCTCATCGTCATTCATGTCGCCCGCTTCCTCGTTCTCCTCTTCTTGGTCAGCTTCGAGAATGGAACGCAGGAACTCTTCTTGTTCTTCTTGTGTCGACTTGTTGTCAAAGCGACCGGCCTGGATGACCTTGTCATCGATGTCGAGTTTGTACCGTGCACGAGCATACATCGCTTCTTCCACACTCTTTTCTGTGATGAACCGCAGGATTCGAACCGACTTCGTCTGGCCAATACGGTGGGCACGGTCCTGGGCTTGCAGATCGGCATGGGGGTTCCAATCTGAGTCAAAGATAATGACTGTGTCGGCCGTCTGCAAATTCAGACCGAGACCACCAGCTCTGGTAGAAAGAATGAAGACCGTGATATCCGAGTCCTTCGCGTTGAAAAGCTGCACATGACCAGCGCGCTCTTCGGTCTTTGTACCGCCATCCAGACGCAGGTATTTCCATCCCATCATTTTGAGGAAGTCTTCCATGATATCCATGACCTTAGTCATCTGGAAAAAGATGAGAACCTAACTGGAAATTAGCCATGGAATGCATTGAGATGACGACAACGGTGTATACCCTGTGCCCAGTGGCGAAAAACTTGGGAAGAACGCGAGACAACAACTCGATTTTACCAGAAGTACGAATGAGCTTGTCGTCAATGAGACCGGCTGGGTTGATCTTGTCCTCGACGCTGTCGAACAAGAATGGGTGCTGGCAAATCTTGCGAAGCTGCATGAGCTCATTGCTCAGACCTTTCACGCCGGCTGTTTTCCTAGTACCGAAGCGCACCGCGAGTGAGGAGGCTGCGCTTCAGATGAGTTTGAAGCTATGTGGTACATACCCAGGTTTATCGTTTCCATCTGCAATCATCTTGTACTTCTTCATTTGCTTGTACAGTTGCGCCTGCAGCGCGCTCATCTTCACCTTGACAACTTTCTCGACTTTATCGGGCAACTCGGCCTCGACGTCCTTCTTCAGGCGACGCAGCAAGAAAGGCCGTAGCACTTTATGAAGACGACGGATAATGAGCAGTGCCTCTTCCTCGTTCAGTTCAATCTTGTCAGGTGTGCCCGAATTGGCAAAAGGAGTGTTGAACCACTCATCAAACGACTTGACTGAGTTGAAGATTTTAGGAAGCACAAAGTTAAGTAGCGACCACAACTCAGGAAGGTTATTCTGCAAGGGAGTACCCGTGAGGATGAGGCGATAGCGCGAGTGATAGTACGTGGAGAGCGTCTGGGAAAGCTTGGATTGGGTGTTCTTCATACGATGGCCCTCATCTATGGTACAGTTAGTGAGTGCCTTGCAGTAAAGAGGTATTCCTGACCAATGATCATGTGAACCCATTTCATTTTGCTCAGAAAAGGTCGATCCTTGATGATGTACTCATACGTCGTGAGTAACACCTGGAACTGGTTACCCCTGAGCTCCATCTGAAGAGCCCGGCGTTGCATAGGGTTGCCCTTGTAGGAAATCATTTTTACTGTCGGTGCCCACTTGGCAAATTCCCCAGACCAATTGGTCATTGTGGACAACGGGACGACAACTAGGTAGGGACCTCGTTGCTTCTTGGCCTCGATGAGGAACGCGATAAGAGAAATAGTTTGAATAGTTTTGCCAAGACCCTGAAAGCGATCGGATCAGCTCGCACGTAACACCAGGACACACGACGTTACCATTTCGTCCGCAAGGATACCATTCAGCCTATTGTTGTACAGGCTAACCATCCACTGCAGGCCCTTTATTTGGTACTCCTTGAGAGTGCCACCGATCAAAAGAGCTGGCTGCTTTGTGACCTTCTCCCTGACCCTATGCGCGACAGCATAATAATCAATCTTGCCCTTGTCTTCCTGTGGTTCATCAAATGACTTGTGGGCACCGAAAGTCTCTTCGCTGGTTGCTTCATCTACCGCATCGACTGGACCCTCAGTCTGCTGGGCAAGGACTGCTTGAGCAAGTGAGTCTAGGTAGGTATCCGTCTGCCTCAACAAGTGGGTGATGCGCGTGTCCTTGGCAGTGTCGATGAGTTTCATATAAGCCTCTTCATCGTCTGCCTTGAGGGCCTTGAGACGCTCCTTGGAAATGCGCTCAATACGCTTCTGTTCCTCGCGTTCGGCATGGGTGTGGAATGAGAGGACGGATTTGCCGAGGCGAATGACACGGTCCTGCGCAGTGCGATTCACGGAAAGTACTTCTCGACCATGAGCGCAGATTATACTGAGTTGTTCAACGTGCTTCTGCTTAGCACGCCGCTCGCGGTCAACGCGCTGCTTGCGCTCGAGGTTCTCAGTCATGTGGGTATCACGCATTGCAGGTTTGCGCACTCGGCGGAAGTCCGAGCGGTTGAGTGGCAGTAAGGAGCCGTGTGTAAGACGTTCGGCGACCATAGCGCGCAACGCTCGCTGCTTATCGAGCACGCGAAGTGATTTGAGTTCGATCACAGCGCGCAGCTTTCCATGAGCAGTGGCTGGTGGGTGGATGTAGTCGAGGTTGAGAACTTTCTTGGGGGCCCCATGTTCAGGTTTGGTGACATTCTCCTTGCTCTCGTCATCAATGATAGGTTCAAGTCCTCCATCGCCTATTGTAGAGGACATGGCTTCAAGCTCGTGTATCCTCTGGTGGACCCGTGCCTCGACAAAACGTCGACGCTCGTTGATAAGATGGTGCGGATCGAGGCCTAATGGCATGATAGAAGGTACGAGAAGACGCTGAAGACGAGAGGCGTAGGCTTCAGGAGACGTGCCAACAACCTTCAGGTGGGTGAAAGGGTGGAGGTAGGCATTGTAGGGGTAAAGGGGTGCGTCAGGATCCTCATCCTGCACGACGGCTTTGGAGACATCGTCCAGTTGAGGGGTACCCTCGAGCTTGACCATAGTATCTGGGGTGGCTGGGGTTTCTGGCGCCGAATGCGTTGGAGGGGCTTCGCTAGAAGCTTTCTGTACCTTTGTAGTATTGTCAGCAACCTTTGCGACAAGTTGTGCGGACAGTAACATGTCGATTTCTGGATTGTTAGACTGTGGGGGGCGGATAATATTGTGCAGCTCTGCAGGAACCGGGAGACCACGCTGTAAATTCTTGAAGGCTTGAATTTGAGCGCGGAGTATGTTTATCTGCTCCGGTGTGAACGAGACAGGTGTAGTAGAAGGCCCGGGATGAGGGGGGTTGGTCGGGAAAGAGCCAGGACCATGGGAACTTTGAGGGGAGACTGTCGTTCCATTCAAAGTGGGCTGTGTCTGCTGCGGGAGAGAGGGGTGCCCATTCACGGCGAGGGATGGCTCTGGAATTGGGTGTTCCTGAGGTACAAGACGAGCTACGTAGAGGGAGATTAAGCTAATGACGGGCGTATGAGGTGCATAGATCGACACACCATTCTGCTGAGCTTGTTGAGTCTGAAGGTTGGTGATAAACCGTATGAGACTCTGAAGCTCTTGATTATTATCGGTAGTAAAACCCTGGGAGCGGAGGAGATGTATACGCTGGAAGTTAAAGTGTGAACTGAGGTGTATGTGTGGGAGGAAGAGGAGAGCATACCTGGACGATTGCCTGCACTCTCTCCTTTGCGTAGGCGGGATTCTGCTGACGTTGTTGTTGACCGAGAAGCTGAAGTTGGTTGTGATGAGCGAGATTGGGAGTCGCCATTTGTCATTCGGGAGTGTCGCGCGTCGGTGTGTCTAGCCGCGCCTCTCCCGGGCCCGTTTCTGGTTTTTCGTGTAGTGCTCACTCACACGACGACGCTTGGGTCCTTTCCCCCATTCCTCAGCCACTTTCTTTCAATCTCCGACATCATCACGTGACACGTCGCGTCACTTTACTTCTTCCCACGACGCGACCTGGAGCAAGCGCATACATTTCCCAGTCATGCCTTCAGGAGCGGGTGTGAGTACTCTCACAAAAATACACAAATCTATGCTCACAATCGCAAGTCAACTGCTACTATCTTTCTTGTCGACGTGTCCCCAACTATGGCCAGGACACGTACCCTTGAACTCCCCTCTGGCCCAAACGGCGAACTTCGTACCAAACAAGTCACCCATCTCCAATGGTCACTACAGTTCGCTATGTTGAAGATACAAGAAATGGTTTGCCTCAAATCTCCCATGTCATCCTTAATCTGTTTGAACATGCCTTAGATCTTCAACGGCAGGAAAACTGACCAATGCGGTGTCATTCTCTTCGGGACAGAGGGTACGTACTTTAGGTAAAGAGAATGAGGCCCTGATGCATGAATTCGCGAAAAGAGACGGACAACCTTGTCAACAGAGCAGATGGGGGTTATGATAATGTCTCTGAATTGATTCCAATCGCTCAGCCGACCGCAGACACCCTGACAAAGTTAGCCTCTCTCCAAGCATCTGACGTGACAGGAGATCGTCTGTCGTCCTCCCCTTGTATATCCTTGACGAGCCTCACACCATGTTTAGCTGTCGACGCCCTAATTGTCGGGGCTGAAACGTTGAGCAATTACCTCCGCACCAAGCGATCCTGGACAGGCAAAATAGTGCTCCTGACAGATGGAGAGAGCCCTATTGAAATCGAAAAATGGGAATCAATTGCGGAGAAATTGAATCGCTTCAAATACCGTATCACCATTATGTATGTTCTCCCCACTCTCCCCGCGAGTACCTCTGACAGTTCGCAGTGGTGTCGACTTCGATGACGATGAGATAGACTTTCAGGAGGAAGGAAAGTCACACATCAAGGTGACTCCAATGCGATGTAGACCATACCTGTTGTCTGACCTCGTCGACTAGCGCGAAAACGAAAGCTTTTACCATAAATTCACTGCCATTATCGACAACTCAATCATGGGGACACTCTCATTCGCATTAGATGAAGTTAGCAAACCAGAGGTGAAAGAGACCCGTTCCACCCTCATCTCTAACATCCTGCGCCTCGGTGACCCAGACAACAACCCCCTCGAAGCCGTCGAAATTACCGTCAAAACGAGTAAGTGCACCGCCCTCGCCCGGCCCAAATCGTGGAAGCGCTTTGCCCCGCGCGAAAGTAAACCTGCGGACGAGATGGACGTAGATTCGGCGACAGCCAGAGATCGCGATTTAGACGAAGAGGACGCCAATAAGATCGTCTGGGCACAGCTTAGAATGCGCACAGAGTTTCACGTTGAGAACGACGAACAGGAGGATGAAGATAACGCAAACGAAGATAACATGGACGTGGACGGTGTGAAGAAGAGCGGCGCAAAGGTAGAAAAGGAGCAGCTAGTTCGCGGATTCAAGTATGGCAGCAGCTATGTGCCGTGTCCGGATGGACAATTCACAAAACTAAGCACGAAAATGGGAATTTCGATCTCCGGGTTTTTCAGTGCGGATAATGTATGCCCAACTTCTGTTCTTTTTGTCCTTTACTTGATGACATCCTGCAGTTTCGGAGAGAATTTTCCATGGGCGAGGTACAATACGTGTGGGCAGATCCTCGTTCACCCTCTCACCAAGTTGCACTCTCGTCTCTTGTCCAAGCCATGGACGACCTCAATATGTACGCAATTACCCGCTGGGTTTCGAGGGAGAACTCGGAACCAAAGATGGGAGTGCTTGCCCCTTGTCGATTTGAGAAAGTCGACTGTTTCCTTTGGGTGCAGGTGCTTCGTTTGTTTTTGTTTGCTCTTAACGTCTCACTGAAACTAGGACGTGGTCAGATGCCTTTTGCTGACGATGTCAGGAAGTACACGTTTGCACATCTCCTAAACCTCTCAAATAGGAAGGGTGAAAAGGTGACAACGCATCCCTATCTTCCTACACATGAACAGATGGAAGCGATGGATCGCTTCGTGGACGCCATGGACCTCATGGAGGCAGGGGAAAAGGACGATGATGGGTAATGTTCCTATTCAATCCTTCCTCTCCCGTGTTTACGGACTGGTCCAGGCATCGACCTCCGTGGTATGACACCCGTCTGTCATACAACCCGGCCATCCACCGCATGAAACAAGCCCTATTTCATGGTGCAATCACCGAAGATCTTGCTGCTGAACCGCTTCCACCTCCGCACCCTGAACACACCAAGTATTTCGAACCCCCGAAGAAAGTGTTGAAACGCGCTCAAGTGGTAGCCGATGAATGCAAGAATGCATTCGCGATTAAAAAAGGTTTGTCCCAAACCAATGATGATATGACGCATCCTCACTATGCCTACAGTCCCGAAGAGAGTCGCAAGACCTCGCAAGAACGATCACAAGCGAGCTCAAGATGATGACGACGAGATCCTTCTTCTCGATCGCGTGGCGCCATCAATTCCCCCGCAAACCCGCTCGCACTCCGAACTGGAGGCAACAGACTCTCAACCACAACGCCAAACATCCCCTGCTCCCACTGCCAAGCGCCCGATTCCCAGGAAGGGAGACGACGATAGCGAGACAGAACCCGAGTCTGATGTTGAAGTATGGCCCTCGTCCAGCAAGAAAGGCGCGAAGTTGCCAACACCATCCCCAGAGCCCGAGATTGTCGCGGATCCCCAACGCGCTCCGGGGCGTATTATTGGCATGGCGACACCCCTTACCGACTTTAGGAATAACATCTCTCAGGGTGACGTGGTCAGTAAAGCCGTGGAGGATCTAGGATGGGTCGTGAAAGAAGTTGTGTTGCGTCCGTTCGCGGGGCGTCGGCATGCGGAGATGATCGAATGCCTGAATGGGCTGAGAGAAACCTGCTTGCAGGAAGACGAAATTGATGCTTGGAACAGGTACGTGTGCATTAACACTATCTAATGTGAGGTTCTATGAGCCCTTGGGAACAGTATTCTGCACGAGTTGAAGGTGGCGTGCGCGGGGGAACCAGGGAATCACGTCTTCTGGGGCGAGGTGAAAAAACGGAAAGCCGACTTAGGTCTGATAACTGCTTCCGAAGCAGCGAGATATGGAGGCAGGTCAAAAGTTCCGGATTCGAAAACAGAGGAGGTGAGATGTTGTCCTAGTCCTAGAGAAGGAGAGGTTCACCTCACTAACACCTTCTAGTTCTGGTCAAGCTAATCCTAATCTGATGCCTGTCCGACGCGAATGGTAATTGCCTACATTCTGTTTGTGGCGTGGTTATCAATAGTACCCCTGTCAGATATGGCTTTTAGATTACATGCGGTCATCCAAGTAGTATCTCATGATGGGTGAACAACAGGGTACAATCATGATCCGTATTTCCCAGCCTCTGACATCGCTCACTAAGATATGGCTCATCTGACTCACCTCGAAGTTCTCGGAAAATGGGCGGAATGATATGCACAGCATGTCCTCATATTCCCTCATCATGTGCTAATATCAGGAAACGGTTTGGCACCTTGAACGTCTTAGGGGGCCTTAAACTACTATTTTAGGCTCGCTTAAGGTCGCTTAGGTTCGTTAATGGCACTAAGACAAGACACTGAGAAGTTTCCTGATGCCAAAGGGTCTTACGGCCGCGGGCTATAAATCGCCCGGCTTTGAATCAGAAATGGCGCTCATCCTGCTCCTCATAGTCAATGGCTTCTCATTTAGTTCCGACTGTTCTGAACTTCAGCTTCACCAGTGACCATATTACAGCGGCCCCTCTACGGACAGAACCATGCATCCGTCCGCAAATTTCGTCGTCCAGCAGCATTCACACATCGATGGCGTTAGGCACGCAGGGTGCCACCACCGAACTCGGTGAGCGGAGCACGCAAAGGGCTCTGCTCATGGAGGAACCCGATGACGATTGCGAGCTCAAGCTTCCAAAGATGCGGTCGTTGGTTATCATGATCTGTACTAATGTGCTCCTACAAGTGGGTTGCTTTCAGTTGCGAGTAATGACTATTGCCCTCTGACGAATAGATCCATCCGCACAGACGACGTTCTTTATCATCGTCTCCTCTGGCAGTAAATATGCCGAATACCTCGGTGGCAGCGCGACGTTTTCCGGACTTGTGATCGGTATTCCGACCGTCATTTCCGGGATGATACTGGTACCGCTCGTCAGGCGGGACGGAGGTAGGCAGCCCCATCTGATTCATGTCTTCCCCGTTTCCTACCCTCGCCTTTTCCGTGATATGTACATAATTAACGAGCTGAAAACTGTGTGTCCAAGGGGCGTACAGATTCGCGCTGCACCTCTGCTGCGCGGCAGCACTGGTCGGGAGCATCCTTTATGCCCTGGCCTATCGAGCGCACTTCCTCTACCTTATCCTCATCGGCCGAATCGTGATGGGCGTGTCCTTCGCGCAGTTCATGTACAGCAAGCGTTACTGCACCGATCCCCGCATCGTCGGTGTGCGCCGCCGGACGACCTTGGCCGGGTGGCTCGTCGTCGGCCAGAGCGCCGGCTTCACCATCGGCCCATTCCTCGGCGGTCTGATGTACAAGATCGGATTCACGAATGCCATTTTTAATGGGTACACGAGCCCCGGGTGGGTCATGGCAGCCGTCTGGCTCGTCGTTTGGGTCATGATAGCGGTTTTGTTCGAGGATGTGCCGCGGCAAGACGGACGTAGGACAACACGGAAGACGACGGCACTCCCCCTACGCCCACGCGGCGGGATGGTGGAGGAGGCAGAGGCGGGAGCGCCTGCCCCACGCGCTGAAACTGCACTGGACTCCTCCGCGGAAAACGTCGTGCAGCCGGATATGCATATCTCCGCGCAACAGTGGGCCGTCACGGCCACGATGTGCTGGTTCGCGATGACGTGCTTCTTCGTGCTGGGCGCGTGGGAAGCAAACATCCCCATCTTCACAGCGCGCACGTTCGGCGCGTCGCCCTTCGTCGCGGGGAACTTGATCGCGCTCGGCGGCGTGTGCACCTTCCCCTTCATGTTGGCCAACGTGGTGCTCGCGTCTCGCGTGCAAGACCGGTACATCCTCGCGGCTGGCTGTGCGCTGGGCATGCTCGGCTTGCTCGTCGCGATCCCCGTCGCCGGTATGGGCCATGCGACGCTCGGCGGCCTGTTCGCGTCTTGGTTCTTCGTCGCGCTCGGATTCAACCTCGCCAGCACGGTCACCATCAGTCTGTTGTCCAAACAGATGCCGCATCGGTGGAATGGAAAGATCAGCCTGTTCATTCAGTACAGCAACTATTCCGGTCGCGTGTCCGGTGCGGTTTGGGGGGGTGCCGGGGTTGACGTTGGGATGACGCGATACCTGGGGCTGCAGATCGCTCTCCTTGGGATTGGGGCGTTGATGTTCATGACGTTGTGGAAGGAGATGAAGGCGAAGACTGGATAGTAGTCGAGCAGATATCTTCCAAGTGTCAGTACTTATCATATAATAGAAGGGACCCTTCCCTAGCTGACCCATCCTAGGGCCATGGCTTAGGGCCTCTATCTTTGCAACAAGCGACAGTCAAGCGACGAGAGCAAGACCCAATTGGTGCGCGTGGTGATATCCCCAGAAATGGCACGTCGCACTGCATTCCACCAGTTGGGCAACGAGACAGTTGTGGAGATGTCTTGGGATGTAGCGCGCGTGCTCGTCAGCTTTACAAACTATTGGCCGCCTTCATCTACCCAGATTTTAAATGTGTCATCATGTCTCTCTCCGAATCCGGAACATTCTAAAGGTGAAGTAGAACAAGATGACCCCGACGGGAATGAATCCAACCCGGTGTGTTCGGAGACGCGGGTCGGATCCCACGCAACAGGATCGTGCAAAATGGAAGACATTCAGCCTTTTGAATTCATCTCGTTCAGAAAACCATCCACGTAACGCGGCAGGGAAAGATACCGTATTCAAGGTGTGCTGGTGTGGTATGACACCAGAGTTCTTCTTCCTCTTCATTGTTTTTCAAACCCGCGATAGTACTAGTACTATAATGCACCCAGGTTCTGCCTCATTGTTTTCTGTAGTACGGGTTGCGCTAACAAAACCCATCATGTAGATCACCATGAGCTCCAGCGAGTTGTTCGTCTCATCTACGGGTGGATAGGGCGCATGTACATCACCGAGATTATTGCTCGTGAATTCATAGTCTGGGATGGATATTGTACGCACATCATCGGGTTCTGGAAGAAAAACACCAATTTCAACATGATCTTAGCTAATACCCCAAGTCACAACAGTACCCTATCTGCCAAGCTGCTCCCTGGCCTCCGAGTGTCCTTGTCTTGTCTATTTGCACCCGCCCGTTGACGACCCTCTACAAGATTCGTCAGACCACGAGGAACTCAGGCACGGAGACGAGTCACCGCGTCGTAGATGAGCTGGGTAAGGTAACCATGCGGATACGACTCCCCTCCCACTCGGTTGTGTTGCCCTTCCGACTTGGATCGGGCATATGTTTTTTGTGAAAACTGCTGTCGCGATTAACACCGATTGAATCTAGATCGTATTGTCGGCCACATCGTGCCGCTGGCTACACTACAGGTGCCAATAATAACTACATCGTCGATGGGCTGAAGAACACTCTCACTGCATGGCTGTCTCTGAGAGAGGCCAGTTTCGAGAGAGTACCAGTAGGCGCCATGCTACATAGCCCTGCGAACGGCGCGGAAGCATACATTTTCCACGGTGAGTGGTACATTCTTATTAACATCCAGCTAGGTGACATTTTTTTAACCTTGTCGAACTCGCTAGAATGGGGGAATCGCCCTCTGAAGGGGCGGAGACCGGCGGAACCAACGGAGGAGTGAAGCCGCGTTGCCCTATGACAATCATTCAGCCACCAGCCAGCCAGGCGCGGGGAGAAATCACCTCCGACATCTGCGCTCCCTAGTGTTGATATATGCTCATATGCACGGCATGTCCTCCCCATGATGAAGTGAGTGACGGCCGCGGGCTATAAATGACTCTGCTTTGAGTCAGAAGTGGCACTCATCCTGCACCCCATATCCAATGACTTCTCATTTGGTTCCAACGGTCCTGAACTTCACTGGTAATCATATCACAGCAGCACTTCCACGGACAGAGCCATGCATCCGTCCGCAGTATCCGCCGTCCAGCAGCACTCACTCGTCGATAGTACCGGGCATGCAGAGCTCGCAAAGGGCTCTACTCACAGAGGAGCCAGATGACGGCGAGCACGAGCTCAAGCTTCCCAAGATGCGGTCATTAGTGATCATGATCTGTGCTAATATGCTCCTACAAGTGCGTGCACATTGCTTGCGATGGCACGTAATCACCATCACTCTCTAACGACTTGATCCACACAGACGACAGCCTTCATCATCGTGTCTTCTGGCAGCAAATATGTCGAGTACCTCGGTGGCAGCACGACATTTTCCGGACTTGTGATTGGTATTCCGGCTGTCGTTTCCGGGATGACACTGGTACCGCTCGTCAGGTGGGATGGAGGTATGCAGTCCCACCCGTTTCTTACCCTCGCCCTTTCCGTCATATGTGCATAATTAACGAGCTGAAAACTGTGTGTCAAGGGACGTACAAATTCGCGCTGCACCTCTGCTGCGTGACAGCACTGGTCGGGAACATCCTTTATGCCTCGGCTTACCAAGCCCACTTCCTCTACCTCATCCTCATCAGCCGGATCGTGACGGGCGTGTCATTCGCGCAGTTCATGTACATCAAGCGTTACTGCTCCGATCCCCGCATCGTTGGCGTGCGCCGCCGGACGACCTTGGCCGGGTGGCTCGTCGTTGGCCAGAGCATCGGCTTCACAGTCGGCCCGTTCGCAGGCGGCTTACTGTACAAGGTCGGATTCGGGAATGCCATCTTCAATGGGTACACGAGCCCCGGGTGGGTCATGGCAGCCGTCTGGCTCGTCTTTTGGGTCGTGACAGCGGTGTTGTTCGAGGATGTACCGCGGCGCGATAGACCGTATGTAACAACACCGAAGAAGAGGATCCTCCCACCGCCCCCACACGGCGCGGTGGTGGTGGAGGCAGAGACGGGAGCAGGGGCGCAGACGGAACCAACCACCCCGAGCCCGGCCCCAGTTGAGTCCGCACAAGACATCACTTCACCTGAAAACGACGTACCGCCAGAAGTGAATATCTCCGCGCGACAGTGGGCCGTCACGGCCACGATGTGCTGGTTCGCGATGACGTGCTTCTTCGTGCTGGGCGCGTGGGAAGCAAACATCCCTATCTTTGCGGCGCGCACGTTCGGTTCGTCGCCCTTCGTCGCGGGTAACTTGATCGCGCTCGGTGGCGCGTGCACGTTCCCGTTCATGTTCGCCAACGTGGTGCTTGCGCGCCGCGTGCAAGACCGGTACATCCCCGCGGCCGGCTGTGCGCTTGGCCTGCTCGGCTTGCTCGTCGCGATCCCCGTCGCCGGTATGGGCCACGCGACGCTCGGCGGCCTGTTCGCGTCTTGGTTCTTCGTCGCGCTCGGATTCAACCTCGCCAGCACGGTCACCATTAGTCTATTGTCCAAGCAGATGCCGCATGAGTGGAATGGGAAGATCAGCCTGTTCATTCAGTACAGTAACAATTCCGGTCGCGTGTCTGGTGCGATTTGGGGGGGTGCCGGGGTTGACGTTGGGATGACGCGTTTCCTGGGGCTGCAGATCGCTCTCCTTGGGATTGGGGCGTTGATGTTCATGACGTTGTGGAAGGAGATGAAGGCGAAGACTGGATGATGGTCGAGCGAATGTCTTCCAAGTGTCAGTACTTACCATATAATGGAAGGGGCCCTTCCCCAGCTGACCCATACCTTTGCAACAAGCCCCCAGAACAAGACCCGATTGGTGCGTGTGATAACATCCTCAGAAATGCCACATCGCACTGTATTCCACCAGTTGAGCAATTGGCTGGCAACGAGACAGTCGTAGAGATGTCTTGGGATATAGCGCGCGTGCTTTTCACTTTTCTTACAAACGTCATCATGTCCCTCTCCAAACCCGGAACATTCCGAAGGTGAAGTAGAACAAAATGACCCCGAAGGGAATGAAATCCAACAGCGTATTCGGAGACGCGGGTCGGATCCACAGGATTGAGGTCAACGGTCAGTATCAGATAGTGCTAGTGCTAATATCATAGTCACGGTACTAGAAACATGCAGCTGAACCCCCAGTTCTGCCATTTCAAGTTCCTGATATCTTCTTGTCGTTCATGAGTGGAAAGTACAATTGTATGTGACATTTCTACCACTTGGGAAAATGGAAGACTTTCAGTTTTTTGAATTCATCTCGTTCAGAAAACCATCCACATAACACGGCAAGGAAAGACACCGTATTCAAGGTGCCGTATGGCACCAGAGCTCCTCACCCTCATTGCTTCTTCGTCTTCATTGTTTCCAAACGCGAGGTACTAGTACTATAGTGCACCCAGGTTCTGTCTCATTGCTTTCTGTAGTACGGGTTGCGCTAACAAAACCCATCATGCAGACCACCATGAACTCCAGCGCGTTGTTCGTCTCATCTACGGTTGGATAGGGCAAATGTACGTCATCGAGACCCTTGCTCGTGAATTCATAGTCTGGGATGGATACTGTCCGCGGATCATCGGGTTCTGGGAAGACACCAATTCAACATGACCTCAGCTAATCCCCCAAGTCATAACAGTACCCTATCTGCCAAGCTGCTCCCCGGCCTCCGAGTGTCCTTGTCTGTTTGTACCCACCCGTTGACGACCCCCCACCAGATTCGTCAGACCACGAGGAACCCATGCAGAGATGGTTACTGAGTCGTAGAGTTGGATATATGAGGATACGCCCCTCCCACTCGATTGTGTTGCCAGCGTCTTGGATCCTTCCGACTTGGATCGGGCATATGTTTTTTGTGAAAACTGCTGTCGCGATTAACATTGATTCTACCACGACGGACGACGGACAAAACAATTCCACGGGGTTCAAAACGGATTGCCGAGGACTCGCCATCATTACCAAATGTATAGGTTTCGGCCGTGATGTAGACGCCGTGTTACCGAACCCGAAAAATAAACAAGAAATGTGCTTCCTATGTGATAGGGACTTTGCCCTCATCAAAGATTGTATCTGGTTCGTGTATCGTATCACTGGCCACGCTCCCCATGACAGGTGCGGATAATAACTACGTCGTCGACGGGCTGAAGAACACTATCACTGCATGGCTGTCTCTGAGAGGCCGGTTTCGGGGGTAGGCGCCGTGCTACCTAACTCTGCGAACGGCGCGGGCGCATACATTTTCCACGGTGAGCGGTACATCCTTGTTAACATCGCGAGGTGAGTTTTTTTTTTCTCTTCTGAACCTTGTCGTCGCTAAAAGGGGAAAATCGCCCTCTGGAGGGGCTGAGACCGGAACCAACGGGGGTGATGTTACCAGTGAAGCCCGTGTTGCCCTTTGACAATCATTCAGCCGCCAGCCAGCCGCCAAGTGCATGGAGAAATCGCCTCATCTAATGCTGATATACGTTCATATGCACAGCACGTCCCCATTTTCCCATGAAGTAACTTGCGGTCGTGGGCTATAAATCACAACTGCTCTGAGCCAGAAATTGCGCTCATCCTGTACCTCATATACATTGACTTCTCATCTAGTTCCGACTGTTCTGACCTTCACTGGTAACCATATCACAGCAGCCCCTCCACGAGTAGAGTCGTCCATCCATCCACAGAATCCGTCGTTCAGCAGCACTCATGTTAGTACAAGTGCGTACATATCGCTTGCGATGGCACGCAACCACGACCACTCTCTAACGATCTGATCCACCACACAGACGACAGCCTTCATCGTCGTGTCTTCTGGTAGCAAATATGCCGAGTCAGTAGCAGGGCGACGTTCTCCGGACTTGTGATCTGTATTCCGGCTGTCGTTTCCGGGATGACACTGGTACCGCTCGTCAGGCGGGATGGAGGTATGCAGTCCCACCCGTTTCTTACCCTCGCCCTTTCCGTCATATGTGCAGTTAACGAACTGAAAACTGGAGCGTGCAAATTCGCGCTGCACCTCTGCTGTGCAACAGCGCTGGTAGGGGGCATCCTCCATGCCCTGGCTTACCGAGCCCACTTCCTCTACCTCGTCCTCATCAGCCCGGATCGTGACAGGCGTGTCCTTCGCGCAGTTCATGTACATCAAGCGTTACTGCTCCGATCCCCGCATCGTCGGTGTGCGCCGCCGGACGGCCTTGGCCGGGTGGCTCGTCGTTGGCCAGAGCGCCTGCTTCACAGTCGGCCCGTTCGCAGGCGGCCTACTGTACAAAGTCGGATTCGGGAATGCCATTTTCAAACGGCTACACGAGCCCCGGTTGGGTTCATGGCAGCCGTCTGGCTCGTCTTTTGGGTCGTGGTTACGATCTTGTTCGAGGATGTGCCGCTGCGCGATGGACGGCATGTGACAACACCGAAGAAGAGGATCCTCCCCCGGCCCCCACCCGGCGCGATGGTGGTGGAGGCAGAGACTGGAGCAGGAGCGGAGACGGAACCAACCACCCCGAGCCCAGCCCCGTTGAGTCCGCACATGACACCACCTCACCTGAAAACGACGTGCCGCCAGAAGTGAATATCTCCGCGCGACAGCGGGCCGTCATGGCCACGATGTGCTGGTTCGCGATGACGTGCTTCTTCGTGCTGGGCGCGTGGGAAGCAAACATCCCCATCTTCGCGGAGCGTATGTTCGGCTCGTCGCCCTTCGTTGCGGGGAGCTTGATCGCGCTTGGTGTCGCGTGCACGTTCCCGTTCATGTTCGCCAACGTGATGCTCGCGCGTCGCGTGCAAAACCGGTACATCCTCGCGGCTGGTTGCACGCTGGGCCTGCTCGGCTTGCTCGTCGCGATCCCCGTCGCCGCCGTGGGCCGCGCGACGCTCGGTGGCCTGTTCGTGTCTTAGTTCTTCGCTGCACTCGGATTCAACCTCGCCGGTACGGTCACCATCAGTCTATTGTCCAAGCAGATGCCGCATTAGTGGAACGGGAAGATCAGCCTGTTCACTCAGTACGGTAACTATTCCGGTCGCGTATCTGGGGCGACTTGGGGGGGATGCCGGGGTTAACGTTGGAATGACGCGTTGCCTGGGCCGCAGATCGCTCTCCTTGGGATTGGGGCGTTGATCGGGTGTTTATGACGTTGTGGAAGGAGACGAAGGCGAAGACCGGATGGTAGTCGAGTAGATGTCTTTCATAGTACTTATCATAAGGTCGCCAAGGTTGCGCGGGATCAAGCTGTCTGCCAGCATATTGCTGATGCAACAGTTGATGCAAACAGTGTGCACTATCACTTGCGCGCTGATGTATTTGCACCGATTCTTGTATCTGCCACTGGTTGCCACCAGATCGGACTCAAACCATCAAAGCATATCTCAATTTACACAAGGATGAGATGATGCAAAACCACATTCCACGGGCTTGTTTCGGGCTATATGGCAGCATAGCACATGTTTGATGGGGGGAATTACAACTGACATCAGCAAAAGTTCCAAAACCTGGTATTGGTAGGTAGCTTATGTAAGGGCTATGCAAGTGAGATAAGCAAATACAAGATCTTCACCTACCTTGTAAGCTTTTGCAAGCTTTGCCATTACTATGTGAATATTGCAAGATAATTGCAAGAAGATCAAGTATCTGGTCTTGAGCTTGCAAAGTACCACCTAGCACTGCAACACAATTGCAAGGCAATTGCATATCTGTCAGATCAGTCCTGACCTTGCATTGGAATCACATATTGGTTAGCTACTCCAAGAGGTCTGTAGTCTTTATAGATAATGAATCCCAGACCAGTTAGGCCTTGCAACTATGTTGAATGAGCCTGGCCAGGACTTACTAGTTTAAGCAGTTGGCATGAACATGTCTGGTCCTAACATCCCTTAGGACTATTACAGATGTGCAATATGTCCATGAATTCAAAGTGGCAAAAGAGAAGCAATTCAGATATAATCCCTGCTCCACATTGATTTCCCTTGGCCAGGTAGCCCAGTGGTTAGAGCACCTGGTATATATCCAGTAGGCCTGGGTTCAATTCCCAGTCTGGCCATTCTTATTTAGGCTGCTACATGCTTTAATGCAAGTGTTCTTGCTCTGCCACTGCACTTGTAATTGTGCATGTATTGTAGATAACATAAATAAAATGCATTTCAGTTATTTAAGAGATTAGAAAGAAAATAAATCAAAATAAATGTATGATAAGAACTTTGTATTATCTACACTAGCATCAAGACCATAGATAGATCTTATAAGATCTTTGATTTTTTGCAATTTACCTGCCTCAATCATGCCAGATTGCCCAAGATCATGAATAGGTCTTACAAGATCTTTGATTTCTTGCATAGTGATTATATTATCCTGCCAATCTGGCAAAAGTCCACATAAAAGTTGGTCCCTTGTATAGTTTGACCAACAAGATATAAGGCTATTCACAGATCAGGGATACCTTGCAAGTGAGTTAGTCATTGCAAGGCTATATAAGAGCCTTGCATGGATTTTTCACTTTTGCTGATGGACAGCCCCTTAGTGGAGCGGGGCCCTCCAAGTCCAGACTGATATGAGGACATTAGACTCAAATGCACTTTTCCATACTTCACATTAGATCATTCAATATCATAGCCTATCATGTTGAAATCGTTCACCCATTTTTCATCCTTTGTGCACTGTTAGTCCTTCAGCTTCAGCCACTCATCAGGCAGAGAATGGTGGAGAATGAAACATGTCACTGTGTGACACGTGCCCGACAATTGACGGATCAATCTGACCGCGAACGCGTGCAAAAATAGTATCTCCCCCGCCTCCGAATGTCCCTGTCTATTTACACCCAGCCGTTGACACTCCACAGGATTCGTCAGACTACGAGGAACTTATGCACTGGGACAGTCACCGCGTCGTAGATGGGCTGGGTAGCTGTCAGGATACATCCCACTGGCACTCGATTGCCATGTGTTGCCACCGTCTTGGATCCTTCCGACCTGGGTTAATGTTTTTTGTGAAAACTGTTGTTGCGATTAACATCGATTCTATCACGACGGACGAAACAATTCCACGGGGTTGAAGGCGGGTTGTCGAGGACTGGCCGTCTTTATCAAACGTAGCTTTCCGCAGTGGCGTAGACGCCGTGTTACCGAACCCGATATGTACTTCCTTGGCGATAGGGACTTTGCACTCATCAAGATTGAATCTGGTTCATATTGCCGACTACACCATGCCACTGGCCATACTCTCCATGGCAGGTGCCGATGATAACTTCATCGTCGATGGGCTGAAGGACAGATATCACTGCATAGCTGTCTCTGAGAGAGTAGGTGCCGTGCTACGTAACCCTGCTCCCGGCGAGGAGGCATACATTTTCCACGGTGAGTTGTACATCCTTATTAACACCCAGCTGGGTGAGATTCTTCTCTTCTGAACCTTGTCGAACTCGCTAAAAGGGGAAAATCGCCCTCTGAAGGGGGGAGAGACCGGTATCAACAGGGGTGATATCTCTATTGAAGCCCGTGTTACCCTTTGGCCATCATTCAGCCACCAGTCAGCCACCAGGCGCATGGAGAAATCGCCTCATCTACGCCCCCTAGTGTTGATATACGCTCATAGGCACAGCATGTCCTTATTTCCCCATGGCCAAGTGACTAAAGGCCGCGTGCTATAAATCGCCCTGCTTTGAGTCGGAAGTGGCACTTATCCTGTACCTCATATCCAATGACTTCTCATTTGGTTCCGACTGTCCTGAACTTCACTGGTAACCATATCACAGCAGCCCCTCCACGGACAGAGCTATGGATCCGTCCGCAGTATCCGCCATCCAGCAGCACTCACTCATCGATAGTACCGGGCACGCAGAGCGCTACCATAGAACTCGGCGAGCAGACCAGGCAAAGGGCTCCGCTCACAGAGGAGCTAGGTGACGATGAGCACGAGCTCAAGCTTCCCAAGATGCCGTCGTTGGTGATCATACTCTGTGCTAATGTGCTCCTACAAGTGCGTACACATTGCTTGCGATGGCACACAATCATTACCACTCTCTAACGATTTGCTCCGCCACACAGACGACATTCTTCATCATCGTCTCTTCTGGTGATGCATATACCGAGTACCTCGGTGGCAGCGCGACGTTTTCAGGACTTGTGATCGGTATTCCGGCCTTCGTTTCCGGTATGACACTGGTACCGCTCGTCAGGCGGGATGGAGGTATGCAGTCCCACCCGTTTTGCGTCTCCCTGTTTCCTACCCTCTCCCTTTCCGTCATGTGTACATACTTAACGAGCTGAAAACTGTGTGTCAAGGGACGTACAAAATCGCGCTGCACCTCTGCTGCGCGACGGCACTGGTCGGGAACATCATTTATGGCCTGGCTTACCGAGCCCACTTCCTCTACCTCATCCTCATCAGCCGGATCGTGACGGGCGTGTCATTCGCGCAGTCCGTGTACATCATGCGTTACTGCTCCGATCCACGCATAGTTGGCGTGCGCTACCAGACGGCCTTGACCGGGTGGCTCGTCGTTGGCCAGAGCATCGGCTTCACACTCGGCCCATTCCTAGGCGGCCTACTGTACAATGTCGGATTCGGGAATGTCATCTTCAATGGGTACACGAGCCCCGGATGGGTCATGGCAGCCGTCTGGCTTGTCTTTTGGGTCGTGACAGCGGTCTTGTTCGAGGATGTGCCGCGGCGCGATAGGCCGCATGTGCTAACACCGAATAAGAAGAACCGCCCCCGGCCCCCATGCTGCGAGATGGTGGCGGAGGCAGAGACGGGAACAGGAGCGGAGACGGAACCAACCACCCCGAGCTCAGCCCCCGTTGAGTCCGCACAATACACCACTTCATCTGAAAGCGACGTGCGGCCAGAAGCGAATATCTCCGCGCGACAGTGGGCCGCCACAGCCACGATGTGCTGGTTCGCGATGGTGTGCTTCTTCGTGCTGGGCGCGTGGGAAGCAAACATCCCCATCTTCGCGGCGCGCACGTTCGGTGCGTCGCCCTTCGTCGCGGGGAACCTGATCGCGCTCGGCGGCGTGTGCACGTTCCCGTTCATGTTGGCCAACGCGGTGCTCGCGCGTTTCGTGCAAGACCGGTACGTCCTCGCGGCCGGCTGTGCGCTGGGCCTGCTCGGCTTGCTCGTCGCGATCCCCGTCACCGGCGTGGGCCACGCGACGCTCGGTGGCCTGTTCGCGTGTTGGTTCTTCGTTGCACTCGGATTCAGCCTCGCCAGCACGGTCACCGCCAGTCTATTGTCCAAGCAGATGCCGCATGAGTGGAACGGGAAGATCAGCCTGTTCATTCAGTACAGTAACGGTTCCGGTCGCGTGTCCGGTGCGACTTGGGGGGGTGCCGGGGTTGGCGTGGGGATGCCGCATTACCTGGGGCTGCAGTTCGCTCTCCTTGGGTTTGCGGCGTTGATGTTTATGAACCTTGTGGATAGAGATGAAGGCGACGACCGGATAGCGGTCGAGCAGGTGTCTTGCAACTGTCAGCAATTAAAACAAAATAGAGCGCGTGCTAACCCGTACCGGGTCAGCCTGGTTTAGAACCTCTGCCTCTGCAACAAGCGACCTGAGTAAGACCCGATTGGCGCGTACGATGACATCCTACATCGCACTGCATTCAACCCGTTGGGAAATTGGCTGGCAACGAGACAGTTGTAGAAAATGACTTAGATTGTAGTGTGCGTGCCCCTCAGCTCTACAAACCATTGGGCGTCTGTAGGTCGGTCATGAATGGGTCCGATTCCCGAGTTAAAGACGTTATGTTTAGGGACTTAATGTCGCGGAAATAGCAGTCGGCCCCCGGTTTCTTTACCCTGCATATTAGAACACGTACATACGGTCGCTTGGATGGACTACTGTAGACCCTTTACTGGCCCCCTTCTTTTGCATCCGTCAATTACCCTCGCTTCATGTACCCGATACATCGATTGCTCCGTCTTTTATACCTGTAGTTAATATGTCGTCGGCCTAGTTAGTTCTTGTGCACTTTCGTGTGCCATACTGAGACTGTCGTGCCCGCGTCGTTACAGCCGCTGTCCCCGCTCGTGCTCGCTCGCTTTCAACAAATACTTTTATTAGTTCTACACTTAACCACAGAACAATTTGGCCTCTGGTAGACGCAGTCAGCTATGAAACATGAAAGGGGATGCGCAACAACGGAGGGCAGTGATCTAGATCATCGAGCGCGCTCAGGCTGTATAGCCTCGGAACCGAGCACCTTTGACTGCTTTCCCCATCGGGCCATCGCCCGACACGTCCATCCACCCCGCCCAACCCGAGCGACGCCACAGGAGCGTACGGTCCATACCGCAGCACAAGGAAACCTTGTCTCTCCATTCCCGGCATTACCCCTCACCTCGTGGTCTATGCGCCTAACGTCGTGCACATGGAAACGATCAGTAAATTTCTGGTTCCTTTTTCTTCTTCTCTCCCTCTATTCGTCTCATGCGTAGCATACCTGTAATTAACCCCTCTCGCCTGGCCGAGGCCTAGGAGGCAATCATAGACGCTCTTTTCCCCCATTTTGCGCGTGCCCTTTGCCTCAAGTCATACACTCGTTACGATTTCCCTCAACATCACTCCATCGCGCGTTCTCGAGTTCTTCGGGAACGTAGCCTTGGTTTTATTTTATCTATATCCTTATTTCATTGAACTCACATGTGGACTACCCATCTACGTTACAGCAGGAATAACTTACAGACCTCTGCCACGACCAAAAGCTGGAATCTGAGCATGTACACAAGGTTTGCAGGTTTTTGCGATGATATCGAGGTGGTTTCCGAAGAAATGTGACTCGAACGAAGCGGTCATGCGAGGAGGTTGTGAATACAGTAAAGATGAAGCCGATTGAAGAATGTAACTGAACTCAGGCTGAGTCGAGTGGTGGGACATCCGAGTCAAATCAACAATCCAGACAAAGAGGTCCTCCTGGCACTTGACTTTGTTGGCTGGGGCGAGGTATGAAATCCAGCCGGCAGTGTCTTTCGAGTCTGACCATCCGAGTTGCGGCGACGTGAGCACCTAGTAGCGGATGGTTTGATGTGATGAGTGTATCGATAGCGCAACTAGTATTGGCATGGTTGTTGTTGTTGTATTATTCACGGTAAGGTATGGCGTACAGTCCCAGACTTTATATCGAGGTCCAGTGAAATGGCCCGAATGGAAGAACCGACCAACACCCACGCACCACGAAAACAATGATTTTCAACGATGTCAAGTCATCCCGGAGCCGAGGACTCGGAGAGGGGTATTCAACAAACGTTGCATTTCACACGTACTGAAGGCTACAGAGACGGGAGTAGAGCATGATCTATAGTGAGCAAAGCGATGGAGATGAGTCTGCGAAGTGGTAAGCAAGCAAGAAGTGATTGGGGTAAATTGAATTGATCTTGATATGAAATGCACTGTGGTTCATGAGCAGATTCCGCTGGAAGGGAGTTGGGAATAGGAAAAGCAAACGACAACAAAAATAGCGATAACACAACGGCCACGTATTTCATAGTATCAGGGTCCTTCTGTCCCGTTTGGGGCAGTCAGTTTACTGTGCGGAAACGAATAGCTGCCGGAAAGGATCGTGGGTCAGCGCGCCTGTGAGAACTGGATGAGCGCCCCGGAGGGCCCAATTCTTGTCCATGACAGTCCACAACGCAGAACGCGCGACCGACCAAAGGACTCCAGGCGCTCTCTACGTTGTCCGAGAGGGGGGATGCGAACCATTCGATCACCTGTGAATCCTTAAGATGGACGACCTTGAGAGAGGATGACGAAATGGTTGCGAGGCTTTCACATATGGAAGCCACGGCGATATTTCCGGCCTGGACCCTAATGCCGAGATGTTCGACGGGTGGGAGCGGATCGAGGCGGGGGAAAGATCCCCAGCTATCGACGCATATCTCGACGTATGAAAGATTAGGGCAGAAGTCGGTGAGCATCGATAAGCAATTGGAACAGCCTTCAGAGTCCACCACCAAGCGGAGGTCGAGGAAGACAGATGTGAGCTTTGCGCCCTGCGCGGATAGTAGATGCACCCAAAGGTTTGAAAATAGACTCGGTCGAATGTCGACATAATCAAGGGAGGGTGTTGGGTGGACCTTGTGCCCAGCACAGTTACATTGATCCACTTCACTGTTGACAACTAAATACTTAAGTTTTGGGAGGTATGGGAGGGCGGCCGGGCAGCCAATCAGGCTGCCAACGGCAGCGCCGGTGATGGCCACGAGATTGGGGGCGGCCTCGAGCAACTTGCGAAGTTCTGGGCGGCTAAAGAGGACGAAGGGATAGTGGTGCAGGTATAGTTTGCGCAGAGACGTTGCACAGATTTGGGTGACCGTGGCCGCGAAATCCTTGCCATAATATGGGGTGGGAAGGCCCCACATCTCGCGGATGAATATCGAGATGGAGAGGATTTGGAGACGAGGGAGGCAACGGGCCAATCGGCCAAGGTTTCCGAAACGCCGCACGACTCTATGCTCGAAACGGTCGGTCTCGTTCTCAGGTGCGGGGGAATCGGATAGTGCGATTATCAAGTGGCGTGTGAGGGATCCGAGGGGCGCGGTCCTACCGAGGACGACCGGCGTTGTTTGCGATTGTTCTAGGGTGCGCAGTAACGCACTCACGCGAGTGGAATCGACGATGGACAGGCATCGGTACAGTCTTGGGGTACAGATCGTGTTCCATTGTTTGCAGACGAGGGAGAGGGAGTATAGAGATCGGGTGGATAGTTTTATGTCTGGCAACGGGAGGGCATGCTCGGGGTAAATTGGATATTGGGGGGATAATGCGTTGGTGACATCGGGAAAGGCGCCAGCCAATTCGAGGATATATTCGAGGATTTCGACGGGTAACGAGAGTGTCATATCGACGATGGGAACGGGGGTCAACACGTGTTGTCGGAAAAGAATGAGGGCTGAGCGGCTCGTTGACTTGGATCATTCAAAACTGAAGAAGTTTACGTTCACTGATAAGGTCCAGGTCAACAGTCCCTTGCCTGGAGCGAGTCCATCCCGTGTGCGCACGAGACA
>Ga0307512_10001051_pt1 | contig 40387 bp, 30 predicted proteins | sample 14_EM_MG_FD_200267 | JGI IMG/M metagenome (GOLD analysis project Ga0307512, IMG submission 200267) | Populus trichocarpa ectomycorrhiza microbial communities from riparian zone in the Pacific Northwest, United States - 14_EM | ecosystem: Host-associated > Plants > Roots > Unclassified | place...
TCTACGACCAGCTTGCCGGCGGCTTCGCCCGGTATGCGGTGGACAACACCTGGACCGTGCCGCATTTCGAGAAGATGCTCTATGACAACGCCCTGCTGCTGCGGGTCTACACCCAGCTGTGGCGGCTGACCGACGACCCGCTGGCCCGCCGGATCGCCGACGAGACCGCAGAGTTCCTGCTCCGGGATCTGGCCACGCCGGTCGGCGGGCTGGCCTCCGCGCTGGACGCGGACACCGACGGGGTGGAGGGCCTCACCTACGCGTGGACGCCCGCGCAGCTGACCGAGGCGCTCGGCGAGCAGGACGGCAACTGGGCCGCCGACCTGTTCCGGGTCACCACCACCGGGTCGTTCGAGCATGGCAGCAGCGTTCTGGTGCTGGCCCGGGACATCTCCGCCGCCGACCCGGCCATCCAGGAACGCTGGCGGGAGGTCCGGGCCCGGCTGCTTTCGGTACGCGAACGGCGCCCGCAGCCGGCTCGGGACGACAAGGTGGTGGCCGCCTGGAACGGGCTCGCCGTCACAGCGCTGGCCGAGCACGGCGTGCTGACCGGAGCGTCCTCGTCGTCGTCGGCCGCGGTCGCGCTGGCCGAGGTGCTGGCGGAGCGCCACGTCGTGGACGGTCGGCTGCGCCGGGTGTCGCGGGACGGCACGGTCGGCACGCCGGCCGGGGTTCTCGACGACTACGGCTGCGTGGCCGAGGCCTTCTGCGCCGTGCACCAGCTCACCGGGCAAGGGCGCTGGCTAGCGTACGCAAAAGAGCTGCTCGATGTCGCATTGGCGCACTTCGGGACGGGTGCGGGCGGGTTCTTCGACACCGCCGACGACGCCGAGAAGCTGGTCACCCGGCCGGCCGATCCGACCGACAACGCCACGCCGTCCGGGCTCTCGGCGATCTGCGCGGCCCTGGTGGCGTACGCGGCCTTGAGCGGCGAAACCGAGTACCGGCTCGCGGCGGATGCGGCGCTGGAGACCGCCGGGCCGTTGATCGGCGGGCACCCCCGGTTCGCCGGGTATTCGGCGGCGGTGGCGGAGGCGGCGCTGGCCGGGCCGTACGAGATCGCGATCGTCACTCCGGACGGGCAGGACGATCCGCTGGTCGCGGCGGCGTACCGGCATGCGCCGCCGGGGACCGTGATCGTGGTCGGCGAGCCGGATCGGGCCGGGGTGCCGTTGCTCGCGGATCGGCCCTTTGTGGGCGGGGCTGCCGCGGCGTACGTCTGCCGGGGTTTTGTCTGTGATCGGCCCGTCTCGACCGTGCGCGAGTTGGTGGAGCGTTTGACGGCCGCCTGACGGCCGGGCGGTTCGCGGGGTGAGCTGGGGCGTCGCTAGGCTGGGCGGCGCGATGGATACCCGAACCGGACTGCCTGTAGTCGGCATGGTGGGCGGCGGCCAGTTGGCCCGGATGACCCACCAGGCCGCGATCTCCCTCGGCCAGTCGCTGCGCGTGCTCTCCGTGTCACCCGACGACAGCGCCGCCCTGGTCGCCGCCGACGTGCGGATCGGCACGCACACCGACCTGGCCGCCCTGCGCGAGTTCGCGAAGGGGTGCGAGGCGGTCACGTTCGACCACGAGCACGTGCCCGCCGAGCACATCGCGACGCTGGCCGCCGAGGGCGTGGCGATCTATCCGGCCGCGGACGCGATCGTGTTCGCCCAGGACAAGCAGCGGATGCGTACGCGGCTTGCCGAGCTGGGAGTGCCCGTGCCGAGGTGGCGGCCGGTCGCGACGGCCGGCGACATCGCGGATTTCGCCCGGGAGGTCGGCTGGCCCGTGGTCGCCAAGGCGATCCGCGGCGGGTACGACGGCCGGGGCGTCTGGATGCTCGGCAGCGAGCCGGAGGCCGAGCGGCTCGTGGCCACCGGCACGCCGCTGATCGTCGAGGAGCGGGTGCCGCTGCGGCGAGAGCTGGCGGCGCTCATCGCGCGGTCGCCGTTCGGGCAGGTCGCGGCCTATCCGGTGGTGGAGACCGTGCAGCGGGACGGCATCTGCGTGCAGGTCCTGGCCCCGGCGCCGAGGCTGGCCGAGCCGCTGGCGATCGAGGCGCAACAGCTCGCCATCGACCTGGCCAACGCGCTCGGCGTGGTCGGGCTGCTCGCCGTCGAGCTGTTCGAGACCGACGCCGGCATCGTCGTCAACGAGCTAGCGATGCGCCCGCACAACTCCGGCCACTGGACGATCGAGGGCGCGCGGACCTCGCAGTTCGAGCAGCACCTGCGCGCGGTCCTCGACTATCCGATGGGCTCGACGTCGCTGACCGCCCCGGCCGTGGTGATGGCGAACGTGCTCGGCGGGCCGCCCGGCGGCATCTCGATCGACGAGCGCCTGCACCACCTGTTCGCGACCGACCCCGGGGCGCGCGTCCACCTCTACGGCAAGCAGGTCCGCCCCGGCCGCAAGATCGGCCACGTCACGATCCTGGGCGACGACATGGTTTCGGTACGCGCCCGCGCGGCCCGTGCGGCGAAATGGCTTCAGGAGGGCGAGTAATGGCACCCGTCGTCGGCATCATCATGGGCAGCGACTCGGACTGGCCCACAATGGAGCAGGCCGCCGAGGCGCTCGCGGAGTTCGAGGTGCCGTTCGAGGTCGGCGTCGTCTCGGCGCACCGCACGGTTCGCAAAATGGTCGACTACGCCACGAGCGCGGCCGACCGGGGCCTCCAGGTGATCATCACTGGCGCGGGTGGCGCGGCCCACCTGCCGGGCATGGTCGCGGCGATGACCCCGCTACCGGTGATCGGCGTGCCGGTCCCGCTCAAATACCTGGACGGCATGGACTCGCTGCTGTCGATCGTCCAGATGCCGGCCGGCGTCCCGGTGGCAACGGTGTCGATCGGCGGCGCCCGAAACGCGGGCCTGCTCGCGGTCCGCATCCTCGGAGCCGCGGATCCGGTGCTGCGCAAGCGAATGACCGACTTCCAGACCGGCCTGGAGCAACTGGTCGCCGAAAAGGACGAGGCCCTCCGCGCCAAGCTGATGGGCTGAGCCCCGCCGCTCTCCGGAGGCGGACCACCAGACGTCGCCGCAGGCCTTGACCCGCGGCGACGTCCGCGTCCGGTCAGTGCTGCCAGGGGTCGGCGGGAAGGCAGTTCGGCCCCGGCTCGCCGTAGATCACCTTGCCGGCCGGGTCGGTGTAGCAGTGTTCGAGCGACTCCGAACTCTGGAACAACGGGCGCCGGTCGATCTCATTACCTGCGGCGTCGTAGCTGACCAGCTCCGCGTCCTTCTGGACGTCGTCCGTGGTGGTGAGAATTCCGAACGCGCCCCGGTGCAGGCGGGCCGTGGTGGACTTGCCGTTGCCGCGTTCCAGCACCAGCCGGTGCACCCGTGAGCTGACCCGGCCGAGCACCGTGATGTCGCCGCCGTCGTCCTCGGTGGACGACAAGTCCAAGCGCTGGACCGGCCCGGGCAGCCAGTCGCGGTGCTGCCACCGCCTGGTGCCCAACCCCCCGTTGATCTCCTGGCCGAACGCCTCGGTGACGTTGCACCCCAGGTAGCCGATGTTGTTGAGAAAGAGGATCGCCGTCGTGTCGCCCTGTCGGGACGCCACCGCGATGTCGTTCATGGATACCGGCACGCCAGCCTCCTCCGCTGCCCCCGGCGTGGCGCCGTTCGGCGGCGCGGATTGCTGGGCATGCCACTTCAGGCACTGCTCGGCCCCGCGTTTCAGCTCGGGACTCAGTTCGCCGGGGCCCATCGCGAGGACCTGCGTGCCGCCGTCGCGTACCTGATGGATCAGGGCGACTCCCGCGACCGCAGCGACCACCGCCGTGACCGAGACCGCGGCTACCAGCCATCGGCGGGTGGGCCGTGCGCGCGGCCCCCGCACTGCGGCCATCAGCTCGGCGCGCATCTCCATCGCCCGCTGCGGCGGCAGGTCGCGCTCGCCCGGGGGCGTGAGCAGGTCATTCATGACTGGTCCTCCTCGTTGAGCAATCCGGCGAGCCGGGCCCGGGCGCGGCTCACCCGGGAACGGACCGCGACCTCGGTGATCCCGAGGGCTGCGGCGGCCTCGGTGTAGGACACGCCGGACCAGAGGCAGAGCGCGACGGCCTCGCGCTCGGCGCGGGGCAGCCGGCGTACGGCGGCGAGGACGTCGCGCATCCTGCGTTCGTCGTCCAGCCGCCCGGCGACGTCGTCGGACGGATCCGGGTCGCGCTCGGTAGGCAGCCGGCCCAGCAGGGCGCGACGCCGCCGGGCGGACCGCCATTCGGTACGGGCATGGTTGCCGGCCACGACGAGCAGCCACGGCAGCGCGGTGCCGTGCGCCAGGCTCACCTGTCCGCGCTTGCGCCACGCCACCAGAAACGTGGCCTGCGTCACGTCTTCCGCCACGCTCCACGACCCGCAGAGCCGGAAGGCGTGGTTATAGACGGCCCGGGAATGCCGGTCGAAGAGCCTGCCGAAGGCGGCTTCGTCACCACCGGCGACGGCGGCCCAGAGGTCGAGATCGGTCGGCTCGGTCTGCGTCATCACATCCTGCTGTGTCCGGTCGGGCAGCGACTGTTGCAGCGATCTCCGGCCGGACTGGCGATGTCGGTCAAGATGCGGCGGCGAGGTTGGTGCCGACAGTCTCGAAGAGCACCATGGTGAGGCTGCGGCGGGCGATCTTAAAGCCGTTTTCGGTACGGACGATCTCGTCGTCGTACCAGCCCAGGCCACCGGCCACGTCCGGCCGGACGTTCAGATCGACGAGCTCCTCACCCTGGTAACGGCGATCAGCGCCAGTCCAGATCCGACATCCCGGTCCCGCATGCTCGCAGTCGTCATCGCCGGGCTCGGCAACACGCCGCCACTCGCGAGCAGCTGACCGACGACCGGCGTGATTGGCCGCCCGGCCCACAAAGGCATCGAGGCGGTTCGCTCACCGCATTCGGACTAGGGCTCCCTTGAGGCGTTCCTGGGTGCGGCGGCGGTTTTCGTTGGTGGCGCCCAGCAGAAGCAGGACCACGCCGACCGGTACCAGGACCAGCCACGGGCCGACCAGCGTCACCGCGAAGTGGATCGCCGCGATCGCCGTTGCGGCCGCGCCCACCACCACCGGCGCCTGCTGCTGCAGCCGGGAACCGACGATCAGGGTGGCCACCGCGCCGAGCAGCAGCAGCAACTCGCGCAGGTCGCCCGCGTCGGTGGCCAGCACGATGCCGATCGTAGGCACGAACGCCGCGAGCAGCGCTGGGCCGTACGCCGCCCAGCTGCTCAGCTCGGGCCGCTGGCGCACCTCGAGCACGCCCGCCAGCAGGGCCAGCGCCGCGAACGGCAGCGTGTATGCCTCCGGCAGCGCGACGTCGGCCAGCGCGATGAACAGCCACCAGCCGACCAGCTCGAAGCCGACCGCCAGCCAGAACAGCGCGCGCAAGTTGTTCGGGCTGCGGCCCGGGCGGGACGCGGCCAGGCCGAGCACCGCGCCCCAGGCGGCGAGCAGGGCGGCCAGGTGTGCCGGCGAGTTGTACGCCAATGCCCCGGCGAGCAGCGCGGACGCGTAGCCGGTCCACTCCACCGTGGCCGCCTCGCGCCGGTAATACGGCTGGCCCAGCCGGGGCAGGGTCGCCTCGATGATCAGCAGGGCCGCCCCGACGGCCAGTACGCCGAACGCCGCCCATTTCGGTTCCAGGCCCGCGACCAGGGCGATCGTGAGGACGAAGAACTGGCCCATCAGCGCCGCGAACAGCCAGCCCAGGATGCGGGCGTGGGTGCTGCGGCCGACGATCGCGGCGACCAGGCCGACGCCGATCGCGGCACCGAGCGTGAACAGCGTGAGCGGCTTGGTGGCGAGGCTGCCGGCGAGACCGGCGCCGCCCGCCAGCAGGCCGATCACGAAGACGATGTTGCGGCAGGTGCGCAGCAGCGGGGCGTGGGTGGCGACCGGCGGCGGGGTCAGCGCCAGCCCCAGCATCGAGATTGTGAAGACGACCAGGGCTGCCGTCGTGGACGCGGGCCAGGCCACGTTCAGGGCGATCGGCGCGATCAGCAGGGTCACCGCGAGGCCGGGCAGGATCACCGGGACGGCCTCGGCGGCGCGCCCGCCGAAGCCGGTTGCGGCCAGCGCGGCGGCGACGGTGAGCAGCACGGCGGCGATGACGCTGGTGCCGTCGGCGCTGCCGTGCGCCGGGTGGAGCAGCGCCTCGACCGGGCCGTCCCAGACGTGACTCAACTGCTGGAGCGGGCTGGCGAGCGCGGCGCCCAGGGCGGGCGCGATGGAGATCAGTGCCAGCACGGTCGGGATGGCGGCCACGACGACCGCGCCGGTCGCCGGGGAGACCAGCCAGCGGTCGCGCAGCCCACTCGGGCGGATCTCGGTCCACCTCGGTCGCACGTAGCGGCCCTCGGCGAAGTAGCGCCGGGTCGGCGCGACCGTGAGGCCGGGCGCCGGGGTGGCGCCGCGAAGCAACTCGGCGACCACGCCGAGCAGGGCGGCGGCCGCCGCGTACAGCGCGGTGGGGAAGTCGGTCGGCAGCGTGGCGATCGCGGTCGCGGTCGCGCCGCCGACCAGGCCGACCGTGGCCCACGGCAGGTATTGCGGTATCCACCGGCCGAGCAGGGCCAGCACGGCCAGGCTGAGGCTGGACGCGGCGAGCGCCGAGGTGAGCATGATCTGCACCGAGCGGCCCTGGTCGGCGGCGATCGCCGCGAGCACGCCGGGGATGCAGAGCAGCGCCGCCGCGGTGGCCGCGCCGCCGATCTGGGCCCGGTGCCGGGGCATGCCGGTGTCGTCCAGGGCCAGGTTGACCACGTCGTCGCCGGTCTCGGCCTGGGCCGGCCAACTCCGGTCGTCGACGGCCGTGGCGGGGGAGACCTGGGAGCGGGCCAGCACCGCCACGAGCGTGCCGATCAGCACCACGAGCCCCAGCGCGAGCGCCGTGGACCAGGGCCGGACCAGGCCGACGCCGACGAAGTGCAGCGCGACCGCGGCGGCTACCCCGGCCCGGGCGATGGCGGCACGCGGGTCCAGCGCGGCCACCGAGCCGACCCCGTAGGCGAGCGCCACGGCCCCGCCGACCAGCACCGGAGCCCACCAGGGCAGGCCGAACGAGGCGGGCGCCCCGATCGTGGCGATCGCCGCGCAGACCGCGCCGACGTCGTAGGACATCGGGCGGGTCAGCGCGATCGCGGCCGCCACCGCGACCAGCAGCAGCGTGACCGGGGCCTGCCAGGCGCCGGCTGGCGCACTGGCCGGATAGTGGCTCAGGTTGGACGACCACAGCGGGCCGGGCGCGGCGATGATCCGCAGACCCTGGGCCAGCGCCTGCCAGGCGGCGATCCCGCCGACGACGATCCCGGCCAGGGCGAGGCCGCGGACGGGGCCGCGGCGCCAGTCGGTCGGCAGCGCTCGTACGCCGAAGCCGACCGCGAGCACGACCACGCCGGCGACCACCAGCGGCACGGTCGGGAACGCCAGCGCGGCGACCCGGGCCAGCGCGCCGCAGATCGCCACGGTGGCCGCCGCGGCGCCGATGTCGGGGCCGTCCAGCATCCGGTCGGAACGCAAGCCCGAATCGATTGTCTTGGCGAAGAACAGCAGGCCGGCAGCGGCTAGCAGCAGCGCGCCGACCCACACGTCGGGGGCGGTGGCGCCGTCGGCCAGGATCGCGGCGAGCGCGAGGGCGACCGCGCCGAGGCCGGTGCCGATGGTCAGCGGCAGGCTGATCTCGCGCCGGGCCACCTGGAACACCGCCGCGTACGTCAGGGTGCCGGCCACCATCAGGAAGCCGACCGCCAGCGCGGGCACGGTGACGGCCTCGGTGTTGGGCGGGCCGCTGCCCCGGTCGGCGACGGCGAGCACGGCCGTGACCGCGGCGCCGGGCAGTGCCAGCGCGGCGGCGCCGGCCGCCCAGTCGCCGACCAGCCACGCGTACAGCCGGACCGGGATCTGCCGGGCCGCGACCGCGACCATCACGCCCGCGCCGGCCAGCGCGGTCAGCACCGCGGCGGTCAGCCAGGACGCGCTCAGCGCCGCGGCCGCGCCGAACAGGCCGACCACGCCCGCGGCGGCGATGTGGGTGATCGCGATGCGCCGGGTGCGGGCGATCAGGCCGGCGCCGCCGAGGCCGATCGCGGCGAGCACCAGCGGCCAGGGCGCCTCGGCCCAGGGCAGCCGCAGCGAGGCGGGCACCGCCAGGGCGGTCAGGGCCACGCCCACGACGGCGCCCTCTTGCCGCACGGTCGCCGGCAACGCCACCGCGGCGGCGACCGTGACCAGCAACGCGCTGAGCGCCAACAGCCAGCCGGCCGGCGCGGCGTCGATCATCGCCTGGGTGTAGCCGGCCGTCTGCGCGTGCCAGATCGGCCGGGCGGCCTGGACCGGGGCGAGCGCGGCCTGCAGCGCGGCGACGCCGACGAACAGGCCGATCAGGGCGAGCGCACCGGCCGAGGCCCACTGCGGGCCGCGGCGGACCTCCTCGGGCACCAGGCTGACCACGGCGCCCGTGACGGCGACCGCCAGCGCGGCGATCGCGAGCATCCAGGGCGGCGACGACACGTCGGCGATCCGGGCGCAGGCCGCGATGATCGCGAGCACCAGCACGCCGCCCGCGACATTGCGGACGGTGACCTGGTCGAGCAGCCGGGACGCGGCCGAGGCGGTCACCGCGGCGAGCACCAGGATCAGGCCGGACCGGACGGCGTCGGGCACCGCGTCGGCGCCGATCAACGCGCCGCCCGCGTACAGCAGCGCGCCGCCGACCGCGAAGCAGAGCAGGGCGAAGGTGATCTCACGCAGCCAGTTGGCCGACGGGGGCGAGGCGGGCGGCGCGAGCGGGACCGAACCCGCGGCGGGGGCGCCGGCCGGGCGCGGACCGGGGAAGATCCGGGTCGGCAGCCAGCGGCGGCGCCGGCCGAACAGCGGGCGGATGATCAGATCCGGCTCTTCGGGCTGCGACTCGGGCCGGTCGGGGGCATCTTCCTCGTACGCCGCCGGGTCGGCCGGGTCGGGCGCGTCGGTGCGGGCCTCGAAGTCGGTGGCGCCGATCTCCCGGGCGTCCGCGTCGGCCAGGTTTTCCCGATCCGCGGGGCCGGGGCGGCCGAACGGCCAGCGCGGCACCAGCGGCCCCTGCAGGATCACCGTGGTGAGCAGCAGCAGGTCGAGCAGGGCGACGGCGGTCAGGGCGAGGCCCCAGCCGGCCGGGCTCTGGATCGCCGGATAGGCCAGCAACGGCGGCACCGGCTGCAGGGCGACGACCGTGGCGTACCGGGGCGCGGAGAGCCGGGTCAGGCCGGCGTAGAGGAACGCCGCGACCGAGGTGATCGCGAACGTGATGCCCAGGAACAGCGGCACCGGAACCGCGTCGCCGCCGGCCAGCGGGCTGCCGTGCAACGCGTACAGGGTCATCGGGAACAGGACCAGGCCGACGCCGGCGACCGTCTCGGCGGTCGAGGTGAGCCCGCGGCGGGCGATGCCGGGCGCCACGGTGAGCGCGATCGCCGTGGCCACCGCGAGGATGGCGGCCCGGCCGAGCGGGTTGGTCACCGCCACCCCGGCGAAGACGACCGCGGCGACGCCGAGCAGCAGGGCGCCGAGGCCGAGCAGGATGTTCTGCACCGACTGGGTGGACGCCTCGGGGGCGTGCTCGGGGGCCTGGTCGCCGACCCGCGGGCGGGCGGCGAGGGCCGGCTGCTCGCTGGGTGGCGGGTCGTCGAGCAGCATCGTCACGCCGTCGGAGGCCGCGCCGGGCGGCCCGGTGTGCGGCGTGCGCGGCGGCGACCAGGACGGCCGGCCGGTCGGGCCCGAGGGCGGGGGCGGCGGTGGTGGCTCGACGGGCGGGCGGCGTACGCGGCGGGGCTTTGCCGTTTTTTTGGCTTTTTGCTGTTGCGCGTGCGCGAGGATGTCGCGCTGGAACTGCGCGGCCTGGATCTTGCTGGCGATCGTGCTCCGCTCGCTCGCGGCCGCCATGTCGCGGATCTTCAACTCCGCGATCGAGGCATCGATCCGGGCCAGCTCGTCGTCGTAACCGGGCTCGTCAGCCTGCGACACGGCACCTCCTCGACCGACCGGCGACGGGTGCTCGAAAGCGGCGCACGACCCCCCGGCCCGATCGCGCGTCTTACTAGAGCATGCCGGTACGACACCTCATTAGAACAGGCTCAACCGGGTCGAGACTTCACTAAAGCGTCAGACGCGTGGTTGCGGGCGTCCCATGCCGCGATAGGTCCAGCCCGCGCGGCTCCAGGAAACCGCGTCCAGGCAGTTCCGCCCGTCGATGACCAGCTTGTTGGCGGCCAGCTCGCCGAGCGCCTGCGGGTCGGCGTTGCGGAACTCGGCCCACTCGGTGAGCACGCAGACCAGCTCGGCGTCGGTGACGGCGTCGGTCATTGACTGCTCGTACGAGAGGGTCGGCTGCGCGGCGCACGCGTTCGCCATCCCCTGCGGGTCGTAAACGTGCACGTCGGCGCCCGCGTTGGCGAGTCCGGCCGCGATGGCCAGGCTCGGCGAGTCGCGTACGTCATCGGAATTGGGTTTGAAGGCCGCGCCGAGCACCGCGATCCGGGTGCCGGACAGGTCCGGTCCGGCCGGGCCGGCGGGCCGGCCGAGCAGCTCGGCGGCCAGCTTCAGCACCTTGCCCCGGCGCCGGGTGTTGACCAGGTCGACCTCGTGCAGGAAGCGCAGCGCCTCGCCGGCGCCGAGCTCCTGCGCCCGGGCCTGGAACGCCCGGATGTCCTTGGGCAGGCAGCCCCCGCCGAAACCCACCCCGGCCTGCAGGAACCGGTTGCCGATCCGCGGGTCGTAGCCGATCGAGCGGGCCAGCTGGGTGACGTCACCGCCGGCTACCTCGCACACCTCGGCCATCGCGTTGATGAAGCTGATCTTCGTGGCGAGGAACGCGTTGGCGGCCACCTTGACCAGCTCGGCGGTGGCGAAATCGGTCACCACCAGCGGAACCTCCCGGTCCTCGGTCGCGGCCAGGTCGAAGACGCCCTTGTGCGCGGCGTAGAGCATGCCGTTCGCCCACTCGGTCTTGACGCCCACCACGATCCGGTTCGGCCGCAGCACGTCCTCGACCGCGAAGCCCTCCTGCAGGAACTCCGGCGACCAGGCCACCTCGACCCGCAGCTCGGGATCGGTGTGCTTGGCGACCAACTGCTCGATCCACTCGGCGGTGCCCACCGGCACGGTCGACTTGCCCACGATCAGCGCCCGGCGCTTCAGATGCCGGGCCAAATTCGAAACCGAGGTCTCGACGTACGAGAGATCAGCGCCCATCCCGTCGCCGCGTTGCGGGGTGCCGACGCAGATGAAGTGCACGTCGGCGAACTCGGCGACCTCTTCGTACGAGGTGACGAAGCGTAGCCGGCCGGAGGTCAGGTTGGTGCGCAGCAACTCGTCCAGGCCGGGCTCGTGGAACGGCACCTGGCCGCCCTGCAGCTTCGCTATCTTGGCCTCGTCGACATCGAACCCGAGCACCTCGTAGCCCAGCTCGGCGAAGCAGATCGCGTAGGTCGCGCCCAGATATCCCGTGCCGAGGAACGCCAGCCGCGGCCGGGGCGCCCCGGACGGGGGATCGACCTGCAGAAACGCCTGCACCGAGGGGGTGGTGGTGGGGTACGGGATCGTCACGCCGTTCGTCTCCGCTCGTGCGCCTTGGGGGCATTCACCTTCTCATGGCGCATCTCGCCGCCTCGGCGAGGATAGTGCGCGTACCCTACGCGTCGGTAACATGTGCGGAAGCCGCCGAGGAAGGGCCAGAGTCATGTCTGCTTTCGATGTCTACCAAGTGCCGGAGGACCACGAGGCCATCCGTGCCGCGGTACGCGAGGTTTGCGACGCACGAGTGGCCCCCAACGCGGCCGAGGCGGACGAGAGCGGGGAGTTCCCCAAAGCCTCGTACGACGCGCTGCGTGCCTCGGACTTCCACGCCCCACACATCCCGGTCGAGTACGGCGGCGCCGGTGCCGACGCCCTGGCCACGGCGATCGTGATCGAGGAGGTCGCCCGGGCCTGCGCGTCGTCCTCGCTGATCCCGGCGGTGAACAAGTTGGGTACGCTGCCACTGATCCTGGCGGGCGGCGCTGAGCTGAAAGAGCGCTATTTGACGCCGGTGGCCGCGGGCGAGGCGATGTTCTCCTACTGCCTGTCGGAGCCGGAGGCGGGCAGCGACGCGGCGTCGATGACCACCAAGGCGATCCGCGACGGCGACTACTGGGTGCTGAACGGCGTCAAGCGCTGGATCACCAACGCGGGCGTCTCGGAGTACTACACGGTCTTCGCGGTGACCGATCCCACCGCCCGGTCCCGCGGCATCTCGGCGTTCGTGGTGGAGAAGTCCGACGAGGGGGTCAGCTTCGGTGCGCCGGAAAAGAAGCTGGGCATCAAGGGCAGCCCGACCCGCGAGGTCTACTTCGACAACGTACGGCTCCCGCTGGACCGGATGATCGGCGCCGAGGGCACCGGCTTCGCGACGGCGATGCAGACCCTCGACCACACCCGCGTGACGATCGCGGCGCAGGCCGTCGGCATCGCCCAGGGAGCGCTCGACTTCGCGAAGGGCTACGTCAAGGAGCGCAAGCAGTTCGGCAAGCCGGTCGCGGATTTCCAGGGGATCCAGTTCATGCTCGCGGACATGGGAATGAAGCTCGAGGCGGCCCGGCAGTTGACTTATGTCGCGGCGGGCAAGAGTGAGCGTGGCGACGCCGATCTGACGTATTTCGGGGCGGCTGCGAAGTGCTTCGCCTCTGACGCGGCAATGGAGATTACGACGGACGCGGTCCAGCTCCTGGGGGGTTACGGCTACACCCGCGACTACCCGGTCGAACGAATGATGCGCGACGCGAAAATCACCCAGATCTACGAGGGCACGAACCAGGTGCAGCGGATTGTGATGGCGCGGCATCTCCTGAAAGGCTGAGAAGGCGAGTTTCCGCAGGTCAAGGCAGGGTCGACTTTCGACAGTCGGCCCTGCTTTTTGCCTCGGAAGCGCGTAGATGTCCGCGATTTGCGATTGCAAGATGTCTGTCGATGGTCGCGTAGGCGCTGCGGGGCGCTCCGGTGTGCTGCATAGGCCATTTTCCCAGCTCAGGCCCGTAGATGCTGCTTGACGCTTCGGTTACCTTGCGTGCGGAAGTCGGGACGGATCGGAGTCCACTAGGGATTCTGCCGTTTGGAATCCTGGGTAAATCCTGGGTTATCCGATCGACTGATTCAAGTGCTTCCATGAGACTTTTCATCCTGAGTAGGCCGGGTTCTCGACGTGGTGCAGGGCGAGGATGGCCTGCACGATTGAGGCCGCTCGGTGCGGGCCGCAGCGGAGTTTGTCAGGATCTTCCAGGTCTTGAGGGTGGCGTTGGCGCGTTCGCCGAATGGCCATCGCCGTAGCGGCAGCCCAGCCGATCTTGTCGAGACGCAGCCGGCTTCTAAGGTCGAAGCGGCCCCGCCCTCCACAGCCTGATCTCTTCTACGTTTTGAATTGTCGCCTTCCAGACAGCATCTGTGCGGCGCGTTGACTGGACAAGCCTCGTTGCTTACATCGACCCGCCCGATTGACGAGGCGGGCTATGTGCACAGAGGGAGACGCAATGAGCAAGCCCAAGGGGCATGTCGTCGATGGCCTCACGTTCCCGGCGCTTCGCGTCGCGGTCGAAGAGATCGCCGACTGGCGTTGGTACGCCGTCCCGGAGAACGGCCAGGTGAAGTTGGTGCGCCGGCTCGGCGTCCGCATTGCGGAGATCCGTTGGGACGGCCAGTGGTGGCGGTGGCAGATCCTCGACGGCAATCAGTCGGTGCTGATGGATGGGTGCGGCGGTCGCCTCACCGAAGCCCTGATCGGTGCTGAGGACGCACAACCGTACGAGTACCCGTCCTGCCCGGCGTGGTGCGGGGACGATCACAGTACGAGGTTCGGTGACAATAGCCGATTCCACTCGATCGAAGATGAGATCACAGTCGGCAGCGGCGGACAGACCGCTACCGTCGGCACCAGCTACACCAGCGCCCCACATCCCGACGCAGCGTATGGGCCGGTGGTGTACGTCGGTGGCCTCGACGATTGCGATATGACCGTGGTCGAGGCGGAAGCGGTGCGAGTAGCGCTGGCTCTAGCGATCGAACGTGCCGAGGAGGCCCAACAGCTCAGCGCTCGTGACGGTGAACGGCGTCGGCAGTCCAGCATCCGGCAGCGCACGAGTACGGACATGCGAAGCTACGCGCCGCCGCTAGCGTGCGAGCACATCGAAGGACCGCGGGCGGCATAGCCGGCTTGATCTGCCGCCACACGGATTCGGAGCTCGGAAACTTCGAATGCCGTTCGGCTCAACCTGAGTCCTCCAGCGGCCCGCCGACGGCTGATGCGACGGCAGTGGTTGGTGTCGCACCAGCCGCCAGCGGGCGTTCGATTTGTTCTTGATATACCTGTATGTGCCCATCGCGAGATGGGTGCCGATTCCACTGCTCGTAGCACGGGCAACGGCCCGTCCTGCGCTACTTCTGACGAACTCCTCACTCGCTCGCTGCCGAGGGGCCGGAGTCTGAATCGCGGCGCCGTCGCTGATACGGCGGGTTCAGTACAGGCCGGTGTCGGCCAGTCGGCCGCCAGGCAGCGCTGCCAAAGCGCGTAGTGCGAGGGGCCGGTCTTGTTCGCGGGCTTGGGCGAGGAGCCGTTCGTCGGTGTCGAGGTCGGCGAGGAACTGGAAATGGGCACGGAGAGCATCGGAGAGTTCGACCGCGGTGGGTACGGGCACGGCGAGCGCTCCGATGTCCTGTTCGTCGAATTCACCGGCACTGCGGTCGCGGAGCCATTTCTCGGGGCTGAAGGCGGGACCTTCGTGCCCTGGCTTCCAGAAGGTGTCGCCGGCGTGGAAGCCGTTGGCATCGACCCAGATCTTGAGAATGGCGAGTCGGCGTACGAGGGCGTGGTCCAGCTTCCCGGTGATGGGGGTGTTGGCCATGGCCCAGCGCAGGTCGTACATGTCGCGGGCGGGGGTGGCGCGGTTCAGACGGGCGATCTTTTCGGCGACGTTCTCTTCGAGGCGGATCACCTGTAGTTGGGGTAGGGCAGGTGGCCCGTAGCGGGTGTGGATGGGCAGGGGTTGCCATCCGCGTCGTACCGGCGGTAGCCAAGGGGGCGGGTTGAGGTCGAGTTTGCTCTGCAGGGCGCCGGAGTCGCCGCCGAACGAGTGGTCGTAGGTGAGGGTCCACTTGCCGCGCCGTTCGATGACACCATAGGTGAAGGGGCCGACCTTGAGGCCGTCGACGGCGGCGATCAGGTCGGTGAGGGCGTCGTCAGGATCGGCGCCGATGTGGGTGCTGGAGAAGTCCAGGTCGAGGGAGAATCGACCGGCGTTGCCCGCGTACAGCTTGCGCAGCGCGGTGCCGCCTTTGAACGTCAGTGCGTCGAGGACACCGATCCCGTGCAGGTGGCGCAGAAGCAAATCTTGGGCGATGTCGACGATTGCCGCGTCCCGGCCCTGGGCGCCGGCTCCGTGCGGTGTGTGCCGGGCGATGTGGCCGATGGTGACGGCGATGTCGTTCATGCGGCAGCTCGCAGGGTCCGGGGGTCGAAGGGGAGGCTGGTGTCGGCGATCTGCCAGGTGTTGTCGTGGCGCAGGAGGTGTCCTCGGGGGCCGAACCAGGTCTTGCCGTGCAGGGGGCCGAGTTCGCGGATCGCGGTAGCGAGGTCTGGTCGCATTCCCTGGAGCAGGTAGCCGGTGCGTGCGCGGGTCGCGGCGGGCCGGTCGGTCAGTTCGAGGGAGAGCGGCTGCCAGGACAGCTCGTTGGCGAGTTCCGGGAGCCATTCGAGAGCGCTCGCCCAGGAGCGTACGGCGCTGGGCTTTGCCGTCATGTGCACTAGCACGCTCTCCACGGCGAGTACCTGTATGCCACGCAACTCTTGATAGGGAAGGCAGGGATCGAACACCGAGACCGAGACGTGTGAGGGCAGCTGGCGGGCCAACTCGGAGGTGCCGGCCGCGATTTCGATGCTGGTCGGTACGCGATCGGCGAAGCCGTGTGCCCAGGCGGCAGCCTGGAATGTCAGAGCGCACCGGGCGGTCGGCCGCTGAGCCAGGAAGGCTCGCAGGGGCGTGAGTGGGTCGTTGCGTGAGTAAGCGCCGGCGGTCGCGGCGGGCGCGAACTCCCAAACGCCACGTTGCCCGGTCGGCAGTAGCCAGCCCCGCTCGCGCAGGCGGGCGGCGACGATTCGGGTCGGGGTACGCAGGCCATGGCGTTCGACGAGCTGGGCGAGTTGCTCAGTGGTGACGAGTGTGGGCTGCTCAAGCTCCAGATCTTCGAGTACGCCTCCCATCGACCGTGGGATCGTCCGTGTCATTGTTCGAGCCTCTGTATCAGGAATAGTTACTGTTGTCGCCAGGATGACATCGCCCGATGATGGTGTCAACATGGCAGTCAAAGTAACTATATAAGTTACGCGGCGTGCATCCTGACACCCCTCGAACTCGCCCCGACAATGGCTGGCCCCTGAGGGTGTACCGGGTCGGACGAGTGATGCATGATCACTCTTGGTCTCTATGGTGGCTGCGTGTGAGGGTGCTGGCGGCATCGATGTGGCCGTAAACAGCGACGGCGTCGTGCTGGTTGCTGCCGGTTGCAGATGGTCGGAATCAATCGCTGGTCGTCGATCGAAACTTCGCCAAATCGGGGGTAGTGGCTCAACGGCGCACTGGGGAAATCCTGGGGAAGGGGCCCTAAGGTCGACGTTTTCCCAGGTCAGAGAGGGTGCGCTTGTAATTCACCCAGATCTACGAGGGCACGAACCAGGTCCAGCGGATCGTGATGGCGAGGCAGCTTTTGAAGGGCTGAGGAGCTACCCGTAGTCGCTCCGGCGTCCGCTGAAGGCCTGGTGAACCGGCCGGGTGATGACCTGCTGCCGCCTGCGGACACCGCGCGTCCGGCGATAGGATCTGTATCGGATCCTGACCGTATGTCGGGCACGCGGATGAGGGGAACAGGATTGTGGCTGAGCTAACCGATCCTGGGCGAGGCGCGCCACACGGGTCCCGGTACGCGGATCAGCGGCCGTATGTCGTCATTGAACGGCTCGATGATCTGCACGGGCCGGTCACTGGCCAGGTCGTGCTCAGCCGACGGCTCGACTGGTCCGGGCGTGCCCGATATGACCTCGACAACCCGCGCCGGCTCGCCAGCATGTATGAGACCGTGCTGCGTGAGGCCACGAACAGCGAGGATCTTCAGCTCTGGCTGGACGGGCCAACGCTCCTGCGTCTGTGGGCCGGTCTGGTCCTTCCCCCACAGGTACGACTTGCCTGGGAGGCTAGGCACCCGGTGCTTGCCGAGGCTCGCCGAACAGCCGCATAGTGCCCCACGAAGCAGAGCCGCTACACCGGCGGCTCGCCGAGATCGGTCTGCGCGCAGGTGGTCCGTTCGGTTTCGCCCTGGCGGGAGGGCACGCTGTCGCGGCACACGGCATCATCGAGAGGCCAAGCGAAGACGTCGACCTCTTCGCTGACTGGCAACGACGCGCGGACTTTCCGACCGCCGTGGATGCGGTCATCGCCGCCTATGAAGGCGAGGGATTCGACGTCATGGTCGACCTCCGCTTGGAGACCTTCGCCCGGCTGCACGTCAGCCAAGCAGCCAACCCGGAACGGCAGCACCGGGTGGAACTCGTCGCCAACTGGCCGCCCAACCGCCCGTAGAGATGCAGATCGGTCCTGTCCTGCACCCCGACGATGTGATGGCGGGCAAGATGGACGCCCTTTACAACCGTGCTGCGGCACGGGACTTCATCGACATCGACGCCGCCATAACCCGCGGCCGATACACCCCAGAGCAACTCTGCACGCTTGCCTCGGAGGCCGACGCCGGATTTGACAGGCAGTTCTTCGCTCAGATGCTTGGCATGATCGGGCGCTTCGACGACCAGGACTTCATCGACTACGGACTCGAATCGGCCCAGGTTGCGGCGATGCGCGAGCGTTTCCGAGCCTGGCAGGACGACCTTCAATCCTCACCAAGCTGATCTGGACGGCGTATGGCAACTCAAGTCGTCCGGCCAGCTGGGGACTCAACGATGGACGGAGGCCAGTATCGCCGGGGTGTCGGAATCGGTGTCTATTGATATCTGTGTTGGTAAGTCGTCCCAGCTGTTTCCGTCCGAGAGCCACAAGTAGATCGCCGAGGCGAATAGAAGTGGTGTCGGATTGGTGGAGCCGGAGGAACTGACCTTCGCGGTGCGGTTGGTGCCGCCGTACACCGTGCATGAATTTGGGTTGATGATGGCTGTCAGGACCGAGGCGGGCCACCGTTGAAATGTCTCGGAGAGCCAAGCCTGCTCGTTGTTGCCGGCTTCGTCGCGGTTGCAGTACAGAATGCCGGCTTCGGCGCGAAGGGTGCGTAGCGGATGGTCGGCGTGGACGACGAGGTGACCATCCAGCGGGGGTAGCAGCGCCGACCGGTGGTGCAGCACGTCGGCTGGGAGCCGGTGGAGTCGAATATGCGCGGGAGTGCTGTCGCGTTCGACGATGCCCTGGACGAGAGTGGCGGCTGCGGGTGGTCGATCGGCAGGCAGGTCCGAGCTTCGATAGGGGTGCAATATCGGGTCCGTCGCCGGTTCCGGTAGTGAGAGCAGGCGGTAGAACAGGGTGCGGAGCTGATGGGCCGACTGGTCTGGCGTGGCGCTGATCAAGTCCGCGACGGCGCGGGACCGTTCTGGCTGGTTTCCGTCCATGGCGGCATGCACTTGCTCGCGTAGCGGCCGGTGCGGGTCGAGCCGTGGCGCCGTACGAGCGAGCATGTCGATTGCTGTGCCATCGATGACGTCAGCCGACCGTGCGGTGGCGAGGAGCGTCGGAATTCCGAGGGCGGCGGCGTAACCGGTTACCGCGCCGTGATCGCCGATCAGCACGTCGCTGGCGAGGACCGCCTGCTGCCATCCCGCGAGCGGGTCTATCACGGTCAGGCCCGCTCGTGTCGCGTCGGCGAGCCAACTACGCAATTGCCAAGGACCATGCGCGTACCAGACATTCGGATGTGCCACGAACAGGACGCGGTAGGAGTCGATGGGCAGTTCGCTCAGCAGCTCGCGCACCAGGCTCGGCCATGAGCCGAGCAAGGATTGCGGCCCCCACGTGGAGGAAATCGTCACGACTGTGGTGGTGTGCGCGGCTTGCAGCCGTCGGCGGTAACGTTGGCGAAGCGGGAGGCTGACGCGTAGCCGGTCGAAGCAGGGATCACCTGCTACTACTGCCGTGGACAATGCCTCCGGAACGACGGCAGCCAGCCGGGCCAGTTGCTCATCGTGCGAAAAGACGAGCGCGTCGGCGAACGGCCGCCCGTCGTGCAGCAACCATTCCGGCGACATGCCATACCCGGCTCCCGGCTCCCGGCTCCCGGCTCCCGGCTCCCGGCTCCCGGCTCCCGGCTCCCGGCTCCCGGCTCCCGGCTCCCGGCTCCCGGCTCCCGGCTCAACGAATGCTGGTCTGGCGGGTGGCGACTCTCGGCCGAGTACTTCGTGTATCCGATTCCGTGCGAAAGGATGGCGAGCGGGGCGGCTATTTTCCACAGTTCGCCGCTGTGGTTCACGGACATGGCGAGGTCGAAATTCGTTTGCACCGCCTGATCCCAGGGGATGACGATCCCGCCGAGATTGGTCAGGGCGTCCACCACTCCCTCCGAAATGGCGGAGGCCCCGATGGCGGTGAAGACGATCTGCACCCTCGAGTCGGATTCGAAGACCGGGAGGATATCCGCGAGGCGGTTCGCCGACGTGATGGTGTGCACGATGACGAGGACGGTGCGTTCGATGGGAACGGTCGTCCAGCGGGCGGCTTCCGGTCCGATGGGTGCCCGTACCCAAGATGTTGCGGACACGGGCGGGCTCCTCTGCTGGCTGGGTCGACTGGTCAGTGCTGTCGGCAACCCTAATCGCGAACGTAGGAGCGCGGACCCTGCCATCGATCAGGGTTGGTCGCCTGTCGGGGGATCGAGAGCACGCAGGCGGTTGCTCATGTCGACGCTGCGTGGGTCGCCGAGCTCGCGGTAGATTCCGTCGGCGCTGAGCAGGTGCGCCCTGACGTTTTCCGGGTCGTCGGCGTCGGCGTCAGCGAGCGCGGCGTGCGTCTCGGCCTGCCGACGCAGCGAGCCATCGGCTTCGAAAAGCGCCAGTGCCGGCTGCAGCCGTTCCCGTGCGGCCGGGGCATCGCCGAGGCCGAGCAGCGCTGTGCCGAGGGCGTACAGAACCTTGGCGTGGTTGTCGCCCTCACCGCTCTTCGCGAAGTGTCGGACCGCGTCGGGCAGCAACGCCGCCGCCGAGGCGTACTCACCGCGTGCGTTGAACACTCGGGCCCGGTGCAACGCCAACAAGGCCAGGACACGCGGCAGCTGTTCCTCGGCAACCATGCCCGGAGTACGGGCGATGGCTTCCGACTGGCCGTACAACTCCAGTGCGGCCTCGGACATCCGCCGAGCGGTCAGCGCGTCGTCGCGTGCGGCGGCGACCTTGCCGAGCCATTCCAGCGCGCTCTGTTGTCCCAACCCGTGACCAAGCGGCCTGGCCAGCTCCAGCGACTCGGCGAAGTAGCGGTCCGCGGCGTCGAGGTCGCCGACGGCGAAGCACCCGGATCCCAGCTGCGAAGTGAGCTGCATGACGGCGCTGAGATCGCCGAGACGCCGCGCCGCGTCGACGGCTCGTGCCAAGGCGTCCATCGTTGTGTCGGGGTGGCCGAACAGGTGAAACGGTGTCCACAGCACGAAACCCAGGTCGACCGCGATTTGATCGGCCTGTATGTCGGTGGCGACGGCGATAGAGCACTCGAGGTTGACCCGCTCGGCGGTCAGCCAGCGCAGCGCCTGTTGACGTGCGGCGGGATCGAGCGAGGCGGCGGTCTTCGGGTACGTAGCGGACTCGCGCCAGCGTCGCGTAACAGTGCTCTCCCATCGGACGCCGGTGTCGCGGTACCACCCGATGATCCGCTGCTGGTGCTCGCGGAAGTCCTCGAACGACTCGGTGCGCGCCTTCAACCGGGCGTGGTCGCGCACGAGCGGGTGAAAGCCCATCCGGCCATCGGTTCCGCGCTCCAGGAGATTCGCGTCGACGAGCGACCGTACGGTGCGCTGCGCGGTCGAGGTGTCGACGCCCAGCAGCATCTGAGCGGCATCGAGCGAGAAGTCGGGGCCGGGGTTGGCCGACAACCAGCGGTACGCCGGTTGCAGTGTTTCGGCCAAGCTGTCGTACACCGAGTCGAGCACGACCCGGACCAGCGGGACGCCGTCGACCTCCAACGCGTTGATCCCCACCGCATCCATGTCAGCGGCCAGCTGCGCTGCGTATTCCGGCTGCCCGGCCAGCGCCGCACCGACGAGACGAAGCGCGAGCGGATGCCCGGCGCAGTTGTGCAGGAGGGCCGAAACCGTCGACGCGTCGATGCTGTCGAAGTCCGCACTGAGCATTGCGCGAAGAAGCACCCGCGATGAGTCAGCGTCCAGCGCCGGAACCCGCATCGGCCGCCACCCCTGAGTGATAAGCGTCCGAAGCTCCCGTCGGGTTGTCGCGATGACAACGGCCGTTTTTGAGTTCGGCACCAGATGCGCGATCTGATCCGCTTTGGACACTCCGTCGAACACGACGAGCATCCGCTTGCCGTCGGTGCGCAGACGATAGATCGCTGCCTGATCGGCTTCGCTGTCGGGCAGCTCACGGGCCGGATATCCCATCTGAATCAGCGCCGAACGCAACAATCCGCCAGCTGCCGCCGGCCCCCGGCCGTCGCCGACAAGGAAGTACAGGACCCCGTCCGGAAAGCTCTCCTGCAGGCGGCCCGCGAAGGCCGCGGCCAGGCTGCTGCTGCCGATGCCGGCGGTGCCATGCACGAGAATCAGGCACGGGGCACCCTGACGACGCGTGCTTTCCCGAACTCGGTCCAGATCGGCCAGCAACGGCTCGCGGCCGACGAACGGGTGGGAGACATGGAACGACGTCACGGACGAACCCCCCGATCGGTGATCTGGCGCCACTATTCAACCGTAACGACGCCCCCGCCGGTGTCCAGCGACTGTGCGCTCGCCTCGCGCTGACATGCGTGGACTGTCGGCGGACGACTGTGGTTCCTCAGGGAATGCTTGGCGACTAGCTTGCGGCTGTTTTCCGCCGCCAGGCGTGCAGCAGTTCGGCAGGGCCGTACGAAGCGTCCAGGCCAGAGGCCTCCACGCCGCTTCGGCTGATCGCTAGCAGGGGCACCGGGTCGTCAGTGATGGCCGCGCGGTGTCTTTGCAACGCCAGCAGATCGTGGTTGTCAAACGCCGAGCGTTCCAGCCATTTGATGGAGCCGAAGAAGAGCAGGTGCTTTGCGACCGGTTCGCGGTCGGCGCCCACAACGTCGATCTCGATGCTGTTGGATCGGGTCCAGTAGGAACCGATCGCCGGTGCCGACGGCAGGATGCCATCCGGCAGCAGCCGGGCAAGCGACTCCCTGAGGAGGGGCTCAATGGCGCGGCCACGCCAACTCGTCCAGCCGGTTTTGACCCGTTGCAGCGTGATGTCACCGCGCAGGCGTTCGATCTCTGCCAGGTGAGGGGCCAGGAATGTCAGCCAGAATCGAAGGTAGGGGTCGGCGACTCGATAGCGCCGCTCCTTCGATGCCCCAGTGGATATCGGCAGTTCCGTAGCAACCACCCGTTTGTCAACGAGCACCTGGGTTGCGCGCGTCAAGGTCGCGTGGGAGATGCCACCGGCGGCGCGGGCGATGTTCGTGAACGTTCGCTCGCCACTGCCGATCGCCGATAGCACGGTGCGGGCCATCGCGGAGTCGGGGAACTCCGCTGCAAGGGACCGCTCGGCCGAGACCAGAAGTGGCGCCACCGGATTGGCAAGTTCTGCCGACAGGAATTGCCAGAGATCGGCATCTCGCTGCCAGTCGGCGCAGATCAGTGGTAGGCCGCCAGTGACCAACGCCGCATCGAAGGCATCGGCGGGCGCCAACTGGAGCATTTCGCCCACCTCGGCGGGATTCAGGGGGCCGAGGATCATTTCCTTGCCCCGCTGGTGGAACGGTCGCCCGTACGAGCTCAGCGCCTCCATCATCGATAAATCGGACCCGATCAGCACGAGCAGCACCGGCTTGCGGCTGAATTCACGGTCCCACGCTCGTTGCAGGATCCCCTCGAACGCGTCCACCCGGTCAACCAGATAGGGCACCTCGTCGACAACAACGACGCTCGGTCGATCGTCCGGTAGAACCCCGGCGAGTTGGCGGAGCGCGGCACTCCAGTTTCCCGGGGTCGCGTCGTCGAACACGGCCCGGTCCGGCAGTGTCGAGGAGCTGACCGCCTCGATGAACGCTTCCAGTTCGACCTCGGTGGAGGCGCCGGCCGCGGTGAAGAACACGGCGGGCACGGCCGCGCGGTCGACGAACGCCTCCACGAGACTGGACTTGCCGATTCGGCGACGCCCCCGGATGAGTAGACATTGGCCCGGGCGGGGGCTATCGACGGCCGAGCCGACCTCTGCAAGGAGGGCGTCGAGCGTGGCAAGCTGCTGCTCTCTGCCGACGAACGCAACCACGAACGCCTCCCCACTACTCAGGCCGAAGATAGTATCGCTGAGAATACTATTCCGAGCGATACCATCCGAGTGGGGGCGCCCTTCGCGGGCCTGATCGCCGATGATCGTGCCGCGATTCGGCCGGGGTGGTTAGTCGCTGGTCAGGTCTCGGCGGACGGCCACTAGGGCGATCGTGATTGTCAGCAGCGTCCAGCCTGTGAAGATCAGTAGGCTGCGGCGGTTACCCGTGCCGGCGTCCAGGAATGTGGTGAACGGGAGCGGCTTCTTCAGGCCGCCGATCAGGGCCTCGACGAAGAGTAGCCAGGCCGCGTAGCCGAGCAGGAGCCCGGCCGGTCGGCGGATCACCGTGGCGTTGGCGACGCCGAAGAACGCCATCAGCGGGACCACGGCCAGGGTGGAGCCGAACTGGGTGAACTGGCCGGTGGCTAGCACCGTGGCGCCGCTTACCGCCGCGAGGAGAACGGCTACCGACGCGGCGGCGATTGCCTGGGCGGCCAGGCCGGTCAGGCGGTGGGGCTGGCCCAAGTGGAGCAGGACGACCGTGCTGTGCTGGTATTGCTGGGCCGTGCCGAGCACTGCGATCGCGAACGCGCCGAGGCCGGCCAGCAGCGCCCAAAGGTCCGCGCTGAACCAGCCGAGCAGTGCCCCCAGCAGCGCGAACGAGCCCATCAAGATCCAGCTGGAGCGGATTGTCGCCCAGCGGTACAGCTCGCTGCGCAGGACCGCGGTCACCGGCCGGACGCCAGGGCGAGGAAGACCTGTTCGAGGTTCGGGGTCGCGGAGGTCAGCTCGTAGATCGGCACCCGGACGCTGAAGGCGATTTCGCCGGCGCGTTCCGCGGTCAGGCCAGTCACGTCGAGCGTCTGGCCGTCGACGGTGACCCGGGCGCCCGCGTTCGTGAAGGCCTGCTCGAGCCGGACCGGATCCCTCCCGCGTACGCGCAGCCGGTGGTCCTGGTTGCCGGTCAGACCGGCAAGCGGGGCCTGCCGCATCACCCGGCCCTTGGCAATGATCACCACGTCGTCGATGAGCTGGGCCAGTTCGGCCAGCAGGTGGCTGGAGACGAGCACCGTGCCACCCGCCCGGGCGCGGTCGCGCAGCAACTCGCGCAGCCACTCGATGCCGTCGGGGTCGAGCCCGTTCGCCGGTTCGTCGAGGATCAGCACGGCCGGGTCACCCAGCAGCGCGGTCGCGACTGCGAGCCGCTGGCGCATGCCGAGCGAGTAGTCGCCGGTGCGCCAGTGCGCGGCGGGCGCGAGTCCCACGTACTCGATCAATGTCTCCACCCGCGACCGGGCCGTGCCGGACAGCAATGCCTGGGTGACCAGGTGGCTGCGGCCGGTCTGGCCGGGGTGGCTGATGCCCTGCTCGAGGACGGCGCCGACCTGGCGCAGCGGGTGTTTCAGGTCGCGGTAGCGCTGCTTGTTGATCAGCGCCGAGCCGGCGGTCGGGCGGCTCAGGCCGAGCAGCATTCGCAGGGTGGTGGTCTTGCCCGAACCGTTGAGACCGAGGAAGCCGGTGACCCGGCCGGGCGCGGCGGTGAAGGTCGCATTGTCCACTGCGTGGAACCGGCCGAACGTCTTGGTGAGCTTGCGGGCCTCGATCACGCCGCTAGTCCTCCTGGTGCTGACGCTGGACCGGCACGGCCAACGGGCGGGTGTCCTCCTCGGCCTCGTCCGGCGGCCGTTCCATTTTCAGTACCGTCATCGCCCGCTCCTCCGTGCCGGACTCGCCGGGATTCCGGGTTGTGGTCCCGCCCTGCCGTTGCTCGACGGTCGCCTCATCCGCCGGGACCAGGCTCGCCGTCGGGTCGGCGCTCGGGTCGGGCCGCTCGGCGTCGACGATCGACGGCGGCCGGGCGGCGGGTTGGGCGGGGGCGGGGGCCGGGCCGTCCGTGGTGGGGGCCGGGCCGTCCGGAGTGACAGCCGCGGGTGGCCGGATTATCTGGGTGCGTTCGGCGGTGTCGATCGAGTGGGTGGTTTCGCCCGGTGGCGGATAGATTCCCCCGGAACGCCGGATGACCTGCGTCGTCTCGCCCGGATTCCGGGCGATCACCTGCGTTTTCTCACCCGGGCCGAAGTCCCGGGTCGGCCGGCCCAGATCGAGCGCGCCCGTCGTCTGGCCGGCTGTGGGGCGGACCTCTCCGGTCGGGCGCTCGTCGGCGGGCCTGCGGCCACCCGGCAAGCGGAGGAGTTGCGTGCGCTCGTCGTCGGCCTCTGGCAGGGTCGCCGTCACTACCGTGGCCGGTTCGTCCGTGGCCTCGGCTGCGACCTCCTCGGTCTCGGCTGCGGCGGGCGCCGCGTCGACCGGGCTCGCTTCCGCCTCGACGACGTCGGTGGCGGCGGCCTCCGGTTCAGCTGTGTCGACTGTGGTGGCTTCGGCGATCGAGTCGGTCGGCTCTTCCGGCGGTGTCGCGATCGTCTCGGTGGCGGCCTCGTCTTCCGTGGCGACGACGGTCTCCGTCGGCCCTTCTTCGGCCTCGGGCTCGGCGTCGACAGGAGGAGCGGGCGTTGGCGCGTCTTGTTCCGCTTCCTCGGCGTCGCCCTCCGCGGGTCCCGAGATCAGCGTTGTCTGATCGGCATCCGGAGGCGCAGTCAGCGCGAACATCGTTGTCGGCTCGGCCTGGTCAGCAGTGAGCGGAACGATCTCGGCGGCGGGCTGGGCGGGCGGCGTGAGCGCGGTGGTTGGCTCGGCGCTGGGCTGTGTGGGGAGCGCGAGCATGGTGGTCGGCTCGCTGTCTGTGCCGGGCTGTGTGGGCGGCGTGGGCACGGTGGTTGGCTCGGCGCCGGGCTGTGCGGGGAGCGCGAGCATGGTGGTCGGCTCGCTGTCTGTCCCGGGCTGCGTGGGCAGCGTGAGCGCGGCAGTTGGCTCGGCAGCGGGCTGCGCGGGCGGCGTGAGCACAGTGGCTGGCTCAGCGCCAGGCTGCGTGGGCAGCGCGAGCATGGTGGTCGGCTCGCTGTCCGTGACAGGCTGCGCGGGCGGAGCGAGCACGTCGGTCGGCTGCGTAGGCGGCTCGCTGTCCGTCCCAGGCGCCCCGGCTCGCGAGACCAGCGTCGTCGTCGGCTCGTCCTCACCCGCCGTGGCCGCGGGCTCTGTGCGCCGCGAGATCACCGTCGTCGGCTCGCCGTCGTCCGAACCCCCAGCGGGCCGGAGCAAGGCCGGACCAGTCGGAAGCAGCGTGGTCGCCTCCCCGCCATCCCCCTGCGAAGCAGCAACAGGCAAAGCCACTGCAGGCAACGGAACAGCCTCGGTAGGCTGCTCCGCCCCGGCCAGCCCGATCACCTGGGTCGGCTGCTCGGGCGCCCGCGGGGTCAGCACCGCCGTCTCACTAGCCGAGATGGGGATCCCGGGCGCGGCCGCCGCCCCCCGCGCGCGCCCCAGCGTGCCGATCACCGGCAGCACCGGCGGCTCGTACCGGGCCCAGCGCCGCGCGCTCAATACCGTGCAGATCATCGGCACCGCGAGCACCAGCGCCAGCCCGTACCCCGGCAGGCTCAGGTTGAAGGTTTCCTTGCTGAGCTCCGGGGGCCATTGCGCCGCATACGACGCCGGATCCGCGAACGCCCACAGGCCCATTCCGAGAAAGGTCAGGCCGGCAAGCGTCGGCCCGGCGGGGGAGATGGGGGCGAAAACCAGGATTGCGTACGCCGCGCCGGCCAGCAGGAGCAGCAGCAATCCGGTTAGCGACTCGACGGTGCCGCCGGTGTCGCGGCCCCGCCCGGCTAGCTCGGGGGTGAAGCCGACACCGCAGAGCACCCAGACCGCCGGGGCCAGCACAAGGGCGTACAAAATCGACCTGACGTGACGCAAAGGTTCTTCTCCCGGTTGCTCCGTTGACCGGCACCGTACCCGGGGATGGCCAGCCGCCGGAAGCGCCGCGGTGCGCACCGGTCGGACTGGCCGGATCGCAGCTGAGCGGCCGTTAGGGTGAATCCATGACGGGCAAAGTGCTGTGGACGCCGCCGACCGACGTGCTCGAGACGTCCCGGATGGGCCGATACCTGACCTGGTTGCGCGACGAACGCGGCATTGACAAGGGTGACTATGCCGCACTTTACGACTGGTCGGTTTCCGACCTGCCGGCATTCTGGCGCTCGATCTGGGACTACTTCGACATTCAGGCGTACGACCAGCCGACCGCCGTGCTGGCCGACGCCGCCATGCCCGGCGCGAAGTGGTTCCCCGGCGCGACGCTCAACTGGGCCGAGCACGTGCTCCGGATGCCGGGACTGGCCGATGACGATCCGGTCGTTCTGGCGTACGCGCAGACTCGAAGCCCAATCAAAGTCACCGCCGCGCAGCTGCGTGATCAGGTCCGGCGCGCCGCAGCCGGGCTGAAAGGTCTGGGGGTCGGCAAGGGTGACCGGGTCGCGGCCTATGCCCCGAACATCCCCGAGACCTATGTGCTGCTGCTCGCGACCGCGAGTCTCGGCGCGATCTTCTCGTCCTGCGCGCCGGAGTTCGGGACGCGCAGCGTGACCGACCGCTGGACCCAGATCGAGCCGAAGGTCCTCTTCGCCGTCGACGGCTACAAGTACGGCGACAAGATGGTCGACCGCCGCGACGAGGTGACCGCCATCCGGGCGGCGTTGCCGAGCGTCCAGCACCTGATCATGCTCGACGACTGGGACCCCCTGTTGCAGAAGCAGGACGCCGAGCCGCTGATCTTCGAGCCGGTGCCGTTCGATCACCCGCTCTACGTGCTCTACAGCTCGGGCACCACGGGCCTGCCGAAGCCGATCGTGCACGGCCACGGCGGCATCCTCGTCGAGCACGTCAAGATGCTCGCGCTGCACCACGATCTCGGGCCGGGCGACCGCTTCTTCTGGTTCACCACGACCGGCTGGATGATGTGGAACTTCCTGGTCAGCGCCCCGGCCGTTGGCGCGGCGATCGTGCTGTTCGACGGCAATCCCGGCTGGCCCGACCTCGGCGCGCTGTGGCGGCTGGCCCAGGAGGCGGAGGTCACCTACTTCGGCACCTCGGCGCCCTTCCTGCTGGCCTGCCGCAAGGCCGGCGTCGAGGTCCCGGAGCTGCCCAAGTTGCGCTACGTCGGGTCGACCGGCGCGCCGCTGACCGCGGAGGGCTTCGACTGGGTGTACGAGGAGGTCGGCTCCGACCTGCAGCTGCAGTCGCTCTCCGGCGGCACCGACGTGTGCACCGGATTCGTCGGCGGCGCCCCGCTGCTGCCGGTGGTCGAGGGCGTGATCTCCTGCCGTGCCCTCGGCTCGAAGGTCGAGGCGTACGACCCGGCCGGCAAGCCCGTCGTCGGGGAGCTGGGCGAGCTGGTGATCACCGCGCCGATGCCGAGCATGCCGGTCGGATTCTGGAACGACTCCGACGGAAGCCGCTACCGCGAGGCGTACTTCGACGTCTATCCCGGCGTGTGGCGGCACGGCGACTGGATCACCATCGCCGCGGACGGCAGCTGCGTGATCACCGGCCGCTCGGACGCCACCCTCAACCGGGGCGGCGTCCGGCTGGGCACGGCCGAGTTCTACTCCGTCGTCGAGGGACTGCCCGAGGTGCTCGACTCGGTGGTCGTACACCTGGAGCAGGCCGGCAATCCCAACGGCGAGTTGCTGCTCTTCGTGGTCCTGGCGGACGGCCGGGAGCTCGACGACGAGTTGCGCGGCCTGATCCGGCGCGAGCTGCGTGCCGCGCTCTCGCCGCGGCACGTCCCGGACGAGATCCATCAGGTACGCGCGGTGCCGCGCACGCTGTCGGCGAAGAAGCTCGAGGTCCCGGTGAAGCGAATCCTCACCGGGACACCGGTGGAGTCGGCGGCCGCCAAGGGCGCGCTGGTCAACCCCGAATCGCTGGAGGCCTTTGAGGCGTACGCCAAAGAACGTGGCTTTTAGGTAAGTTTGACGGAAACCTTCTCCGCGTCCGCTCGGGCGGCCAGCTTCGCCGGGTCGAGGTTGCCGCACAGCACGATGGACGCGCCCGCGATCAGCGGCGTGAGCAGCCAGTCCGTCGGGTCGGGGTAGGCCCGGGCGTCCACCAGCACCCGGTCGCCCGCCACGATGCCCAGCTCGGCGGCCCGCTCGATGGCCGTCCGGCACACCGCGAGGTGGCTCAGCTCGACCGGCCCGGCCAGCGCGCGGTCGTTCTGGTCGACGGGCCGGACCGGCACGAACCGGTCGCCGAAGTTGCGCACGTCCACCACGTAGTCCACGAACCCGGCCGGCAACTCGCGCATGGGCATCGCAAGCGGGAGCAGGGCGGTGGCGTACCGGTCGCCGGTCGGCCAGGCCGCCGAGGCCGCGACCCCGTCCGGCGAGGTGAAGAGGGCCTCGACGGGCTGCGGCTCGCCGCCGAGGTCCGCGGCGAGCCCGGCGGCCCAGGTGCCGAGCAGCACGGCGGCGGTCTGCCAGTGCGGCGGCAGCAGCACCGCCACCGCGTCGCCCTCGCCCAGCCCGGCGCCGTCGAGCAGCAGGTTGGCGGTCTTGGCGACCCAGTTCTCCAGGGTTGCGCCGGACAGCTCGGTGCGATCGCCGGTGGCGTCGTCGTACCAGGTCAGCAGCGGCGTAGTCGGGTCGCGCCGGACGGCGGCGGCGAAGGCTTCGGCAATCGTGGTGTTCATCGAGCCCGACGATAGCCCACTTAACGGAGAGTAACGGCATCTGAACGCCAGATGGATTGAGTAGTTCCTTCGGGCAAGCGCTTGCAACGGACCGGTGTCGCGGTAACCACGGCGATGCATCTGCGGCGTACCCTTGCCAGTGGCCTGAACCACAGCCGAAGGAGTTGCCTCGTGACCGCCGGTCGCCCCCCGCGAGTGCTCGTTGACGCCACTAGCGTCCCCGCCGACCGAGGCGGTGTCGGCAGATACGTCGATGGGCTGCTCGGCGCACTCGGTGTGCTGAGTCCTGACCAGATCGATCTGGCCGTCGTGGCGCAGCGCACGGATGCGGAGCGTTACTCCCGGATGCTCACCACCGCCGAGGTCATCGCCGGCCCGGCGGCCATCGCGCACCGCCCCGCCCGGCTCGCCTGGGAGCAGACCGGCCTGCCGCTGCTGGCCCAGCAGGTCGGCGCCAAGGTGCTGCATTCGCCGTTCTACACCTGCCCGCTGCGGGCGGGCTGCCCGGTGACGGTGACCGTGCACGACGCCACGTTCTTCACCGAGCCGGAGCACTACGACAACACGAAGCGGACGTTTTTCCGCAGCGCGATCAAGACCTCGCTGCGCCGCGCGGCCCGGGTCATCGTGCCGAGCAAGGCCACCCGCGACGAGCTGATCCGGCTGCTGGACGCCGACCCGACCCGGATCGACGTGGCCTATCACGGGGTCGACCCGGCGGCCTTCCACGCGCCGAGCGACGAGGAGAAGGCCCGCGTCCGCGCACGGCTGGGCCTCGGCGACGCCACCTACGTGGCGTTCCTGGGCGCCAAGGAGCCGCGCAAGAACGTGCCCAACCTGATCCGCGGCTGGGCCCGCGCGGTCGTCGACTGGCCACACCCGCCCGCGCTGGTCCTCGCCGGCGGCCAGGGTCACGACGACGACATCGACCGGGCCGTCGCCGAGGTCCCGTCCCACCTGCGGCTGCTGCGCCCGGGTTACCTGCGCTATGCCGACCTGCCCGGCTTCCTCGGCGGCGCGGCGGTGGCCTGCTACCCGTCCTTCGGCGAGGGTTTCGGCCTGCCGATCCTCGAGGCGATGGCGTGCGCCACGCCGGTGCTGACCACGCCCCGGCTCTCGCTGCCCGAGGTCGGCGGCGACGCTGTCGCATATACGACTGAGGACCCGGACCGGATCGCCGAGGACTTGGCCGACCTTCTGCACGACGAGGCCCGCCGACTGACCCTGGCGAAGGCCGGATTTGACCGAGCGAAGGAGTTCACTTGGGGCTCAAGCGCCGAGGTGCATGTGGCCACTTGGCACAGAGCAGCCGCCTGAACAGGCATAATTGCCTTACCCCGGCGGGTGCCGTGCGCCTGCCGTCGCTTACGCCACGCTAAGCTCCCGACCTACAAATTTCACCGACTGGAGGACCGCAACGATGACCGATCCGCAGCGACCGGCGAAGGCTTCGATCGTAAGTGGGTACTTCGGTCCTCTGCATCACGGTCACCTCGACTTGTTCGAGGCCGCGCAAGAGCGATCCGGTTATCTGATCGTCGTTGTCAACAACGACAAGCAGCAGATCCTCAAAAAGGGCCGAGTCATTCAGGAAGCGGAGACGCGGGCGCGCATTGTCCGCGCGTTGCGGATCGTCGATCAGGTGTTCATCGCGGTCGAGGACGGCCCGGGCATCGACGGCACCTTCGACCTGATCCGGTCGCACTTTCCGGACACCGAGCTCGAGTTCTGCAACGGCGGCGACCGGCGCGACATCAGCAACCTGCCGGCCGAGGAGGTCGAGGCGGGCGCGCGCAACAACATCAAGATGCTGTACGGCATCGGCGGCGCGGACAAGGCCGACTCCAGCAGCCGGATTCTGGAAGCCCTGGAGTCCACCGGCACCGCGACGAAGTAGGGCCGGTCAGCTAGAGCTTGCGTCCGCGGACCGCCGTGGGCTAGCCCCCACGGCGCTCGGGGCGGAGGTGAGGGTCGACCAACCCGCCTTCCGTACGCCTGCCACGAAAGCCGTCCGGGCCGCGGGATCCACCAGGGCCGCCCAAACGGCACCGGGGCCACCCGCCCCGCACGGCTTGGCCGCAGCCGCGCCGAGCGTGCGCAGCCACTGGTCGACGCCGTCACCCACGATGCCGTCGTGCAGGTCGCGCAGAAGCGCGGTGGACTCGTTGACCAGATAGGCGAGTTGCTCGTGGTCGCCATCCTCGAGACGCGACGCGAGCAGCTCGCCGTTCCGGTTCATGGCATCGATGGTCCGCAGGACTTGGGCCCGCGGGCGTTCATTGAGAACGTGCTCGATGATCGACCCGGAATTGCGGCTGCCGCTGCCGTGCACCAGCACGAGCCGGTCGCCCAAGGCCGGCAAGTCGGCGTCGATGGGGCGGCGGCGGCCCAGGTCTCGATGGCGACAGACCAGGCCCGCCCCGCCGTAGACGCTCGCCAGTTGGTCCTGGGTGCCGCCGGTCAGACCGGCCTCGCCTTCGGCCAGGCAGGCGAGCTCGACCAGCGCCGCCGGCTCCACAGTGGAGCCGGCGTGCAGGCTGAGCGCGTACGCCAGGGCCACCGAAAGAGCGCCCGAGGCGCCGAGGCCACTGCCGGCGGGCAGCGCGGACGCGGAGATGTGCACGACCGGGCGCGGAATGGCCAACCGGCGCGCGGTGGCGGCGCAGAGCCGGTCCACAAAGGAAACGATCGGCCCGCGGGCGGGTTGCTCGCGCACTGCCACCTCGACGCCGAGGTCCAGCGCGACGTTCACCACCCGTCCGGGTAGTTCCGTGCAGAACGGCTCCACATCGGTGAAGCCGGCGGAGAGATCCACGCGTGCGGGGGCAAAGACGACTATCGGCTCGGGGCCGGTCATCGTGGCCCGGTGGCGGACCGGCGCTGCGCGGCCAGCCAGAGCGACGCCAGATGGATCGAGCCGATGCCGGACTGGACGAAGTCGGTGCGCCGCAGGCCCAGCGGCGCGGCGCTGATGTCGATGCGGCTGAGCCGCTCGGTGTGCGTGTACTCCCAGGACAGGTTGAAGGTGTTCAGCAACGACCGGCGACCGGTGAGGTCCAGTACCCCGCAGACGTCGGTCCGAAGGTTCAGCAAGTCGATGGCGAAGCCGGTGAATGCGGGATCGAGATCGGTGAGCCGGAGCTCGTCGAGCTTCTCCGCCACGCGCTGGGCGAAGTTCACCGCGGAATGCCCGGACAGCTCGTCGATATCGAGGCACTCCTCCAGAAACTCGGACATCATCGCCAACCGCGGAAGCGCCGCGAGGTCGTCCTTGTCGTGCCGCAGGTCGCCGTGCACGTTCATCATTCCGGACGGCACCACGTGCATCACGTCGGGATAGGTGCCCACGTTGGACGAGCGCCGGGCAACGAAGACGGCGGCCCGTTCGTCCTGCACGTCGATGAGGGAAAGCGAGACACCCACCCCGGCCGCCCGGTGTCCGGGCGCAATGAGCAGGGCGTCCACGTCATCCCACGAGTGCACCTCTCGTCGCCACGGAAGCACCTTGAGGAGGTCTTTCTCGCGGAACATGAGCGGTCGCGTCTTTTTTCGGAACGCGGAGCGGTAAGCGTGGTTTGCGAATAAGGCGAATTCGTTGACCAGCGAGTCGGACGTGCGCATGATTTGGCCGTAGGTCGCCGTGTTCACCGACATGCCGAGGCCCGGCTCGGCGTGGATTTTCGACAGCACGATATTGGAGCCGGCCTCGTCGCCGAACCTGTTCGACAGGGACACGCTGCGGCGCAGTGTCGTCATGTAGGCCTGCCGCTCGGCCGCGAACTTCGAGACCCGGGCCGTCCATTCCGGGCCGCGCGGATCCTCGATGCCGGCCATGATGTCGTCCAGCCGCCGGGGTGCGGGTGGCGCGACGGTGACCACCAGGCAGGGCTTTCCCTCGACATCGGTCGGCAAGCTCACGTGCATGGCCGGCAACGACTGCTTTGCCCGCTGCACGATGGGCGCGTACAGGCGGGCCAGATTGGCGTAGGCGACGTCGTGCGCCATGCCCTCCACCATCAACCGGCGCAACGCTTCGGCCCGCTCCTCGGAACTGGCCGCGGATCGGAACAGGTCCTGTGGCCGCCGGGTGATTCGAAGCCAGGCCAAGGTCGCCACAACCAGGCCGGCGGCGCCGCCGGCCAGTGCCATCCCGAGGCCGGTGGTGCCGTCCGGGAGTATTCGCTTTACCACCTGGTAAATGACCGACCAGGCGCCGATAATGGCGAGCCCGAGATTGGTGAGATCCAACGTCCGGGGTCGTCCGATCGACAATCGCGCAACAAGCAGTCGCGTGCGATATCTCGACAATGCGAACCGAGAAGTGGTGGCACTTGGCGGCATGCGGGCACCATACCACTCGGCGCGGGAAAGGCCGGGCCGGGAAATTTGACAATGGGCCTTTCGAATTTAGAACTAGGGCAAACGGCTCAGCGCCGGCGCGATCTGGTTGCGCATTCCGGACGCCAGCGGGCTGGGCAGGTCGTCGGGCCGGAACCAGCCGAGCGCCGCGGACTCGTCGCTCACCTGCTCGACGGCTCCGGCCCGGCTACGGAGCAGGAACCGGACGTCGAAGTGCTGGGTCGGGGTGGCCGGCTCGCCCTCGGCGGCCTTGCAGAGCACTGGGTGGATGTCCACGTCGATCGGGTCCCGGTCGAGGATCAGCCCGCGGATGCCGGACTCCTCGGTGGCCTCCCGCAGCGCCGCCGCGGCCAGCGTCGGATCGCCGGCCTCGCAGTGCCCGCCGAGCTGCATCCACTTGCCCATCCGGCCGTGCAGGCAGAGCAGCAGCTGGCCGGCCGGGTCGACGACGAGCGCGCTCGCGGTGACGTGGCCGGCGCGGTGCGCGCGGGTCATCGCCGCCGGGCCGGCGCCGAGCAACTCGAGGGTCCGCTTGCGGTTCAGATCCGCGGCGTCCGAGGTGGCCGACCAGTTGCTCAGCACGGCCACGGCGTCCTCGAAAAGACCTTCACCCATGATCAGCTCGAGGGGTTCCGGCGGCGACCGTGATCACGGCCGTTTCGCCGTAGCTGACCGACGATGTCAGGCCCTCGGCGGCCAGCGCCGCGCGCAGCCGGTGGACACCCTCGCCGAGCCGCATCAGCGCCGCCGTCGAGGTCTCCCGCGGCCGGCAGTCGATGGTGGCGCCCGAACGGGTGACGATCATGTCGGGGTCGAGGACGGGAGCCACCACCGACCAGGCCCGGTCGATCGCCGGCTCGTCGGCGGGGCCGCCAGGTGGCGTCTGGGCCAGCAACGCCGCGTCCCGCAATCCCGCCGCGCGGGCTTCCGCCGTACCCAAGGAGAACATGTCGCTCGCCGCGTCGCGCAAAAGCGCGACGGCGCCCTCGTGCTCGCCTCGGCCGGCCCCGGGGTAACCGCGCACCACCGCGACCGGCACCTGGTCGCACTTGCCCTTGACCAGCTCGCCCGCGGCGGCCAACTCGTCGATCACGGCCATCTGGGTCAGCTGCAACTCGTTGCCGTACGGGTCGATCTCGCCGCGGTGGTCGCGGAACGGCTCGATGCCCGCCGCGCCCAGGGCCACGTCGGTGAGCCCGTTGCGCCAGGCCCGGCCCATCGTGTCGGAGACGATCACACCGACCTCCAGGCCTCGTTCTCGCAGGTCGGCGCGGAGCCGGCGGGCCGACGCGTCCGGGTCGGCGGGCAGCAGCACGAGGTGCGTCTTGTCGACGTTCGACGCGTCGATGCCGGCCGCCGCCATCACGAAGCCGTGGTGGGTCTGCACGATCGCGGTCGGCCCGCGCCGGGCCACCACCCGGGCGGTCTCGCCGGCCAGGATCTCCTGCCGGGCCGCCTCGCGCTCGGGGCCGTCGGCCGGCACGTCGACCAGCCGGCCCTCGGCCTTCGACACGATCTTGCTGGTCACGACCAGCACGTCGCCCGAGACGAGCCAGGGCGCCGCGCTCGTGATCAGCTCGGCCAGGTCGTCGCCCGCCGTCACATCCCCGATGCCCCGGACCGGCAGCACCTCGAGACCGTCCATTACCCAACCCCCGCTAGCTCGAGCGCGGCGGCCACCATCGCGGCCGTCGCGTCCTCGTCGGTCATCCACAGCGGCACCGCTTTGGTCTTGACTCCGGGCACCGCCGCGCCCGCGTCACTCTCATCAACGAGCCAACCGTCCAGCAGGCCGTTCTCGGCGCGGGTGCCGTACAGGGCGCCCACGCCGGTCGCGCTGATCTCGACGCCGAGCGTCTCCAGGCAGCGGTCGGCCATGCCGCGCACCGGCGAGCCGGCGATGATCGGGGACACCCCGACGACCGGCGCCGGGCCGTCCACCACGGCCTCCTTCAGCTGCTGCACGGCCAGGATCGGGGCGATGCTGACCACCGGGTTGCTGGGCGCCACGAGCACCACGTCCGCGTTCGTGATGGCCTCGAGCACGCCGGCGGCCGGGGTGGCGGCGTCCGCGCCGACGAAGACGAACCGGTGGGTCGGCAGGTCGCCGCGGTAGCGCACCCACCACTCCTGGAAGTGGATGGCCTTGCGCTCGCCGTCGACGTCGACCACCACGTGCGTCTCGAGCCGGCTGTCGGTGGCCGGCAGCATCGTGATGCCCGGCTGCCAGCGCTCGCACAGGGCGGCGGTGACGGCCGACAGGGGATAGCCCGCGTTCAGCATCGTCGTGCGGACCAGGTGGGTGGCGGTGTCCTTGTCGCCCAGGCCGAACCAGGTCGGCTCCGCGCCGTACTTCGCGAGCTCGTCCTTGATCACCCAGCTCTCGCCGACCCGGCCCCAGCCGCGCTCGGGGTCCGCCGCGCCGCCCAGCGTGTACATCACGCTGTCCAGATCCGGGCAGATCTGCAGCCCGTGCATCCGCACGTCGTCGCCGACGTTCACCACCGCCGTCACCTCGGCGCCGATGCGCCGGGCATGGGCACGCACGCCGACGAGGAACCGGGCACCGCCGATGCCCCCGGTCAGGACCACGATCCGCATTCGACCATCCTTGCGCACCGGCGCCCGGTCCGCCGGGCCCGGGTAGCCGGTGTGACGTGCGTATCCGGTCTAGAGTGAGCCCCGATCTGTGACCGCTGTGTTGTCTCCCATCCCCAGGAGTTGCCGTGACCAGCCAACCCGAGCCGAACCCGGGCGAGGGCCGTACGGCCGCCCAGTTCCTCCGGCCGCTGCGCGACCTCGCCGCATACGCCCTCGTGGCCGCCACCGCGGTCTTTCTGCTGGTGGCCGTCATCCGGCTGATCCCGGGCGGGGTCGGCGAGAGCTTCGCGAGCCGCACCCAGGACAGCTTCTACAACTTCGTCAGTCTGCCGACGATCGGCTTCCCGCTCGGCGCGGTGCTGCTCGCGCTGCTGATCAAGCCCCAGCACCCGAAGGCGAAGCTGATCGTCCTGGCCGCCGCGATCGAGTACGCGGTGGCCGCCTTCTTCGCCGTGATCTTCGGCATCCTGGTCGGCCTGGTCCAGATAGCCGAGTTCAGCGTGCGCAGCGCCTTCGAGGAGCTGCTGGCCCGGATCGCCTGGCTGGCGGTGTTCGCGGTGGTGGCGTTCGCGACCTACCAGATCTGGCGCAACCTGTTCTACACCCCGAAGCCGAAGCCCCAGCCCGGGATGTACGGCCAGCCCCAGTTCGGCGCCCCGGGCGCGTATCCGGGTCAGCCCGGCTACGGCCAGCCCGGCGCGCCCGGCCCGCAGTGGGGGCAGCAGCCCGCGCCCGGCGCCCCCGGGCAGCCGGCCTGGGGCCAGCCCGGCGCCCCTGGTCAGCCCGCTCCTGGTCAGCCCGCCCCCGGATACGGCCAGCCGCCCTATGGCCAGCCGCCCGCGTGGGGCCAGCCGGCCGGCGCCTACCCCACCCAGCCGGTCTCCGCCCAGCCCGCCTCGGCCCCGCCTGCGGCCGCCCAGCCCGCTTCGGCGCCGCCCGCCGCCCCGCCCGGGCCGTTCGCGCCCACGACCGGCTACCCGCCGCCCCCGGCCGCGCCCACCTACGGCACGCCGCCGCCCGGGCAGTACGGCACCCCGCCCGCGCCCGCCGACTTCTCCGAGCCGACCCAGGCCGTCCCGAGGTACCAGACTCCGGAGGACGACCGCACCCAGATCGTCGGCACGGAGCGTCCCGGGTTCGGCCCCGCCGACGAGGACCCGCCCCGGCACTGACCCGACCGGCCGCTGGCGCGGCCCCGGATCGTGTCCCAGGACACTCCGTACTCGTCCACAGGCCCCGCGCAGCCGACTCGATCTCGGCCTAGGCTGCACGGGTGGCTGAGCAACAATCAATCCCGACCGAGGCGAGCATGCGCCGCGCGCTTAAGCGTGCCGCCGACGGCAAGGCGATCGATGTCGACGAGGCGACCGCCTTGCTGGCCGCCGACGGTGAGATCCTCGACGAACTGCTGGCGATCGCGGGCGGGGTCCGCGACGCCGGCTTGCGCGAGGCCGGCCGGCCGGGCGTGGTGACGTATTCGAAAAAGGTCTTCATCCCGCTGACCCGGCTCTGCCGGGACCGCTGCCACTACTGCACCTTCGCGACGGTGCCGCACAAGCTGCCGGCCGCGTTCCTGGAGCGCGACGAGGTGCTCGCGATCGCCCGCGAGGGCGCGGCGCAGGGCTGCAAAGAGGCGCTGTTCACGCTGGGGGACAGGCCCGAGGAGCGGTGGCCGGCCGCCCGGCAGTGGCTGGACGAGCGGGGCTACGACTCCACGCTGGACTATGTGCGGGCCTGCGCGATCGCCGTGCTCGAGGAGACCGGTCTGCTCCCGCATCTCAATCCCGGGGTGCTGAGCTGGGCCGAGCTGCAGCGGCTCAAGCCGGTCGCGCCGAGCATGGGGATGATGCTGGAGACGACGGCCACCCGGCTGTGGTCCGAGCCGGGCGGCGCGCACTACGGCTCACCCGACAAGGAGCCGGCGGTCCGGCTGCGGGTGCTCGACGACGCCGGCCGGGTCGGCGTGCCGTTCACCACGGGCATCCTGATCGGCATCGGTGAGACCGGCGCCGAGCGCGCCGACGCGATCTTCGCGATGCGCCGCACCGCCCGCGAGTTCGGCCACATCCAGGAAGTGATCATCCAAAACTTCCGGGCCAAGCCCGACACGGCGATGCGCGGCATGCCCGACGCCGAGTTGCGCGAGCTGGCCGCGACCGTGGCGGTGGCCCGGATCATCCTGGGCCCGCGCGCCCGCATCCAGGCCCCGCCCAACCTGATCGACGCCGAGTTCGCGCTGCTGCTGCGCGCGGGCATCGACGACTGGGGCGGCGTCTCGCCAGTGACCCCAGACCACGTCAACCCGGAGCGCCCCTGGCCGCAGATCGAAGTGCTGCGGCAGATGTCGCGGCGGGCGGGCTTCGAGCTCCGCGAGCGCCTGACCATCTACCCCGAATACGTACGGCGCGGCGGCGAGGGCTGGCTCGACCCGCGGCTGGCGGCCCACGTGGCCGCCCTGGCCGATGCCGAGACCGGGCTGGCCGACGAGGCCGCGATGCCGGTGGGCCGGCCGTGGCAGGAGCCCGACGACATCTCCAGCGGGCGCGTCGACTTGTTCGCCACCATCGACACCGAGGGCCGCACGAGCGACCGCCGGGGCGATTTCGACAGCGTTTACGGCGACTGGGCCGAGGTGGCGTCGCACATCTCGGTCGGCAAGATCGAGCACATCGAGACCGACGTGCTGGCCGGGCTCAAGCTGGCCGCGGAGGATCCGGCCGCGCTGCTCGAGCCCGAAAACGAGGACAAGGCCCTGGCGCTCTTCAACGCCGACGGCTCGGCCCTGGACGAGATCGTCCGGGTCGCCGACGACCTGCGCAAAGAGGTGAACGGCGACGACATCACGTACGTGGTGAACCGGAACATCAACTTCTCCAACGTCTGCTACGTCGGCTGCCGGTTCTGCGCGTTCGCCCAGCGCGAGCGCGACGCCGACGCGTATCGGCTCTCCGTCGAGCAGGTCGCCGACCGGGCCGAGGAGGCGTGGCGGGACGGTGCGTCCGAGGTGTGCATGCAGGGCGGGATCGACCCCAAGATGCCCGTGACGGCGTATGCGGACCTGGTGCGGGCGGTCAAGCAGCGGGTCCCCGGCATGCACGTGCACGCCTTCTCGCCGATGGAGGTCGTCACCGGCGCGGCCAAGGCGGGCGTCTCCATCCGCGACTGGCTCACCGACCTGCGCGAGGCGGGGCTCGACACGATCCCCGGCACCGCGGCCGAGATTCTCGACGACGACGTCCGCTGGGTGCTGACCAAGGGCAAGCTCCCGGCGTCCACCTGGATCGAGGTGGTCACCACGGCGCATCAGCTCGGCATCCGGTCCAGCAGCACGATGATGTACGGCCACGTCGACCACCCGCGCCAGTGGCTGGGGCACT
>Ga0307512_10001052_pt1 | contig 40344 bp, 35 predicted proteins | sample 14_EM_MG_FD_200267 | JGI IMG/M metagenome (GOLD analysis project Ga0307512, IMG submission 200267) | Populus trichocarpa ectomycorrhiza microbial communities from riparian zone in the Pacific Northwest, United States - 14_EM | ecosystem: Host-associated > Plants > Roots > Unclassified | place...
CGGCCGACGAGGTTGTCACGGGGGATCCAGGCCAGTGTCGCGAGAAGGGCGATCAGTGCTACCGGCACGTTGAGGAAGAACACCGATCGCCACGTCAGGGCACCGACCAGGACGCCGCCGACGGGTAGTCCCAGCGACGCCGTGGCGGTGCCGGCTATCTGTAGTGCGCCGAGGACGTTGCCGGGTGGTTCGTCGAGGCCGGCGTCGTCGGCGCGGCCGCGGATCAGCAGCATCGCCGTCGGGTAGGCGCACGAGGTGCCGAGACCGATCAGGACTCTGCTGACGAGCAGGGTGATCAGGTCCTGCGCGAGGCCGCCCACAGTGCCGCCGGCTGCCACCAGCGCGGTCCCCGTCAGAAAGACCCGTCGCGGACCGAACACCTGGGCGGCCTTGCCGGCCGTGGGCTGGCCGATGGCGCTGGCCACATACAGGCCGGTCACCAGGACTGCGGTCTGCCCCACTCGGACGTGCAGGCCAACGGCGATCGGTACCAGCGCGGTAGCGATCAGTGAGCTGTTGATCGGGTTCAGCGCAGAGCCGATCAACAACGGCACAGTGAACCGCCAAGAGAACGGACGCGCAGCACCGCCCGCCTCGCTCCGGGCGCTTGCGGCGACGTCGTACTCCGGCTCAGGCACGGCACGACCTCCGCTCCTTGGGATGAGGCCCGATGATCACGGTCGCTGCTCAGAACAGGTCGGCAAGCCGCTCGATCAGCGGCGCCGCGGCATCGAGAATCGCGATCTCTTCGGAAGTGAAGGACGTCGCCATCGCCGCGGCCATCGTGTCGGCGACGGCGCCACGCTCGGAACTCAGCACGGCCCGACCGGTGTCGGTGACCGTGAGCAGCCAGCGACGCCCGTCAGTGGGATCAGCGGTACGGGCCACCAGCCCACGGTGTTCCAGAACCGCGACGGTGGCGCCCATCGCCTGGGGAGTGATCTGCTCACGCCTGGCCAGTTCAGCCGTGGTGACCGGACCCAGCCGTTCGAGCCGCGAGAGGGCCGTCAGCTGCGGGCCCGTCAAATCTCCCTCGCTCAGCGCTTCGTGGCTGCGGCGCCTGAATGTGCCGATGCTGATTCGCAACCGCCTGGCAACCCCGATCAATGCGGGGTTCGGCTCAAGGGTGTCGGCGTGGTCGTCCGATGCTTCTGAAGGCATATTAGAAGGCTAGCTTTGCAAGGTCAGCTTTGCAAATCTAGCCTTCTAATAGGCCAGGACAGAGCGCAGCCCGTTCCGTTCCCTTCTCAGAAGGGAGCCCACGATGAAATACCTCCACGACGACGAGTCCTCCTCCTTCGAGACACTGCGAGCCGCGGGCTACGCCGCCTACGCCGGCGCAGACCTGGGCGAGGTCCTGGTCACCTGCCGGCAGATCCCAGAAGGAGACGAGGAAGCCCGGTCGGCCCAGTGGGCCGCGACGGCGGCGCGCATCGAGCGCACCGCCGGGACGCGCTGGCTGCCGGCCACCGCGTCAGCGCCCGGGAGGCGCTGCTGCGCGCGTCCGACTACTACCGGACCGCCGACTTCTACCGCCGCGAGAATCCCGCCGCCGACGCCGAGTCGTTCGAATCCGTGCAGTCCTGGCCTCGGCCGCACGGAACGGTGACTGATCAGCTCGTGGTGTATCCGCCGTCGACGGGCAGGGCGACACCGACGACGAGGCACGCGGCGGGACTGCACAGCCACAGGACGGCCGCCGCGATCTCGTCGCCCCGGCCCAGTCGTCCGATCAGCTGCTGCTTCATGATCTCGGCCATGGCCTCGGCCTGCCCTTCGAGCATGTCGGCGACCATCGGGGTGTCGATCACGCCGGGGCACACCGCGTTGATCCGGATGCCCTTCGGCGCGTACTCGACCGCGGCGCTCTTGGTCAGGCCGATCACACCGTGCTTGGAGGCGTGGTAGGCGGCACGTTCCGGCAGGCCCACGAGTCCGCCCAGCGAGGAGCAGTTGACGACGGCGCCACTGCCCTGCTGTCGCATCTGGCGCAGTTCGTGCTTCTGGGCGGCCCATACGCCGCGCAGGTTGACGGCGTTGACGTGGTCGAAGTTCTCGGCCGTCTCGTCGACCGCGTCACTGGGCGGGACCTGCACGCCGACGTGGTTGAACGCCATACCCAGACGGCCGTACGTCGCGACCGCGGTCGACCATCGCGGCGGCCTGCGCCTCGTCCGTGACGTCGCAGGCGACACCGATTGCCCGGTGACCGACTGCCGTCAATTCCTCGGCCGCGTGCTGTACGGCCTTCTCGTCGATGTCGGCCAGGACGACTGCGGCGCCGGCCTCGGCGAAGGAGCGGGCGGTGGCGAGGCCCATGCCGGAGGCGGCGCCCGTGACGAGGGCCACCTGGTCATGGAAGTCGTAGGTCGGGGTCATGAGAGGTGATTCCAATGGTGGGTCGGCAAGTCAGGGGCGCAGCAGCGTCAAGCACATCGTGGCCAGTAACGCTCGTAACGCAACCATCCGGCTGTTGCCCACGCGAATGCCTCCGGCTTCCGTCATGTGCGCATACACGAACAGTGAATCGAACAGTGGACCGTCCGAGGTGGTCAGCCGGTCGCCATCGTGCTGATGTCGATCACGAACCGGTAGCGGACGTCGCCGGCCGCGAGACGGTCGAAGGCGGCGTCGATCTCGTCGGCTCGAATGACCTCCACCTCGGCGGCGATGTCGTGCTCGGCGCAGAAGTCGAGCATCTCCTGTGTCTCCTGGATGCCGCCCACGAGCGTGCCCGCCATCGATCGCCGGTTGTACAGGAAGGAGAAAACGTCGACGCTGATCGGCTTCTTCGGTACGCCGAGGTTGACGAACGTGCCGTCCAGGGCGAGCAGTTCGAGGAAGGCCTCGTAATCGAGGTTCGCCGGAGCGGTCGAGACGATCAGGTCGAAGGTTCCGGCCAGGTCGGTGAAGGTCGCGGGGTCCGTGGTGATCCGGTAGTCGCGGGCGCCGCGCCGCAGCGCGTCGTCACGCCGGTCCGGTGTCAGGTCCAGCACGGTCGGCGGCGCACCCAGTGCCGCCGCGATCGGCACGCCGACGTGTCCGAGGCCGCCGAAGCCGACGATCGCCACTCGTTTGTCCGGCCCGGCCTTCCAGTGCCGCAGCGGCGAGTACATGGTGATGCCCGCACACAGCAGAGGCGCGGCGGTGTGCAACGGAAGGGAGTCCGGGATCCGGACCACGTAGGCCTCGTCGACGACGATCTTCTCGCTGTATCCGCCGAGGGTGGGCTCGCCGTCCCGGCCGGTGTCGTTGTAGGTCCGCACGTGGCCGGCGCGGCAGTACGGTTCCAGGCCGGCCCGGCAGTACTCGCACTCCCGGCACGAGTCGACCATGCAGCCGACCCCCACTCTGTCTCCGACCAAGAACAGGGACACCTCGGAACCCACGGCAGATACGACGCCGGCGATCTCGTGTCCGGGCACCAGCGGGTAGGTGGTCGTCCCGAACTCGCTGCGTGCGCGGCTGACATCGGTGTGGCAGACCCCGCAGTAGGTGATGTCGATCAGGACGTCCGTCGGGCCGACGTCCCGGCGGTCGATCGTGGTGGCCTTGAAGGGCTCACCGGCCCCGGCCGTGGAGCGTGCGTTGACAGTGATCATCACTTCTCCTCGCGCCGGTCAGCCGATGGACTTGTACTCGAGGAACTCCTCGATGCCGTACCGGCCGAACTCCCGCCCGATGCCGGAGAGTTTGAAGCCGCCGTGTGGTGCGCGCTGGTTGACCGGCGATCCGTTGATGCGGATACGGCCGGCGCGCAGTCGGCGTGCGAGGGCCCGGGCCCGGTCGGCGTCGCCGGCCCAGATCGCGCCGGCGAGGCCGTAATCCGTGTCGTTGGCGATGTTGAAGGCCTCCTCCTCGCTGTCGAAGGGGATGATCACCACGACCGGTCCGAAGATCTCCTCACGCGCGATCCGGGAGGTGTTGTCGCCGGAGAAGATGGTCGGCCGGACGAAGTAGCCGCGTTCCAGGCCCTCGGGCGCCTCGGGGCCACCGGTGAGCAGGCGCACTCCTTCTTCCAGGCCGGAGCGGATGTAGTCCCGCACTCGCTGCTGCTGGTTGGCGTTGGCGACCGGGCCGAGTGTGGTGGCGGGGTCGTACGGGTCGCCGAGGACGTAGCTCTCGGCCTTGCGTACGGCCAGCTCCTCCGCCTCGGCGAGCCGCGAGCGCGGAACCAGCATCCGGGAGAGGCCGCCGCAGACCTGCCCGGAGTTGCGGAACGCGTCCTCGATGCCGACGTTCACGGCCTGCTCGAGGTCTGCGTCCTCCAGGATGACGTTGGCCGACTTGCCGCCGAGTTCCAGGGCGACCTTCTTGACGGACTGCGAGGCCAGCTCCATGACCCGGCGTCCGGCGCGTACGGAGCCGGTGAGGGAGACCATGTCGACCAGCGGGTGGGTCACCAATGCCTCGCCGACGTCCGGTCCGGTGCCGGAGACGAGGTTGAAGACCCCGTCGGGCAAGCCGGCTTCGGCGACGATGTCGGCGAAGATGAAGGAGCTCAGCGGTGCGACCTCGGTGCCCTTGAGCACGACGGTGCATCCGGCGGCGATCGCCGCCCCCGCCTTCATGCAGACCATGCGCATCGGACCGTTCCAGGGAGTGATCGCGCCCACCACACCCGCCGCCTCGCGGGCGACCACGGTGTGTCCCACCTGCTCCTCCCATGTGATGCCGGGCAGGCTCTCGGCGATGCTCCGGAGATCCTCGACCGCCGCGGCTCCCTGCGACTCCTGTGCGATCTTGGCGGGTTGACCGATCTCGCTGACGACCGCCCGGGTGATCTCGTCGGTACGGGCCTCGGTCAGCCGGGCGAGCCTGTGGAGCATCTCGACGCGCTCGTCGACCGATGTCTGCGACCAGGCGGGGAAGGCGTCCGCCGCCGCCCTTGCCGCCAGGTCCACGTCCTCGGCCGAGCCGGCCGGGATCGTCGCCACGGTTTCCTCGGTGACCGGGTTGGTCACCGAGATGATGCCGTCGCCGGAGGAGGCCACCCACTTGCCGTTGATGAAGATCTGGTCACGCTCGATCACCGGACACACTCCTGTTCTTGTCGACTCGCGTCAGGACGGCCCGGTCGAGCCGGGCACGGGGATCCGCGGGCTGCTCGCGTCGTGTGAGGGGCCGCCGCCCATCGGGCTCGGGCGGCACCGGACGCCAGGAGGGCAGCTCTCGTCCGGCAGTCGGTGCGCGCCGGGTGCCGTCCCTGACACTCCGATAGGTTTCGCATATACGAACTTGATATCGCTATTCCGACCCAATGCAAGCTACGCTGGGCCGCCGACAGTGTCAACGGTTCAGAGGAGAGCCCGTGACGGAGACCCACTGCACCCGCGGTGAACAGCTCGTATTCGAAGGTCTCCAGGGCATGGAGCTTGCCGCCGACCGGTGGGAGCCCGCCGAGCCTCGGGGCACGGTGTTGCTGCTGCACGGCGGCGGCCAGACCCGCCACTCCTGGGCGCGGACGGCACGGCGTCTGGCCGGACACGGCTGGAGAGCCATCGCGTTGGACGCTCGCGGCCACGGCGACAGCGCCTGGTCACCGACCGGTCTGTACACCCTGGACGACATGGTCGGGGATCTTCTGCGGACGGTGGCAACGCTCGACGAACCGCCCGTCGTGATCGGTGCGTCGATGGGCGGCCGGACCGCCCTGGTCGCCGAGGGCGAGCACCCGGGCACCGTCGTGGGGCTGGTGCTCGTCGACATCGCACCCCGGCTCGATCCGGCCGGGCAGGCCAGGGTGCGCGCGTTCATGCGCGGCGCACCGCAGGGGTTCTCCACGCTGGAGGAGGCCGCCGAGGCGGTTCGCGCCTACAACCCCCGCAGTCGCCCCACGTCAAGCCTGAAGGGGCTGGAGAAGAACGTCCGGCAGCGCGAGGACGGCCGTTGGTACTGGCACTGGGACCCGGACTTCCTCACCTTCACGGACGACGCGGCGAACACGTCTCCCTCGAGGATGATCCGGGCCGCCCGGCGCATCACGACGCCCGCCCTGCTCGTCCGTGGCCGCCGATCGGACATGGTCACCACGGAGGCCGCCGCCGAGCTGCTCGGCCTCATCCCCACCGCCCGCCTGGTCGAGGTCCCCGCGGGGCACATGATCGCGGGTGACGACAACGACGTCTTCACCCGCGAGGTGCACGGGTTCCTGGACGTCGACGTCAACGTCGACATCACGCGAAGGTCAGATCGGTTCCCGCGCTGAGACGGTCTGCCGGGACCAGGCGTCGACGTGTTTGAGGAGCGCCCTGCGCAGTTTGGCCTCGCGGGGCCGCATCTCCGCGGCCTGGCCGACGAGGATCGCCGCGGCGACACTGTCCCCGGCCTGGTTGCGCACGACGGCGGCGAGCGCGAGCTGGGCTCCGTGGTGGCGGAGGTTGGTCGCGACGCGGCTGTTGCCGATGTCGGCAAATTCGGCGAGGAACTCCGAGACCTGCTCCGGGTTTTCCGACTGCTGCCGGCGCAGGTAGGCCTCCCGCTCGGCATCGGGGCGGGCCACCAGGAGAGCCTTGCCGCCCGCCGTGGCCAGCAGCGTACGCCGGATGTTGCTGCGTGCCGCGAACCCGGTGAGGGCGTCCGTGCCCGACTCTCCGATGTAGATCAGGTGGTCGCCGGCCTCGACACCGAGGAACACGGTCAGCCCGGTCGCCTTGTGCAGGGCGTCGAGGTCCGTCTGCGTCACCTGCCCGGCGCGGATGTGGCCACTGGCCAGGGTGAGGCCGTAGACGGCGGGGCCCAGGTAAAAGCGGCGGTTGTCCTCGTACAGCCATCCCTTGGCCTGCAGCCCCCGGATGAAGCCGTGTACGGAGCTCTTCGGGGCGCCCAGCGCCCGGGCGATCTCGGCGAAGCCGATGCCCGGGTGATAGACGACCTCTTCCAGGATCTGGGTCACCCGGTCGACGGTCCGGTGGTTCTTCGGGCCGCTGTCGTCGGAGTCTGAAGCCGTGTCCGTCACGCCGGCCAATGTAGCCGAATCTGACCTCGAATTCATAATTACGAACTCGTGAAGCGAGGTGGCCGTTTCTCGACGGCCGCCGCGATCCCCTCTGCGAAGTCCGCGGTGCCCAGGAGAGCGGCCTGGGCGTTCGCCTCGATGTCGAGGGCCGCCGAGACCTCGGCCACCATCGGGCGACGCATCGTGGAGCGGATCGCGGGCAGCGACAGAGGCGCAGAGGCCGCGATCTCCGAGGCGAACGCGATGGCCGCGCCCCGCGGATCGTCCGCGACCCGGTCGCACAGGCCCAGTTCGACCGCCTCGGTGCCGCCCACGGAGCGGCCGGTGCAGAGCAGCTCCAGGGCGCGTTGCTGCCCGACGGTTCTCGGCAGGGTCACGCTGAGTCCGAAACCGTGGTGGAAGCCGAGGCGGGCGAAGTTGGCGGTGAGCCGGGCATCGGGGGCCGCGACGCGGAAGTCGGCGGCCAGGGCGAGGCCGAGCCCGCCGCCGACCGCGGCTCCGTGTACGGCAACCACCACAGGCTTGCGTCCGGAGAAGATCCGCAGGGCCTGCCGGTAGAAGCGGCGGATGCCGGCCGCCCCGATGCCGCGCAGGTCGACGCCCGCGCAGAAGTGCTTGCCCTGCGCGGCCAGCACGATGCAGGAGACGTCGTCGTCATCGTCGTACGCCAGCAATGCGTCGGCGAGTTCGGTCAGCGCCGCCTCGTCGATGAAGTTGTGGGGCGGCCGACGCAGTTCCAGCAACGCCACACGATCGGCGACCTGTTTGCCGAAGACGTCATTCATGCCGGCTCACCCGCCTGCGCCGCCAGCGCCTTCTTGTCGATCTTTCCGGAGTGATTGGTCGGCAGCGGCTCGTGCTGGATGTGCCAGCGGCTGGGGACGGCGAAGGTCGCCAGCCAGGGGCGCAGTTGTTCGCGCAACTGCTCGGCCGTGAGGACGTCCTCCACCACCACCGCGGCCATAACCTCCTCACCCAGGTCCGGATGCGGGACGCCGAACACCGCGGACTCGACCACGCCGGGGATCCCCGCAAGCGCCTCCTCGACCGCGGCCGGGGCGATGTTCTCCCCACCTCGGATGATCATGTCCTTTGCGCGGCCGGTGATCCACAGGTGGCCGTCGTCGTCGACGCGCCCGAGGTCGCCGGTGTGCAGCCATCCCTCGGCGTCGATCGGCGTCTCCTCCGCTCCGAAGTACCCGATCATCTGGGTGGGGCTGCGGACCAGGATCTCGCCGTCCTCGTGGTCGCTGCCCTCCAGGATCTTCAGTTCGACGCACGGCAGCGGACGGCCGCTGGTTCCGGGGCGCTCGGTGGTGTCCCGTCCGGAGGCCGCGGTGGCCTGGCCGCCGTTTTCCGTCAGGCCGTATCCGGTGGGGACCCGCGGCTCGACGCCGGGCAGCCCGGCGCGCAACCGGTCGAGGAACTCGGCGTGCACCGGTGCCCCGCCGACCGTGATCGAGCGCAGGGAGGTCAGATCCCGGCGGTGGACGTCGGGATGCTCCAGCACCCGGGAGACCATCGTCGGTACGGCGCTCCAGCGGGTGATCCCCCATTCCTCGACGAGCCGCAGCGCCTCCGCCGGGTCGAACTTGCCCGCCGGCATGACCAGGGTGTCGCCGACCGTGATCGCGCGGATGAGCGTCTGGACTCCACCGATGTGGAACATCGGCCCGGTGTGCAGGCCCGCGTCGCCCGTCGACTCGTCCACCTGGTGCGGCAGCCGCCGGGTGATGTGCAGAAGCATGTGGAGCCCGGCCAGGAGCGATCGGTGCGAGAGTACGACTCCCTTCGGTCGGCCCGAGGTTCCGGAGGTGAAGACGATGACCGCCGGGGCGTCCTCGTCGTCCTGCTCGCCATCTGCAAGGACCGGGTGCTGCGCGGGGCCGGCCGGGGTGTCGCACTCCCAGCGGCCGGTCGTCGTGCCGGTGGGAAGGTTCGCCGCGCCTCGCGTATCGGCCAGGACGAGCTTGAGGTCCAAGTGGGGGACGCTGTCAGCGAGTTCGGCCTTGCCCCACCAGGCGTTCGCGAGCACCGGCACCGCGCCGACAGAGGCGCAGGCCCAGAAGTTGATGATCCATTCCGGGCTGTTCCAGCCGAGGAGCAGTACCCGGTCCCCGCGCCCGAGACCCGTACCGGCGAGTTCCGCGGCCTTCGAGGCGACCGCCTCGCGCAGTGCCGCGAAGGTGACCGTTCTCCCTCCCTGGGCAATGTGCGGCCGCTCACCCCAGCGGTCCACGAAGGCCAGCAGGCCGGAGATGCTGCGGGGGCGGTCGGTGTAGGTGCGCAAGGGGACGCCCCGCACCTCTTCGATGCCGATCTCGTCGCCCCAGGTAGATGCCGTGGTGCTCATGCGTTGCTCCGGCGCGGCAGGGCGACAACAGCCGTACCGGGCATGACGTTCTGCTCTCGCTGGTTCCAGGCCCAGGTCTCCAGCCGGACGACGGAGTCACCGTCCTCGTCGACCTCCTTGGCCACGACCCGGCCGCCGAGGCGGACGACGTCGGAGAGGTAGACGTGGGCGCGGTACTGCCCGTGGATCGCCTTGAGCGTGCCGGTGTCCCCGGCCCAGTGGGTGAGGGAGTGGATCTGCCAGCAGGTGCGCTGGATGCCGACGTCGTACGCGAGTTGGGCGCCCTGCAGCTTGGCCGCGTAGTCGTTGTAGTGGACCGAGTAGACCGGTTCGAGGGCGTTGGTGTTCGGGTCGCGGAACGCCCAGCGCGGGTGCTTGCGGTACCGGCGCAGGGCCACACCGTGCGCGGACAGCCGCGGGATGGGGGCGGCGCCGGCGGCGATGTAGGCGATCTCGTCGGTCAGGCCGATCGGCCCCTTGGTGACGACGTCCATCTCGTCGCCGACCGAGACGTCCTCCCAGTAGCGCGGTTCGGCGCCGCGCGGCGTCTCGGCGAGGATGTCGTCCTCGATCCGCTCCAGCTCCTCGCCGGTCCAGGGGTGGGGCAGTTCGATCTCGCGGGACTTGCGCCGCGCCTGGGCCTCGGTGCGTTCGAACCTGACCCGCGAGCAGATGAAGCGGGCCACCAGCTCGTCGTTCTGGTTCCAGTACTCCTGGCGCAGGTAGTCCTTGATGCGGCGCCCGGCGAACTTGCTGACGTCGGGGCCGTCGAAGCCGTCGAAGTGGACACGCGCGGTGATCTTGTCACCGACGTGGATGGGGCGGTGGAAGGTCACGTCCGTCTCGGCATGGAAGCCGCCGAGGCCGCGCCAGCCGACCTGGACCGATCCCAGGCAGGCGAAGATGAAGCTCGGCGGGGCGGTGATCTCGCCGAATGGCCCCTCGGCCGCGTACTCCTCGTCGGACCACAGGGGGTTGTCGTCGCCGATGCCCTCGGCGAAGCGGAGGATCGCCAGCCGGGTCGCATACTCGTTGTTGACGCAGGCGTCGGTGCGCAGCTCGGTGCCGATGAGGGCACGCATGCCGTCGAGCATCTCGTCGGTGAACCTGCCGGTCGCCAGTTCCTTGCCGATTCCGGCGTTCTGTTCGGTCTTCTCGGGTTCCGTCGTCGTCATCACAGTTCCTATGAGTCGTGCTCTGAAGTCGAGTTGCTCTGAAGTCGAGTCGTGCTCTGAAGCGGCCGGTCGGCTACCAGGCGTTGGTGAGCAGGGCGAGGACGTCGATGCGGCTGGGCAGTCGGGGCCCGCTGGTGATGGCCCAGTCCTCCAGGGCGTGGTCGGCCGCCTCGACCAGTCCCTTCTCGGAGACGTCGAGCTCTCGCAGGCGAGCGGGGACCTCGAACACCTCCAGCAGCCGCTCGATCTTGGCGATCACGGCCGCGGCACTGCGGTCGGGAAGACCGAGGACGTCGGCCAGCATGGCGAGGCGGTGACCGATCACGTCGGCGTTGAATCGCATGGCGTGCGGCAGCAGCAGTGCTTCCACGACGCCGTTGGCGGCGGATGAGCGGGGTCCCACGGCGTGCGAGAGCGCCTGGGCGAGACCGCCTCCGGTGTGGTCGCTGCCCTGGCCGCTCATCAGTGCCGCCAGCATCAGGTGCAGCCGTGGCCGGGCGGCCTCCGGGTCCGTGCGCAGCTGCGGAAGCCACACGATCACCGTGCGCAGGGCGTGGGCCAGTTGCGCGTCCGCCAGGGGGTCGATGCGGCGGGACTGCAGGCCTTCGACCGCCATCGCGAAAACGTTGAGTGCGGCCGACCAGGTCAGTCGAGGGGGTGCGGTGAGCGCCATCGCCGGATCGAGCAGGACGCCCTGGGCCCTGGTCTTCGGGTCGTAGAGGGCCAGTCGCTCGCCCGTGTCCGGGTCGCGCACCGCACTGCCGGCCTTGGCGTAGGCAGTCGTCGGAGTGCTCGGGACGACCCACTGAGGCAGCTTCGGGGCGGAGAGCCTCGGGCTGATCAGCTTGCCGTCCGCGTCCCGCCGCGTGCACAGCTGCCGTACGTCGCGCTGCTCGGCGAGCAGGATCGACGCGGCGCGGGCCGTGACCACCGCCGATCCGCCGCCGACGGCGATGACGGCCTCCGCGTCGAGGTCGGCAAGGAACTGCCTCGCCTGCTCCACCACGGGGAGCGGGCTGTGCTCGGCGACGCCGTCGAACTGTCCCACGAGGCGCTCCCCGAGTGCGTCGTGCACACGGCTCAGCGCATCCGTGTGCTTGACGATCGAGGGCCCGCACACGATGACCGCTCGGCGAGCGCCGACTCGGGCGAGTTCGCGGGGCAGGGCGGCGAGAGCATCGTCGCCGCAGAAGGTGCGGAAGGCGGGGCTCGTATGCCGGAGATTCAGGTCCATTCGCGCTCATTCCTCGAGTTCGACGACGGCACGGCCACGGACCCGGCCCTCGTGGAGCGTCTCGACCGCCGTGTTGACCTCGTCCAGCGTGAACCGGTCGGTGACCAGGGCACTCGGGTCGAACCGTCCGTCGCGGGTCCACTCCACGAAGGTCTCGAAGTCACGCGCCGGATCACAGCTCCCGCCGACACAGCCGAGGAGGCTCTTCTCGCCGTTGAGCAGGTCCATGCTGTCCAGCTGGAAGGGCGTGCGCGGGATGCCGACGAGCACGTCGGCGCCGCCGCGGATGCCCGCGCCGCGGATGCCGGGGCGTACGGCCGCGAGGCTGACGGGGATGTTGGCGCCGATGCCGGTGCAGTCGAAGGCGTAGTCGACGCCGCGCGTCCCGTCGTCGTGTGCCGTCAACTCCCGGATGGTCGCGACCGGATCGGCCTTCTTGGCGTTGACCACATGGGTGGCCCCGAACCGCTCCGCGAGCTTCAGCTTGTCGTCGTCGACGTCCACGGCGATCACCGGAGTGGCACCCAGGATGGCGGCCCCGGCGATGGCACACAGTCCGACGCCGCCGGCGCCCCAGACCGCGACGCTCTGCCCGGCACGGACGTCGGCGGTGTTCATCACCGCGCCGGCGCCGGTCATGAGCGCGCACCCGATGATCGAGCCCAGGTCGAGAGGTGTGCCCGGCGGCGCCTTGACCACGTACTGCTCATCGACGACCGCGTGGGTACCCCAGGTGAAGGTGTTGTGGGTCTTGGCCAAGTCCCCGTCAGGGAAGGCGACTTGCGAGGGCACCGGAGGACGGCCGTCGAGCGGGGTGCGCGGAATCCAGGTGATGAGCACCTCGTTCCCTGGCTTCACATGGCGGACCTGGTCGCCGACCGCGACGACCGTGCCGATGGACTCGTGCCCGAGCACCATGGACTCGGTCCGCGAGGCGTCGTAGATCCGGTCGAGCTGGCTGTGGCACACGCCGAACGCCTTCTGCCGTACGACGACTTCGTACGGTCCTGGGACGCCCAGCGTCACCTCCCGGATCTCCAGCTTCTGCTGCCCGGCCGGGAGGACCGCGATGCGTGCGTCGACTGTCATGACTGATCAGCTCCTTTCCTACGACGGCTCGGACGCGGCCGCTCAGATGACGTCCGCATCGCGCAGCTTGGCGATCTCGTCGGCCGACATTCCCAGGTCACCGGCGAGGACCTCGTCCGTGTGCTCCCCCAGCGCTCCTGAGCGCGCCGGCTCGACCATCGGCGAGTCCGAGAGGAACAACGGGCTGCCCAGGGTGGTGAACGTGCCCTGTTCGTCGGTCACTTCGCGCAGGACGCCTCGCTCGCGCACGTGCGGGTCGTCGAGGAGCTCCGGCAGCGTGACGACCGGTGCGCAGGGGATCTTCGCGGCTTTCAGCGTCCGGGCCAGGTCGTCCTTGGACCGGGTGCGCGTCCAGCGGGTCACAATGGCGTCGACCTCGTCCATGTGCGCACAGCGGCCCTTCATGTCCGCGAAGCGTGCGCCCTCGGTCGCCGGATCGTTCATCAGCTCGCAGAGCCTGCGCCAGTGCGCGTCGGTCGGGCACAGCACGGTGATCCAACCGTCTTTCGCTTCATAGGCGTTGTACGGCGCCACCGCCATGCCGCCGTGCCGGTTACCGGTGCGCTCGGGGCCCGCACCCTCGCTGTTGATGAGACCGGCGATGTTCGACGTCAGCGACGGGATGATCGCGTCCTGCAGGGAGACCTCGACATGCTGGCCGCGCCCGGTGCGCGTGCGCTGGTAGAGCGCCGCGAGAACGCCGGCGACCAGGTGGGTGCCGGCCATGAAGTCGACCACCGACGGGCCGGTGCGGACCGGGGGGCCGTCCTCGAAGCCGGTCGTGCTCATGATCGCCGTACGGGCCTGGATCGTCAGGTCCATGGCGGGCTCACCCGCATACGGGCCGAAGGAGCCGAAGCCGGTGCCGGAGGCCATGATCAGGCGTGGGTTGACGGCGCTGAGCTGTTCGTAGCCCAGGCCGAAGCGGTCCATCGCGCCGGGCGAGAGGTTCTGCACGACGACGTCGGCGTTCCTGGCCAGGTCCCGCAGCACTTCCTGGCCTGCGGGGTTCTTCAGGTCCAACCGTATGGTCCGCTTGCCGGAGTTGAGGAAGCGGAACTGGACCGAGGTGCCGTCCTTGTCGACGGCGGGCAGCCGCCGGTAGGGGTCCCCTTCGGGGGCTTCGACCTTGATGACGTCCGCACCGAGGCGGGCCATCAGCATCGAGCAGTAGGGGGCGAAGTAGAACTGTCCTGCACAGATCACTTTCACGCCCTCAAGGGCAGTCATCCAAGGCCTCCGTCATCGATCCGGTCGTGCGCCGCGGCGTGTGCGGGCGGTCATCCGATGGACTGGTACTCAAGGAACTCCTCGATGCCGAAACGGCCGTTCTCCCGGCCGATGCCGGAGAGCTTGAAACCGCCGTGCGGGGCGCGGGCGTTGACCGGCGAGCCGTTGAGGCGGACGCGACCGGTGCGCAGGCGCAGCGCCACCTCGCGGGCCCGCTCGGTGGTGGCGGCCCAGACGCCGCCCGCGAGGCCGTACTGCGAGTCGTTGGCGATGGCGATCCCCTCCTCCTCGGAGTCGAAGGGGATGATCGTGACGACCGGCCCGAAGATCTCGTCCCGGGCGATGCGGAGATCCGGTGTGCCCGTGAAGACGGTCGGCTTGACGAAGTAGCCCTTGTCCAGGCCTTCCGGCTGTTCGCCGCCGCCCGCGACGAGGCGGGCGCCTTCGTCGACACCGGCCCGGATCAGCGCGCGCACTCGGTCGCGCTGTGCCCGGGAGACCACCGGGCCGAGGGTGGTTTCCTCGGCGAACGGGTCGCCCAGGACATAGCGGGCCACCCTCGCCGCGGCGATCTCCTCCGCCTGCGCCAGGCGCGAGCGGGGCACCAGCATGCGGGTGAGTCCGCCGCACACCTGCCCGCTGTTGCGGAAGGCGTCCTCGATGCCCGCGGTGACCGCGCGCTCCAGGTCCGCTTCCGGAAGGTCGTCGAGGATCAAGTTGGCTGACTTGCCGCCGAGTTCGAGGGCGACGCGCTTGACCGACGCCGAGGCCAGTTCCATGACCCTGCTGCCGGCCGTCGGGGAGCCGGTCAGCGAGACCATGTCGACCTTCGGATGCGAGGCGAGAGCCTCCCCGATCTCCGGGCCGTTGCCGGAGACGAGGTTGAACACACCCTTGGGCAGGCCCGTTTCGAGTGTCGCCTCGGCGAAGAAGTACGAGCTCATCGGCGCGATCTCGGTGCCCTTCAGGACCACGGTGCAGCCCGCGGCCACGGCCGCACCGACCTTCATGGCGATCATCAGCAGCGGAACGTTCCACGGGGTGATGGCCCCCACAACGCCCACCGGAGCCCGATGCACCAGCGTGTCGCCCACCTGGACATCCCAGTCCACGTCCTTCAGCGCGTCGGCGGTGTTGCGCAGGTGGCGCACGGTGGAGAGCGTCTGATGGCCGGTCGCGATGGACAGCGGCTCGCCGATCTCCGTGACGATGGTCCGGGTGATCTCCTCGGCGCGGCTCTCGACGATGTCCGCGAGGCCGTGCAGCACCTCTGACCGCCGGGTGAGCGAGGACCGAGACCACTCGTCGAAGGCCGCCGCGGCAGCCGTTGCCGCCCGGTCGACGTCCCGCGCGTCCCCGCGCGGGACCGTGGCGAAGACCTCCTCCGTCACGGGGTTCTCGACCTCGATGACTCCGGCCCCGGCCGATGGCACCCACTCACCGTTGATCAGCACCTCACGGCGTTCGATCACGTCAACCTCCAGCTCGTACGGTGAGACATATGGTTCGTATTTATGAACCTCAGTACGTATTTACAGTCGTGAGACTAGGAACGCCCCCCAGTCATGTCAATGGGTCGTCGGTGTTACGCCCACGGAAAGAGCACTGCGCACGAGCGTTGACACGCCCAGTGCGGGACCTTACCGTCGATCGCACATACGGTCTCGAGTTCTTATATACGAACTAGACGAACACTCATTCTCGAAGCGCGGCCGTGTCAGCAGCCGGCCCGCCGACGTCTCGTCCATCGACGACAAGGGACAGGTTCATGAAGGTTGGCTTTATCGGGCTCGGTGCCATGGGCACCGGGATGGCGCTCAATCTGCGCAGGGCGGGTTACGACCTCGTCGTCCACGATCTCCGCCGCGAGGGGGCCGAGCCGCTGGAGGAGGCGGGCGCGACGTGGGCGGAAACGATCGCGGAGGTAGGACAGGTCTCGGACGTCGTCTTCACCTCCCTCCCGGGTCCGAAGGAGATGGAGCAGGTCGGTCTGGGCGAACACGGCCTGCTGAGCACCATGCGCCCCGGCACCGCCTGGTTCGACCTGACCACCAACTCCCCCACCGTCGTGCGGGAAGCACACCCCGTCTGCCGTGAGAAGGGCGTCGACCTCTTCGACTCCCCCGTCAGCGGCGGCCCGAAGGGTGCCCGCTCGGGCAAGCTCGCGATCTACGTCGGCGGTGACCACGACGCCTTCGACCGGCACGGCAAGGTCCTCCAGGCCATCGGGGACCAGGTCATGTACGTCGGCGGCATCGGCGCCGGCAACACCGCCAAGCTGGTCCACAACTGCGCCAGTCTGACCATCCGAACGGCTATTGCCGAGGTGTTCACGCTGGGTGTGAAGGCCGGCGTCGAACCGACGGCTCTCTGGCACGCGATGCGGCAAGGGGCGATCGGCCGCTCCCGCACCTTCGACCGCGTCGGTGACCGGTACCTGCAGTCCGCCTACGACCCGCCGTCCTTCGCCCTGGCGCTCGCGGACAAGGACTTCAGGCTCGCCCTGGAGCTGGCGGACCAGCTCGACGTACCGATGAAGTGCGCGGAAGCGGCCTACGAGGACGTCAAGGACGCGCTGGCGCGCGGCTGGGGTCAGCGTGACTCGCAGTCCCCCATGCACCTGCAGAACGAGCGCGCCGGCGTGACCGTCGAGCTCACCGCCGACGAGGTCCGCGAAACCCTCGAGCGCGGCTGAGCGACCAGAAACCTCCCCACATCCCCATCCCGTCCTCCGCACACAAGGAGATCAGCCTTGGACGACAGCGAGACCGGCCGGCGCATCCTGAGCGAGCTCATGGGGCCCGACTACGTGGCGAAGAAGGACAAGAACCGCAACGCCTTCAACGAGGCCATCCAGCAGTACTCGGAAGAGGTCTGCTTCGGCCGGGTCTGGGCCCGGGACGGCATCGACCGCAAGCAGCGCAGCATCATCAACATCGCCATGCTGACTGCGCTCAACCGCCCGGCACAGCTCAGCCACCACATCGAGGGCGCCCTCACCAACGGCTGCACCGTCGACGAACTGAAGGAAATCCTGCTCCAGACGGCCGTCTACTGCGGGCTGCCCGCCGCCGGCGAGGCCTTCCGGATCGCAGAAGAGGTGCTGCGCACGCGCGGACTCCTCGACTGACGCTCACTCAGAGCATGCGCGGCGCACCGCCGCACCCTGTCGACGGACCGGTTTCCCTCCGGCTGTCGGCCCTTCCGACGCCGCGACGAAGCCGCGTCGACAACAGGGAGATGCAATGACGCACTCACAGGAACAGACGGTCCCACCACTCGGAGCCCCGGGCCCGACGGCCGAAGCGGGGAATCATCCGGGAATGAAACGGGTCGCGACGGCCAGCTTCATCGGCACCGTGATCGAGTTCTACGACTTCGGTATCTACGGCACGGCGGCGGCGCTGGTCTTCCCGCACGTGTTCTTCCCGGCACTGGGCGAGGCCGCGGGCACCGTCGCCTCCTTCGCGACCTACGGCGTCGCCTTCGTGGCCCGCCCCTTCGGCAGCCTCCTGTTCGGGCACTTCGGCGACCGCCTGGGACGCAAGAAGTCCCTGATCGCGACAATGCTCCTCATGGGACTGGCCACCATCCTCGTCGGCTGTATGCCCACCGCCAACCAGATCGGCATGGCCGCACCCGTACTGATCGTGATGCTGCGCGTCCTGCAGGGGCTGGCCGCGGGCGGCGAGTTCGCCGGGGCCGTCCTCTTCTCCTCCGAGCACGCTCCCAAGGGCAAACGCGGCTTCTGGTCGATGTTCCCCAACTTCGGCGGAGGCGGCGCCATCACGCTCGCCAACCTCACGTTCTTCCTGACAACGCTGTTCATGAGCGGCGACACCTTCACCAGCTGGGGCTGGCGGATCCCCTTCCTCGCCAGCTTCCTGCTCGTCATCGTCGGCCTCTGGATCCGGCTGCGGATCGACGAGACCCCGGTGTTCAAGAACAACGCCGCACGATCCGGCACCTCCCGAATCCCGTTCCTCGAGGCGTTCAAGCACCAGCCGCTTCAGATAGCGCTCGCTGCAGGCACGGTCATGGTCGGCTTCGCACTGACCTACATCGGCGGCACCTACCTCGTCAGCTACGGCACGGCGGTCCTCGAACTGCCACGCACCTTCGTGCTGGCCATGGCCATGGTGGGAGGCCTGACCATCTCTGCTGGCGTGGTGCTCGGCGCGGCACTCTCCGACCGCATCGGAAGGCGCTGGGTCATCGTCGGCGCGGCCTCCGTGGCCGTCGTATGGGCCCTGGCCCTGTTCCCCATCCTCGACCAGGGCTCCCGCACGGTCTTCGCCATCGGGGTCCCCGTGACGATGTTCATCTCCGGGGTCGCCACCGGACCGCAGGGCGCGTTCCTCTCCGAGCTCTTCCACACCCGCTACCGCTACACCGCAGCCGGTCTCAGCTACAGCCTGGCAGGCATGGTCGGCGGGGCCGTTCCTCCCTTGATCGCGGCTTCCGTCATCGATTCCTTCGGAAGCTTCGCCTTCGGCTGCATCCTGGCCGGCTTCTGTCTCGTCAGCCTGATCTGCGTGCTCGTCGTCGGCGAGACGCGGCAGCTCGACCTCGATCGGGCCACGGCGGAGGCCGCGGCCTGATCCGACGGCCAAGGGGCGGCAGCGACGGCCGGGACGACCTCCAACGAGTTCGCAGACCTCACCGATCCGCTCCGCCCCCCGCCGCGCTCAGCGATTCCTGTCCTTCGTCCCCTGGAAATCAGGAGGTACCTGCGATGTCGGCAGCGCCGATCTCGACTCGTCCGCCCTTTGTACTCCTCCACGGCGGCCGCCACGGCGGCTGGTGCTGGAAGCACGTGGCCTCCGCGCTACGGCAGGAAGGCCACGTGGTGTACACACCCACACTGACGGGGCTCGGTGAGCGGGCTCACCTGCTCAGTCCGGACATCGGCCTGGACACCCACGTCCAGGACCTCGTCGCGACCTTTGAGTTCGAGGACATCCAGGACGCCGTCCTCGTGGCACACAGTTACGGCGGCATGGTCGCGTCCGGCGCCATGGAGCGGATCGCCGACCGGGTGCGCAGCTTCGTCCTCCTCGACGCGCACCTGCCCCGCACCGGAGAGTCGCACGGCGACCTCGTCGGCCCCACCCGCGCCGCCGGACACGTCACGATGGCGGAGAACGGAGGCGAGGGCTGGTTCATCCCGCCCTCGGACGCCTCCTGGTACGGCGTCACCGATCCGGACGACGCCGCATGGATCAACAGCCGCACCACGGCACAGCCGTTGAAGACGTACCAGGACCCGGTGGGAAACACCGACCGTGCCTGGAGCCATCCCGGCATGTTCATCGAATGCGTGCCCTCCACCCTGGAACCGCACGCTTTGGACAGGGTGCAGAAGCGGCACGCCGACGACCCTCACTTCCAGTACCGCGTCCTCCACGCGACCCACGACGCCATGGTCACGGCGCCCGATGCGGTGACGAAGGTGCTCCTCGAGGCGGCGGGGAACCGATGAGATTCGCGCGTGTTTTCGGCCGACGTCCCACTCGCCCCGGGCGCCGCTCGGCTGTCGCCGGTCTGGCCGGGGCAGTGCTGGTCGCCGCCTGTGTCACCGGCGCAGCCGCCGATGGCTCGGAGCCGGTGCGGGCCGACGGATCCGCGAGCGCAGGGAAGACCATCACCGCCCATTACTTCACCAAGGTCGCACCGCTCGACCCACCCGGTTCCCTCGGGCACAACACCTCCCTGGAGGGGCCGGCGTTCGGCCCGGACGGCGAGCTGTACATGGTCCACTCGACCGCGCCGGCCGACCAGCCCAAGGTCATCGCACTCGACCTGCGGACCCGCAAGGTACGGGGCATCCACAGGGACCCGACCGCGCTGTACGCGTCTCTCCAGTTCAGCCCGGCCGACGGCAAGATCTACCTGACCGATCTGAACGGCAGGATCGACCGGATGAACCCCGACGGCACCGGATACTCCACCGTCGTGTCGGGCCGCGTACTCGGGCGGCAACTGGCACCCGACGACATCGCCTTCGACCACAAAGGCGCCATGTTCGTCACCGACTTCCAGGGCACACCCTGGGAACCCACCGGCCGGGTCATCCGCTTCGACCCCGACGGCACGCATCCCACTGTGCTGATGGACGGGCTTGCCGGAGCGAACGGCATCTCCTTCGACCCGCAGTACTCGGCCCTGTGGGTCAGCGAGTTCCGCGCCGGACGCGTCGACTACCTGCCGCTGTCCGCCGATCGCACCAAACCGGCGGGAGGGTACGCCGACCCGGGCGTCGGCATGTACGGCAACGAGGGCGTGGGCGGCTTCGACTCGAACGCGGTCGACGCCGACGGCAACGTCTACCAGTGCGCCTTCGGCGACGGGAAGGTCTACGTCTACAGCCCGCACGGCACACTGCTGGCGACCATCGTCGTCCCGCAGACGATGCCGGCTCCGCAGCTGCTCACCACCAACCTCGCCATCGAGCCCGGCACCCACGACGGCTATCTCGTGGTCGGCGGCGACAACGGCGGCTTCGTCTACACGTTCCGCGCGCTCGGCCCGGGTGTTGCCTCATGACGGAGCCGACGACCCTCACCCTCGCCCGGTACGCAGCCTCCACCACGCTGGAACAGATTCCCGAGGAGGTACGCGAACGCGCGAAGCAGGTGATCCTCGACGAGATGGCCAGTGCGCACTTCGGTAGGGAGCAGCCGGCCGGCACGCTCGCAGCGCGCTACGTGGCAGGGATGGCAGGTCCTCCGGAGGCTCGGGTGCTGGGCACCGACCTGCGCGTTTCCGCGCCTCTCGCCGCTCTCGCGAACGGGACCGCGGGACACGCGGACGAGATCGACGGCGCGCATGTCGTCGGTGGTCACCCGGGCGCCACCCTGGTCCACGCGGCACTCGCCATGGCCGAGCGGCAGAGCGCGACCGGCGGGGAGTTCCTCAACGCCGTGGTTCTCGGCTACGACGTCGGCGTGCGGCTCATCGAGGCGTGCGGCGGCCTGTTCGGCGTCAAGGAACGTCATCACCTCAACTCGGACTTCCTCCACGCCATCGCCGCTTCGGTGGCGAGCAGCCGGCTCATGGGGCTCGCCCCGGAGCGGTACTGCCACGCCATGGCGCTGGCCACCTTCCAGGCGAACGGGCTGTGCGCCCTGTTCCAGGAGAAGCGGCACATCAGCAAGGCGTTCTGCAACGGCCAGTACGCGATGGCCGGGGTCAGTGCGGCGCTGATGGCGGCCACCGGGTTCGAGGGGTGCGACGACGTTCTGGGGGATCCGCACGGCCTGTTCGACGCCTGGGGGACGGACGGCGCCGGGGAGGCGGTGACGCGCGGCCTCGGCAGGGATTTCGCGGTGATGGGGGCGAACTTCAAGTTCGTGCGGGCCGGTTATCCGATCCACGCTCCCGTCGAGGCGGCCATGTCGCTCGTCGCGCGCCACGCCATCGACACCGGGACGATCTCCGCGGTGGAGGTGGGGATGCCGGCCCGTGCGTTGCGAGTCGTGGACGACCGGCGCATGCGCAACATCTGCGTACAGGACATGCTCTCGGCCGCTCTCCTGCTCGGAGGTCTCCCGCTGAGCGAGTCGCCCTTCCCCGCTGTGCTCGACGACACCGCTTTCGCCCCGTTGCGGGCCCGCGTCAGAGTGGTCGTGAACCCTCTTCTGGAAGCTCGGGCCCCCAACGGCCGGGGAGCCGTCGTCACCATCACGACGCGGGACGGCAGGAAGGTATCCGAACAGGTCGACCACCCGCGTGGCCACAGTGCACGGGGTGGTGTCAGCTGGGACGAACTCGCCGTCAAATGGCGGGATGCGGCTCCGGAGCAGGACGTGGACTCCTGGATCGTCGCTTCTCGCAAGCTCGGAGACCTCGAACACGTCGGACGGCTCTCGAACCTGTTCACCAATCAGCCGTAGTCCTCGTACGCGGCTGCCATGCCTGTGTGCCTCGGAGGAACGACTCCGAGGCACACAGGCATGGGCGTCAGCGGGTGCCGAAGGTGTCCAGCTTGATGACCTCCGGGTCGGGGCCGCTGCGCAGCCCGGTGTCGAGGGCGTCGATGGCGGCCACCTCGTCGGGCGTGAGGCTGAAGTCGAAGACGTCGAAGTTCTCCGCGATGCGGTGCGCCTTGACGGACTTCGGGATCGCGCAGGTGCCGTGCTCGAGGTGCCAGCGCAGGACGACCTGGGCGGCGGTCTTGCCGTACTTGTCGGCGAGGGCGGTGACGACCGGCTCCTCCAGGGCGCTGCGACCGCCGTTCGGCGCCTGGGCCCAGTAGCGGGTGATCCCGCCGATCGGTGACCAGGCCTGGGTGGCGATCCCGAACCGGTCGTGGACCTCGCGCAGTTCACGCTGGATGAAGTACGGGTGCAGCTCGACCTGGTTGACCGCCGGGACGACGTCGGTCTGTTCCATGAGGGTGCGCAGGAGCCCCGGGGTGTGGTTGGAGACGCCGATCGCCCGGACCCGGCCGTCGGCCAGCAGCTTCTCCGCGGCCTTGTAGGCGGCGAACCAGGGCTCGGGCTCCAGGGGCGCCGGCTGGTGCAGCAGATACAGGTCGAGATGGCCCAGGTCGAGCTTGTCCAGGCTAGCGTCGAAGGCCCGCAGCGCGGAGTCGTAGCCGTAGTCGCTCAGCCACAGTTTGGTCGTCACGAAGATCTCGGCACGGTCCACGCCGGAACGCTTGATGCCCTCACCCACCTGCGCCTCGTTGCGGTAAGCGGCGGCGGTGTCGATCAGGCGGTAGCCGTCCCGGAGGGCGGTCTCGACCGCGGCGGCGGTCTCCTCCGGCGGGCTCTGGTAGACGCCGAGGCCCAGGGCGGGCATCTCGACGCCGTTGTTCAGCTTGAGAAGAGGGGTGTTGCCGGTCATGGCTGTTCCTTGGTGAGTGGGGACGGAGCGATGCGTGTCGGGATGCGCGGAAGGGCTCGTCAGCCGCGGTTCGTCCTCCACGATGTCCTTGGGACGGGCGGCTATGCTTCTGGCGTTCGGCCGTCCGGCGTACAAGGCGACGGGCCCACGCCGGCAACGCTCCCGCGCACGCGCGTCACGTGCCAGACCGTGGTGTGCCGGGGAACCGTCTTCCGGGGCATGACAGGGCCCCCCACACGCCTACCGGCCGGTCACGGGCGACCGCACACTCGAGAACATGACACGTGAGCAGCCCATGAGCGGGGGCACGGAGCTGGGGCGTTTTCTGCGTACCCGCCGGGCCGGAATCTCCCCCGCCGAGGCCGGCCTCACGGTCGCCACCGGGCCGCGCCGCACGCCCGGGCTGCGCCGTGAGGAACTGGCCACCCTGGCGGGGATCAGCAATGACTACTACACCCGCCTGGAACGCGGCAGGGAAACCCGGCCCAACCCGTCCGTCGTCAACTCCCTGGCCCGGGCCCTGCACCTGGAGGAAGACGAACACGAGCACCTGCGCGGCCTGGCCGCTCTGGCCGCCCGTACCGCGCCGGAACCTCCGACGGTGCCCAGCCGGACGGTACGGCCGGGCGTGAAGCTGTTGCTGGAGAGTCTGCGGCCGAACCCCGCACACGTGGTCAGCCGGACCAACGACCTGCTGGCCGCCAACCTCGGCGGACTGAGACTGCTCGCCGGGATCGAGGAGTGGCCGGTAAGGCAGCGCAACATCGCCCGGTACGTCTTTCTCCACCCGAGCGCGCGCACCCTCTTCCACGACTGGGCCACCCAGGTCCGCGGCTGCGTCGCCCGCCTGCGCGCACTGGCCTGCACCGACCCCGACGCCCCCGACCTGACGCGGCTCGCCGGTGAACTCCTGCTGAAGAGCCCGGAGTTCGCGAAGCTGTGGGAGCGCTACGACATCAAGGGCCACGCCCACGGCCGCAAGACCTTCCACCACCCCGAGGTCGGCGACCTCACCCTCGGCTACCAGACCATGGAACTGGAAGGCACGCCTGGCCACCGTCTCATCACGTACTACGCGCAGCCGGGCACGGCCGACCACGACGGTCTCGTTCTGCTGGACATGCTCGGGTCCCAGTCGGCGCCGCGCCAACCGTCGTCGAACGAGGACGAAGCCACGTCGTCCTCACCCTGAACCGGGTTCTGCCCGGGTTCTGATCAGGGCTGTGTGCGCTCTTCCTGGTCGGCCTTCGTGCCGAGAAGCTCGGCGGACTTCGCCGCGTTCAGGTCGAGCCGGAGCATGGCGTCGTGGTCAGGGGTGCCGGGTTCGGCGGTGTAGACGCCGAGGCGTTGGCCAGGCGTGTCGTCGAGGTGCATGCTCTGGCCGCCGAGGGTGAGGGTGCCGACCTCGGGGTGGTGGAAGGTCTTCTGGACCTTCTTGCGGCCCACCACGTCGTATCGCTCCCACAGCTTGGCGAACTCCGGGCTCTTCAGCAGGAGTTCACCCACAAGGCTGGTCAGGTCGGGGGCGTCCGGGTCGGTGCCGGCCTGGGCGCGGAGCCTGGCGACGCAGCCCCGGACCTGGTACTCCCAGTCGTCCTGGAAGAGGGTGCGCGCGGTGGGGTGGAGGAAGAGGTAGCGAGCCAGGTTGCGCTGCCCCGCGGGCCAGTCGTCCAGGCCCGCGTACAGGGCGAGGCCTCCAGAGTTCCAGGCAAGCAGATCCATGCTGCGGCTGATGATGTACGCGGGGCTCGGCCGCAGCGTCTCCAGGACCAGCTTGAGGTGCGGTGCCACCGTCCGGCCGGGCGGCGGCGGGGGCTCGGGGGCGTAGCGGGCGGCCCGGGTGGCGAGCTCGCGCAGGTGCTGATGCTCGGCGTCGTCGAGTCGCAGAGCGCGGGCGAGGGCATCGAGCACGGAGGGGCTGGGGCGAACCTCCCTGCCACGCTCCAGGCGGACGTAGTAGTCGATGCTCATGCCGGCGAGCGTGGCCAACTCCTCGCGGCGCAGGCCGGGGGTGCGACGCAGGCCGGGGCCCACGGTGAGACCGACCTGCTCGGGGCCCGTCTGAGTGCGGCGCGCGTGCAGGAACCTGCCCAGCTCCATGTCGCCGCTCCTGCCGGTGTTCCGCTCGGATGCCATAACGCCAGTCTCACACCGCGCTGACCTGCATGGCAGGTGTGTGGGGGGCACTGTCATACCCCCGAACACCGGTCCCTGGCAGAACCCGGCCTGCCACCCGGCCCGAAAAGGCGCGAGGCTCGATTTCAGTCATCACCCCGTCCCTCCAGCACAGGAGATCGTCCCGTGTCCGTGTCCGCCTCGCCCACACCGTCAACCACAGGAACGGCCGAGCTACCGCCGCAGCGCCGGCCGGGTGGGCGTATGGCGCTGGCCGCCGTACTGCTCGGCTTCTTCACGATCATGGTCGACGCGATGATCGTGAACGTCGCCCTGCCCTCGATCGGCCGCGGCTTCGACAGCGGTATGACCGGACTCCAGTGGGTGGTCGACGGCTACACCCTCGCCTTCGCCGCGTTCCTGCTGTCCGCCGGCGCGATCAGCGACCGCATCGGGGCCCGCCAGGCGTTCGCCGTCGGTCTGGGCCTGTTCGTCCTGGCGTCCGCGGTGTGCGGTGCGGCGCCGAACCTGGGCGTCCTGGTGGCGGCGCGGCTGGTCCAGGGAGCCGGAGCCGCCATGGTCGTTCCCGCCTCGCTCGCACTGCTGCGGGAGACCTTCCCCGACCCGGCGGAGCGGGCGAAGGCGATCGCGCTGTGGGGCGTGAGCGGTTCTGTCGGCGCGGCCGCCGGCCCCGTGGCCGGCGGGCTGCTCACGGTGATCGACTGGCGGATGATCTTCTTCGTCAACCTGCCCGTGGGCGCGGTGGCTCTCCTGCTCCTCAGGCGCGCACCCGCTTCCCCGCGGCAGGAGGTCCCCTTCGACTGGACCGGGCAGGTCGCCGCCGTCGCCGCCACGGGCGCGCTGACGTACGCGGTCATCGAGGCCGGTGCGGAGGGGTTCGGCACCACGCGGGTCCTGGTCGCCTTCGCCGTGGCCCTCGTGGCGGCCGTCGCCTACCTGGTCGCGCAGGCCCGTGGCAGGCATCCGATGACACCGCTGCCGCTGTTGCGCTCCCGCACGATGTCGCTCTCCGCCGCCGTCGGGTTCGCCCTGAACGTCGGCTTCTACGGAATGATCTTCCTGCTGGGTCTGTATCTCCAGCAGGTGCACGGCCTGAGCGCCCTGGCCACCGGTGTGGGATTCCTGCCGATGACCGTGCTCACCTCGTTCATGGGCCCGGTCGCCGCCCGCCTCGCGACGCGGTTCGGTGCGCGCATCCCGGTGGTCATCGGTCAGTTGCTCATGGCGGCGGGTCTGCTCGCGATGGTGACGGTGCCCGCCGGAGCGCCGGTGTGGCTGTCCGTGGTGCTGATGGTGCCCGTCGGCGCCGGCGGCGCGATGGCCGTGACCGCGCTGGTGTCGCTGCTGCTGGAGAACGTGCCCGCCGAGCGGGCCGGCGTCGCCAGCGGCGTACTGAACGCAGCTCGTCAGCTCGGTGGCGCCCTGGCCGTCGCCGTCTTCGGCGCCATGGTCGCCGACCGGACCCGATTCGTCTCCGGGCTCCACACCAGTCTCCTGATCGCCGCGGCGGTGGTGGCGGTCAGCATCGTCGCCACCGTGTTCCTCCGCCCCGCCCGGCGCGCGTCATGAAGGCAGACACCGTGAACCACGCCCCATCGGCCAAGACCTCGGTCGCAGGCTGACCGGCCACCTGTCCCACACCGCTCCACGACACAAGGAAGATCCCATGCAGACCGTCACCCTCAACAACGGCGTCAAGATGCCGATCCTCGGCTTCGGCGTCTTCCAGATCGCGCCGGAGCAGACCGAACAGGCCGTCACCGACGCCCTCGCCGCCGGTTACCGCTCCCTCGACACCGCCGCCGCGTACGGCAACGAGGAGGCCGTCGGCCGTGCCATCAAGAACAGCGGGATCCCGCGCGAGGAACTGTTCGTCACCACCAAGCTGTGGGTGCAGGACACCGGCGAGGAGAACACCAGGCGCGCCTTCGAGACCTCGCTGGGCAAGCTCGGCCTGGACCACCTCGACCTGTACCTGATCCACCAGCCCTACGGTGACGTCCACGGCTCCTGGCGTGCCATGGAGGACCTGAACCGCGCAGGCCGGGTCCGGGCGATCGGCGTCTCCAACTTCTATCCCGACCGGCTCGTCGACCTCATCGACCGCAACGAGATCACGCCCGCGGTCAACCAGATCGAGACCCACCCGTTCCACCAGCGCACCGCCGATCAGGAGCTCATGCGTGAGCGCGGTGTGCAGATCGAGTCGTGGGGCGGCTTCGCCGAGGGCAAGAACAACCTCTTCACGGACCCGGTGCTCAGCGGCATCGCCAACCAGCATGGAAGGTCCGTGGCGCAGGTGGTGCTTCGCTGGCTGGTCCAGCGTGAGGTCGTCGCCATCCCCAAGTCGGTCCGCGCCGACCGGATGAAGGAGAACCTCGACGTCTTCGACTTCGAGCTCACCGACGACCAGATGGCGGCCATCGCGACCCTGGACACCGGCAGCTCGCTCTTCTTCGACCACCGCGACCCGGCCGCGGTCACCCGGATCGGCAACGCCCGCATCCACGACTGACCCGGAAAGCGCGACAACGCTTCACCGGAGCTTGCTGGCGTGGGTGCCCCGCACCACACGGACCATGGCACCCACGCCGGAGGAACTCCCCCTTGGCGTCCCCGCAACTGCACCCATCGCATGGACCAGGGTTTCGCCATGTCCCAGAAGCAGCACATTGCCTACGCACTCACGGTCGGCGCGCCAGGCAGCACCGGACGGCTCACCGTGCAGACCGCGCAAAGGCATGGCCTGCGCCCGTGCGCACTCGTACGCGACAGCGAGCCGGTCCTACCGCACCGGCACCCCGGCCGGGCCCCAAAACCCGGTTTGATCACAACCGAAGACACTCCCTGGAAGCCCGGACAGCCATGTTCGCCAGCTCCCGCACACGGTGAACGCCTTGACCACGCAGGAGTCGGCCAGGCGCCGCTGCACCAGGGCACTGGACTTGGCTACCGGCCTGCGGTACTGGTACCGCAGACCGGTCGCTTCGCCTGCCTTGCGCCCGCCGCTCAGTGCAGCCGGGCGGTCAACTGGTACCGGCCGGACGGTATCCGATACGAGGACACCCCGTCCGTATGTCCGAGGAAGTGCACTCCGTCCACTCCTGACAGCGGCGATCGTCCTTCGCGGACGGCGTCGGCGGAGGCGGCCGGAAGCCGCAGCGTCGCCTCGCTGTTCGCGGGCACGACCGCGTCGTACACCAGCGTCCGACCGTCGTCGAGCGCCCACTCGCTCCGGATCTCCCCGTACGGCGACTCGTACGAGCCCGACACGTGCGTGATCCTGCCGGTGGGATCGATGTGCGGCTGCAGCAGGAAGCGCTTGAAGCCGGGGCTGTCCGGGTCGCGGGCGATGCCGGCCACGTACGCGTACATCCACTCCATGATCGCGCCGTACGCGTAGTGGTTGAAGGAGTTCATGCTGACCGGGCCGAAGCCGGCGTCCTTCGAGTACGAGTTCCAGCGCTCCCACACCGTGGTGGCGCCGTTCTTCACGGAGAAGAGCCAGGATGGCAGCGCGTCCTGGTGCAGCAGCTTGTACGCCAGGTCCGCGCGCCCCTCGTCGGTGAGAACGGGGGCAAGGACGTTGACGCCGAGGAAGCCGACGGACAGCGTGTTCTCGGCGTACCGGACCCGGCTGCTGCTTGGGTGCGCCGCCTTGTAGGCCGCGTCGTTGCCGATGTTGTCCGCCAACAGCCCTACCAGCGTGCGGCGTTGGGCCTCCGTCTCGTAGAAGCCGAGCTTGAGGACCCACAGCAGCGCGGTCTGGCTGTTGTCCTCCGTCTTCTGGTTGGGGTCGGCACCCGGTTCGATCGGGGAGGCGTCGCCGAGGCTGGACTTGACCGTGACCGTGCCGCCCTCGGTGCTCAGGTACTTCGCGATGAACGCCTGCTTGATGTGCGCGAAGAGCCGGTCGTACGTCTCGCCCTCCGTCGGCCGGCCGATCGCGCGGGCCAGCTGTGCCATCAGCCGCGCGACATAGCCGTAGTAGATGTCGCTCATCATCTGGGCGCTGGTCTTCTGCGGCGCGAGCCAGTCGCCGGTGAGGGAGCCCTGTCCGAAGTAGGTGTCCCCGGTCTGCTCCCGGATCCAGTCCAGGTAGCGGGTCATCGCGGGCCAGCTGCGCTCGACGACGGTCGTGTCACCGGTCATCTGCCACACCGTCCACGGGAGTACGACCCCGCAGTCCGCCCAACCGCTGCCGCCACCGGGGAAGTTGAACCGTCCGCCGGGGGCGACCCCGGTGAACTGCGCCTTGTCCGCGCCGTAGATGACGGCGGAGTCGACGACGGTGTCCTGGAAGTGGCTGAGGAAGACGCCGGCGTCCGCGTTGTAGAGGCCGGTCGTGGAGAAGACCTGGGTGTCGCCGGTCCAGCCGAGGCGTTCGTCGCGCTGCGGGCAGTCGGTGGGTACCCAGAGGTAGTTGCCGCGTTGGCCCCAACGGATGTTGCTCGCCAGCTGGTTGATGTCGGGGTCGTCGGTGGTGACGGTGCCGATCTCGCGGATGGCGGACGTGGCGACCTTGCCGGTCAGGCCGGTGATCGTGACGGTGTCCGTAGTCGTGACAGAGACGTATCGGAAGCCGTAGAAGGTCAGGGAGTCCTGGTGGGTCTCGCCCTTGCGGTCTCCCTTGAGGATGTAGGTGCTGGTGGCCTCGGCGCTGCGGAGGTTGGCCCGGTACACGGAGCCCACCGGGCCGTCCGCGCCCGCGCTGTCGTCGTTGAGCATTTCGCCGAACCGGAACTCGACCCGGGCGCCGGACGGACCGCGCACGCTGTAGCGGGCCACACCGACCATGTTCTGGCCCAGGTCGAAGACGGCGGTCTCGCCGCCACCGATCGTGACCGCGGCGGAGGCCGCCTTCGCGGGGTCGGTCACCGTCCGGGTGGGGTCCACGACGATGCGACCCCGGCCGTTGGGGCTGCCGTCCTGTCCGGTCACTCCGGTGGCGACGGTGATCGACTGCGGTCTGCGGTCCCAGCTGTGCATGAAGCGTGCGCTCTCGCCCGGATAGGCGAGGAGTTGCAGATCCGGGTACTTGTCCCCGAAGGGGACTCGTTCGACGCCCGCCCAGGCGGAGTCGTCGAAGCCGTGCACCGTCCAGCCCCGCAGCTCCATCCTGGCGTCGTAGGTCTGGCCGTCGTAGATGTCGTCGGCGCGGTAGGGGCCGGTGTCCGTGGCCTTCCAGCCGCCGTCGGGAATGGTGACGACCGACTGCGACGTGCCGTCGGCGTAGCGGATCAGCAGCTTGGCCTTCAGCGCCAGGGCGTTTCCGTCCCTGGAGTAGTACGTACTGCCGTCCGAGATACGGCCGTTGTACCAGCCGTTGCCCAGGACGGCCGCGAGGGTGACGACCGGCTCCCGTGTCACCTGGTGAGTGACGTCGTAGGTGAGGTAGTTGAGGCGCGCGTCGTAGTTCGTCCAGCCCGGGGGCAGCAGTTCGGTAGTGGAGTCGCCGTCCTGCGGAACGGTCGGCTCGCGCCCGTTGACGTAGGCCTGGTAAACGCCGAGCGCCGAGACGTACAGCCGTGCCTCGCGTACCCGGGCCCCCTTCTTGAGTGCTGCTTCCTTCCGCAGCATCGGCGCCCCGGCCGAGTTGGGTGTCTTCCCCTCCATCCCGATCCACTGCGCGCCGTCCCATCCGGCCACGCCGTCGGTGCTCATGAGGCCGGTCTCGAAGAACGACGGGGCTGCGGTGCCGACCGGGCGGCCTTCGGCGTCCCAGACGGTGACGGTCCAGTGGTAGCGGGTCGAGGCGCCGAGCGGGCTGCCCGCGTAGGGGACGGCCACCGAGTCGGAGGACCGGACGAGGCCGCTGTTCCAGACGTCCGCGCGGCCGGCGGTCAGCTTGTCCGGAGAGCTCGCCACGAGGATCTGGTACGACCCCTGGCTCCGGCCGCGGGCCGACGACCGCATGCGCCAGCCGAAGCGCGGCCGGGCGGCGTCCACGCCCAGGGGATCCGTGCGGTGCTCCACGGTCAGTCCGGACACCGCGGCATGTCCCGTACGGCGGGCAGGAGCCGCCTGCGCGGTCGGTCCCCCGCCCACGGCGCCGGCCACTACGGCCGCGCCGGCCGTCGCCGCGAGCACGGTACGGCGGGGAACTCCCCTGCCGTGCCCGCGGTGCCCGCCGAGGCCGCTGCCGTTCTCGACGTCGCGGGCCGCACCGTCTGCGTCGTCCAGCTCATTTCTCACACCTTCATCCCTTCGGTGTTCGGACGTGTTGATTCCCGACAGCGGTCAGGAGCCGGCCTTGTAGTCGGCGTCCATCTCGTCGAGGAGCTTCTTGGGCGTGGACTGGCCGCTGAAGATCTCCTGGAGGCCGCTGAGCATGGTCTGCTGGACCTTGGCGTTGGGCCAGAGCTGGTCCATGAACGGCACGGTGCGGTCGGACCTGACGAACTTCGAGAGTTCGGTCAGCGACGGGTCCACCACGAAGCCCGTGTCGGGCAGGGAGGGCAGACCGCCCTGCTTCTTGACGAACAGGTTCATGCCCTGGGGCGACATCACGAAGTTCACGAACTTCAGCGCCAGGTCCTTGTTCTTCGTCTTGGCGTTGACGCCGTAGCCGGCGCCTGCCGCCGCCGGGATCAGCGTCTCGGACGGAGTGTCGGTGGCGGGCAGCGCCTTGAGGGTAAAGGTGCCCTTGGGGTTCTTCTGCTTGAGCAGGGCGATCACCCAGTTGCCCTGCACAATCCCCAAGGTCTTGCCGGTGGCGGCGAGTTGCTGGCTGGCTTCGTAGTTGGTGCCGAGCGGGTTCTTCTGGAAGCAGCCTGTCTTCTCCATCGTCAGGTACTTGTCCAGGGCCGTGGTCCACTGCGACTTGGCGAAGGTGGCCTGGCCGGCCTGCATCTTCTTGTCGAAGCCGCGGTCCGGGCCGTAGACGGTCGTGGCGACGAGCGCGTACAGCACCAGCTGAGTGACCCAGTTGTCCTGGTTGCCCAGCGCGAAGGCCGGGGTGCCTTTGGCCTTGGCGGCGCGGCAGAAGGCGAGCAGCTTCGTCCAGGTGTCCGGCGGGGTGAGTCCGGCCTTCGCCATGGCCTGCTGGTTGTAGACCGCGCCGATGCCGTTCTGGCCGAAGATCGCGTTGTACGTCTTCCCCTCGTACTGGGCGACACTCTTGATGGCGTCCGGCATCTTGGCGGCCCAGGGCTGGTCCGAAAGGTCGCGCAGGTAGCCCGGTTTGGCCAGGACGTAGGTCGCCCCGGGGTTGCCGTTGCCGGGCCAGACCGACATCACATCGGGTGCGGTGCCCGAGGACAGCTGGGTGCGGATCTGCTGCTGGTACTGGTCGGCGCCGCTGGTGGTGTAACGGACCTTGACGCCCGGGTTGGCCTTCTCGAACGCCTTCACGACGTCCTCGACAGAGCCCTGGTCGACGGAGGCGAGGGTCAGCGTCTTGGAACCACCGCCGCCGGCGCCCGCCTTCGTGCCGCCGCTGCAGGCGGCGAGTACGGCGACGGCCGTCAACGCGGCGATCAGGACTGGGAGTTCACGAGTCTTCATGTAGTCCCCCTCGGGGAAGAGCCACCGGGTGTGAGGGACGGGTGGGCATGGCGTCTCATCCGCGCAGCCCTCCCGCGAAGCCGTTGATGATGCTGCGCTGCAGCAGGAAGTAGACGAGCAGGACGGGCAGGATGCTGATCACCAGTGCGGCGAAGATGAGGTTCCAGTCGGTGACGTACTGACCGACGAAGCCGGCGATCGCGACCGGCATGGTCTGTTGGGCGCTGCCGCTGAGGTACAGCAGCGGGGTGAAGAAGTCGTTCCAGACGGCGACCGCGTTGAGCACCAGGGCCGTGACGGTGACCGGTTTGAGCATCGGCAGGACCACGTACCGGAAGCCCTGCAGCGGTGTGCAGCCGTCGATCAGGGCCGCGTCCTCGAAGTCTCGGGGCAGGGCGCGCAGGAAGCCGACGTAGAGGAAAACGGTGAACGGCACCTGCAGGCCGGAGTAGAAGAGGACCAGCGCCCAAGGGGTGCCGAGCAGGCCGAGGTCGCGCATGGTCTGGTAGAGCGGCAGCGAGGCGAGTTGGAAGGGCAGGACGAGGCCGAGCAGGAAGCCCAGGTACGTTCCTCGTGACCAACGAGCCGTCACGCGTGCCAGCGGGTATGCCGCCAGCGACGAAACGGCCAGCACGACGAGGACGCTGCACATCGTCACCAGCACGCTGTTGCCCAACGCCCCGCCCAGTGCGCCCTGTTGCCAGGCCTGGGTGAAGTTGTGCAGCGTCGGCGAGGTGGTCGGGCTCATCGGCGACGATGTGTCCGACGCCGGGCGCACGGCCAGGTTGACCAGGACGTACACCGGGAAGCCGACGAACAGGGCGATGGAGATCATCGTCAGTTCCAGCGCGAGGGTGCGGCGGCGGTAGCGGTTCATGACGCGGCCCTCTCGTTGCGGGACAGTACGAGGTACTGGCCGGTGGAGAAGACCGCCACGATGATCGTGAGGACGACCGCGAGCGCGATGCTGTAGCCGAACTCGCCGAGCGTGAAGGCGTCCTTGTAGATCAGCGTCGAGAGGGTGTCGGTCGCGTGCCCCGGCCCGCCTCCCGTCAACGCGTAGACCTGGTCGAAGAGTTTGATCCCGCCGATGATCGACAGCATCAGGTTGATGGTGAAGGCCGGTGCCAGCAGCGGCCGGGTCACCGACCAGAAGCGCCGTACGGGACCCGCGCCGTCGAGGGCCGCCGCCTCGTGGACCTCCTGGGGCACCGACTGCAGTCCGGCCAGGAAGATGACCATCGAGTAGCCGGCGAACTGCCACACGATCACCCCGACCACCGCCCACAGCGCGAGGCTCGGACTGCCCAGCCAGTCCTGCCGCCAGGAGTCCAAACCCACCGCGCCCAGCAGGCTGTTGACGGCGCCGTCAGGGCCGAGCAGGTTGCGCCAGAGATAGGCGGTCACGATCGGGGTGATCACGGCCGGGGCGAAGAGGAACACCCTGAGGAGGTTGCGGGACTTGATGGCCGTGTTGACCCCGAGGGCCAGCCCGAGCCCCACCGCGTTCTGGATCATCGTGATCGACACGGCGATCAGCAGCGTGTGCCAGACCGCCTGCACGGCGTCGGAGTCGCGGAACATGTCGGAGAAGTTGCCGAGGCCGACGAAGGAGAAGTGCGGATCCAGACCGTCCCAGTCGGTGAACGCGTAGTACACGCCGCGAACGCTCGGCACCAGGACGACGAAGGCGAACAGCAGCAGTGCGGGCAGCGCGAACCACCAGGGCGGGGTGGTGCGGGCCCGCCGGACCCGGGCAGCCGCCGGTGGTGGGTCCGGAGGCCGGTCGTGGTCCGGGAGTTGCTCGTGCGGAGCGAGGGTCACCGACGGACCTCCTTTTTGAAACACTCTCTTGAAACGATTCAAAAAGATCCTGAGCAAGGGCTCCGGTCGACGTGAGGCGGGAGCGTCCGCCGACTTCCGTGTGTTGGGGTGGTGTGGTCCGATGCCGAGTCCGGGCGACCCGAGGTGGCCAGTGGGTAACGTTGCCCACAAGGTGTGCCAGACCCTAGAGAGCAGCCCGCGTGACGTCAAGATGCCGCACACGCTGCATGATTGTTACGACGGTGCGGGAGCGCGACTGCGACCGTGCCCTGCCGGGCTGCAGTGTCCGTCCGTACACTCAACGACAACGTTTCCCAGCGGGGAGGGAGCAGGATGGAGCCGTCGGTACGGCCTCGTCGCGTCACCATCGTCGACGTCGCGCGGCACGCCGGGGTCTCGACGACCGCCGTGTCCAAGGTGCTGCGCAACGCCTATGGCGCCAGCCCGGAGATGCGGACGAAAGTGCGCCGCGCGATGGACGAGCTGGGCTACCGGCCGCACGCCGGCGCCCGCGGCCTGCGGGGACAGACGTACACCATCGGCGTGATGCTGCCCGACATCCGCAACCCCTTCTTCCCCGAGGTCCTCGACGGCATCACCCAGTCGTTGGACGACACGGAGTACCAGGTACTCCTGGGACCGGGCTGCAATGGCGAGAAGGCGGAGGCCAAGGTCACCGAAGCGATGATCGACCGGGGTATGGACGGCCTGATCCTGGTGGCGCCGGTGTCTTCCCGCACACACCTGGAACACGTGGCCTCAGCGGTTCCGACCGTGGTCGTCGGCAGGCACGGATCCTCTCCGGTCTACGACACGGTGGTGGACGACGACGTAGAAGGCGCGTCCTTGGTCGTGGGCCACCTCGCCGCTCTGGGACATCGGCACATCGCCCACATCGAGCACCTGGAGACCGACCCGGCACGCCTGGCGGAGATGCCCAACGCCCGGCGTGCCGACGGATACAGACGGGCCATGCGGGCCCATGGCCTGGATGAGTGGATCGACGTCGTCTCCACCAGCTACACCCAGGAGGGGGGCTACCTGGGAGCGAAGGAACTGCTGGACCGTCCCCGGCGCCCCACTCCCACTGCCGTGTTCGCCGGTGCGGACGTCGTCGCGATGGGCGTGCTGGAGGCGGTCGCCGAAGCCGGACTCTCCGTGCCCGCCGACATCTCGGTGGCCGGCTACGACAACACCACTCTCGCGGCGTTCGGCCCGGTGTCGCTGACCAGCGTCGATCAGGCAGGAAACGAGATCGGCAGGAACGCCGCCCGTCTCGTCCTGGAACGGATCGCCGACCGGCACAGGCGCTCGGTCCAGGTCAGCCTGTCCCCCACGCTGGTGCCCCGCCGGACCACCGCCCGGCCGCCGGAATAGCTGGACGCCGCCGGGCCGTCACGGGGGGTCGCTCAACCGGTCGGTTGAACGTGGATTCCACCTTCCGCATGTTTGATCGCTGCGATCGGGCGACGCGAAGCCCCTCGGGGGCTGCCAAGAATGGCTGTGCCACTCCGATCCCGCCACCTACCGTCAGCTCGCCGAGACGGCGGGGCTGGACGCCGACGCGGTCCTCGCCGCCTTCCAAGCACCGCGGCGCAGGAGGCGGCCGAGGCCGACTTCCGCCGCACCGCCGCACCGCCGCACCGCCGAGCTGGGCGTCACCGCCTTCCCCACCCTGCTCGCCGTCGACGGCTCGCGCACCATACCCCTGGCCCGCGGCCAAGCCACCGCCGACGAAGTGGACCGCCGCCTCGCGCCCCTCGGCATCACCCCGACGTCCTGATCCGCCGCTCCCCGTCACCCCCAAGGAAGACTCATGAGCACGCTCACCTTCAAGATCCTCGACCTCGGCTTCCCTGCCGGAGTCAAGAACAAGACCGCCACCCTCGTCACCGGCGAGAACGAGGCCCTGCTGGCCGACGCCGGCTTCACCCGGGCCGACGGCCATCGGCTCACCGCCGAGGTACTCGACTCCGGCAAGACGCTGACCACCGTCTTCATCAGCCATGGCGACCCCGACTTCCACTTCGGCGCCGAAGTCATCGCCGACGCCTTCCCCGACGCCAGGTTCGTCGCCACCGACCACGTCATCGAGCACATCCAGCACTCCTACGAGGGCAAGCTCAAGACATGGCAGGCACTGTGCGCCAGCCTGCCCACCCGCCTGGTCGACATCGAGCCGCTGGCCGACGACCTCACCCTTGAGGGCCACCGCTTCGAACTCAAGGGCGGCGGCGCTGAGTTGCCCGACCGCCACTACCTGTGGCAGGCCGAGCACCGCACGATCCTCGGCGGCGTCCTGCTCTTCCAGAAGGAGCACGTCTGGGTCGCGGACACCGCCAAGCCCGAGCAGCGCGCCGCCTGGATCGACCTGCTGGACGAGATGGTCGCCCTCAACCCGCAGCTGGTCGTCCCCGGCCACCGCCTGCCCGACACCCCGGCCGACACCTCCGCCATCACGGCCACGAGGGACTACCTCACCGCCTTCGAAGAGGAACTCGGCAAGGCCTCCGACGGAGCCTCGCTGACCGACGCGCTCGTCCAGCGCTACCCCGGCGACGGCATGCTGATCGCCGCACAGATCGGTGCGAAGGTCACCAAGGGCGAAATGACCTGGGGCTGACGACCATGACCGCACCGAGCACCGACTCCGCGACCTCCGACGCCCCCGCAGACGTCGTCCGCCGGCAGCACCTGGCATCGGCGGCGGGCGACTTGGAGGCCCTGCGTGCCACCCTCGCCCCGACGTGGAGTGGACCGAGATGGCCGGCTTTCCACTGGCCGGCACCTATCGCACTCCGGAGGGCGTGACCTCCAACGTCATGGAGAAGCTCGCCCAGGACTGGGACGAGTGGACCGCGCACGACGACACCTACGTCGTCGACGGAGAGAACGTCGTCGTCCTCGCCCGCTACACCGCCGCCGACAAGGCGACCGGAAAGCAACTCGCCGTCCGCGTCGCCCACCACTTCGCCGTCCGCGGCGGAAAGATCGTCCGCTTCGAGCAGTTCGTCGACACCGCTCTCGTCCGAGAGGCGATGACGAACTGAGCAGTTCCGGCGGCGGAGCCCTTCAGAGCGACATGGGCTCCGCCGCCGGGCTGCCGGACGCGCGCCGCGGGGCGAAGTCATGGCGTTGGAGAACACCGCGTGCCAATGGCTCGGCGTCCATGTCACAGAACCAGGCACACCCGACCATGACGCCACGGTCCTGCCTGACAGGGCCGCGCCCGAGCTGGTCACGCGGTCGGCCATGAACGGGAAGAAGCCGCCGCGCCCGCGGCCCTGACCGCGCAGCGTCGGCTCAACTACTGCCAGGGCCAGCCAAGAAGCGCCGCCCTTGTCTTCAACTGTTCAGTCTGTCACCGCCGGGACACAGGTGCCAACTGTCGTGAGGGGCCCTGCTGTTACCCCGAACGCTGATCCCCGGAACAGCACGGCCTGGTAAAGGGCGAGTCAATTCGCAAGTCTGACGATGCGATTCCGCATCGTTCGTGCCTCTGGCCCTGCACCTCGCCGCAGCCATGGGTCCCCCGCCGAAGCCGTCGCCGAACCGAGAGAGTGGGTATGTCCACCGAACCCCCCGAGTCAACAGTCGCACCCGTCGAGGATTCCCCGACTGCACCGTCCCGGCGCACGTTCATCGCAACGACCTCCGTCGTCGGCGGTGCCCTCGTGGCCGGCGCGCTCGCCGCAGGCACCTCCCTCTACGGCGCCGAAGAGGCCGCAGCCGCCGGGGTGCCGCCCACCAGCCGCGTCTCTTTGACGGTCAACGGCAAGCGGCACACCATCACCGTCGACAACCGGACCTCGCTGCTGGATCTGTTGCGCGAGCACCTCGGCCTGACCGGCTCGAAGAAGGGCTGCAACGCCGGGGCCTGCGGCGCCTGCAGCGTCCTGGTCGACGGACGCCGCGTCAATTCCTGCCTCACCCTGGCTGTTCGCCTGGAGGGCGCCGAGGTCACCACCATCGAGGGCCTGGCCGACGGCGACCGACTGCACCCGCTGCAGCGGGCGTTCATCGACCAGGACGCCTTCCAGTGCGGCTACTGCACACCGGGCCAGATCATGTCCGGCGTCGCCTGCATCCAGGAGGGCCACACCGGATCCGAGGACGAGATCCGGGAGTGGATGAGCGGCAACATCTGCCGCTGCGGCTGCTACGTCAAGATCGTCCGCGCGGTCGAGCAGGCCTCGGGCCGGAAGTGAAGTGCGCCTGACATGTACCCCTTCTCCTACACCAAGGCCTCCGACACCGGCGAAGCCATCAACGCCGGCCGCCACGGCGGGCGTTACATCGCCGGCGGCACCACCCTCGTCGACCTGATGCGCGAGACCGTCGAACGCCCCGACACGCTGGTCGACATCAGCAATCTGCCGCTGCGCGGAATCACGGTCACCGAGCGCGGCGGCCTGCGCATCGGCGCACTGGAGAGCATGGCCACGGCCGCCGCGAACCCGAAGCTGCGCAGCACCTACCCGGTCATCTCCCAGGCCCTGGAACTGAGCGCCTCGGCGCAGCTGCGGAACATGGCCACCATCGGCGGCAACATCATGCAGCGCACCCGCTGCACCTACTTCCGTGATGTGACCGCCGCCTGCAACAAGCGCGAGCCGGGCTCCGGATGCGCGGCCCGCGAGGGCTTCAACCGCACCCACGCGATCCTGGGAACCTCCGACGCCTGCGTGGCCACCCATCCCTCCGACGTGGCCGTCGCCTTCGCGGCGCTGGAGGCGACCGTCCACCTCCTGGGGCCCGACGGGGAACGCAGGGTCCCCTTCGCCGACTTCCTGCTCAAGCCAGGTGGCACCCCGGGACGCGAACAGGCCGTCGGAAAGGGCGAGTTGATCACGGCCGTGGAGGTACCGGCGTATCCGCGTCCACTGAGGTCCGGCTACCTGAAGGTGCGCGACCGTCAGTCCTACGAGTTCGCCCTCACCTCCGCCGCCGTCGCCCTGCACATCCGCGGCGGCGTGATCCGCGAGGCCAAGGTCGCCGCCGGTGGCGTCGGCACGGTGCCGTGGAAACTGCCCGCCGTCGAACGAGCCCTCGTCGGTGGACGCCCCTCGGACCGGCTCTGGGCCCGGGCGGCGGAGTCGGCCTCGGACGGGGCACGCCCCCTCACGCACAACCGCTTCAAGATCGAGCTGCTCAAGCGGACCGTCGAACGCCAGCTGCGCATCGTAGGAGACATCGCATGAGCCCCCAGCCGCAGGCAGCCGTCGGCGCACCGCTCTCCCGTGTGGACGGACGGCTCAAGGTGACCGGTCAGGCGAAGTACGCCGCCGATCACGAGCCCGAAGGGTTCGTGCATGCGGTTGTCGTCGACAGCAGCGTCGGCCGCGGCCGCATCACCGGCATCGACACCCGCGCCGCCGAAGCTCAGCCCGGCGTTCTCAAAGTCATCCACCACCGCAACGCCCCGAAGCTGCCCTACGGCCCGAACCCGGGCTCGCTCAACCTTCCGGGTGAACGGCTGCGCGTCTTCCAGGACGACCAGGTCCGCTTCCACGGGCAGCCGGTCGCCGTCGTCGTGGCCACCACCCTGGAGGCCGCCCAGCACGCGGCGAACCTGGTGAAGGTCGACTACGACCCCGAGCAGCCCGTCACCGATCTCTCCGATGCCCAGCCCGCGGGCGATCCCAGGACCTACGCACGCGGCGACGCGGAGGCGGCCCTGCAATCCGCCGCCGTACGGCTGGACATGACGTACCGCCTCTCCCGTGACCACCACAACGCGATGGAGCTCCACGCCACCGTCGCCCAGTGGGACGGCGACCGGCTCACGCTGTGGGACAAGACCCAATGGGTGCAGAGCCCACGGGCCGAACTCGCCGCGAACTTCGGCATTCCGGCGGAGTCGATCCGCGTCATCTCGCCGTTCGTCGGCGGCGCGTTCGGCAACGCGGCGCGGGCCTGGCCGCACATCACGATCGCGGCCCTCGCGGCTCGCGAGGTGGGGCGGCCCGTCAAGCTCGTACTGACGCGC
>Ga0307512_10001053_pt1 | contig 40333 bp, 33 predicted proteins | sample 14_EM_MG_FD_200267 | JGI IMG/M metagenome (GOLD analysis project Ga0307512, IMG submission 200267) | Populus trichocarpa ectomycorrhiza microbial communities from riparian zone in the Pacific Northwest, United States - 14_EM | ecosystem: Host-associated > Plants > Roots > Unclassified | place...
TGAGGTCGAGTCGGTGGCCAAACTCCACCATGTGACCCCTGTTACTGGCTCTTTTCTGGTGTTGGAATTGAGGTATTAGGCCACCTTGTGCATGGTTTGTGAAGTGAAATCAACCATCCCATCCATCTGACCCAGGCAGACACAGTACCATTTTTTTGTCTAAGATGTGGACGATTAGAGGACTGCCAGAGCTGCTTCATGACTGTCCCTGGCTGGGGGTTGGTGGATATTGGTCAATCATTCCAGTTTAGTCTTGAATTAGACTTACATCCAGCATTTACTGTCACATCACATTATATGATCATCACCGTGATGAGTTTTACCATTGCAACTGGCAGCGATCCAACTTGCTCTATGTATTGTTCTCAAAGCAGAAGAGTTTCCCAGTTATCTTCTCCTGAATTTAATCCCAAGATTTTGTTGTGTCTGTTCTCTGGGTCTCTAGTACAAGGATCAGCCCACATGGTATTTATGTTTGGCTACAAGTTTTTGCATTATGGACAAATGATGAAAGTATTAAATGTGTGATACGCACTTCATCGCGGCAAAAAGTCTTGGTTGGATAGTGAGTTGGATAGTCCCGAGGTGAGCCGACACAGAACGACGGCGGAGGGTGCACCGCGGAAGGCGGGAACGGAGGCACAGGAGGACAAGGGAGAAAGGAATAGAGATCGAAATGAACCTCAAGGGGCTGAGCAAAGCTTCGGTGTCACATCTTCACCAGACACCATCAAATCGTTATGTTATCAAATCTAATACTGGTCTATATCGGTCTACAGTCCGGCCGGCGGTCGACCTAGCCGCTTCAGAGCACTAAGCGCTTCAAAGAGACCTAAGTCAGAAGCTATAGAAAAGATTAGCCGCGTATATAGATTCGGGATAGATTACAATAGATTTAGCGACTGCTCATGCCTTATAATATGTAGTGTCTGTCTCAATAAGAGAATACAGGAAATTAAACTTCAATACCCTAGACGCCGTAGAAAGTGAAGTACTCGAGGCCAGGGAAAAGAACTATTCTCGTAACTAGGAATTATCCAAACGCCGCATGTAATATCGGGTTAACGCGGCAGAAATTTAACCAGAAATAGCAGATTCACAGTGCAAATTTCAATTCCCGATTGGGGTGTCCCTGGTCCCAAATACGTCACTACTCATAGTCTAAGAACTCCGAGCCCATAGTCTCGGAGTGTGGTACTTAAGCCCATTTTCTAGCACTGTTACAGAACTCTATATTGCGGAGGACCTGAGCGCCCTGTGGAAGGTGAAAAACTAAGTTTCGGCATGGGACGAGATATTCCGTCCTAGAGTTTGATCCTGGGACCAACAGGACCCTAGATGCCATGGGATTCCGCGAGTGACGGCCTGTGACTGATTCCTTAGGCCAAGAGAAATTGATCGCTGTGGCTACTGGAAGTATTATAGTACCGCTGATTGAAGAATGCTGCCAATAACCTGCTCTCGTGCCCAGACTTTTTCGCCTCGCTCAGCGAAATGAACCCGGAAAGTTTGGTATACGAGAGCACCAATAACCGCCTTAGCTACTCGAGTATGGCCACACGTTAAGCGGATGATTTTTTTGTTTGTCTATTACCTTGTATCATTTATAGGCTCTCAAAGTTTGATTCTACTTTTCTGTCGACGCCAGGTTTTTGGATGCTGGGCTGGGCTGGAAAATTCCAAGTCTCAGCAGTGAATGATATTGTTGTACTGTACATCACTCAAAGTGATTTCATTAGAGTATAAACGCTGGAATTATGTCCTCATCTATTGACAAGATATGATGCCAAGGCGACCTATTCGGCAACAGGGAGCCGCATTCGGAGCTTACTTGCGCCTGCACACAAAGGCGCGACTCTTCCGGAACATCGCGTAACCCAACTGCCAACCATCTCATTTCTATATCGACGTCCACCAACATTTCCAGGAATGCCACCAAAACGCATGACCGCTAATCCGGTGCGGCCGGCACGATACCGCCCCGGAAAACCAATCGCTCCCGAAGAAAACTCCGATGACGAATCCTCAGACTCCGACGCCTCCTCCGCTTCCGAAGCGTCTCCCCCGCCTCCCCCGAAACCGGTCTACAAGAAAACCGGCGCCGGAGTATCGAAGACACTCAAGGATGTGGACTTGAGTAAGCGGTTCGATGCGGGGAAAAAAGTTGAAGAGGCGCGACTTGCAGAGGAGGAAGCGGCGAGGAAAAAGAAAGAGGAAGAAGACGATGAATACACCACCGAAGAATCGTCAGGATCTGAGGAAGAGGATGAGGAGGAAGAAGAGGAAGAAAAGGAAGAAACGGAGGCTCCCAGAAAAGTCCTCCTACGTCCCACTTTCGTTCCGAAATCAAAGAGGTCTGCCACTGCCTCCGCCGCTGATACCGACGAGGCCAAAAAGAAGGAAGAGGAGGAACAACGCCAGCGGCAGGAAGCGGCGGAACTTCTCGAACTACACCTTAAAAGCAATGCGGAGGCGAGAGCTGCTGGCCGCAAGGGCTGGGATGACGACGAAGACAATGGAGAAGGAATCGATGACACAGATGGGCTCGACCCTGCCGCGGAACGTGCAGCGTGGAAACTCCGCGAACTTACCCGGATCAAACGAGAGCGCGTTGCGTTGGCCGAAATCGAAAAGGAGCGTGCTGAGATTGAGAGACGGCGAGAGATGGACCCTGCGCTGCGCGAGAAAGAAGATCTCGAATTCGTCCGCGAGCAGAAAAAGGAAAAGATGGAAAATCGCGGGAAAATGGGCTTCATGCAAAAGTTTTATCACAAGGGGGCGTTTTACCAGGAGGACGAGATCTTGAAGCGGAATTACTCAACAGCGGCAGTGGAGGATGCGGTTAAGAATAGGGAAGTGCTGCCAAAATATATGCAAGTGAGAGATGAGGTTGGCAAGAGAGGGAGGACCAGATGGACTCATTTGACGGCTGAGGATACGAGTTTGCAGGAAGGAGGAAACCCATTGACAGAGAAGAAAAGCAGGGCGAACCCTAACCACTTTCCGGTTGCGGCTCGAGGTGACGAGAGGTTTATGCCGGACAGGATGAGAGATAGAAAGGGAGGTCAGGACGACAGGACCGGAGGAAGATGGGGCGGGGAAAGGAGTGGCGGGGAGAGAGGAGGGGATGCTAGAGGTGGTGAGTTCGGTGGACGTGCGGGTAGTGAGCGAAGTAGTCAATGGGGTGAAAAACCATGGGGTAGAAGATCGCGGGACGACAGGGACAGGAGGTCCCGAGATGACGGTGAGCGACGAAGTAGATGGGATGATGACGGTGGGAGGCGGCCGCCAGATGGTCCCCGGAGAGATCGGGATCGTGGTAACCGCAGTAATGGTGGAGGAGACTCTTATGTACCAGGTCGGGATGATGACCGGGAGAGAAAGCGGCCACATTCTCCGCGGAACCGAGACCGAGAAGGGGGGAAACGGCAGAGATGCGATGCTTCTCCCGCTAGGTAATTGTGGATTGTAATCAAATAATTCTGTATAGTAGATTGGGTTTCTGGGTGTAAGTAGTTTGATGCACGTATTTAAAGATGTTTCTCGGTCCCATTAAGGGTAGCGTTCGTGTTTCCTTCGATCAACTAAGACATTCCAAGGGACGAGGATCTATTAAACATTAGAAGTATATGCATATTTCATGTCAGGGTGGACGAGTATGGAGGCGTAATTGCGCATGTGGCGAATCCACCGAGGAAGCAGAAATGAAGATGTAGCTACCTACTTAAGTAGGTACTTATGTACTGTACCAAAATTATATGATAAGAGATATCGAACCAAAGTCGCCTTACGAGGTGAATGATTACTTGCGGGTCAGTCCAGTTAGGATGAAATAGTATAAAAGGAGTATTTCTCGTGATTACCTTGGAAAGTTGCGGGAACAAAGGCATAAACGCATATTGTCGATTTTTCGCACTCGATTGGAGCGGAGAGCCCTGAGCCTGAGCCCTGAACCCGAACTTTGAGCCCTAAACCCTTAGCCCTATTAATCAAAGACCACCCCCATAAAGAATAAGCAGTAGAAGTAAATATAGCGTACACAAGAGGAACGAAAGAAGGGAAGGTATGATCCTTTGGAAGACCTGTAAAGACGGATCTACCCTATGATAATAATATCACTAACATGAATAGTATTGGGGCTAGAGCAGGTTTAGTAGCACAATGTGTCAGGCTCAAGCTGAAACATAGCATGCACTCAGTAGTTCTCACCGGAAATATGGCGCTGAAAGCCTACAAAATATGACTCCGTAGATAAATTCTCGAGCTCCATCCACACAAAGCCGTCGAAAACAAGCTTTATCCACTGAGTAGGGATACAGGGTCGTGGTATATGACGGGGTTATGGAACATGTCACAGCGTATGAGGTCGTGGATATCTAACTTTAAAGATTCTTACATCCTCCTGTCGAGTCAATCCTTTGGGCTACTATTGATTTGGACGATGTGTCAGGGATGAAAATATGGATTTCGAGGTATTGGAAGTCGTGGATTGTGAACAACTGTGTATTCTTGTGCACTTTGGCATTGGCATTGACGGTCGCTAGTCTGCTAGAATACACCCTTACTAGCCGCAACTTGCAGAATATGATTACGATGGCTAGTATTATATGTTCATATATAATTCGTATCAACATTGGTAGATTCAGTTGTATCGGCTTGTGCAGCGTGCTCTGTGTGGTCTCACTATCAACAGAGATGTTACTATGATTAAATTAGAGATGGTGCATCTTCACAAACTACTCACCCAACTCCGGCACTACACTGCAAAAACAATGATTTAACAATTTGAACGGCCTGAGCTCAGTCCGGTGCTCAGATGTCATCAGTCCAGAAGTTTTTAGACGGACTCTGTGGTGCATATTTAGGGTTAGATGTGGGCTGTGGATTTTGCACAGGCTAGCTAGTTCCACTCCGATATTGCCAGATTTAGTCGTCATGGCTTTTTGTGCTGAGAAAGTTGGCCAGATCGGTGCTTTCGGTGACAGTTTGTGAATAGACTTAGCTCTATCCCAGACAGGGATGTTGGAACGGTTAGAATCTCTTAGCCGAGTGACACGTGCACATGATCGGCGCTAACTAAGTGGGCTCAACCACTTTATCTTCAACACCAAATAGAGCTACCTTCCGTAATACGCAACCATCATGGCGCCTAAATCCCGACTTTCCGAAGCCGCCTTGATAAAGCCTCCTACTACACTCTCTTCAACAATCCTCATCTCCGAAGGCGCGCAGCTCATAGGAACACACCCGATTCACATCGGTGATCACACCGTGCTCCACCCACGATGTCGCCTCAATTCAACGCTCGGGCCAATCACGATAGGCGACTATTGTATCCTCAACGAGCGCATACTACTGGCCGCGGCTGACGAAAAGGGACTTGTTGTGGAGGACTACGTGGTGGTTGAGATGAACGCAGTGGTCGAGGCGCGCAGGATTGGTGAGGGAACTGTTGTAGAGGTTGGAGTAAAGGTGGGAAAGGCGGCGGATGTGGGGAAGGTATCAGATGATTCATGATAGCTTTGATAAGGAGGAGGAGGCGAATGGTAAGCTGACGATGTGGTAGAATTGTAAATTCACCCCCCTTACTAGTGTTGATGATGCGGAAATGGTGGAAGACAATACTGTTGTCTATGGATATGGAGAGAGGAGGAAGGATATGAGTGGAAGTAAGGAAGCGAGAAAAAAGCTGGTGGAGAAGCAGATCGATGGTCTTCGGGCGCTGATACAGAGTAACCGTTCCAAATTCTTATCATAATGCGGATCAACATATACCGTCAAGCGGTTGGGCCGCATGGCGGTTAACTCGGACCCAGTGGTTTGAAGCAAAGTGGTTTGTTTCGAGGGTCTCTGAAGTTTATTGGCATTGTTGCTCTACTCCCAAGATATATCTAACAATAGGCTCGCGTATCAAAGGACTGCCGGCACCGGATCAAATGGTGACATTGAATGATTGCCAAGCCACAAAATGACGCAAGTTAGTACGCACGCAGGCGCGAGGCAAGTCAGGGAAAGCTAAAGCCAAAATTCGAGGTTCAACGTTTGCAATGGTCATATTCATATTGCCGGACAGCTCCTTCATACTTCATAGCACCATAACTTCGCAGTTCTACACCAACACATGGTCACGGCAGTCAGTTGTATCACACTTCATCTCATGCATCACGGGTGGCTCTGAAACCGAACCCCTGTCTTTACACTTTCACACCCCCGAGAACTTGAGTCGGCTTAACTCTGGTCCACTGTCTTCTGTCCCGTCGGGCAAGCCCATTCAGCTCCACACATGTCATACGCCCGCGCGCCCTCTCCTTCGCCTTCGGACGTCTCCTCCGATCTCGACCTTGACCTTGAAGAGCTAGATCCCACCTCCACATCCTCCAAGTTCTCTCCTTCACACCGGCGTTCGATACTTGGTTCAGATCACAGAAGCTCATTTTCGCCTCACAGACGAAGGTCGCCACGTAGAAGTGAAGACGCAAAGGGTGGACCGTTGAGGAGCCCCAACAGGATTGCATTACGGAACCTGGCGATGGGGCTAGGGGGAAGGGGGCGGCGGGGGGTGCGAGGGGAGGAGGACCAGGAAGCTCTACTCGGGGATAGGGAGGGGAGGCGGAATAATATCGCCGATGAGGACGGCCAAGAGGCACCTTTGCTTAGGCGGATCTCCTCGAGATTGTCGCTCAGGAGTGCGAGGGGGACGTCTTCCTCTCCTACGCCTACGCCATCAATACATCCCAGCTTTACACCTTCAACAAAGACCAGGACGGTGGCACTAAGCGGGGCTCTAGCACCTGGGAATGGGGGGGTGTATCCTCCTAACATTATATCGAACCATCGATTTACGGCTTTCACGTTCCTACCTCTCACGTTATATCACGAGTTCAGCTTTTTCTTCAATCTTTATTTCTTATTGGTCGCGCTCAGTCAGATTGTACCGGCGCTACGAATCGGTTTCTTGAGCACTTACATTGTGCCCCTAGTTTTTGTTTTGGCGATTACGTTAGGGAAAGAAGCGCATGATGATATTGCTAGGCGGAGGAGAGATAGGGAAGCGAATGGTGAGCCGTATGAAGTGCTGGCCCTAGGACCAGAAACCCAGCCAGTGGGTAGGATACGGGGGTTAGGAAAAAAGAAGGTAGGGATTGCAGAAGGAAGCCAGGCCCGGACGGATGGTCGCGAGAACTTGAGGACGACATTAAAAAAGAGTCGCGACTTGATAGTTGGTGACATACTGGTGCTTAAAAAGGATCAGCGTGTACCCGCGGATGTGGTAATATTAAAGTCGATATCAAACGAGATTGGGATGGCTGATGATGAACTGGAGGAGGGTGACACGAGTGGGGAAGCCTTTATTAGGACGGACCAGCTCGACGGAGAAACGGACTGGAAGTTGAGAATGGCACCATCTCTTACCCAGGGATTACCTGCTGCGAAATTCGAGAGCCTCAAGATCGTTGCCTCGGCACCATCAAGGGAAGTAAATAGTTTCATGGGAACTCTGGAATATCCTGGATCTGGCTTGCCAGAAGGTTCCGATACCGATAATTCATCGCCATATCACAAATCAATATCCACCGGATTGTCGATTGATAATACTGCATGGGCAAATACTGTCCTTGCCAGTAATTCCACCACGCTTGCGGCCATTATTTACACTGGTCCAGAAACCCGTGCAGCGTTATCGACATCCAAAAGCCGGAGCAAAACGGGTCTGTTAGAAAATGAAATCAACAACTTGACAAAGATCCTCTGTATCCTCACATTTACGCTCTCAATTGTCTTGGTTGCTCTTGAGAACTTCGGGAACCACCCCAACAAACCTGGTGTCAAAAACCCACAGGATCCTGGTGATGTAGTCAGTGGTGCCTGGTATATCAAAATTCTACGGTTTTTAATCTTGTTTTCCACTATCATCCCTATATCTCTCCGCGTCAACCTAGATATGGGGAAGAGTGCCTATGCTCGGTTTATCGAGAAAGACAAGGATATCGAAGGGACAGTTGTGCGGACATCTACCATTCCCGAAGAACTTGGAAGGGTAGAATATTTACTTAGCGATAAAACTGGAACGTTAACGCAAAACGATATGGAGTTGAAGAAGGTGCATGTTGGTACCGTCAGCTATGCTGGTGAAGCTATGGATGAAGTTGCAGAGTTTGTCAAACAGAGCTTCTCCCAAACGACCGCCGAAACGACACTTGTCACACCTTCAACCAGCAATGTCACCCATACTATGAATACCAGGACTAGAAGAGAGATTGGTACTCGAGTTAGAGACGTGGTATTAGCATTGGCGATATGTCACAATGTAACACCAACCACAGCCACAGAAGAAGGCAAAACCGAAGCCACCACCACGTATCAAGCATCAAGCCCAGACGAGATCGCCATTGTGAGCTGGACGGAAAGTGTCGGGTTGAGGCTTATACATCGAGATAGAAAGGGGATGAAGCTAATGAGTGTTGATACTGGGGAAGTCGTTGTCAGGGTGAAAATTCTAGAAGTTTTTCCTTTCACCAGTGAAGGAAAACGTATGGGTATTGTTGTACAGTTTCTGGGGGGGTGCAAGGAGAAAGAACGTGATCTTCTCCACGATGATATCGACGACAACGGGTCACCTTCTGACGAGAATTCTGGCGATATTTGGTTTTATCAGAAGGGAGCCGATACTGTTATGACATCAATCGTGGCTAGCAACGATTGGCTTGACGAAGAGTGCGGGAATATGGCTAGAGAAGGACTAAGAACTCTCGTCATCGGCAGGAAACGCTTGAGTGGCCAACGTTATCAGGAATTTTCCTCCAGGTACAAATCTGCATCACTGCTTCTCCAGAACAGGGACAAGGAGATGGAAAATGTTGTCCAGGAATATCTGGAGAATGATCTAGAATTGCTAGGTGTCACTGGCGTCGAGGATAAGCTGCAAAAAGATGTCAAACCTAGCTTGGAACTCCTCAGAAATGCAGGCATCAAGATCTGGATGTTGACTGGAGACAAGGTGGAGACTGCACGCTGTGTGGCGGTCAGTGCTAAGTTAGTTGCCAGGGGACAGTACATTCATACTATTGCCAAGCGTATGTTTAGTATTCCTTCGGTCATGCGAGGTCTGTGCTGATTATTAGCAAGTGAAACGAAAAGATTTTGCGTATGATACGTTGGAGTTCCTTCGAAACAAAACGGATTGTTGCCTTCTTATTGATGGTGAATCTTTAGCTCTGTTTCTTGACAACTACCGGGACGAATTTATCAGTTTGGCTGTTCAGCTACCTGCTGTGGTTGCATGTCGTTGCACACCCACCCAGAAAGCAGATATTGCTCGCCTGATTCGTGAACACACCAAAAAACGTATCTGTTGTATTGGGGACGGAGGTAATGACGTGTCTATGATTCAAGCTGCAGATGTAGGAGTTGGAATCGTCGGTAAGGAAGGACGGCAAGCCTCTCTGGCAGCAGATTTCTCGGTGAAGCAGTTCTGCCATCTTACAAAACTTCTCGTATGGCATGGAAGGAACTCCTACAAGAGAAGTGCGAAGCTCGCACAGTTTGTGATGCATAGAGGTCTGGTGATATCTGTGTGCCAGACTATGTTCAGTATTGCAAGCAAGTTTGAACCCATTGCTCTCTATCAGGTAAGGTGGCCCGCTGAGTATTTTTCGCACCCCTCATTTGGATCTTGTTGCTGATTGCATGGTGATTAGGGGTGGTTACTCGTTGGCTATGCAACTCTCTACACCATGTTACCTGTCTTCTCCCTAGTCCTCGATCAAGACGTCGATGAACATCTTGCCAACCTCTATCCCGAACTCTACAAAGAGCTCACTGAAGGCCGTTCCCTAAGTTACCGCACCTTCTTTGTCTGGGTTTTGGTCTCGATCTACCAAGGCGGTGTTATCCAGGGACTTTCCCAGATCCTCGTCGGACTGGACCACTTTAAGCGGATGGTGACGGTCTCCTTCACTGTGTTGGTACTCAACGAGCTCATCATGGTTGCACTCGAGATCACAACGTGGCATCTGTGGATGATATTGGCGGAGATCGGAACCGCGATCGCGTTTGTGGCTTCGATACCGTTTCTCGGGGATTACTTTGAGCTGGACTATGTTCTCAGCCACGCGTTTCTGTGGAGGGTCATCGTCATCAGCGCTATTAGTTTGATTCCACCGTGGGTGGTGAAGGCGATTAGGAGGAGGTTGAAGCCACCGAGTTATGCTAAGGTACAGGGGATTTGATGGGGAGCAATTTTTTTTCTTCCACTTTTCCCACTTCTTTATTGTCGTGAGGCTTTGTTTACGGGGTGTAGGTTTTTGCTTGCCATGGTTGGTTGGTTTCCTTGTGCTGGCTGGTTGGTTGGGCGGATGGAGGAGGTTAGATATGATTTTTATCTTGTATTATTGTATGGTTGGAGAGGAGGAGTTTCGTTGCGACAGTTTGCTAGTATTCTTTTTGATATAAAACCTTTTGGGAAGTTATTGATGCAGTGAAAAGAGGGCTTGTATGGTCAAGTTAACCACGAAGGATCTGTGGGAATGATATATATAAATGGAAAAACCCAATTCTACCTATTTTTGAGGTGGGGAACGATGGTTCTTGCCTCAGCAAAAATGGCGATAATTAAAAATTGATAAGGTCAAGTGGGGTGGGCACGCTTGCATGTATGTTGAGCAGATGATTTTTGATAAGGAGTCAATTCGGACAGCTGAGAACTAGAACTACTACACTAGTATAGATTTTCTCGAAAGAGGACGAACCCAGACAAGGAACTATAACGAAAAACACCCCCAAGACCCAAAACCAACATACAGGGCCACATACGAAGCTTCGTTCTTTTTTGCTGCTACTCATTTCCAAACGGACTTTCAACTACAATCCGCGCAACCACTGGCGGACTAAGAATCCCAATAATACACTAGACAAAGTTTTGCCAATCTCCTGATATTCATTCAACATGCGGTTGAAGTATATGCATTTTTTTTAGTTTTTTTCTCGATTTCGCTTTTGTCGCATCCATTTCAAAAGCGTTTTCTTGCGACACACGTTCCTCCCTAGTGAATTGTTGATATTAATGTAATACGTGCTGATTGTTGTTTGCCGTACAAGGAAATATCAAAACGTTTGCTTTCCGTAACCTAATCTTCGCTTGGCCCGTGAATTTTGCGGAAAGCTGCCGTCTCATCAATTGTCTTGCATAGAGCAGCTCCACAATCTGTGTCGATCTCTTGACCATCACGTCCGATAAGTACGGGCTGGTTCTCGTTAAGCCGATTTTTTAGGTGAGCCACACGGTGGAAACTAATATCAGTGACAGAAATCCAGCGGATACGGAAGGGTCCAGATGATTCCCAAAGTAAGTTCTTGGCCCAAGTAGGGACAGGTGCAGATCCGGGAGGCCCCTCCATTCGTGCCTGACATTAGGGGTTAGCACCGAAGCTAAGATAAAGATTTCTTAAGGTGCGAGAGACTACTATCTCAAGGTAGTATGAGTATGGATTGCCGGGAACATACATAGCCTTGAAACTTCCCGCTCTTATTGATTGAGAAAAATAATATAACATCGCGAGCTTCTTTGAATGCCTGTTCGAGGACTTCAGAGTTCTTTTGTTGAGTGGCCCATATGTTCTGTCGCAGTGAAAAAAAAAGCCACTGGTCAGTACTGGACTATTATATCCCCGGGAATTTCATTACATCTTGTTGCGCCATCTTCACATTGTCTTGGTTGAAGCTTTTTATCATAAAGTACCTAGTATCCGAATTCCTCATTGGTTCTGGCAGATTATATGGGTAAGCGTCCATTGTTTGTTTGTTTTTTTGTGCTGGATCCAATTGAGTATGAGAGTGCAGCTCACCACCTGGGAATCCGGAAATCCTATCCATATCCATGAGGTCTCCAATATTGTTTCTCCTGTCGTAATGATCGTTTCTATCGTATGGTGGATAGTCTTTAGAATATCCACGGCCTCTACCACGGCCGAACGGCTTCCTGTCGTGAGGACTTGTGAGTTCACCGAGCGAATTCCGCCTTGGGCGCGGAAATGGTTTTCTGAAGTCATCCCTTGGAGGAAATTTTGAAGTACCTCGGCCTCTTCCTTCAAACCTTGGTGAAGGGCCTGGGCTCTTGCGTCCCTTGGAGAATTCTCGCTTGTCGAATGTAGGCCTCTGAGGACTCAAACTTCGCCTCCGAGAACGATCGCCAGATGCCCCTGGAGACGCGTCGCGAACCCGAGCCGACGCAATTCTCTGAGACAAAGCCAGTCGCACTGCCTCAGTTTCGTCCGCGGGATCATCACCACGTACATTGCGTGGCATAGAACCACTATCGGCTCCATATGAACTGGGCTTGCGGTGAGAATCGTAATTGTGACGTGCTGATTTGGCAGAATGTGGAGGTTCTGCGAATTCGTCATCTCTGGGCCGTCTCTTCAGACTACCCGAGTTTCCAGGTAAATCGTCTCCACGGTAGCTGTCTCGGCTACGCTCCTCAGGTAGTGTGTATCCGGGGCGGGCAGGAGCACCTCCGGGTAAGGGCCTTTTTGCAGCTTCCCTTTCATCCCAAGCGCCGGAGGCAAGAGGCGGAGGAGGCATGGAGTACATGGAGGAACCATGAGGTCTTCGAAGGTCCGAGTCTTCTCTGGGAGCTCGGGGCGCATATGCTGGATCGTGTTCCAGTGCATAACGGCTGCTTTCTTCCAGTGCTCGTGCCTCCCTATGTCGCTGAAGATGCATTTGCCGATATGAATAATCGTGATAGCCAGTAATGTCAAGCCATTCGGTAAGATCTCTGTAGTAAAGAGCAGCATAGTCAGCCTCCGGGGGTCGAGGCACTGGTTGAGGGTACCGAGGGTCTTCACGCGGTGTAGCGTAGCGACTAGGAGGGGGATAAGGAGGATAATCGCGATTTATGGTGTTATATTCCACATCTTGCAGAGGTGGCTCTGCTGGGTACCGCGGTGGCTTCATAGCACCATATGCATCTTTGGGGTGATCGACTCTAGCAACCTCGGGCCCTCTGTAATAGTCATTATATCTGGGATCTCTCCGTTCATCGGCCGCAGGTGGGTAGCGGCTATCATTAACCGCTTTTCGACCGCTTGGACTACTCGGGCCACTTCTAGGTTTGGAATCTTTTGGATAATTTGAATCCTCGTAGCGATCGTACCGATAGCGCGGCTCGGGTCTTGCCCGCCTCTCCTTCTCATCATAATCCGAAGGTTTTCGAACTTCACTGCGTTGCTCATGCCTGCTTGATGAAAGCGACGGATTCCTAGAACTTCTGTGACCATCCCTGTACCTTTCATGATCATCTTGCCTGATACTATAATCCGACGCACATCTCGGTCCACGGTGCCTCTCGCCACGGGAAGGCGGTCGAGCTGATGTATCATCATACTTGTACTGTTCGTGTTTCAATTGCTGAGCATCGGATGTTCCTGGAGAGATGTGACTCAGAACACCAGAAGTAACATCAGTTTCCGAGTTCTTTCTGCTGACGACCGTGTCTGCTGACGGCCCGTTTTCTTCCTTGCTTCCAAAGGTGGCCAACAAAGCATCAACAGCGGCATCTCGTTCAGGATTGCCTGTCTCTCCATTGCCGCCTTGGCCCGTATTACTTGTAGACGCTTTGCTGTCGTTAGGCTGATCCTTATGGATGGATGCTCCCTCCTTCTCCATATTCATGAACTCCGCTGCTTTTTTTTTCTTTTCCGCCAATGACTCTAAAACTTTTTGTCTTAACTCTTCCGGATCTTTGTTCGATATACTGGATTCTTTGGTTCCAGCACTGTTGTCTTCTTTTCCAGAAATAGAGGTTGAACGAGCCATAGCATTTTGTGGGGTATCTCGTGTTGCTTCGGAAGACTCGGCTGTATAATCGTTCTCATAAGAAGGTTGCTCAAACCTCGCCAAATCGTCCTACGTTCAATTTAATAAATATATCACTATACAGGGTGGGCAAAGTACCATTGCACTGTTACCCATGACTTCAGCAGAGCTAGGGTAGTGATCATTTCGCTCTCCCGGAAGGGAGATGCGGTCCTGAAGCGGGCGTCCCTCGTTAACAGTCTCCAATCCAGTATCCTGAACTGGTCTGTCATCGTATAGGTCCTCTATGTTCATCCGATCGGCCAATGAACCTCCAGTGGAGTCTTCGTAGTCCAAGGGCTGGTTTGAATCCTCCGAAATATATGGTCTGTTGTTTTCGTCTGAGTTTTTAGACCTTTGATGATCGTTGTTATAATTGTTCCGATTGTAATTCTTTGAATACCTTCCCCGACCGCGACCTCTGCCGCGACCTCGACCTCGATACGACGATTCTCTATGAGAATTCGAGGTACTATCGTCAGATACGTGACCCTTATTGCGCACCATGACGACTGTAGGTGTGTTTGGTGAACTGCTTACTGTACCCACGTTATTGCGTCGATGATTCAGGATTTATCGCATCCAAAGTGTTGATGGAAAGCGAAAAGTGTACCAGCCCTGATAAGAGACGTGCCAATTGTTGCGAGGCCTCGACAGATAGACAAGTAACAGCTGAACGTGATGAGACGAGGTAATAGGTAAAGCAACTGCTGGGGGTGAGTCTGGCAATGGCAGAACGATAATAGGAGAAGTCAAGTTCAAAAGAGGCGGGCGCTGGTCGGAAATTGGTGGACGAAGTAGCGCAAGCCTAAAAAAGCTAGACCAAGCCGTCGGTAGAGTAGCGCACCTCGATGGTGACGACGATGACACTCTCCACTCCAGCCTTGTTCAGTAAAGAATGATAGCAAGATATAAACGTATATCTGTATCTGTACTGCGCGTGTGTATGTGTCTCTCTCTGTGTGTATGTGTGTATGTGAGTATGTTTGTGAGATGGGGAGAGAGGGAGGGGGTCACTAAATAGCGCATTTCTTCAGTCGTCGATACAAATTTAGTCTGCCACACACGTGATATTGCACCAGTCACAGACAAAAAGCACATCCACCAAGCATTTATCTGACGAGCCTCATGTCGACGATGCATGGCACAACTATCGCAGTCGTTTCAACCTGATAGCCAAGGTACCCTTTACTGCGCGCTCAGGAGTAGTTCACCATGAGTTTGCGGATCTATTTCAGGGTACGACAAGTGCGGGCAAAGGACGAGAAGACCGAATGAGACCAATTTTCAGCAGGACGAAATATCTCGAGGTCGACCGGTCTGTTTCTTAGGTCCTGGGATCATAGACAGTCGCAAATTTGTATTTTAGGAGGTGCAAAGCATTGAGACACCCATTTGACCCATTTATCAATTCACACTTTTCTTTCCAGAGGAAGAGGCTGGGTTCCTGGGCTGGAAAGTATCGGTGGGTACTCTATAATTGAACTCCAGAATTGGACTCTAGTTTTTGGTAATTAATCTCTGAAGATCTCAAGACCAATTCCTGAAGGAATCTCTATGCCGAAAATATGGAGCCTCTTTATTGGTCGGGACGTATTGCGGGCCCTGTGGTCGGTATAAATAGATGGCGTAGAGTTTTATAAGGGCGCAATTTGAGTTTCGACAACCGGAGAAGCGGTGCTATTAGCCTTTCGCGGAGTCAATTTATTGGATACCCGATAAACCGAGTAGAGACTTGTAATAAGGGGGTATTGGATTTTCCACTTCGCAAAAGATAGTACTCGGGGCTAATGATTTACAAGAAGTGAAATGCTTCCAAGAACTACTAATCGATAAATAGTGCTCTCTTCCTTCTTTGTTCGTAAAATATACCATCTAAACCTGTAATAGACGCCATGTTCACCAATAACGGAAGACATTTTGAGAGATTCGCAAAAAACACCAGAGAAACTTGTTATACTACTCTCACAGTTCGCTCTCAGACAAATGAGCTAATCGCGAACTCAAGCAAGGCTCTACACTACTAAATCAGTTATCGTGTACCTTTTTTGGGATGGGAATTATATGCGCTTCAACATACCCCTGGAAACCGACGACCGAATCCCATAGCATTCGGGGCTTTCTTCTTGATAGAACCTGCCTTTTTGTGATCTGGTATTCCTCCATTGGCTTTTGATTTGGCATTCGATTCTTGGTCGCTCTCATCATCGTCGCTTGAGCCTGAATCCGAGTCGGACTCCGATCCCGATCCCGATTCTGACTCACTGCTCCCCTCGTCTTCTGGAGAGGATTCGCTGTCGTCTCCCTTCGCCGCTTTTTTAGATAGAGACATTGGTTGACTCGACTGAGATGGTTGAGAAAGCTGCTGACTCGAAGGTGTGTGGATGTCCCTAACATCAAAACTCACATCTTCGTCTAGACTCTCAAGCATACTGAGCTTGGGAATGACCTCAGTGGTGATGGAAGAAATTGGAGCCTTTGGTATTCCCATAAGCGAATTCAATGCAGAAGCTGTCTTTAGCGCTGCTTCATCTTCATCGCTCTCCTCTTCCGAACCTGTCTCGTATTCAAACTCAGACTCGCTTCCTTCTGGTTGCGTGCTTTTAGGAAGCGGCTTTGCGGGTTGTGTTGGCTTGGAGGGCTTCTGTGATTGTAGTGATGCTCCAGGTTTGAAGCCTTTTTTCAAAGCAGGAAGTGGAACCTCATCTTTGTTGCTTGAACTGTCCAACTCCGAATCACTCGACACTATTGGCCTTGTTTTGTTGATTGTAGTGGAATGTTTCGGTAGAGATAGTCCTGATGGTGAAGGCTTCAGTGATGCAGTAGCAGGGGGGGCATCGCCCATTTCGATGTCCGAACCTGCGTCAACATCGCTTAAAGCTTCGTTCGACTTCTCGGAAGGACTGATTCCTGATGGAGGTGGTTTCTTGACTTTTCTGTTGGCCGCCTGGTTTCCTAAGTTTCCAACCGGCTTAGCAATTGTGTTCGTCCGAGCAGCAGCCTTGGGGGCTGTAATCTGTTTTGGAGCCGGAAGTGTTTGCGAGGCTGCCTCGTCTTCCGATTCAGAGCCTGATTCAGATTCAGATTCAGACTCTGATCCCGATTCTGACACCGATTCCTTCTTTTTCTCAGATTTGGGTTGCTTCGTATCCACAGGCGCGACTCCACTTTTAACTAAGTTGAGCGGTTGAATGGGGGTGACATTCTTAGGCGTGGCAGTTTTTGACTTCACCGGTAGAGGACAAACGATTGGTGTCTGTTTTGCTGGAGGGGGCCGAGCACTAGGAGTTGGAGTGGACGATATCTCACTACTCAATGGATCCTCTGCAAATGACACAGAGTGCCTTTGTTTGCCGCTTGCCGAGTCTTGCGATGATGAGTCCTTTTTCAAATTGCTTCTCTTCATAGCCGAGCTCGGAACTGGAGGAGGCCCCATATCTCGTTCGACAGAAGGTGTACCTTTTGTTTGGCCTTCTTTTCCAGGCGGTGATTGAGTTCGTAGCTTCTTCGTTCCATTTGTAGTCGGAGACATTTTGCTATCTGCACTAGCAGTACTCTCACTCCTAGTTCGCTTTTTCGTTGTCAAGGCTTCTGATTTGGTGGCCTTGCTAGCCTCTTCTTTCTGCCGTTTCTCCTGCTTCTTTTGTTCGACTTCCTTTTCTACTTTCGCCTTTTTTCCCTCGAGCTCTCGCGCCTTTCCCGCTGCTTCTCTTTCCCGTTGTTCTTTGGCCTCGCGAGCTTTCTCCGCTTTCTCCTTTTCCAGTTGGTTTTTTGCTTCTAGAGCTTTTTGGGCCTTTGCGTCTTTGGCATTCTTCTGCTTTTGCTTCATTTCTTCCACTCTCCACTTCTTTTCCTCGGCCTCGGCCTTACGCTTCATTTCCTCCTCTTGTGCTTTCTTTTTGGCTTCCTTCGCGGCCTCGGCCTTGCGCTTCTTTTCCTCCTGTTCTTTCTTTTTTTCCGCAAGTTCCCGTTCTTTGTTTTCTTTGGCTAGTAGTTCTTCCTCCTCTCTTACTAGTCTGTTCATCTCAGATTTCTCTCGCCGTCCACGCTCAATCTTCTCGCGCTCTTCTGCAGCCTTAGCAGCCCGGAGCCTTGCTTCCTTAGCCGCTCCCTCACGTGCTTTCCTGTCGCGTTGTTCCAGTTCCTCGCGTTCTGCAGCCGCTCTAGCCTTAGCTTCTTGGTCGATTCGTTCGTTTTCTAAGCGAGCTTCTTCTGTTTGCTGTACCGTCATTTCCTGTAGCCCTGCATTCCCACGCACCACGCAATCCTGACTAGATCTAGTGAACTCGTTCTCAAGCTGCGTCGACGGGGATGGTGGAATACTGCCGTCCACCAATCCAACACCGTTGGGCTTTTTTGAGCGTAAAAGCCTATTCAGAGGGCGAGGTGTTGGCTCTTGAAACTCCCTATTGTCATCACTTGATGGAAAATCGTAGACGTCTTTTTTGTTCCGTGATGCCGTCCGTTTGGGTGCTCTCTTCACGACAGAACCAGACTCTGGACCGGTCTTATAGCGGGGTGGGGCGGCAACAGGAGAAGGGCGGTATCTCGGGCGAACAGAACCTCGTCTAGATGCAGACTCTATTGAAGAACTGACAAGTCGCTGCGCGGGTGGCGGTGACTGGAATGCCGCTTCAGGAACACATCCGAAGGTCGGAGAAAATTGTTCATCCTTCACCTGGGGTTCTAAGAAGCCGTTACGTTGACCGGGGGAGAGCTGTGAAGAGCCCATGATCTGGACATCTGCGGCCTCGGAGTGACGCGCTGAGACCGACTGTAAACTCGGCACATTCTCTCCTAATTCGGGGCTGAACAGCCGTTGAAACGAGTACCCCTCTTCCTCTTGAGGATTATCACCGTGTGTCTCTTCCCTACCCATTGACTCGTTATCGCCATCATCTTCACCCAACCACTGGCCCTTGCCTGCTGCTACTGCCTCTCGCTCATCCTGAAAATCATCAATGACACTCAAGTCTCGAATCTTCTGCCTCTTGCTGGACCGTTCGGGCAAAGGATGTTCCGGAAGTGCACCAAGGTGGGAGACGCGAAAGGCAGTACCGTGCCGCATCCTCCAAGAATAGGATCTCAGGGCGGACTCTGGCGGTATCGAAGATTCCCGGAGAGTCGACGCTCGGATAACCCTTACAACCGAGTCATTCTTGTTAGCCGACTTGTCGGAGAAAACATCAGAGACAGTGTACGCGAGATCGAGGTCATTGCATTCTGAATCTTGAAGTTTGTGGATCTGAAGCTCTCTTCATGAAACACCAATCGGTCAGCTCTAAAGAAGCCCCGATTCGCGGTAGGTACAGAGAAAGACTGACGCGCGATGTGGATACAATCGACTGTAACGCTTACAGACTGAAATGCTTAAATCCTCCAGAGTTAGGGTTGGTGAAGCGATCTCGAGGAAACTGCAATCCGCCTGCGCGTTAGGCGCGGCATGCGCGGGGTAAACGTGAATTTGCAGACGCATTCTTTGGGGTATCAATTTGGAGAATGTGGGCGATACATTCAATCTAAGTCCGGAATTGAGTTGCTTCGGGAAATCGTGTTAGTGGAGAAATTTTGGCGTTGAGGCTCCAATGACGGCCAGGGTCAAACTGTAGCGTAGTTTTGTATGATTTATTACCCTTCTTTGATTGCAAACAAATTGAACCCAAAATGTACCCGCGACATTCATGCACCCTTCTTGACGCGTCGACAACGGACTGGGTGGAAGATCTATCGACAATTGGTCCCCATCAAAAGCGAGAAGGGAAGGGAATAACCATAGACCTAGATTAAACCCCCATAAACCAGCTGCCGAGAATGATTCATATTTGTAGGCAAGAAGCACGAAAAATTCCTGAGCGAAAGGATGATTTATGCTGCTTGTGCTTGGCGAATATATGGAATAAAGAATTCTTAAGTAGTTACTTACTTACTTAATAGGTAAGTACGTCCGGCTGTCTGCAGCTGCGCACGGACCCTGCACGCGTAGAAGGCATTGCAACACATACGATGGGCGCATTTCTGGCAAACGCGTTCAAGCGCTTGGTGTAGAGTACTGGTTGATTGATTGATGACTGGTTGACTCGGAATCCAGGAATGTGATTGCTCCGCTGGTCCAAGCACTCCAACTCGACGCTTTGGCTTTGTTGGTTCATGGATAGATACAGTTGGAGCAAGGCAATGTACTCTACGACGAACCCGAAGGTCCTACCTTCTAATCACTCCAGCCTTGCTCCCTCCTCACCATCACCACTACCACCGCAACCTTCACCACCCACCCACTGTCCCTATAGGTATCCTCCATTTCCCAAACTGCTTCTGTTCGTTTCAACGGCTCCCCGTCAACATTATCTTTTCCACCCCGGCTATCGCCAAGAGATCCTCAACACGACTTCTAGCAACGATGGGCCGTGATTCTCGTCCTAAGAAATCTCTAGGGTCGCTGCACTCTCGCATCAAAGTGGTACGATATGGACCTAGCGAACAAGTTCTCGCGATACGTTTGCGCGTAGAACTCGCTAACAGCTATATCTTAGTCTCGTGTTCTTATGGTTGGTGCCGGTGGTATCGGATGCGAACTGCTCAAGAATCTCGTTCTCACGGGTTTCGGCGAGATTCATCTGGTCGATCTGGATACGATAGACCTAAGCAATCTCAACCGGCAGTTTCTCTTCGGAATGCAACACATTAAGAAGTCGAAGGCTATCGTGCGTCACCCTCATACCCCAGCTTCCGAGCAACTGGTACCAACATACTAACCACAGCTCAGGTAGCAAAAGAGACTGCCGGCAAATTCAACCCCAACATCAAGCTGGAGGCGCACCACGCCAACATTAAGGATCCCAAGTTCAATGTCAGATGGTTCAAAGGGTTTGACTTAGTTTTCAATGCGCTTGATAACCTAGACGCAAGGAAGCACGTCAATCGTATGTGCCTGGCTGCAGATATACCGTTGATTGAGAGCGGAACCACCGGATACCACGGCCAGGTGCAGATAATCAAACAGGTTCGCAGTACCAATTGTATTATGGGTATGAAGAGAGTCTAGAATCTTATGTCATGAATTTGCTAGGGAGAGACTGAATGCTACGACTGCAACCCGAAACCGGTGCCCAAAAGCTTTCCGGTTTGTACCATCAGGAGCACTCCCAGTCAGCCTATTCACTGCATTGTATGGGCAAAGAGTTATCTATTCGCGGAGGTGTTCGGAACGTCCGAAGAAAGTTCGCCGGAGCTCGACCCCAGTGAAAACTCCGACAATGGTGATTCCCATGATTTGCTATCCGAACTTCCGTATTGACTAGAACTAGCGCAAGAAATCGACAATCTAAAGCGCGAAGCTGAGGAGCTGAAAAATATCCGTGAGAAGATGGACGCTCCTGACTTTGCTGAGTGTATTTTCGAAAAGGTGTTCAAACGTGATATTGACCGACTGTTGTCCATGGAGGACATGTGGAAATCACGGGCGCCGCCAATGCCTTTAGATTACTCGAAGATTGCAGAAGAGGCAAAAGATCTGGGACCAGAAGTTGCACAGGAAGATCAGAAAAAGTGGTCTTTGGCACAGAATTATGTAGTTTTTGCCGACAGTGTTAATCGACTTGCTTTACGAATGCGGAGACTTAAGGAAATAACGAAGGAAGGAGATGCACTCCCGATTATGAGTTTTGACAAGGACGATGAAGACATACTTGATTTCGTCGCTGCTGGCGCCAATCTGCGGTCATGTGTCTTTGCTATTGAGCTCAAGTCAAAGTTTGACATCAAACGTGAGGATTCTTCGATAAACACCTCCACCGGTCAACCACTAACGCCATGGCAGAGATGGCTGGAAACATTATTCCGGCAATTGCCACCACAAACGCAATCACTGCCGGTCTGTGTGTTCTTCAAGCCTTCAAAGTTCTCCGCAATGATCTCCAACTGGGCAGTATGGTGAGTTCCCGATTCAAGCCAGAGCGAACAACTTTAATTTTAGAAGATTTTCCTTGCCAAAAATGCGGATCGTGCATTCAGTGCCGAGAAGTTGGCTCCGCCGAATCCTGAGTGCCAGGAGTGCGGCGTTGCTCGAACGTCAGTAGAGGCCAATATCAGCCTAGCTACTCTTGGGGAATTTATTGAGAGAGTTGTTCGGCAAGGACTTGGATATGGAGAGGACATCAGCGTTCTTGCCTCGAGGCTGCTTTACGATGTTGATTTTGATGATGATCTAGATAAACCCTTGAAAGAGCTAGGATTTGGCGACGAAACGTTTGTCACCATTCGTGATGAGAATGAGGACGAGGTTGAACAGAGAATTAACCTAGTGATCACTGTTACCAATAAGTACCTTCCCGTTCATACGCCCAGAATCTTGAACTGTGTTGACACCATTACAGCGAGGATATGGGAGATGATTTGATCACGGTACCAGAGCCGTTTGAGATCCCCAGGAAGCCAAAGGCCGATCTTGTAGAAACCAACGGCCAGTGTGTAAAACACATACTTGAACACGCTCCAAACAGTGGTGTGACTGCAAAGAAACGAAAATTGGCGGAGGAAGTTACCATCATAGAAGATAGACCTAACAAAAAACGGGCCATCATTCCAGAGGACAAGGACGTTATCATCCTTGGAGATGACGGCACTATTACCATTGACTAGGCCTGAGAGTTTTGTGAAGGTTCAAAACCAGATGTTATCATGGACGGTTTCTTTGTTCCCTGTTATCACTACTTATTGCCCTCTTTCTTTTCGTTTCGACTATAAATTGCGACGTAATTTGGGTAGTTTAGGATACTCTATCTACACATAAATAAGCCCTAGCGAGTTTCTTTGGAAGGGAAGGACGTGAGTCTGTATATTTACTTAAGTACCTAATATGTAGAAGATCTGCCTGCCGTCCAAATCGCCAAAGGGAAGAATGTACACTAAAATCGACACGCCGAAACTCAACTGCCCAAAACCATCCCTAACCCGCGCAGTGGTATCTTAGAAAAAGGAACCAAAACACCAAAGCCCCTAACACCAAAAGAAAGATCTACACAGCTCGTCCAATGTTGTAACCGACAGCGCCGTATGGCTTCTCTGCATCACCGCTTCTCCTCCAAAACTTTCTTGCAAACCAGCCCTGTTTGCGATTTTCTTCTCGTATCCCCCGCTCCCAACTTTCCTGCCTCGTTGATACTGCCGCATAAGACGCAAAAAGAGTTCTTATCGTTGGACCGGGAGGTGGCGTGAGCGCGGGACTATGACCACTACTCGGACCCGGGTCACTTGGAGTGCCCACTTCGCTGTACGAGCCCAGTCCTCCACTGTTGATATAGGACAATCCCCTTCCTCTCTGCGGCGAGGGCTCCCTTAACCCCCCACTACCATAAGTGTATCTAGATGGTGATAGCGGGTCTGAATATCTCCGAGGATGTGCAACAGACGAGATCTTAGAGCTCGGTGCAGAGGGCGCCCAGTATGGTAGCATCCCTTGGCCTGATTGTCGCAAGCGTCGTTTAATGGATTGGCGACGGATATACTTGCGAATAGGACCAGTGAACGCGAAGGCAAGGACCGCAACAGCAACAAACATAAAGGCGAGAAAGAAGTAGACCCAGTTTTTTCGCCACCTGTAGGGAAACGGAAGTTAGTTTTTTGATAATGATTATAGGAGGAGAAAATGTACCAGTTAGCAGCTTTCTCCGCTTGGGGGTCAGTTTTACTGTCGGTATACGTGGAATTAGAGTCGCCCAAGTGGTCCTTATTCTTCACAGTCTCTCCATCACCCTCCTCCTCCGGAGTCCCACAGGTCCTAGCTAGAAACGCTACAACTCTATCCCTTTCCTCCTTCGTTGTGCAGGAGTTGTCGCATCCCCACCCTTTAGGTTTCGATGAGACGAACCCAGTATCACAGAAACAATCCACGCGGTCCCGTACCGGCGGACACTCGTATTGCGCCGAGTAGAGGTCCATACAATCGTGTGCGCAGTCGGGGAGACCTGTGGTGTCATTGAATACGAGTATGTCTTGAGCCTGGACTGCGGCCGGAAGGAGATATACGAGAAGGAGAATAAAGGGTATAGTTTTCCGTTTTCGTATCATTGCAATGCGATAAAGTACCGATGAACTAGAAGCCCGACAAACCACCCGCGATATCAAAGAATAGTAATAGGAAGACGCTCAAAAGCAAGAACAAAAGTCGGGATGCGTCGAACACCGGGAGTAATGATCACTTGTTGTAGTTATTAGACCCCTTTATTTTATCTTCTGATTGTTGTACAGAGACGAGCATGGTGATGGACAAAATGAAGATAGCAAAGTGCATTCGTTCGAAGTGACTGGTGCGGCTGAGTGGCTCTGGTTGGTGGATAGTTGCAGCAAGTACAAGATACAAGCGACGTCTAAGATGATCGTGGTAGGTAGAGCTGAGTACCAGGGGGCCTAGAATCGTAATTAACCTAGCCTGAGGGGCGTCAGTTTGCTGTGATATGCGGAGAAGATACAAATTGTTACCTGCAGGCTGTAGGGAGTATCTTAGTACTGTAGGACCCATATTTTTAGTAGATTCAATTCTTTCTGTCGGTTTTTGGAATTGAGATCGCGACTTGAGCTAAGTTTAGATTGTTCGGCAGCTGCTGCCAAGGGTTAATCTTGGCTTGTCGAAAACTTGGCTCATGACTGTTTTCTTTGCACTCACCTGAGAGTGCTCATATGCTCGCTTTCACTCTCACCTCAGAATGTGGTCATTCGCCCATTGAACACACATCAGCACTGCAAAAGGTATGCTTTCCTCTGATATCCCTCAATCTTCTGCGTTCTGCCACTTTATGATGAGAAAAACTAGAGAAATGGAATTCCTCGATCTCGATGGCAGTAATGCCTTCTGATGATTTTTTAGTTTTGATACCCTGACTTGTCCTCGATTTGCACATGCTCAATCACTCTGCCCTGCCTCTGGTCTTCTTTTACTGATCCACAAAGGTTTATAGATATCACAGCCAGTCTCAACACTTGTTGACCACATGGTTTTAGGTATGAGATATAGACAAGCGCATCCAGCACATGTTAAAGAGTCTTTCAAGAACGATGAGAATGCTATGCTCCTACAAGTTCTGGGAAGTGGAAACAGCCACATTTACATACTAGGCCTCCTCCCCCGGCGTATAGCATAGTAACGAGATATGTGTATTATCATCTTACCAGCTCAATTGTGATATCTTCGATTGAATCTTCCATCACATGACTTCCCTTTCAGTCGCAACAGTTGTGATCCCTCCGCCAGGCTTGGTAGTGCTCTTGCTTCAATAATTTACATCACGAATTTACGCAAGTCCATTTCGGGCCTTTACCGGCATGAAAGCTGAAATCAGTTGATATCTTCGACAACTTTGAAAATGCCGGGATATTTCCAGCTTTCCCACAGACAAGGCTGCAGATCAGCATTAGGTTCACTTAGACTCTAGGTTTAGCGGTACGTGAAACTCAGACTCTAGGTTCAGCCGAACAGGAAACTTAAGTAGGCTCTAGATTCAGCGCCACGGGAAACTTAGGCTCTAAGTTCAGAGGCATGGGAAATTCAGACTCTAGATTCACTGGCAAGGGAAACTCAGATACTAGGGTCAGCGGCTTAGAAAACTTTAGGTCTGGACATAGGAAGCTTGTAGTACGTTGGAAGGTTTGGGAGCGTAGAAAGCTCTGGGAGTGTACTCTACGCGGTTTCAATTGTTCTATCTACCTACCTATCTATCTATCCATGGACGGCAATTCTAGGTTTACTGAGAGCACGCTGGAGATGGTGCTCAAGTGTATTTGGAAATGGAGGTTAGCTACGATGCTTAAGTGTACTTAGAGATAGGTGCGGGCTAGATACGTTCGATCTATGCTAGCATTGAGGGAATGAAGCATAGTCAGTCGCAGGCCGCAATCGTCCACCGAACCTTAATGTTCCATCGATAGACTTGGGGACTAAGCGCTGGCTGGAATCATCCAACAGAACCTCAAATGAGCATTTAAGTTTGCCATCGCAGCTCACATTAGCCATCTCAAGCTAGTCGAGAGCCCGCTCCCAATGGGTCCATCTCCACCATCTCTACGGTTTCCAGTCTGTCCCCGGTCAGCTCAGATCGACCATCTCCAGCTAGCTCACGGTGAGTCCATCTCTACCATTTCCAGATGCTCCTAGAGAATCCATCTCTACCGTTTCCAGCATGCTCCTAGAGAATCCATCTCTACCATTTCCAGCATGCTCCCAGGCAGCTCAGATCAACCGTTTCCAGTTTGCCCCCAACGAGTCCATCACTACCGTCTCCAGCATTCTCCCAGGCAGCCCAGATCGACCATCTCCAATCACCCCAGATCGATCGTCTCCAAATGCATCTCCAAGTGCACCTCCAAGTGCACCTGTGCTCCAGTCTCCAAGTGCACCCTTCTCCAAGAACACTCAGGCTTGAGTACCGTCTTCAGCCAGCTCCCGTTTCCATATGCACTTAAAGATAGCGAATATCATATTGCCGTGTATGCGATCCAGCTCAGTGTATATATGAAACAAAACCCATTACGCATTATAGGCGCAAAAGAAGACCGCCTGCGATTGGAGAGACGCTGCGAAAGCTGCGAAAGGCGCCAAAAGGAAACCGCCTGCGAATGGAGAGACTGTAAAGGGCAGCGAAAGGAGATACACGCTGCAAAAGCGATGGAAAGCTGGAAAGTTCACGGAAAGGGCTGCAAAAGGTTGGGAAAGGGCAAAAGTGGAAAGCCGGAAAGTTGACGGTGCTTTCCGAAATTCGCGCGAATTTGAAAGCAGCCCGGAGTTCTGTGATGTATCCTCCAACCACCACCACAACACAGCTACTGTTTCGTCCGTGCCAACTCGTCCTCAGTACCATAAACCACCGCATAATTTAACACGAAGTCTCTCCACATACATAATGCCCTCAGAGCTCCACACCTCTCGGACGCGAAAATGGCTTCTCTCGAGCCCCCCTGTAGAATGGGCATCAACACGGCTAAAGGAGCTCTTCATAAACTCAGTTAGGCAAGGGCCAGTGCCGCAGCACGTCGCCTTCGTCATGGATGGTAACCGGCGGTTTGCGCGCAAGAACCATATCGAGACTGTGGAGGGGCACAACATGGGCTTTGAGGCATTAGCAAAGGTTCCATTCCATCACAGCCCTCCCAACCCAAACTCCATATGCTTATAGAAGGGGTGGATGGATGGATAGATCCTAGAAGTCTGCTACAAATCTGGCGTAAAAGTCGTTACCGTATACGCATTTTCAATTGAAAACTTTAAACGGCCGCTACATGAAGTGAACGCGCTTATGGAGATCGCAAAGATCAAGTTGATCCAGCTGTGTCAGCACGGAGATTTGATGGAGCGCTACGGAGCGAGTCTTAGGATTCTTGGTGAGCGGGACTTGGTGCGGCCAGATGTGCTAGAGGTTATCGATGAGGCCGTCGAGATAACCAAGCACAACGAACGGTATGCATGCTCTCTCATCCTTTCCTTCTTCTCTGGGGTAGTGGATACTGAGAAGAGACAGCTCAATCCTAAATGTTTGCTTCCCTTATACATCCCGCCACGAAATCGCCTCCTCGATCCGCGACATTGTCTCTCTCAGTACCTCCGCGCCGCCTGTACCACCGGGCTCCCCCTCCCTCAGCGACGATTCTACATCCTCCGAGGAAACCGCTACGCCAGGTCTTACCGACTTTGAATCGATCACACAGGAGACTCTTACAGACCACCTATTCACAGCAGGATGTCCTCCGCTAGATCTACTTGTCCGCACTAGTGGTGTGAGCAGGCTCAGCGACTTCATGCTGTGGCAATGCCATAAAAATACGGAGATTGTGTTTATAGACTGTCTTTGGCCGCAGTTTGATATCTGGAAGTTCCTACCGATATTGGTAGATTGGGGGGTGAAGAGAAAGAGGATGGAGAAGATGGGGCTTGTGGAAGTGAGGCGGGAGGGTGCTAGGAAGGATGCTGAGTTGAATAGCGACCGACAGAGGGAGTTGGAAGAGAGGAGAAGGGCAAGGGTTAGCACATTTTAGAGCTATTGGGTACATCATAGACGCAGATTTTAGTATTTTGTCGTGGGTGTTACTTTTAATAGATTCTTTGCTTTGGTTGTTTGGGGTACTGATTTATATCATGTTGTTTGGTGGCCAATGTTAAATGGTCAATAGATACTAAGTATATCGTATACCTGATCTCGTAAACCAGCCCCTTCCTAAGGAGCGGAACGAGCGTCAAAGTCTGGGTACGAGATCATCGTATACCTGAACTTTAGACAGCTTTACGCTCGAGGAATAATCTGCAGTTGATTTGCGTCTGGCTTTCGCGTAAGTCATTAGGTGTCACCCGGAGTTCCTAACCTATTCAACCGATGCGATCAACCTAAGCAACTCTGCTGCGAACCCCTAAGAAAGCCCGCTGCCCTGAAATATGGGCGTGGTGAATAATCTGCATAAGTCTAGCAAGCAGCAAACCAGATTTTGGGTGGCAATGAGCGTTACCGCGAATGCTGTTTCGACTAGCATTAATATTCTTGAGTCGCCGTACGGTGGGTGTTGTTTAGTGGCAGGATGTGCAGCGCAGTGGTGCATAGTGAATGTATCATCGGTCTCAAAAGCTCACGTCTCCCCGTTGAGTATCACCGGGCATCTCCTCCTCGTCCCCGAGCACCCTTCCATTCATCCCAATGCCAGGACCAGCACCCACAAACTCCTCTACCCATTTCACTGTCTTTGCAACCTTCCTCTCGGCCAAAATAGTCTCATCCCACTTTCTCCTCCACCTCCGTCGCTCCTCAGACCCTTCACATCTAACCCTATGCACCATCCACACGGCACTTCCGCCACTACTCCCCACTTTCCATGTGGTTCCAAATACCAGATCTTTCCACACTCCTAGTCTTAGGTTCTTGACAACAATCACATCCTGCACTCTCAGCTCCTTTACCACCGCCCTGAGTTCCATCTCATCGACACTCTTAGGGCGGGGTTCAAGCCAAGCGTCAATACGGAACGGGGCATGAGTTGGATCGCCCACAGTAAGAGTAATCACTTGCACCTTACGGCCAAACCTAGTGGTCACCATGCGCGGCTCCGAGATGGAAAGAACTGCGACGAGAGCGGTAATGCTGAGGGAGTTTGTTGGTGCTTTGGTTATGATGTGGGAACGTGGAAGGTCTTCGAGGTCGGTGAGCGTGACGAGAGGCGGTATCGGGGGGCGGTCGGGGTCTTGGGTGGGGTTTAGGAATGAGAGATCTTGGGTTGTGAGGAAAGTAGTGTCGCCGGCATCCTCGGAGTAGCCTGATAGGTCTAGGGTTTCGTCTGCACGGGATGGTTGAGAAGTGGAAAGAAAGTACGAGTGGTCGTCGATACTTTCCGCCGATGGCAGTGGTGTTGCATATTCTTGTGGCGTACCGGTGCTATATGAGTTTTGCGTAAAGCCGGTTTTGAGACGCTTTGAGGAGCGGTGGAGGACACGCCAATTAGGTCCGCTCGCGGAGGAGGACGAGGTGACCGAGGAGATGCGCGGAGGAGATGGTGGTGTGTCGATTAGAGTGCTCATGTCAATTCGGTCAAGCGACGGCGCACCGAGGAAGACTATCCTTTTCCCCATCCTCTTTTTGGGTATTTGTGATGAAGAGAAGGTGCTTAGTGCGAGTGGTGATGATGGGGTTTGGTAGGACGATGGCAGGTTGGGACTCAGGGTCTTAAGGATAGCGCCCGGGTCGTGCATCTGTCCGAGTTCCTAGACAGTTTTCCGGGTCATAGTGAAGCAACGTGTTGTCAGGATTAGCGGGGTGGGATAGTGTTTGTTGTTGTTAGCGGATGTTGGCGGAGGAAGAGGGGACGTGAATCAACTTAGCGTGGTTTCTGTCAAGGCGGGGATGAGCACGCATACAGGTACGTCGTAAATAGGGCTCCGGCATTGGAACGCAAAGGAAAGCAACTGCGACAGCAGCTGTCAGATGGATTTGACATGCGGCGGCCTTGAACCCTTGAGGAAAAAACACTTCTGACCCCGATAATTCTCGATTGCTTTGTTCTGTTATTTTACACATCAACAAGACGGCAGAGCAGCAGCAGGCAGAGTCCCATAGTTTAGCCTTGCTGGACTTCGTCCCTTTCCTTAGTCGGTTTCTGGTGCATGGTGCGATGATGATGCCCCTGCGGTGCTTGGTGGTTGCTACGGCAATGGCGGGGAGGTGTTGGTTGTGCTGGCAGGTAAACAATGCAAGTCCATAATTGCACCCCTCGACGCTGATAACCCCAAGTACTCCCCAATCCGAAATGATTATTTGATTCTCCCACCTGAACTTTTACGCCATCAGAGAGGGAGGGGTAATCCTTCTGTCACTTTCTTTCTTTGTTTCTTTACTGCCAGATTATACGCCAGGTTTGCTTTAATTCTCCCCCCCAACATTGCCGTTTCATCGATGCTGAGCTTCTGCTCCCTCTCTCAGCTCCACTATCTTTGCCCTACAGCTCGCCACCGTCGTTCTCTCCTCGCCTAGAGTGCATTGGCTAGCACCATGGCCACAAATGCCTCAGTAACACCGGCCGCACCTTCAAATCCGTATACGCAAGGACATAAACGCTCGAAAACTGCCATACTGAAGGCAATTGTGTCTCCCCACAAGGGCCACAAGAAATCTGCTTCGGTTTCGCAAGACGATGGCTCGAGTTCAAATCCTCTCAATAGCTACATGTTCAATCCCAATGTACCACCGCAGCTACCACCGATCGACACATCGGCACCTCTTCTGCCTCCGTTGGACTTGGAACCGCCGTTAGCCCCATTCGCCCGGGAAGAAAGAAAGAAAAGGCTACACAAGAAATCATTGTCGTCTATATCGCTTTCATCTATAATGTCTAGAAGAGATGATTCTCCTCCTAGCGTGCCGAGTTCGCCTTCTCGGGGAAGTTTTGATATCTCTGGTGCTTTGCGAGATCTTATGAGCCAGAACCGCGGAAATGTCGATACACCCCCGAGCCCGCAGAAACCAAGTCACTCGAAAAAACCGTCCAAGAGCAAAAGTGCAATTGATATCAGTCTCTTACGGCGGGGACACGATAAGAAGGAAACGAAGCCATTCGTTAAGGATAACAAAGAGAACCGACAACCCTACCGTGAACCTCTTACTCCTCTTTCGCCCAGGAGTATACATGGTTTATTCACTCGGGATCCCGTTCACATGGATACCCGAGCAGAAGAACTGTTTGCACTGCCGAAAATCTATTCTGGAGCATCCCGACCTAGACTTACTCCGAATGGTTCCGATTCGTCTATAAATATCGTTACGCGGCCTCGAACCTCGATATCGTCTGAAGATAGGCCCAAAAGCTCCCGAAGACGTGAGACAGAGGAGCTCATGAAGAGGTACACACCAACAGAGTACACACCCGCAAGTCAGAAGAGCTTCTTTGGAAACCATGAGCCTGCACTTCTCAAACCTTCGGAGTGCGATAGTCGTCGCGATAGGTCTAAAAGCCGTGAACCAAAGGCACGTCCAAAGAGTGAATTCATTCCTTCATCGACATCCAATCAAACGGGATTCTCAATTGCTACACCTAGACAGAGCTACGAAAGCCGAAGGCCAGATGTGAGAAATCTTCCGGACCCGCCAAAGGAAGCAAAGGCTTCTCCTGCAGGATCATATTCCAGTAGCAAAAAAAGCAGCAAACGTGCTACTGCTGGGCTAGACTTAGCTGGGATAGATACTGCTTTCGAAGCACTGCTTGTAAGTGCTTAGTCATTGGTAATCACTCGTTGAAATTTGTGCTGACGATGATGGCGACAGGAGTCTCGTGGAGTTCCAGAAAACATGAAGAACAAAATGAGAGCACTGGATGTGAGAGTCAAACAGGAGTTTATACACAAGGAGAGGCAAATGGGGAAGCCCGAAAAGGAATGTTCAACACCGACACCCATAACATCTGGACTGGGAATTTTCGGAAAACGGCCGAAGACAGCAGGTGCGGGAACCGAAACCCGACAAAAGAAAGATAACGGTGTAGTGGATCCTCCCGGGAGCCCGAGTAAACGATCGAGACCCAGAAGCAGGACGTTCGGTTCCAGCAAAGATAAGGATGTTGTTACAGCTCCCAACTCCCCCACAAAACGACAGAAGAATGGTGAAGACAGATTCGTCAAGGGCAAGCTGCTGTTTCCGCCGCACTCTACGTCAGCAATCCCCGGTATTGGACCACCATCACCGGCCGCAGTCGCTACCCTCCAGCCTGAGGAATGGGTAAAGTGGCTCAAGGAAGCAGGGCGGAGAAAAAATTTCGGCCATGGATTATTCGCAGAGGATATCGAGATGCCTGAATATGAAAAACACATGCAGGATGTGGAGGTTGCGGTTATACATAAGCTTCGATTAGTACTTCGCAACGAAACACTTCGATGGGTCGAAGCGTTTACGAAGCTGGGGGGTATGGAAGCAATCTGGACTATGCTTGAGAGAGTGCTCGGTGTGGAATGGCGGGAAGAACATGAGGATAACATTCTGCATGAGCTTTTACTCTGTCTGAAAGGACTGTGCACAGCCTCGCTTGCTTTGCAGAAACTTGCTGAGATGGGATCCGTCATCTTCCCGCGGCTTCTCGATTCCCTCTTTGACGAGGAAAAGAAAGGCCCCTCGGAGTTCACCACTCGAGGGATAATTATTTCGCTCCTCTTCGTACATCTCCAAACGTCACCGGCTTCCCAACGCCCCTTACGAACTCGAAGAATCCTCTCCTACCTTGCCGATAAAAAGCTGGACCCGAAGAAGCGACCCTTAGATTTCATTGAGGCGGCACATGTCAACCGACCCTATCGGAGATGGTGCAAAGAGGTCGTCAACGTCACAAAAGAGGTGTTTTGGATCTTTCTTCACGGCTCAAACACAGTACCGGTTCTTCCTCCCGTTTCAACATCTCTTTCGTACGCGGAGCGCAACTTTCCCCAGGAGCGACCACCCGTCCCTGCAGCTGCCCACGTTGGCGGTGTCGAGTGGGAAGCGACTTCGTATCTTGCTGCCCACCTCGACCTCCTCAACGGTTGTGTCGCTTCATTGGCCACCAGGGAGGAGCGTAACGACCTCAGAACCGACCTCAAAAACTCGGGCTGGGAACGTGCAATGGGTGGTGCGCTACGTACATGCAAGGAGAAACTCCACACGGCTGTGCATGAGGGCCTCAAGACTTGGGTTCGTGCCGCTTCAGAGGATGAGTGGTACGTTGGCGATGTCAGGTTTGGGCCCAGGGTGCAACACAGCAGGCCGGCCAGCCCAGTCAAGCCCAAGAAGAAGAAAGAAGATGCTCCCCCGAGGCTGGAATTGGCGCTGGACCTTGGTGAGAGTCGCCATAGGGACAAGACCCCAGGGCTTTCCGCCGGGTGGGAATACTAATGATTCTTAACCTTTTTATGTCTTATGTTTATGAGTTTTTCCTTTTTATTCTCTTTTGTATTGGGGGCAAAGACGGTTTGATATCCGGTATTGATTGGCATCAGCATGACAAAGCAGCATCAGCATGTGTGGGGTTCTTTCAGTCTCTTTTGCGCGCGAGTGATTAGGGAGAGGATCGTTGTAAAGAATGGAGTTGTGATATGAAGATGAGTTGGACGTGTAGAGCACGGAGCCATAGCGGGGGGAGGTGGTGGTGGTGGTGGTATGTGTGTCTTTTTAGCCTGGGTGGGTTCTCTCTACTCTCCAGACTAAAATTTGTCTCGGGTCGCGTTCTTTCTGTGTCTCTCTTCACTTTTTCTATTATTCTGGACATCACAAGACGGAATGAATGGAATGAATTGGAATGGGAGAGATCGGGGTAAGGTTTTAGGTAGGCGGGCGTTTTGCTGTATATGATGATTGATGGTAACGAATAAAGTGTACTCATAAAGTTGGTACTCGTTTATACTACACATTACAACTACACTTGCAATTGGTCCTTTCCTTTTTTGGGGTACTCTTGCGTGAGTTATGAAATGATAGCGGAAGTGAGGATGCAATACAATGTGAATGGAGTTGGTGGGGTATATCCACCGTTGCATATATAGATCGTCAGCCTTTGTAAGGCTTATGAGCTTCAGCTGGGCTGATGGAAGTCATTTGGGAGTCAGCTAGATATGGACAGCTGAGTGCATATGCATGCATACAAGACATATGCGGAGTACTGTATATGAGCATACAAGTTCCCACGTAGATACAATCAATCATCACATTCAACATCCACTCAAGATTCGAGCCGGGTAATGGATTGTGATTCATGACGACTTCCTGGAAAGTGGCAAACCCTTAGGGATATCCCCGGGGTTATCTTGGTCTCGAACGCTGCGAAGTCACCTCCAAGGCTAGGGGTATCTGCTATCTCCCCGCCACGGATCATGACGGGTGAGTGAGGGATGAGAAGGTAAATTGCCATGCACGGCTTAGAGTAACGGCATAGACACATTTACAGCAGCACACATTCTCCACCGTCAAACTACGTCTGGTGGCCTCTTCAGACCTAGTACCGAGTAAAGGCTATCTTTTATTGATAGGCAAGAAGAAAAAACGTTAGGGCCGAGCGAGGGAGCTAGACGCAAGGGAATCATTGCAAAACAGCCCATGTGCACCCTCTCGGCCGTTAAAAACACATCGGGTGGGCTTTTTCTCCCAAACCCCAGCTGGTCCCAGAGCCCAATGCCGAGTAAGGGCTATCTTTTCTTCTGTCCAGTGCCAAAAAAAAAGGTCGGTACCGAGTGAGAGCATGAGATGTAAGGGATCATCGTAACATGAATGCAATCTGCCAGCATCAGCACCTCGGACTATGACGGAAAGGAGGTGCGGGCCGCCACGCAAGGGCCTTAACACAAGGAAAAAAAAAAAGTTAGTGTCGAGTGAGAGTTAGAGGCGTAGTGGATCATCGCCACAAGAGTGCAATGCGAAAACTTCTTTCTACCGTTCTTCTCCTTCTCCACCCGGCACTCCCGCAGCTCATTGAAGTTGCCCGCCTGTACTGTCCTCATTGAGCAGGCGGTCAGTCGTCCGCAAAGCTCAAAGCTGAACGCGAGGTGCCGGGGGGTACGAAAAGAAAAGAAGGAATTCGGATGAGTGAGGATGAGTGTAACGAGCTGGTCAAGGTTCGTTACGACATTTCGAGCGTGACTGGGGTTTCCGCCATCGGCATGTCCAAGAGAAGAACAAACCCTCTCGGACTGTGACGCGTGACTTCTAGCTCGGCACAGCGCTCGAAAGGCAAGGATTGCAGTCCGGATGTGGCCAATCAGAAGCCACACGCCAAACACAAACGCGCGCCTACTTCACTGTCGCAAATGGCTGGAATTGTCCAACTGTCCAATGTAGTACAAAATCAATTAACCAATTATACAAAAGTCCGGGGAGCGAAACTCCGAACCGCAGAAAAAGCAACAAGCATGTGATCGATTCAATTCGCCCCTGGCAATTGCCGCCTAAACCCGAGATATGACGTACATGCAGAGCAAAAGCAAAAAAAACCCAGAACTTTCCAATACGCAAAACTCCAAAAAAATGGCCGGTACAATAGTACAATCCAATCCGCAATGCCCTACCAACCATAAGAGAAGAATCCGCGGACTTTTAATATGTACCGGAATCTTAGAAACGTCTGTACAAGAGGGAAATTTCTGCAAAACAATCGTTACTCCTGCTCTAGCCGAGAAAAAAGCTGCCGCTAAAATCACTGTTGTCCTGTCATGAATCTATCATGAATCCACAATGGTGTTTGAGAATCACTTCCCAAAGGCGTAGTATCCGTAGATGCCGGCCAACTCAGACTCAGCCATTCCAATCTTCCTGCTTCCCCACCATTTCCCCCCCATCTTCCATGGCCGACTGCCATCATCCTCCTTGATGGCTTTTACAAGACCCTCTCCGCCTGGAGTATTGCCAGGCCCGGATCGAACATACCAGCCTCGTCTATTGTCAGTGCGAACAGTCCAACCCAACCTGTTGCCAGATACCGAACGTTCCTTGAGACCATCAGTAACCTTCTCGCTGAGTTCCAAGACTTGAAGCGGGAAAGTCTCTCGGCGGAGGAGAGATTCATTGCTACTCGCCAAAATAATGTTGAGTGGCGTAACAGATGAAATTCCGTTCAAGTCAAGGTAGCGCAGGTTAGATTGATGAGGCCCGCTCTCACGTTGCTCTTGTTCATCTCCTTTGTCAAACAAGCAGTTGATATCAGCGAGAGAAAGGTCCGCATATCCTACAGAAAGTTCCTCTAGGAATGCCGATAGGCGTCGTAATTGAGGCATGTGCGACGAGTTAATCTTCGCACCGGAAAGGTTGAGGGAACGTAGGGTCTTGGGTAGGCATGGGAGCAGCTCATCCACATCTGCAGTGGATAGAAGACGGTATCTGCTGATATCGTAATGGAGGTTTAGGCAGACAAGGCTCTTCACAGCAGGATGGTTACTGAGGAAATCAACCACTGCTGGTCCTTGGAGTTTGTTGCACTTTGACAGCGAGAGATGAAGGAGTCTCGCGGTTCTTGGCAACGCATGAAGGGTACCGTCGGTGACTTGGGTGTGAGTCAAATCGAGATGGGTGATATGTTCAAGGCGTGGCAACAGAGAGGCATACACCGAAGGAGGGATGGTGGCGCATCCATGAAACCCAACTCTCTTGAGTCTCAACACGTCGGGCATGCGTGGATTGTTCGACGAAAGGACGCTCGTAATATCTTTCATAAAGCTGGGCGTAGTAGAGCCACAAAAATCAACCGCCTCAAGACGTGGCAAGTCGAAGAAAATCTTCTCCAAAACTTTTGCATCAATGTCCATGTCCATAGACTCAGACGCCAAAAACTCCCTGACCCTTGGAGTAAGGTTCAGGCAGTTGAGGAGCGTGGCAGAAGTAAGGTTTAGGATCTCCAGTTGCATTTTTCTCGTCCTTCCAAGCCCAATCGACGTGAACTGTGAAAAGTCCAACCGCCGCACAAGCTGTCCCAGTTCGGGATACTTGGTGATGTGAGCAAGGAACTTTGAGAAAATGGAGGAGTGGGGGAACGTGACACGGGCATACAGAGTCGAGAGAGTCATGTTGTAGAACGTCCTCGACACAAGGAGGCACGAAGCCAGATCTTTGTTGCGTGGGGCGTAGCCATTGGTGGGAGTATCGACGGCAAGGAGGGGAATGATTTGATCTGCAGAACCAATGTTAGAGAACACCCGGGACAATCAATCGAGGACGAATGTGCATACCAAAGATTTCTACGGGAAGCCGTTCAATTGCTGCCGCCACCCTGACATTCGAAGCCTGAGAACCGCCACTTGCCATGACGATAGAATGATGGTTTGGATTGGGGTGAAGTGGGAAAACAAAACGCTTGTTGAGAGTAGCTGGAGAGGGAGGTTCGATGGTTGGAGTTGAGAAGGTCTGTAGGATGCCAGACGTATCGTCTTCGTCGAGATAGTGTGTAAAGTGTTCGGGCATGATGGGGGTGGGTAAACAGAAGATTTAATAGAACTCGAGGAGAGGGATAATTGAGTTATGTTGGGGGTGTGAGTAACTTTCAATGATTGGCAGTCAGATTATACAAGGGATGCTGTGCTGCGTGCTGCGAGGGGCGGAAGGGATGGAGTAGGGATGGGATGGAGGGGAGCGGGCTTGATGGTGATGGTGGTGGAGGTGTATTCTCAGACGGTGGAAGATGCGAGGAATGACGACGGGATCAGACCTGCCGGGGTGCGCTGCCATACCAAAGCCGTGCTAGATTGCCAAACCATGCATGAGATGGCGCCGCATGGCAGGACTGCTGCCCACTGCGCTGCACATTGTAGAGCAGTGTAGAGTGCCTCTACACCAGGAAAAAGAAAGCATATTTTGAAAATCCTGCAATGGCCTGCCCACCGGCTAGAATGCCCAAAGTGATGAACTGTGACTAATAGAAACCTACGAACATCACACGTGCACCCTCACGGACACCAAGCTCTTCACCACCTCCAGCTGACTGACGACGATGCGAGAAAGGCTGCTGGCATCAGTGGTGACTGTTTGCGGTGGCGTTGCGTCATCAATCGCCCAACCATCTCGAGCGTGAGATGGCTGCACAGGGCAGTCTACCCATCCCATCCATCCGTGAGCTTCGAGCAGAGCGAGAATGAGAGGGAATAAGGTTTCTATGGGCCAACACAGTATAGAGTTTAGCTCGAGCGCAGCATGGCAGCCTGGGGGTGTCTCGCCCAGTCCCAGTTCGCAGTCCCCAGCACTGCAGTCCCAAGGTTATGGGTTTGATTCGGACACGATTCCACGATCCGGCTCATTCATCCATATTGCCCCCTCACTATACTCCACGCGCTGTAACATGCACCTCAGCATCCTCAGCTGCCGGGAGCGAGATTTCGGGTCCGCCGACAGAAGTTCCTCCGCATGATCGCTGCTGCTCGCTGCGCTGCGCTGGGAGTGTCAGAGCTTGAGTGCGGGAGCCCCTTGCCTTGCCCTGTCTGCCCGCATAACGTGCCGATGCAAGCAGCCATAGTCCGCATCTTGCAGCCAGCCATCCCATGAAGTCGCGGTGACACCCACCCGTCCACCGGTCGCTAGGGGACTTTCTTTTTCTGTGCGCTGCTGCTGATCGACTTCCGCCGTTACACACGATGTGGACCGAGTCCGGCTTCTTTTTTTGCTCGCTCCGTGGTGACATTTTCAGATCACCTTATCGCGAGGTCGCCGAATACAAGCCTTCTTCTCGATAGATAGGGATTTTGTCGCCGTATATATGCTAGATCAAATTCCCTCAAGACTCTTGAACATATAAAGATAGCAAGCCTCGCCCCGGTTATTTTGACTCGTGTTTCCCACTTTTTTCCAATGAGGCGAACTCGTCGCCGAAGACCCAGCACCATCTTCCCTTACGACAAAGCTCTCGAAACAGCACAATAGCTACGGCGCACGCCAGCCCCGACTTCACACCCCGTATTGATCACCCCCACCAACTACTGCTATGTACCAGCGCAACAATGGAGCCGGACTGCTGCGTTTACCGACCTTCCCTCTGAGAACTGGTGGTCGGCGCGCTGCGTTGCAACAGCCAGGCGCAATTTCTATGAGCTAATAGGTTCTACCAGCTTCGAAAGCAAGCCATCCAACCGATTTGTCAATGGGGTCTATTTCACGATGCTGTCAGGCGATAGTGTTGACTTGCGCGATCGCGACGGAATGCACCAACCTGCAGCTAGCATTGGCCTAAGGCGTTTTATTCTTCCAACAATTGCAACCCAGGTGGCCATCTCCGCGGGCGCCGCTTACAACTGACGCTAAGGCTAGCTATTCTAAACAGCAAACGACAACCACCACCCAATGATTTGGCTGCGGAAGCGATCCAATTTGGAGTTTGTAACGCCTTCTTGCCCACAGACCATCTGCCTACGGCCCAAGGAGTTCCGCTGGTCGAGACTCGAGCACTCAACGACTTTTTTGGTCGCTACTTCGTTTACCGACTACTGGGGGGACAGGTGCCTAGCCAACCACCCGGATGGATTCCTGCTTCGAGCAACTCGCGGATATATCGTTATGTAACGGTATTACTGTGGATGTCACGAGACCATCCTGGATATTCGGATGTATACGGTATGGATCATATTTCAAGGAAACCAGTTCAGTACGGAAAGTCCGCTTGGGGGGATTTCCGTGGACAGCTGGATTATCACACGTGCGATATGAATATCTTTGCGTTATTAACGCGATAGATTTTCGTCGTTGACAGCAACAAGGCAGGTGTACCGACCGATGTGCGGACGATCGCAACCACGAAACCCGTGGATGGATGCGGATATGGATCTCCGCCGCGCTGGCCACTATCTTTGGATGTAGTCTTTTCAACGCCGGCAAACAAATTCACAGCTCACAGTTGCACTCGAAAAGATTGGATTATCGTGCGAACGGAGCAAACGAGATATTATTGGAAAGTGCATTTGCGTTTTAGATTTTTGCCCTTGCTCAATTTACGTGTCAGAGTTGCAGTTGCACGGAAGTCGGGAAGAGAGGCGGATTATAGTTACTATTGGGGATTTCTCTGGATGGTGGAATAAGGAGACGATATGAGGTGCTCAACCGTACTCCGCAAGAATAATACCCCAAAACGGGCAGGAACGCACTGTTAGCTGTGCTTCATTTCATGATACTACATACCAACGTGCAGAATATCGCTGTGTGAGACATGGTATATCACTCCAGGTAGACGCAACATCGAACCCATCCGCACACTTCCCCTGCAGAGAATGAAGCTACGTAGTATGCCACGCAATTGGTTTCAAGGCCTTGTGCCAAACCTCGGACGGCTGAACACCGTCCCCGGGGATTCACCCGAACATCGGCCGGCTGTCTCCGCCGCCGAAAGTCTGGGGTACCCTACTCCATTTAATTACCCCAGATAGTGGGACAAGGCCATACCCAGGATACTTATGGGCTGCATAAAACGGCATAAAGAGGTGTAGCGGAGGGTGGGGTAGGAGAGGGTGGAGAGGGTAGGAGAGTAGGGTAGGGGTACGGGA
>Ga0307512_10001054_pt1 | contig 40333 bp, 38 predicted proteins | sample 14_EM_MG_FD_200267 | JGI IMG/M metagenome (GOLD analysis project Ga0307512, IMG submission 200267) | Populus trichocarpa ectomycorrhiza microbial communities from riparian zone in the Pacific Northwest, United States - 14_EM | ecosystem: Host-associated > Plants > Roots > Unclassified | place...
GCTCCCAGGTTTGTCGCCGGCGCTCCCAGGTGCTCTGCTATGCAACGCGACCCGTCGCCTGGGCGACGGGCAGCGTGTAATTCTCCGTCAGAGGGTACGAGGTTCCGTCAGAGCCGTCAGAGCCGTCTGGAACACCCGGGTGTTTCAGACGGAAACTAGGGTTGTTGCTGATGTTTGTTGTTGCTGATAGTGGATGAATTAGAATTTCCGAATGTGGTATACCGGTCAGAAAGCAACCGTATTTTCATGATATACTGCTGTTGTACGATTCTGCAACACTGTTAGCAGTCAATAAGGCAGTATTATGGGCAGAGCTTCACTTTCAGCAGTCTGTGTGTACTGCATTCATAGTAAATTGCAGTAACTGTAAGTGGGAGAGCATTTGGATTCACAAATGAGAGATTCAGCATGTAGAAAGAACAGTAAGATAGAATGAAAATGGAGGGGTGATCAAATCGATTCCAGTTCTCGTCAATGCCAAGATTGCAAGTGAATAGTTCATAAATAGCACTAACATTCTGATATTGCACATAATATCCAGTAACCACCTCATCATATGATTGCAAACTCATGATAAGTCTCGATGCTACAATATTGACTGAACATACTCATTCATGTTCAACATAGTGTAAATGCTGATATGAATGCATCATGAAGCTTGATCCAAAAGCATGAAGACGAATGATAGCATGTAGTTCCATCATAATGAGGTGCAGCAAACCTTGATAAGGAATGCAGGATTCAATCCACTTGGCTGGGATTGCAGGCTCACCTTATATTGAAAGTTACTTCCACTGACTTACACTCACTCTCAGAAGCTGCCCGTTGTTACCTCAAAATTTCGTCACAATTGGTTCTTCTTACATTTTTGGAATTGGATGTTGGCTGAAATCAGATTTCGTCAGATGAAGATGAGGCAGGAACATAATGCATTCTAGATATGTGGTTGGCAGGAGCTAACTGCCACCGATTGTGTCACTACACAGGTGTAGACCACCATTCAGAGTGTATCTTTTTGAGCTCTTTTGATCAAATTCAGTTCACATAATCCATATTAAGAGCTAGTGTTGTGGCAGTTGAAATATACATGTTAGTCAAAATGCAGTTAAGTCTGGATTAGAAGAGTTGTATATTTAAGCCTGTTCCAGGAAGTGCATTTTACAGGGTGAGGGGAATTTGCTGGTCATCTGCAGAGTAACTGAGCAGGAACTATCACTTGGGATTGTCTCTCTGAAGCTGCTGCTCGATTATGGAGCCATATTAACTAAGGTTATTTCATGATCCTGGAAATGTTGGTCTGAACATACTTCTGAGTCAACATCCAGTTAAGTGTGGTTAGATATAGCCCAAGGCTGCGCACTGAGTGTAAGTGTGTGGTGGACACCATCTTCCAATGGATGAGTTGACATGGAGTATGGTAGTTATTGCATTTCAGTAGTTCCCTTCAGATACCAATCAAGTGGAGGTTCAGTCATTAGCTGGCACCAAGTGGGATTCGCCACCTGCACCCAAAAGTTGAGTGTCTCAACCATGGCAATCTGTGTCTGCTGCCAGCCACTAATTGAAATGAATCCAGAAATGAAAAAAATATACTTCGATTGAATCATTGAATGGTAATGCAAAGTGGGTAATAGACACTTCTGTGGCTCAGAGGCATGCTTGACTGGAATCCTGTGAATCATAACTAGCTGCTTGTCAAAATTGGCCATTGGAATACAATATATGTACAGTGTTCAATCCAAGACTATTAAACTCGGCTGGGCAGTTGGTCTGAGGGGTGGCTGAATGTCAATTCCAAGGGAGGATATTCTCAGCTACATTGCATTTAGTTGAGCCTTGATCATGTATGCTATGTCTGAGGATATAATATATGACCATGATATCGGCTATATGGCATTTCTGTCTGACAATCATTGAAAATCTCCTATCCTGTATGTGTGACATGGGAGTCAAGAAGTGATTGCGATTCTCTGGTGTAACTAATTGTCATGGATTAAAACATTTTGATTTATTGAATATTCTGAATTCTTTCGTGAGTATAGTTTCTGGTATGCCTGAAATATACCACTAATGAATAGTTTGAGTACATCTCAGAGGTTCCAGCATACCTGAAAGTTCAAATCCCACTTGCAAATTTATGCAGCAGAGTCTCACACTGACCATATGGGATGAAAATGAGGAGTGCCGGCAGCATCAAATGATTCGTCCAATAACCAATATATGGCACCACAGAATATAACCCAGTCAATGATTCCCTTAAGCAAGTCTCAATCAACTCTCCACGAGTCAACTGGTGCACCTGCATTTCATCCCAGATTACATCATCTCATTGAGGATATGTTTCGGTCTACCAAATGTGTGTATCGTTAACTTGATCTCATATTCATTCACTATAGTCCACTGACATGCAATGGAATATAACTATACCCAATACTACTGTAATCCCTCTGAGCTTCAAACTCGACATGATCTATTTATTTTCCATCAGGTCATGAAATTGTATTAGTTGAATGTTCAAAGAGATGTACCTTGATTTCACTGTCCTGATGACCATTCTTCAACCTAACCATCTGACTGCATGATATCACTTTGCTCCAGATGCCGCTTTTTATAGTCCACACAATACTCCACAACCTGGTATACCCCCAAGGTCGTGATATTTGGTGGGCTCTCCAGACAATGTAGCAGTCTCATGTGTGCTACACCCAAGAGCTCGTGGAGATCAATCATACTGTTATGTCAACCAGTAGGTCCAGAGTTTCATAGCCATGAGTGTCGAGCTGTGTTTTGCCCCAGCCGGACAGCCCATGTCAATGCTGGGTGCTGCTCATCCAATTTCCACAACATATGAGTAATTACTGCATGGTTTGGTACTGTAAGAATTAGATGTGACCCACCCACATTGGGTGTAGATATGAACAGGGAGGGATTTGGAGAATCTTGAAACTTGAGCTGCATTTCAGCACAGTCATCATTGCCTATTTCAGCATACACAGAGAAAATATCGAAATAATTGGTGAAAACTTCATGAGCCACGACTTCAAATGACGGACTTGGCCAGCAAGAAGACAATTCAGCACAACTGATTCAAGGGGAGGTGCACAGTGCAAGGGGCATTTTGTACTTTCAGGTTCGGACGGGAGTGCTTTGGGCATTGCTTCTTCTTCTTCTGATTTGGGATTCTGTGCTGGTCCATTGACAAGCATTTGTAGATATCTTTAATTTACCAATCAGAAAATTGCAGAATCCAGCAAAGTATCGAGTGGCCATTAATCGCACTGTCGTGCTGACTCATTGTTGTAATCCTCTGTGTCTCCCAAAGCTATTGAGAAACATGGAAGTCGGCACCGATGAACCTTCCATCCTTCTGAAGAACCATGCTCAGTGTATCTTCCAACAAGGGTCCTCAGTTTTGCTAATGCTTTTTCAATCCATTGCACATCAACAAGGTGTGTATTCTACTTCAGTATCTAAATGAGCAGTTTCCCTTTGCAAAATTCAATCCTGGCCACCCCCTGATCACCTCAGGCCTTCCCATCTGGATCATGCAGTGTGCCATATTCTGTTGCGCTTTGTTGTCTTCAGTCCAGATGGCATGCATCCCAATCTTCACCACAGGATTCAGTGGCTCGGCACAATGATTTTGCAGCACAGTACTTTGCTCTGAATCTTCATGTGCAGCTGAAAGCAGCCACATCGTCTGATGACAGTTATCAAAAGTGAATGGAATCCCAGCATTGCTATAACTTGAATCCTTAATTCAATTGTAGCATTCATTACAATGGACCAGCCCACGCTATTGTTTGTCTTGTTCAATGACAAGGATCGAAAAACCCAGAACTCTATGAATAGTGGGGGCAATTTGGCTGTTGCTTGATGATTTTGCTCTGGATGTTAAAGTATTGTATGAAATATGGTGAAGATTTTATCCGTTTTCCGGCTTGTCAATACAGGTGTTCTGGTCTTTGTGCGTGAGTTTGACACTTTCTGTATTCAACAAGTTTAATGGTTTGTAATCAGTCCTATATGACATCTCGTAGATGACACTATTGATTATCTCTGCCACTCCGGGCATTGTAACCATCACTATTGGTTCAAGGGCTGAAGTCAGCACAGGATACCTTATAGATGGTGTTGCCTGAATTTCTAAAAGATGGCAGGACACTGGATTCAGTCTGTGCAAAGGATACCATTGTTGTTCTTTACCGATAATGCTGGGATACTCATTCTGAGTCATATTCACACATACATAGAGTGTATTCCCCCACAACATTGACAGTGGGAACCTGAGAACAACTTTGTGAGTCAGCAATTTGCATATCATCACTGCTGCCACTGAGGTCATCATCTTCCTGAGGACTATTTCATCTATGACTAGAGCATCTGGCATATTCAAATCCCAATCCCATCTGTTGACACTGAGCCATCATGACTAACCCTGATACGCAAGATCGTTTGTTCCATACAGGCTTGCAATTGAATCCTGCTGGCAAGGAACACAGTCATCTTTGGTGTTGCAGATCGGACCGTGGTTTAGCAGGCTGTCAGTCCCCTCATGACACTCATGTTCCACTTTGTTGTTAAGTATATCGAGAAAATTGGTTAATACAGAACTGCTGTTATCTGATTCAAGGACCTCCTTGCTATCCACTTGATCCTGAACCTCCAGGGCACCTGGGTCAGTATGCTTTTCATCCTCACTATTCTATTTCAGTTGTTTGGAGGTATGCTGGGCTGTTGGGCGCTTACCCTGCCACTCTTGATATTCCTCATGATGTTAAGTTCTTCACAGACACACATTTGGACCCAATCAATATGTGGCATATAATCATTTCTATTCACTGAATCAGAACTTACATCAAAACATCTACCAATCACTATCCCTGCTGCCATCTCATCCTCCACTCCTTCATTGTCCCTAGAACCCTCAGAAGTCTAAGTAAGATGATTGTCAGTGTGGCATATCTAACCATAAGAAGGCTTGCAGCAGTACCTTGGCTGGTTTAATTACATGCTTCACAATCTCCTTCCCTGTAGTTGCCTCCATATCAACCAAGAATATTAGGAAATTGTGTCGCACTTTGAACTCGATGGCATTCGAATGTCAACTGAGGTATAAAAAATCACCATATGCAGTGTCATTTATCATTTGGCCCGGTGACTAAGTCCCATAGAGTTTTTGTCCAATTCCTCCTGCGACACGGTGCATTAGTATATCACAGGTAGCCAGTATCATTCGTTTGCGCGATAATATTCTTTGATGGAATCAATCAGCCCTTCCCAGTGCCTCATGTCTGTGTGTGAGGATTGGAGTCACTTGCCGGATTTGTAGTCATCATTGCTGTTCAACACCAGATGAATCACAACTGTGGATCATATAATCGATAATGCTGGGAGGATGGCTGCCGGTGGTTTGTCTATGGGCTTTCCGATGTGTCACTGGTTGCTAGTTGCCTCTCCATCCCTTATTCCTCACCTCCCAATCCTTGCTGGCTTATATCAAGAAAATCATCAAGATCCACTGTCACGGAATCCTTTTGGTATTATCCGAAGTTTCCAAAGGCAGCCAGTGCTTGAATGCCAGCCTAAAATGTACAACAGTGATCACCTAGTGCATGTGTCCATCTTGAAGCTGTTTCGACTGGTTCTGTCCCCTGATAATGCACCGATGCTTTGTTTCCCGCAACCCAGTGACTGATAATTTCTTCCACTTGTTAATGGTGCTAAAGTTGGGCGGCCCCATCAAGTTGGCAAATTGCATCAAAGAGATTTCCATTTGCTTCCTGCTTCATTGAGCAGTGCCATCAGCACCTACCATGACTGGTGAATCATAGCTCTCATTATCGGTGTCGTATTCATATAAGGGGAACTCTGCTAATAGGAGCATATCGGCAATCCCTGAAACATCTGTTCAGTGCAGATCTGCTGTAGGTCGGAATTGTCTTTTTTGTAGCCGTATGGTGGGTCCCACTGATGTGGCTGAATGATGTCCGCAGGGCGCAGCGGCCGAAGTTGTTTGTAGAACAACTTGATTTTGTCCAAGCAGTAGTGCAAGATCTCAAGGAGTCCCTTGAGACAATGGCCCACAACCTGCAAATCCCTGAGGGAGGAAGCTGTGAGGCCCACCTTGTCTGCCTTTGTGGAAATCACATGATTCCAACGGTGGCCCATAAATCCGATATCCTTGAGTTGCACTGGAGCTTGTTTGTGAGCTGGATGGCAGGTTGAATGTGGCAGGGCGGTAGAACTAGGGAGCACCACAAAATGGGGATGGCAAAGATGGGTAACCATACCCTGGCAGTGGAAAAATCTGCATGTTGGGTGGCCAGAAAGGAATGTATTTGTGCAGTGAATTTTCTGCATTATTCTCTGATGCTCCCAAAATGTCAGCTGGCATTGCTGAGAGCCACGCAACCCACCGGTTGGAGCCATATTGGTAGTATTCATTGAAGGTCGGTTTGTTGACGTTGTATGTGAACACAATGTTGTTGTAGATAAGTTTCAATTCAATTCGTGATTTAGAATAATCCAGAATGTAGTTGAGAATATGGCAGGTAGCAGTGACTTTCAACAGAATGAAGGCCTCTTATATCGCTCTATTTGCCACAAACTGTGGTATTTCACTGCACCTTTGATCCAGGCAAGCTGGCAGAAAAAAAGAAACAACAATCATAAACCTCGCACCCAACATTGCTAAATGATCGAATCAGTACATGATGAGCTCGCATAGAAGCTCTCCTGCCTTCGGATCATCACTGTAACAGCCATAGAAAGGTTATGACATAATATCTCCAGGAACCCAACAGGAACTATATCAAGTTTCAAGATGAGCATGACTAGGGATTGTACACTCCAAATGTGTGTGAATGACTGGCAATATCTTTCAATAGGAGGCCAGTGAGTCAAGTGGAAACAGTGAGTACTTATTTTTGAGCTCGTTTTGTAAACTTCTTTGTCTCGTGAGCATCAATCCACCACTTAAGAATCGTTAATCAAGAACACATCCTACAAGGCAATCAGTTCTCGATTATTATTCAGCAGGCATACAGCTAGCTGAGGATCCTACCTATGTATGGATTTAAGCTGATGTATCCCTCATTATCAACCAGTGGAGGCTGAGGCATAGGATGACACTGCACATTGCTTCAATAACGTATTATATGATAAGGCTCATTGTGGTGATTGTAGCAGTATCTTATTAACGGTATTAGAAGTTGATTGCAGTGACAAGAAAAGCAACCTTCTGGGCTAAACATTTTCAGCAGATGATTTTGCAGCATTTCCTTGCAGGATTTGACAGATATTGTCCTAATCTATTAAGAAAACTGATTGTAAGGGGACTTTATTTTACTTCTCCCCAACTTTTAGTGGGGTGAGATGGGACTGTAAAAGTGATATACTAACTTGAGTTAGCTCACTTTCAAACAAATATCCCTGAGGCTCAACTCCAGCAATAAATCATACCACCTAAAGCATCATCGAGATACCTCAGAACATTAACTATTTCTCATATATGGTCAACACTAGCCAGAACCTTGTTCAATGAATTATCCACAAAATTTACTGATTTGACAAGAACCAACCAGGCATTCAATATCAATAACATTGCACAATAGTGATGAATGAATGGCTATTACACAATGGAAATCGACTACCTACCGGGTTGGATCGCACGATGGTATCATTGTTTCCGTTACCTAGGTTCACATTAATCGCCATTTACAGGCCGTTAGTAAATGATGGACCAATAGCCAACACACCAGGTGCACCACAATGTGAAGATACTCCGGATGAAGAACCTACAGTGGCCCAGCAGTCTGATCTAACCTATACCCCTGATCCAACCAATGCAAAGCCTCATGCAAAGGGAGTTGGAGTTGAAAATGTCGAGGGGAAAGTGTATGGCCAACCAACTGGATTATACAAGAAGCATCAAAAGTACTCAGAAATATGGAATCCATCACATCTATTGAAATCCCGCACTTCACTATGAGAAGGCTGAATCATTCAGCCAACAAATACAAACATTGATCACTCAACATCTGAGGTGGGAACAGGACCACTAAAACATCAACTAATTCCAATCTAGAGATGCCCTGATAAAGGTTGCGTCTGAACACTATTTCGGGCCTGGCGATGATAGTTGGATTGATGATGACCCACATATCTTTCCAACAATTTACTAGAGGGATACAGTCAAATGCATGCAGGTCCTCCGACCACATCTCCCAATTGAGGTACACCTCAATTCTAAACTTACAGGCCTCGCTAACCCTGAGTATTGTTGAATGCGCACCGAAATCTGTTTCAGGGGTTCTTAATCCCAACAATCAATACAACATTTATTAGAATTAAGTACAGCCGCCTAATGACTGAATTGTTCTGCTGTTGTTCCCTCATTTTATCCCAAGACTTGACTTCTCGAAATCCTTTCCAAGCACAAACTAATAGCTACAATCATGGTCAGAAGTGTGCAGAGAATTACCAAAATAGTTCAATTCTTCGGATGGGAGAATACCTGTTTGCAGGTAGTGCCAAACTTTGTACTTGATGTTGGCCTGATTCGCAAGGTGAACAATAAATGTTGATAGCCCACTTTGTTGGCGTTCCTGGTAATGAGAGTATGAGTCTCCAAAAAGATGGGCCGTGTGGTCCTATGTTGCTTGGGATACTGATGGTCTATCAGTGGGCATACGATGGTATCAATGGTGAATGGACTCGTTTGGTTTGGTCCAAGCAGTTTATTGAGAGGAATTCTTCACACAATGGTGAGAGCGTGGGATGTAATAGTGAATAGAATTGTTAATAATATTTTAAGGTGTTCTTCGCTGCTAATGTCTGATTGTGGATTGCTCCTAGAGCTTGGTTCTTCTCATTGCCGGAAAAATGTGAGCTCTTTAAAGTCCAGTCTTCAAGATGAGACTCTGCCAGAATTCTTGCGACAACAATATGATTGCTTGATAGGTTGTTGCTGCCGCCTTTTGCTCAATGCCTCTGTGATGTAGCCACGAGTTCCCAATAGGTTATCATGTTCATGTATGAGTGGTTTTCAAGTGCTTTGCTCCTGACTAGGGCCATCCTCAAACAAGATATCAATCGCACATATGTGACAGCTTATAACTTCAACTTGAACATCTTGCTTTCAATTGTTCAGTAGTTGGAACATCTGACAACACATAGTCTTATCAGTGCTTATTGCAATTCTATTAATGCCTGACCATAATCGGGCTATTCGGGGATTGTGTCAGAGATATAATCGGCGACCAATGGATACTCCCCCGACATACATTATGACACCCTCTTGAGGTTGCGATGTATACCAACTCAAACCAATGTGTGCGGTCACTTCTAACCTCCTATCTTCCGCCAATGCCATTAATCCCTTAGGCACTGCATGCTTAGGTCTCAACAACTCGATGACCAGGATGCCCCCAGGTCATCTCAGCTCCTTCTGAGTCAGGCCCAATGGTTCTGCATAATCGCATATTGTATGACATCTGCTGCATGCATAATTCTGCATAAGTGCAATTTAACTCTGCAAAGTCCTGCTATATAAGACTTAGCAGGTGTGGTTGATAATTATGCGCAGCACTAGCATTCTTTGATAATGCTCTGGCTATGGTGACATAATTGCATCATCATAGTTGAATCAGCCAAGACCTGTGTAGGCGATTCTTGATTAATTGACATGCTGCTCAAATGTACTCCCACCAAAGATCATTTGACTGGTAACCATGATGCCACTCATAAATAGGTGTTATGCATATTCCACTGGGTGGCTTCAGATGTATTTAGTATGACTCATTATTTACCATTACCGTGGCGAAGGGAGAACCCCTAACAAAATCAACTTAGGCGATTGGTAGTGGGATATGCAGGATCAACTTCCTGCCCACACTACCACTGTGCCAGTCATTGGTGCATGTGAGAAGGTACAGTTGACTAATTTTTCGGGTGATCAGCATGCCTTGTCTCTGTATCTCACAATTGGTGACATATAATCAGTATTCTGCCAAACACCAAACTTGAATGCCTGGGTTTTGGTTGGGATGATCCCATGACCCCTGAAAGATGACAAAAACATCAACAAAACATGCCACAACAGCAACAACCCTAGTTTCCGTCAGAAACACCTGGGTGTTCCGGACGGCTCTGACGGCTCTGATGGAACCTCGAACCCTCTGACGAAGTATTACACGCTACCCATCGCGTTGCACACATACCTCCTTTAGTTTTTGGTGACGTATACGCACATCAGAATGACATGTGTGTTACATGCTTCGCAGTTATGCCAAAGCCGTTTACACAACACCTGGCAATGTTTCTGCCTTTCCCTGGCCGCTCATTCTTTGGGAATGCTGCTGGTGCACCTGGAAATCATAGCTACTACTTATCGTTCAACGATTTTCAAAACTTACGCATTCAGTTTGTATTCTCATCTATGTATCTATGCTACCTATCTACACACGGTAAATCTGGACTGGCAGCACGCGGTGATTGTCAGCACTGCGAGGTGCACCTGAAGATGACGATCGAGTGAACGTCCACCTCCGTTACCCCTCTATCTCCGTACACCTGCCGTCGCTCATTTACGATGTACTTGGAGGCCGTGATCGAGCGAGTTGAGAGATGCACTTGGAGGCCGTAATTGAGCGAGTTTGGATATACACTTGGAGGCCGTGATGGAGCGAAATTGGACGAGTACATGGAGGCGGTCGATGGACGGCGCGCCGGGCGCTGAGACTGTATTTCATCACTTAGTTAACTCGCAACCGTGGGAATGTGACAAGGTGACTTTACCTTTGAGCTCTCATGGAGAGCTGGCTGATGGCGGTCGATCGTGTATGGAGGCACGCCGGAAGCTGAAGCTGCATTCAGGAGTCAACTTGTAATCATGAGAATGAAGGGAAGACAAAGAATCTTTGAGTGCTGCACTCAGTGTATGCTGTACTCGGTGTATGCTGTACTCGGTGTATGCTGTACTCGGTGTCAACTCATGATCATGCCATGGAGAGATAGAGAGAGATGACTTAACTTTGTGTTCTGCGATGATGGTTGAGATGTGGATGATAAAGAGAGAGAGATGGGATGAAGATGAGAACGATGTGGAGGATACGAGAGGATATGAGAAATCATTGGTACAACTTGCGTGATTGGGTTGGGAAGACCTCGTATCGGTGTTATCGCATGCCGGATCGCGACTCGTACCTGCCGTATCGGGGATGGTAAATTGACTTGCACACGAAATTCTCCTAAGTCCCAGTTTCTCATCATGATTTGTCCCATCTCCTCTACCATCACCTAAGAACATGAAGTTAAGTCCTCCCTCTCTATCTCTCCATGCCATGATCAAGAGTCAACCTGGCTCGAGGAGGGTAGGATGAGGGTGAGAAGATGTGATACTACCTGGCCGCGAGGATCGACGCAATTGCGTTGATTCACGAAATCGTAGAAACAGCGAGTGAGATCAAAAGATGGGAAGATAGAGTGTGTATTTCGTATAGACCGACAGAGCAAGAAGAAACAGCGAAACGGCAATCGGTGGGTGATATGCAACGTGACGCGTGGTATTGACGCAGGGCGCGGAGTGATCCGCCACCAGGGTGTCTCTGCCGGCTCTGACTGAGCGCGTCCACACTGATGGAGCAATTCCGCCTAGACGGAAATGCTTTTTGCTGATGCGTGATGCGCTTTGAACTGTGTTCCCGCAACTTTCCAATGTTGACATCACTGGCTCTCGCCCCAAGTGAGGTTGAGCTGATGGATTCCAGTGACAGTCATACCCTCCATTGGATGCCTGAGTCGGGGATTATCCAGAATATGTCATAGTTGCCGAAGTCTCAGATGGCTTATTCCCGATGGGTCAAATTCGTAATGGTGAACTGCTGGGATATTCAACTTTTCAACCACTCTATAACTTCAGAGACCAGCATATTGCCTCACAGCTGCTGGAGGACACTAATATTGATGCACAGTACACACTAGGTGTCCACCCAATGAGCAACCAGTTCTGGCAATACCCTCTTGGCAATGTCTATCAGCTTTGACAGCCTGATAAATTGCATCAGCTGCTTCAGAGTTTAGTCAAAGACTTATCACACTGGCCACTCTAGTACCCGACCGCTTGAGAAGTCAAGGATAAATTTGTGAAATCTCTTTACTTGGTAGCGAACAAAATCACTCTGCTCTATCCCTCAAAGCACTAGACAATCTACTCACACAATATTACCAGAAATCCAGAGTCTTTCGTGAATGGAAATTGTTATAATTGATGAAGGCTAAACTAAATGAGTTGTTAGCAAGGCAATCAGATCTGTAATGGGAATAAAATGTTCATGAGATTCGTGCTGCAATGAAGTTCCTTGCGGATGGGGCTGAGAATGTCTCCACAACAAAATGTAAGTAATATCAGGTGTGCCAGAATTGAGCCTGACAGGTGGCAACCAAATGGTCAGATGGTGATCATCAGAAGGCAATTGAGCTGTTGGAGCATGAATCCATCAAGTGACACTAGTTAAATGTAGGGTTCTCAATAAATTATTCCAACATCATGAGGGACAACTGTTGCAGGAAGTTGGGACTAAGGCAACTGGTCCCAGATGCATATTTACGAAAAACCTTGCCCAAATCAAAACTCCAGGGAAAGATGGGGCATACAGGGCAGCAAACATAACCCCCAACAAGGGAATGCAAGTCTCAATCTGCCTGTCTGATGCTGAAACTGAACCTACGAGCTGGAGGCTGGCTCAGATGGAGCGTGCCACTGACCAGGTCCAGAGAAATCAGTATAGCACCATCTCGAATGCGCAGATACACTTCAAGAGAGAATCAGTAGTCCGCTTGATTCATTTGAAACCTTGTTGGGAGACCATTGGCATTCAGGAACTCCCACAACCCATTGAATAGAAAGTGATATAATTCTGATATCAAAGAATACATCCTGTGCGCTATATATCTGACTCAGTTTGCCGAATGGGATCTGGTGACCATTTCGCCCCCGGTATTTCTGAACAGCTTCATATGGCCAATGTGAAAGAGACTTATCCATCTAGCCACAAAGTCAATTGCATTCTGCGGTTACTGGAGCATAAGAAGATGTGTACCGGTTCTGGCTATGTGGTGCAGACACCGTAACAGCTTGCAATGCAACATTGGTACAATATGGACCGTGCAAATATTTTCGATCTACTGTCCACTGCTGATATATGGCAATGTGCGCTCAGAGCCCATGCTTCACATCTCCAGACAATTCAGGACAAACTGTTTATCCACCCGAAATCTCTGCAGGTATCTCATTTGAATAAGACACATGTCCACTGAGTCTGTAGACTTATCAAATCAACCTCACTAGGAAGTGCATAAGAAAATTGTGGAATTCCGAACTTTGAACAGTATTTCCGTCGGCCAATTGAAGATGACTGGGGATACAAACAAAGTGGATTAGTACTTGGATATGATCAGAATGTACTCCTTGATAGCATATTTATGAAGTTCCAGAATGGGCTGCTGTATTACCGTGAACTATTTCCCAACGCTACTTCAATTCAGTGTCTGGGACTTGATTGCATAGTAGAATATAGCAATGCCAACCAAGGAATCTTTCCTGACACTGTAAATGTTGGGGTCTAGTATATGCAAAGTAAAGCGAATGCCTTCATTGGCACCTTCCAGGGGAAAATTTATTTGTTTCCAGTATCATACTTCCACTGGACTCTACCGAATCAGATCCTCCAATGACAGTAGTGGCTGCCAGCTGGGAATGTGATATCAAACATGTTGATGAGGCGCAAGAAGGCTCAAAAATTGGGATCACATCCTGAAGCGAAAGAATATGTGGTGGTGATACGAACGAAGTAGAACGATCTGCATGGTTGGGCTCATTGTATTCACGGGTTCATCCGTGGTGTCAAACACACAAATATGCTTCAAATTGTGCCCATTGGAGCAATAGTTGGACCAGCATAGTCGGTGATGGGGATTGCTGCATCAAGCTGCATTGGTAGCATATAGCTTGTAAATAATCATGTGGGTGTAGATACCTACTGTACTGCATATCAATTGGAATACTTGATTCAGGCATATCGCTGGCAGATTGTTCATCCAATTGTACCACTGAGGATTGACAGTCAATATTCTCACTCCCGGAGCATATGGCTCCAGATGCACCAGATTTGTCATCCAGATCAGTGTTAGATTCCCAGCAGCTCCAAAAGTTTATTCACTTAAAAGCTTAATTTTATTGCATTCTAAAGCCAACTTCTAACTATTTCAAATGTTCTGGGATTCTGTTCCGCAACTTCACACAGATTGAGGAGAACGTGAATGGAATCTTGAAATATCTGGGCACACATGGTTTTGCATTCACCATGTCTGGGAGTATCTAGGACCCTGTGGAAGAATGAGACTGGCTGTTCAGAATGGCTGACTTGTTGAGATATGTCATCTGAACCATTGTAAATTTTACTAATCTAAGTGCATCTCCAAAGTCACTTGATCACGGCCTCCAGGAAAATTAATCAGTTCACACGATCTCGGAATCTCAATATATCAACACTCCTGCATGATCATGGTAAGAGAGTTCACACCCTCACAGCCTCCAATTGTATCTCTAAGTTCACAGAACTAGTGTATTCAGCAGCATCTGTAATGGCACTCATGTACCGTCTGCAGCCAGATGGACTGTATGTAAATGTCTAGATAGACTTAGAGAGATACTTCATGACATATTATGACGGAGCAAATCTTCAGGTGATTGGTGAATGTGAGTCCCCAATCTCAACCAATGGTGAATATAATATAGCAAATGGCTTGTAGTGATGGAACTCTAAGACCAACTGCTGTGAGCATACAGCACAAAGTTTAAAGTCTCCTGCAGACCTTCTGCTGGAGTCTGAGCTGCTCTCAAGGTCTCCTGTGCATGTGCGCAGAGGTCTCAGCCGCTCCAACATTTGACCATTCTATCAGTCATATATTGTAGCATCTTGAATTCACCTCCATAACTACAGGTGCTGTCAGGTGTGGCATCTGACAATGCTCTAGCGGTATCTGGGAGTGCTTTGCTTAGCTCCAGGATGGCCTTGCAGAGTTTGACATTACTTAGGAGCACTGGTGAGGTTGTCCGGAGGGTCTGGGAGGTTTGCTTGTTGCTTACAGACCATTTTACGTTTTACTGATGAAGTGCTCTTCATGTAATTATATGAAGTTATGATAATCAGCATGTTCTTTCCATGAGTAGTGTCTATCCTGCCGATCCAATAACATCATGGATAGGTACATATCCACTTCAAGCAGGTGTGCTCTGCAGAGCCACCACTTATGACTGCACTTTCATTCTTTTCACATTACATTCCTCCAAAGATGCTCCAGATACTTATCACAAAGCAACAGTATAAACCTGCCTATCATCAACTCCACAACCAAGAGTAACCATGGGCTATCAACTCTGCAGCCTTAGTCCTTACTTTTCCATTTAACGTTTATTTCTTCCAATCCATGTTGTGTTTTGTAGTCATCAAGCATTTACTTTGCTGTGGAGGGATTAGCAGCTGCTTTCCAGGTCATTTCTTTGTTGGCGATGCCTTCTCATTTGGTTGGAGGTTTGTTGCCAACTTTCATGTCTGGAGTGTGGGTGTGGAAGGTAATCACTTTTATGACATACGAACACTAAACTATGTCATCTTCATCTCACCCAATTCAAACTGACAGAAGAGGAGGTAATTCCCATGCATGACCTGTGCCATACATGTTAAGTCTGCCAACAAGTACGGTACTGTAGATTGTCATATCTGCTGGCAATTCGAATTCGAGTGGATTGGGCCCACAGCACTGAATCATGCGTTACGGTCCGGCCCATGGGTACTGAAACTTATGCCAAGAAGGTTGTTTTATTCTCATATTCAATTGCATTGTGTTTAATAATCAGCAGTACACACTCTCTGACATAAAGAGTGCATTGCCATCTGCACCTGTTGCATCTGGCCATCTGGCCAAGTTGTATCTCGCAAAGATGGCCCTGGGCATCAAGTAGCCAGGCCTACAATTGTTTAATACATGCTGTGCTTTCCAGGTGCCCCATTTTGTTGTGCTGCTGGTGGCCCACCATGAAGTGTAATAGAACACATAACATGTATCCTAGATCCAAGTCAAATGGGCATTGATAGAAGAATCAGTGTGTAACCTTGTTGTATGCATATTCTGCAAGTGTGTATCTTAATTACTAACAATCTTGTTGGGGACACCATGTTGTTCAATACAATCACTGCAAAATATACCATGGCAAATTCCGCAGCGTCAATTATCGCAGTGCAACGTATCCATTGGGCTTGTATGGGGAAGTTGTCCCCAAAGGTCACAATGCCATCAATTTCACTTAATGATGGTGGCTTGTGAGTAATGAAATGCCCCACTATGTACTCCCAGCTGTCTTGTGCAACAGAAAGTGATTTCAGCAAGCTCACTACTTTCCCAGCCCAGTGATTAATGCATGTGCATGTATTGCGGCCTTTTGTGTAGTCTCTCACCCCTTTACACATCCCTGGCTTGAAGAAGCACTGTCTCACAACCATATATTGTTTCACTACATGTAAATAAGTTCCTACCGGATAGTCATGCGTATCTCAGAGGGTTTTGTTTCTGATTGGTATTACAATGTACTGCCAAAAAGGCTGATCATTGTATTATTCAGTGTCCAGTTTCTGAAAGTCTATGCCCCCCACACGGTCACCTACGGAGAAACACTGTCTGGAAGCACACTCATTTCATACCATAGCCAGACTGTATGTCTTCGGCTGTTGTCCCCGACTATCGCTGGACACTAGTAACTATACTATATCATTACTCCAGCTTTCATCATTAATTTCAGTGATGACTTCTCATAACCACTCTATCAAATCCAGAATATCCAATGCCATCAGCCGACACTAGCTGACTTCACAGCATTCCTGTCTAATGTTCTAATATCTCATCAATGTTTGGGCCACCAGGTACATCACCCTCAGAATGAACCGGATGTTATATGCATAATTTTGTAATTTCGCTAAATACTACATTTGTCCAGCTGTGAGTCAAGGTTGCGTCAGTATGTGTCTTAAAGAGACATGGTTCATATGGACAATCAAATTTCTTTCAGAATGGAAGAATTAGTACCAGTATACAACTGCATTATTAATCACTAGGAGTTTCCAACTGTGTATAGGGTATCGCATCTCTTCACTCTTAATCTTCTTTCTGCATCAGGTGATAACTCTGGTTTCTCCATCTGGTCGCTACAGTGATCAAACCACTGCAACTGTAAATATCTCTGTGTTAGAATGCAGCATGTACACACCTGCTACCCTAGGTAGTGCCGGTACAAGGGCATTACAAATGGCATCTGAGAACATTTTCGATGTGTCCTCTGCTTCTCCATTCCAACCATATTGCAAGGTACCCATATCCATGAACAGTGGCTCACTGCACCAACCATCTATTGTAACTTTCTTACACAACTGGTAGATTTTGTATTACAGCAAGGCAATACGAATATAGAGCAAAATGAATTTTTGGTAATATTCCATCGGGTGGAGAAGACTGCTGACTAGGCCTTTGTTTCGGGGGCAAGGACATTTGGTAACTACTTTGATCTTTGAATGCAATGTATGCTTATCTTCTCGTTTGATCTGCAACCTAAATAATTTAATCTCGTTACAAAACCTTTCACATTTTGACCTTGCCAGTCTCAAGGTGTCTTTCTGTATAGGGTGCAGTATATTCCGCATATGATCCAGATTCTTCGCTCATGTCGAACTATGGATTATTACACTCTCAAGATTCAAGGCAATGAACTGATGTGGCTTGGGATTGAATGCAATCAGGAGGTTTACAACTGCGATGGATTGACTAAGTGCATTGGCTGGTCCACAAGCAATCACTGTACACTCATACTGCACAACGCAGGGTATGAAAGTAGTGTGTAGGGACTGTCTAACACAGATTTGAATTTGATGATAATGCATGACTTAATGTATATCAGCACAACAGTTCAAATCTTCCAGCCATTTGACAAGCTCTATGATGTTAGATAATGGGTATGAATCCTTCCTGGTAATGAGGTTACCTGCCTGGTAGTCAATGCACATGTGCAATCCACCATCTTCCATAGGTGAGAATAGGACTGCTGAGCGATTATGGCTGGTGCCATGCCTTATCTGGCCATTACATATGTATGTCTCCAATTGTCATTGTACCTCTGTGTCATCTTTGGGAGACTCAGGAAACAGAGGTAGGTCTGAGGGGTTGAAATCTCCATTGGATGATATTTCGATTGTCACTTGTGGTTGACTATAAATTGTATTGTATATCATATCAACGAAGAATCCACAAAACTCCCAGTCGCACACCATGCACTGAACACGGACTGGCAGCTGCACTGACTCACTATTTCCATACCGCATTCCCAGAATATACTCCCTAGGACATATGTGATTATCCATTCGGCAGAGTTGATTGTTGCCCATAGTATCAATGCCCAGAGCTGGTACTGCTTCTGTGATGATGTCATTGCCTGGTTCGCAGTCTAGTTGAAGGCCACAGATGGAATTGTTTTGTGTTGCCTTGTTTCTGTCTTCCCATGCAATGTTGTCTTGAGTTAATCACATTATGTTTGTTCATTGATTGATAAAACAGATTCCATTCAGATGGCAGACCCAGTGCTGCCCTGGACAATGTCACACCCTTTCGCATTGGACCCTGAGAACCACCCTGTTAATGCACAGCCATCTTCTCCCAGGTCCAGTATCATGTGCACCTTCGATGGGTGGGGGTGGAAACCAATGTTTCACCAATACTGTGTTTCAGTTTGAGAGGAGGAAGCCGGTGGGGGGGGTACGGAGACACGGGGATAATAGGGATCGACTGAGCTCCAGGGGTTGAGTGTACTGAGACATTGGGATAACAGAGACGCACTGAGTAACAGGGAGTATATATTTGGGAGACCCCTGGGTAGAGAGACCTCATCTTGTCATACAATGAAATTCGCACATTCTCTTTCCCAGCTCTTCGTCTCACCCATTGTTTCCAAGATTTTGTTCATCCACACAGTTTGTGTGCTTGCTCATTGCTGGGTACCTGTTCAAACTCTCTCACCATGGTTCTACACTCCATGAGCCAGAACCACTCTTTCTCACACAAGGTTCTTTGATGCCACAAAAGGTGCAGCAGAGTATTGATGCCAGGCCCTCTGCCTTCTCGCTTTGCCATTACACCATACTGGCTGTCAATGCTATCATCTATCTTGTCATGTGCAGTCTCGACAATTATGCAGCCACCATCTTCCTCCTCTCACACTGCATACTACATTTTTATCTTTTCCATTGTCTCTCTTTTCAAATGATGCTCCAATGCCCAGCCATCTTTGGCTGATTGGGCAGCTAAATTACCATATGCATAAATATTTTTTCCTACTAAAGCTTTCAATCTACATGGAGGAAGTGTATGGTTGTGTTATCACTGATTCAGAGCTGGTGATAATTAGTCAATCCTTTCAATGAAGACCTAGGTGTATTAATTTTTACATTTGGTGGTTGATTTCCAGCTAATTGTGCTCATGGCCATCTCACAAACTTAAGTCATTTGAACTATTTTTGTTACTGTCATCAGACAATTCTTGAACTTTGAATTTTTTCACATAATTTATTTCCCCAGTGACCTGCTAGGTTAATTGGAAGTGCAGTTGTATTCCTCCACTGCTACCTCCTTTGCCATCATTCTTGTTACCTCCACTGGAACTTCTTCTCCTCTCTTCATTCTACTTCTCTTTCACAACAGAGCAATTGTTATCATTGGATGATTTCGTTGGTCTTCATGTAGCCTCAACCTTCTCCTTATTTGGCCATGGTGGGTAAGGTTGCCCACATCACCACTCAAGTAATAACTCCAGTTATTACTGACCCCACAGCTATGGTCACTGCCTTCCGTATTTTCAGGTGTTGTCAATATCAGTTGCTAGATAGTGATAAGCATGTGATGCGCTTGAGCGATATGCTCCATGACATTGCGGAGCAACACTCCAGCCTGATTTCATAGTTTCCCTATCAATGCCTTCGATGCTTCTGGTTTGCTCTTGAGTTTCAACTCGGTTGAGTCACAAAGGCATGTATCTGGCAGTGGCACATTGGAATCCAGCTGGTGTCAAAGTACTCGAAAACATTGTTTAGAAGTGGAAACACACTCGCCACCTGAACTTTGAAGTAACTCCCAATCATGTATCGGCTTGGGCACAGCATTGGGAGGAATATAGCCCTGTTTGACCGCGCCTGGGAAGTCTTCCCATGCTGCCCCTGTACTTGAGTGGGTTGGAAAATGTTGGTTGGCCCAAAGTGCAACTTTGTTGCGATACTAAAGCAGTGCTGCAGGAGCCCAACCTTCAGTCAGTGTGATTCCAATCTAATCGTTTGAGCCGAATCTCATGGTATCAGGTTCAAAGTGGCGGTGTTGCATCAAGAGAAAGGGGGTGACAGTAGCTAGGGTTATCATACAGTCAAATGATGGCAATCCCGTTATCGTGGAATGAAACACACACTTGTGAGCATCATATGTGATGGTCTCATTTGTGCAGAGCTTGTCTTCACATTGATTAAGGTCTCATATACAACATTCTGTTCCACTATAGTGGATTGTATCATTTCAGGTGCCATGTCTCACTTGTCTTCTACAGTTGCCAATACTTTCTTAATTGGGTTGAGTTGTTGCAATGCTGCACCCAGTTTGGCTTACATCAACTTGTTGAGTGCATTCTTGGCAGTGACCTCACATTTTAACTTCACCATCTTCTTCAGGATCACATTGTTCACCTAAATTGATGCCTCTATGTTATTTATGTTGGAGGTTACAGATGTCACCTGTGGGTTTACTGGTGGGTGATTGATATTCTCTTCTAAGCCAGATTGGTCGACATCGATCCACAGTCCGAGGACACCAAACAACTCTCATAGCATATCTGGGAGGATTGTTGTTGTTGTTGTTGTTGTTGTTGTTGTTGTTGTTGTTGTTGTGATGGTTGTTTGTTGATGCACATTCATCGTGTTCATGGTCAGAATGTTGTGTGTAATCATTTTACCCAATGTTTCTGGAATCACAATTGAACCACAGTATATATCTGGTGCAGGTGAAGCCAATCATAAAATCTTGCTGCCAATGTAGTAGTTTCAAGTGACAATAGTATGTGCTGCGTCAAAGCAAACAGTGTCTATCCTCTCGATGCACTAACATTGTACATTCCAATCAATTCCCTCATGGCCACTGCCCTCTGCAGAGCTGTTGGTTAAGTCAACCTATCCTCTCTCTCAACAAAATAACTCTAGGGTGAACTGTGTACACATATATATACATGCAGCATGCAGCATGGATTCCCGGTACCCTAGCTGAATATAATGCCGCGAGCTGAGCATCATATCATTTCAAGCAATTTGCTAATCAGCCCATTGAACACTTTATCACTGGCAGCTGGAGCTTAACCTATACCTGTTTTCACAGCCTGCGGTCTTTGCTGGCATACCTGTGCTATACAGAGTAACACTGCAAGTCCAGTTGAGAGTCTGCTGGCACATGAGAGACTAATTGAGAGCTTGCTTGCCAGCCAGTATCGTATACGGCATCAGGATGTGTTTGGAAGAGCAGCCCAACAGAAACCAACGTGTGCAAGATCTACGCTTAGGGATGCTTCATGTCTTCCATGGACAGCTTTTTGCTGATTTAACAGTCTGGGGTTGTGCGATCATTTGCAAACTGAATGCTCTAAGTCTGTGAATGCTATAATGCAGATATTGATGTAGCCAAACTACATGTCTGAGTGCTGCTAGCACCATAATCACCATAACCAACACCAACACTATCATTATCATCACCATTGCCATTATCCACATAGGTATGGTCAGTGTTGCACAAGACCAAATGCGTACAGACATACTTACAATCAATGTGAAGTGTGCAGCGCATTCCACTGCAAAATCTGGGTACAAAATCTACTCTCCGCCAGATTTGATTTCCTACCTGTCAGGGAAAATTCCCTATTGCAACTGTCAACAACATCAATTTGAGGCATCATGAAATCATCTTGCAGTGGCTGTGGGAAAGTGATGGTGTAGACTGTTATATGGACCAACATTCAGATTTTGGCTCCAATACATCTCCTGCGACTAGCCACCTGCCACCCATTACGTGCCACCAACTGAATACTGCACTCCATTAAGCGCCTGCCTCACATCTGCCGGTACCCAGTGACTGTAACACTGCGAGCTTCTTGATGGGATACCTAGAAGCCTATGTGGGAGCATATGGTCAAATGAGATTGGAAGTGTCTTGCCTCTTAAGAGCATACTTGGGTGTGTAAACCCAAGCAGCCTGGGGGTGTAAACCCATGCAGCCTGGGAGTGTGCCATTGATTACAATTCAGAACTTAAAAGAGGGTATGTTTCAGAGTGTCGGAAAGAATGGCTCAGAGCTAACGTTCGAAGCATACTCAGCAGGATAGTTGCCAGTATCTTGAGAACTTACTTCGAAGCATACAATCAAGTACACTGGAGCTGTGAAATTGAATGCATCTGGAAGTTTACTTGAGTGTTTGCCTAAACCTCATAGTGCCACATGTCAAATATGCTATGGATTACCATTCTAACATCAGCTTGTCTCTTAGCTATTCATTACCCATGGTCATTTTTCCTGGTGCTTGTCAGAGCGTATTGGTACTCCATTGGCATATTGCACTACCGCCTGGGGTATGAATGGTATTGCAATGAATGAATCAATGGCACAGACCCATTGTAGAGTACTGAATCGCCAGGGCAATTGGGCTGTCGAATCAATATTACAGACCCATTGTAAGTTACTGGGTGGCTAAGCGATTGAGGGCTACATCTGCTGATTATGGCAACTTGATGTTGAGAGTGTGTAGTATATATATAGGTTGTGGAGTACTATGATAGCACCATTACAGACACCGGACTTTATACTCTCTTACAGCATAGATATTCATTCTCTACTCATGATATACTCTACCAAACTGTGCTACTGTGCATGGAATCACTGGCGACTCATACCATGGTCGCAAAAATAGTCCTAGTCTGACATTAATCCATCAGTTAAACAGGCAATGAGAGGGGCAGCTACTCCACAGATTGCCTTCACAGCCAAATCTACCAAATTCAAACCAAGTCAATTATGTCTTGGAATCTACTGAGGCATCTTTGTTCAGTAGTGTAAATATTTATTATATTTCAAGAGTACATATACAAAAATTACAAACATGAGTCTACAACTGGGTGGTATAGATATCTCATTAGATACAATTATTGTTTTTCAGTACTGCCTGTTTATGTTGTTTGCATCATAATGTCATTGTGGAATAGTCTTTTTGATTATTTGTTTTGAGATTTTGGGTTTAGTTTAACATTGCAGTTTCCCATTTCATATGGATTTAGCAAAGACAAAAACCATCTCAAAATGTGTCCTTGCCTGTCGAGTACTGGCTGGGTAATATGCTTGCGGAGCTGACACTTCTACATACTGGTCATTGTTTCATGATGAAGACTTTTGCCAACTGAGCATGGTTGTAGCAAACTCTTTGGAGGGTTGCTGTCAGTGTGGTTGTCAGAGTTATTGTTAGAGTTATTGTCAGATGTTTGCAGTTGGCAACCGCAACAGTTCAATTCGATTCTGGACTGTAATACACATGCACATGCACATGCTCAGCTTATATGATGCTGCCTGTGGACTCTTATACACCATGCAGTCAGTAGATATCCCCTGTCAGTTGATTGGTATCTGTTGTGAGAACTCTGGGACTGAATTGGGATGTTTGACTGTCAGGCATTATATCTCCAGCCAGTCTTGACTGCCAAAACGTCTTGCTGATGCTGACATGCTCTTGACAGCATCCTGAGTGGCCACTTCCCAGGTGATTTAGGAGCCTGATTTACAGCCAGATACAGTGCCTGATTGAGTGTCCACTAGAGATCTAATTTGGGAGCCTCCTTAAGAGTCTGCTTTAGAGCCACACTTGAGAAAGCTGATGTTGGGAAGGAGTAGAATTTCCAAAAAAATCTATGGGCCTGTTATTTCTGAGTTTGTGCAAGCTTTGGCCAATGGAAGACTTAAGTCTGTTAAATCCTCGACATTGAAGTTAACATAGCCAACCTACTTGACCAGGTGTATTCAGTACGATCACCAACACCATCATATTTCATCACTATCGCCCCCGGACCAACACCATCATATTTCATCACTACCGCCCCTGGACCAACTGTGCAGAGAATTAATCTCAATGGATGGATTGTGGGCAGTAGATTCTGCTGAATATTGTGAGTTTGAGATGATCTCTCCCCAAGATCCAATCGTCTACATATCCTGTCGAATTGAGAGCTGTAATGTTCAACACTGGAGCTTTGGTGTATAGGGAACTCACATCACAGGTGCATTACTTAGAATAAGGTTCAGACTATCATATTGCCTACCATCATAGTTTTGTCTCCCATACCCTGCCAGACGAGTGAAGAAAGTGGGGAGATGCTTCGCATTTTTGTGACCTGCAGGCAATATTCAAAAATTGATTTCTCAGCACATGCTGGTCAATTTAATTAACATTGAAGATGCAAGTAGTATACACATATAAGAAGCAGTAACATGGTGTAGGACCACCATTTGTGTGAAGCAGGGTACAGACTCTTCTTGGCATGCCATCTATCCACCTGAATATTCGCTTCTATGTCAGTTGCTCCCACAACTAGTGTTAGCAAGGGTTCCGGACTGCTGCATTGGGTCCGGGTCTGGGCCGAAACAGAACCATCGAGAAACACGCCATTCGGGTTATTCATACACCCAAACTGTCACTTCGGGTCCGGTTGAATGGATATCTCCCAACCCATCTGAATTGGGCAGGTTGTCAGCGGGTTGTCCAGCGGGTCCGCCAGTAGATTCATATAATGCTCTTGGTTTTGCTGTTCGATACTTGTATTTGATTAAAATCACTTCATTAACATCCAGGAATACCTTGTTGATCACTTTGCAGGTTGCGACATTGGATATCTTGGAATCAATGTTTTTCCTTTTGTGTTTTGAATTTAGGAGTACTAAGGTGGTCAATAGTTCTGTTATGATCTCATATATCTGTGTGATGCCTTCATTACGCAATATACAAGAGCAAGAATTGTTGACGGTCTTTGGACATACAAGTTCAAGATAGTGTAACAAGGATATCGTGCACTGTTTAAGTCGAAAAGGCCGCCAATACATGATATATGAATTATTGCTTTAAAGCTGCACATAGATTAGCAATGATGCAAGACCAAAAATCATTGAGGCTCCATTGACACTTATTTTCAAGATGAGGCACAGAGCGTACTGCTGTTTCATTTGACGCTAATGGTAGCTAATACCTCATTTGTGGATGTCTGCAACCAATCGCCACTTAGAATACCCAACATGCAAAGCCAAACATTGTTGACGCTCAGTTGATGATCATTTTCAGAATGGGGCAATGACCGTGTCTCAGTCTTTTTCGCCGATAACGGCAGCCATTTCATTCATTATGGCTAACCACTACCAAATCTCATTCCAATTAGCTGACTTAGAATGCTGAAAATCGTTGACGCTCCGTTGACGCTCTTTTTCAAGATAGGGTAACAAACATCTCACGCATTGTTTTGCCCAACACGGCTGCCAATACATCATATTTGAATTATTACCACAAATCAACACTTAGACGTCCCAAGATGCAAAGGTAAACATTGGTGATGCTCAGTTGACGCTCATTTTCAGAATGGCACAGTTACCATGTCGCTTGCTAGATTGCCTATGAAGGCTGCGAATACAGCGGTTATGCTACATAGCGATTTAACCACTTTACAATTACCTTGCTGATAAGGCCAAAACTCATTGGCGCTCCGTTGACTCTCATTTTCAAGAAGAGGTAGGGAGCATGTTGCGATAATTTTTGCTGATGACGGAAGCCAATACATCTATTATGTATAACCTTGACCGAATCAACTTTTCATTACCATACTTACATGAGTTAACATTGTTGACGCTCCATTGACGCTCATTTTGCCACGGGCGTATCTGCAATATGCAATCATTTGATTTGGCGTAGTCTATCATTCACATTGTTTTGGCTGCCTTTCTAGCATTTTCATTTACTTTCTCCTTGATCACTACATTGATCTTTAATAATACATATCAATATATCCATTAAAATATACTTTACAGTTTCCACTAATTGTAGATGAAAATACACTCCAAAATCCCGTTCCTTTTGATCAATGCTTGTCATCACCTGCAGGTTTGCTCAATGGGCAGCTCTCGGCTTCAAAATGGATGTTCGCTGCATTACCACCCAGCAGATGGTGTACTAACCAGTCGATGTTCCTTCATCAGTCAGCATATCTGGATCAAAGTCTTCATCATGCTGGCTATCCTGGGCATATGCACCAACGGTAAAAAATTCAGCGCGAGAGTGGGAAGTATGTGAACAGACATATCCGGCCGGCAAATTGATGATTTGGGAATGTTGAGCTCCGGCATTGTTACCAGGTGGCATGGGTGGCGGTCCGGCCAGAGCTGGTGTCAGGTCAAGGGTTAGCTGTCTGCATCGGGCGGGTGGAGGTGCACCTGTTCTCTTGCGTCGCCAGTATGTCGGCGAATTCCATGCGGTGCCATTTCGGCAAAGAAGGCATCCATCTGGGTGGTTTTGGCCAAGCATTGCCAGGTGACTGTCTATCACCGCCTCCACCTATTTATGACCAGGAAACTCAACACCCCGCTGATTTTCTTCTCAGAATTCAGAGTCAGGTTTCATGATCAGATTTTGCGTCTCCTCTGTTGAGGCGTGCGAAGACCCTCATTTGGCCATTTTGGCTATATTCACGGCCAGGCACATGTCCGACTGTTCCAGCTGTACCTGACCTCCCTGCCTGGTGATAGTTTCGGACATGATGAGAACCTACAAGCAATGAGTTGCTGCTGCTAACGATAAGATTCGGCTAGTACCTTAACCATATACGCGTCTGTTGCCTCCTCCAAGCTGATTAAAGCCAGTTTGGTCCACTCCCGGGGATGCTTATCACCAGATTGGTCCACGAATATCCCAGAGCTGACGGGATGATGATGTGCGATATCATGGCCCCTGAGGAGAGATGCATGGGTTGACCAGGGAGATTTCCGGTTATGAGCAGCAATAACATGGTCCCGTAGCTCCCTATGTACACCAGTTGTCCCTCATCTGGTTAGTTGTCAGCTGTCTACGACGATATGGATATACTCACATCCAACTGCATGCTGCTTCCTATTCTTGCTGCTTCCGGTCTTACGGACGATTTCTAAATGTGCATCCTGGGTCATATATGTAGTGTCTCCATTGGCAGCTTTGCGGCAGACGATCTGGTGTCTGCGCTCATGTTGTTTGCCAATGAGTACTGGATTGGTTGGAACGCCCTTCGATCAGCTCCATTCGGATCTGCTGTTACCTGGCTGAGGTGTTTCTGAACCCAGGATTTGGTGGTGTGGAATTGAAGAGGAAGATGATAACAAAAAGATATGGGAAGTCCTGAGGAATATATAGTTAGCATCATGTGAGAATGGAATAAATAGCAGCCAACTTGTAAGTTATACTCAAGATGAATCCTGCTGGGTATGTATGCAAATTGCAGGGGTTTCCCACCGACCCGCAATTTACAATAAGTCAGTCCAATGTTATTGGTTTGTTTAGTTGGATAAATTGAGGTGTACATCAGCCGAAATCTCATGATTGTCCAATATAAATAGGACATTCTTCAAGGGAAAGGATGTCTGCTGATGTTTGTCTCAAAACATCCCCAGGATATTACAGGGAACTGACGCTAAAACTCATGTCATGTTTTATGGTTAGCCTAACTATTCCCATTTTGTTGACAGTCAAAAGGCAGAATTTGCTTTGTTCAAGATGATTGAACGCACCAACCTTGACATAAAAGACACAGCTGGCCTCAATATTGTCCATATCCTGCAACATCCCACATCTCGCCCAACAACAAAGTCAACACAAACTGCAATGGTAAATGCTCCAAAAAAGAACTTTTAGCCACTTGCGGTGGGGAAATACGGAAGTCGACGAAGCTGTCCTCACGACCAAGTCATCAAGCGAATGGAGGCACAAACGGCTTCGAAGCAGAAATGGTCCGAACCCTTGGGGCATTGCGCAGCTTGACATCCAAAACGAAGCTTGCGGCCAAGACACTACGAGAAATGCACTTCCTAAGCAATCAAGAGAAATACAAATGGATCTAGGATTGTGTAGAGGGAAAAACCGCTGGGGTGAGAGAGTGAGTTGAAGACGTACAGCAGGGCAAGTTGAGCGAAGATGACCAACCCGGCTGGGTGATGGGCACAATCTCCAAAATGGTACTGCTGCGAATGGAGAGGTCCCGGCGGAAGCAGATGAAGCTTGACCAATTGACACAACCAGGATGGGGGGACACAGCTGACTACTTCCATGAAAACAATGAGAAATATGGCACATCCAATTTCAGGGTTCTGGCAGTCGTTGAACTGCAAACGAATGATGATACAGCCCCACCTGCACCGACATCATTTGGAGAGATTATAGAGTGTCTTGATATTGTCCCAGGAATATTGGAAATACTGCGAGGAACTTCTTGACCAGGAAGTAGTCAGATGAGGCTAGGTTCTGGGAAGCCACAGTCGAACATACGTATAGCCAGTCTTGCGCCCACCATGGAGACCAATTCATCAGCTATTCAGACAGCGAAGCCTGTTGAACTCGTAAGCTTTTACCCCTCCATCTAGCCTCCCCAGCTGATCACCATATGGAAATCTGAGCGGACAAAAACATGGTGATGGCTCCTGTGTTATCGGAGCAATAGATATGCAAATTGTAATCTTTTATGTCAAATCTTGCTGAGGAGCAATTTTTGTACCAATCTTGCTACGTGTCAGCTTTGTCTTGATTTCGGTGACTAAATTGTAAGACATTGTAATTCATCTGTGCATGTGCAAGGGTCGAACGCACCATGCGAAAGTTCTGGAACCCAAATCAAGTTGTAAGAGGGCCAAAAAGCTCGATTTCTCTTTGCCAATTACAGTGAACTGAGAAAACAAATGCTATGTTGGTAATGAAATATAGGAACAAAATTTAAGTTAGTGATGTTATAGGAGTAATTGAAGAAGCAGTTAATGCTCAATGCGAATCAGTCTCGATGACGCCCGTCATGCTGCATTCATCCATGCATCCAACTGCATGATTGTCCACACAGACCTGGTGCACATGGTTGAGATATTTAAAATTTGGTTATGGTATGTCATGGAAATCGAGGAGAAGGAGCTGGATGAGAAAAGGTGAGAAAGTGGAGCTATATTAATCAAAAACTAGTGAAATGATCTACATGCCACAAATTGGCAGCCGAAAGTGCAGGAATGTGATAGGGCCACATCATCTCTCACTCAGCTCATGTGGATAGAGGTTGATCAGAAATTCAGAGGCCACAAGGCTTCTGGATGCAAATGATAATACTTAGAAATGCAATATTGGATGTCAATAATGAGTTTGCGATTCATTGAATACAATAATTGTGTGTACAAAGGCGATTTCAATGTGTGTAATGTGAGTGTCAACAGAGCATCAATGATTTGGGGTCTTCCACATGCGACAATCAAAGGGCTCCATCGTCATGTCCCTCCGGAGTAAATGCATTGGTAGGCGTTATAGCCAAAAAGGCAAATGACATGCTTGTTGCCCCATCCTCAAAATGAGCACCAATGGAGTGTCAGGGATTTTTAGTCTTACACATTCGACAATCAAAGAGCTGCATTGTCACCTCCTGACAATGTAAATGTATTGGTTGGTGTAATAGCTAAACAGGCAAATGACACGCTCGTTGCCCCATTCTAACAATCAACCTCAATGGAGTGGTAACAGTTTTTGGCTTTGCATCTTGGAAAATGCAAGGGCTATGCGGCAACCTTAACCAATAATCGAACTATCAGCTGCCATTCTAGGCGACAATTCTTTCCGACAACATCGATACTATGTCGTACAAATGAGCCTCACTAGAGCTTCAAAAAATTTCAAACTTGTGTCTCGGAATATGCAAGGGCTGTGCGGTGACATTCACCAATAATCAATCTATTGGCCGCGTTTCTAGGAACGTATGCGGGCAACGACATCGCTACTCTGTCGTAAAACTGCGCGTCAATGGAACGTCAACCGAACGTCCATGATTTTTGGTCATGCAAGTTGGACAATGCAAGGGCTGTGAGGCGACATTAACCCATAATCGAACTATCGGCTGCCATTCTAAGGAAAAATGCTTGCGACAACATTGCTACTATGTCCTGAAACTGAGCGTCAATGGAGCGTCAATGGAGCATGAACAATTTTTGGGTATGCAACTTGGAAAATCCAAGGGCTGTGCAGCGACATTAACCCATAATCGAACTATCGGCCGCTCTTGTAGGCAAAGTTGATTTCAACAACATCGCTACTATGTCCTAAAAATGAACGTCAATGGAGCTTCAACAACTTTTGGCCTTCCATCGTGGAATATCCGAGAGATGTACAGCAACATAAACCCATGATCGAACTGTTGGCCGCCTTTCTCGGCAACAATGCTTTCACCAAGATCGCAAAAATGTCGTACAATTGAGTGTCAACGGAGCATCAACCGCTTCTGGCTTTGCATCTGGGAACATCCAACAGTTGGGCATCGACATGAACGCATACTCACCATATTGGCCGCGTTTGTCGGCAAAAATGCCACTAATAATTCAGCTACTGCCTCCTAAAGATATGTGTCAGCGGAGCGGCAACAGGACTTGTGGGGCTCCACAAACTTCACCGCAACCAAATGCCTTGCATCGGTCCTAAATGGCATTCATAATGGTCAGTCTTGTCAGTATGACCCTGCATACAGCTTCACAACTATGCATGCAAACTCTCACAGGTCTTACTTTTGTCTTGCATGTAGCTCAAGAGTCAATATTTATTCACCAGCGTTCTACTCTATCATAATGTAACTTTTGAAAGTCTCACAACTGGAATTACACAGCTTCCAATTTCCTACAACCATGGCGGATTCACAATTTATAAATACCTCGTTGCTAGAGGTTATGATATCTTCCAAACATGCACATATGTTTAATCACAATTTGAGAGACCTGACCATACAGATCATATTTGACACTTGGCAGGCTTCAATCAATGTGGGCACGAAGTGTTTTATTGCTTCCAATTATTCTAGACATGCGCTATCCTGGGGATTCCATTTGCACCGCATGATTGAGGAGTCGGGCAGCCCTGGCATCATATGTATCGTTTGTCGTCAAGTTCTTCTCCATCCATCAGAACATGGGACCAGCTCCATGGGGAAACACTAGCTGGCAAAAGCACACATTGCAGAGTTAAACAAATCAACAGAGTAGGAAGTTTCTGAATTGACCATTACAACTGTTGATGAAACCGGTTTGGCAATAATGAAGAGACAAGGCGGTCGTAGAATTACAATGGTAAGTTTGCAAATGAAATTCCTATTCGACTGTTACATCTTACCTATATTAACACAATTGACAGACACCACACTCTGAACTTGAAGCAAAGGACTACTTGACTGCCGAATTTCACCAAGATACCTGGAATCACTACCATATGTTAAGATTTGTTTCGGTTCATATTCATGGAATGCTATATCAATCCTCGAGCTAAGATTGTCATTCAATGCATTATGCGGTGAGCTGGTGCTTCCATCCTCCACCACCCTTACCAACATTTGCCGGAGGGAATAGTAATTGACAGTGGATGCAATTAAAAATAAATTGCCGTCAACAAATAAACTTAGCTTAACTTCAGCAGGGTGGACAACAACCTACACATTAGCAATAATGTCGGTCATAGCGTACTATATGGATCAAAATTTGCCATTGCGAGAAGTACAACTTGCATTCGACAAGGTTGGTAGCCTGTCCTTTTGATATGTTGAAGGCTAATGAAGAATAATTGGTCAATAGTCAACATACTGGAGAAAGGCTAGCCTTACATTTGAAGGAAGTTCTAGATCGTTTCGACATTACCGATGCCCACTTACCTGGAATTACAACTGATGATGCTTCCTCAAATTACTTGATAACTCTGGAACTGCAATCAACCCTTAAGGCCTCCGGAATGGGGTGGCCTGCAATCAGGAACCACATGCGATGCATGGCGCACCTCATTCAGCTTGCGTTGGGTGCTTTCATGAGCAACCTCTGGGTAAAAGGCCACACCGAGTGTTGCGAATCCCATGAGCGCGATCAGCAATTTCGAGAGAAAGCAAGCCCAGCCATTGGGAAGAGTCAATGACTGCAAAAAGAGGGAAATGCTAGAATCAATAAGGTGTGGGCTATTCCACCAGGTTTGGCAAAGATAATTGAGAAAGTATGTATTTCAAGACATTTTGAAAGACCTGAAACAGACCGTAATATAGCAGAGAATGCTTGCTGTATTGATCACGCTGACACCTGGGCGTCGAAATGAGTTCATTGACTGTCAAATAGCCAATGTACGAATTGCAGTACTCCCTATTATGGATGTGCAAACATGGTGGAATTCGACACTGGAGTTGCTTGAGCGAGCCTACCACTCATGACAATTCACCCAAGGGTGGCTCACAAATCCACAATATAGCGATCACCGGCCACTCTTCATAACTCAGGATGAATGGACCATCCTCAAGTACATCATGGAAGTTTGGATGCCATTCCAATACTGGACCCTGTGGATGTCAAAAAGGCATACAATTACACTACACCATGTCATCACTGTCTACAAAGACATGATCGATCAGCTGGATGGTGTTATGCGAGCTTTGGGTCAGAAAATGACCCAATGGAAGGAAGACTTATACTTCACGGTGAAGTTTGCGCGCCAGAAGCTGTTCAACTAATATGCTGAAGTCACTCCTACGACTGGTCTACTACTCATTTCAGCACATATCCTTGATCACTTTCCGGAAGTTGCCATCATTTAGGAAGTGGGACAAGGCAATGGATATTAATCCTGAGGATGAGACTTCTTATACTACCCACTACCAGGAGGCTTGTCTGAAGTATGTGGGGAATGAATGCTGTGCTAAACATCAACCAATGTCCGGCGTTAAACCTGACAATGTTCCACACAGCATTATCCCTCCCTCTGCAAAGGCTTCTGGATTTGGTCAATTGCATTTTGATCCACATGATTTGTCCAGTGATGATGAAGAATCCATAACGCCTGAAAGCGTGGCTGAAACGACACCCAGACAAAGCGATTGCCCAGCCCACATATTGACAGCCGCAAAGCTCAATTAGAATCCACCGCCTGAATCAGCAATGAACTGGGGGCGGGTTAATCCAAATCTTAATGATGACCACTCCGACACCATGGAGATTGGCAGGACATTTTGGTTACTGGATATCACCGACTGGTGGCACCAGCAAGATGAAACTCACTCAAAGTACAACGATCATTCCAATGTGGCACGCGACATATTCTCTATTATACCACATGGTGTCGGAGTAGAGGCAAGTGTTTCCTTTGGGCGACACGTTACTGGCTGCAGACAGCCTAAAACCACAGGCGACAAGCTTTGGGAAAAAGTCATAGTAAGGCAGTTTGATCGAGCCAATAACAGAATATTGGTGGGCGATTGTGCAGCATTGGATACCACGGAAACTGAAAACGACTTGGAATTGAAGAATGAGGCGTAGGAACGAACATTGTACAGAATGGCCAAGGTCCATTACTTTATAGAGATGTGGCAGGGCAGCCAAAACCTATGTGCTGCACAGAAGAAATCTCAAGCTCAAAACAAGCAAAAAACAGCCGTAGGATACATTTCCGATACTGAAGAGCTCATTGCAGCATCCTGGTCAAATTTTCAACATGATGGTGCAGCTGCATTTAAATTGTCAGAAAGATCAACTTTGCCACCAGCTGTGTCTGTAAAGGACCTCCCTGGAGGACAAACTCAAGTATTAAATGTCCGCCGAATCAGAAGAATAGTCTGTCATCAAGTTGAAAGTGATGAGGATAGCATATTTGAAAGCATTTGCGACAACCAAAAGTTGCTTAACTTGAATGCTGATTCGGATAATCCAAACGAGAGCGAACACGCCTGGAAGGCAGATGATCAATCCGATGTAGAGATACGCAGAGGCATCAAGGCCTCAGAATGACTTGAGCACCGGGTTGTGAGTGCCTCACCTAATGTTCCTGCATTGATTCGGCCAACACGGAGGTCAATGAAACAGCTTAAACAGCGATTGATGAATGTTAGTGCAATGGAAACAAGGAGTAATAAGGGAAACAAGGAAAAGTAGAACAGATTTGGTCAATATGTTTTCACCCGGTTCTATATGTTCCTTGACTGAGAATTTCAATTACGGTAATATTATGGGAGAATAGTGAGCAGTTGCATGAGGATAATTGTTCATAAACAAATGTATAGCTAGCGAAATGTAATTTTTAGTTAGATATATCAATTTTGGTAGAATGAGAGAGGCCTGTGCAAGAATATTACTGCGCTCGGCTTTGCCAACGTGCTGAGTCTCAATCGGACAGAAATTCAACCGATAAGTCACAATAATTATTCATTCAATTATTCATGGCAGCAGATATCAGCTATACAATACATTATGATGAGCATCAACGGATCGTCAACGATTTTTGGTCATCCATCCTGGCTGATCAGACTGCCGATAGATTGCAGACAGTTATAAACAATTTTCTGGCCGCCTTTATAGGTAAAACAGATTGCAATACCGTCCCTGCCCCATCTTGAGAATGAGCATCAACGATTGTTGGTCCTGTATCTTGGGTAATCTGGGGGGCACAGGTTGCAGACAGTCATAAACGAAGTGTTGGCTGCCTTTATAGGAAAGAGTGATAGTCACATGCTCGCTGCCCCATGTTGAAAATAAGTGTGAACACAGCGTCAACGACTGTTGGCCATGCATCATGGTTAATCACAGAGCGATCTGGACGTTATTGTCTATATTCATCATTTTCACAGTTTTTGTAGGTCAAAAAGCTGAAGAACACTGAGTGGCAGCTGTGTAAATGAAATAAGTTGTTACTGTCCCGGAGGATGTGGTGGGAATATTGCATACATATTGGCCTATACAGGCTGCCGTATCCTCCTTGATGAATGCTTCTGATTAAGTGCCACTCATATTACCGAAGATGCAGGACCAAAAATCATTGACACTCTGTTGACGCTCAATTTTCAACATTTGGTAGGGAGTGTTTCACTTTCTCTTTTTCCTATCAAGGCGGCCAATAAATTGTATATGACTCTGTGCAACCTGTCGCCCCCCAGAGTACCCAAGATACACAACCAACAATCATTGACACTCCGTTGATGCTTATTATCAGGATGTCATAGGTCGCCTGTCTCTGTTCGTTTTGATCATTCAGGCGGCCAATACATTACAAACAACCAGTAACGTACCAATGCCGATATTTTGCGATTAACAGTAGCATATCTGAAAGCGACGATCATTAGTGAAACCCGAAACGCAGAACCAGAGATATGGATAGATGGGTCTGTGCAAAGCTCGTGCAACCTGCGTGCCGACGTATACAGGTCTGTGTTTGAGCTGCCAAGAGTCACCGGGTCAGGTTTTTGGACGGGTCCAGAGCGGAACCAACCTGTTTTTGCAGTCCAAATCCGGAGCTGTAGCAGGTTCCCAGGACCTGTTGCTAACATTACCCACAATCACTATGCAACAGCAATAACTTCCTCACAACCATGAGGTCATTGGTTTGGGTCCCTCATTACTTTTCTAAAGCCTACTTTCCATATAGACCATACATTTTCTATTGTATTCATATCTGGTGAATGGGGTGCCCAATCCAACCGTATCATTTCATTCATCAATCTCCACCTCAGTGTATATGCAGATGTATGGTAGCTGTCACCATTTTCAATGGTATTTACACCAGCATTGGACCCTCCCATCACTTCATAGAGTGGTAGAACATGTGAAACCAAGACTTCCTTGACATACTGAGAGGAATTCAGTCCAAGTTGATTAGTATTACTTTCGTGCTCGTGCTCTTGTCGCTGTCGTATGGGAACAAGCGGTGTATGTCCAGTAGATGAGATTCCAGCAAAGAATTGTATTGTTTCGAAGTCCTGTTTAAAGGTTGGTGCAAGATTGCGATGTTCCAAAGCTGCACCCGGATTTCATCGTACAGTTGTTCCCTGTGGCATGGATCCAATCCAGTGGTGAACTTCATCTGAGTATATCTTGTTCTTCCACAACTTGACTGGCATTGAAGAATACTGCCGAGCCCACCACTTCCGTTTCAATTGATTGGCTGGTGTAAACAAGGATTTATGCCTACATATACGGACTCTCCACTGCTGAGATCTAAGTGTATCACCAACCAATCGAATGCTGCAATTCAGACCGGAATCCGCCGTGCTTTCCTGCAACGTAGAATGTGGGTAGCACTTTGCTAATACCTGTAGATGTCACTTGTTATAGTCCGGTAATTGTTTTGGCCGTCCAGAGTGTGGCCTGTTGATGACTGTGTTTTCTGAATTCCACTTGTTGAAAATGTGATGAACTGCAGTGTTGCCATCTCCAGTTTGCTGCTGGATTTTGCAATAGGAGTGGCCTTCTGACTGTAGCTGAATGACTCAGATACGTTCTTCGTGGGTTGACTCCCTTCTATCGTCATCAGGACTGATAGGCATGACTGTGTATCGAGTGGGAGCGTGAGAATGTGTCAGAGGTTGTCCTGGTTTGCAATGTGAAACTAGCACAGGTTCACTCACTTTGTTCGCTTGTCTGCCTGCGTGCCATGTACTACCTGCTATCCAGCAGAGGCCTCATGCCCCCGAATATCTGGAACCTGATACTCTTCCAGTCTCAGGACTAAGCATGCCAGAGAATGCATTGAAGCATATAATCAAGCGAGAATGAGAGTGTCTCACCACTTGACCATGAATTTCAAAGTATAGCGCCAAGTGGGGTGGAAGTATGACATTCCGTTCAATTGAAAGTGTACTTGAGAGTGTGCATAGGAGTGTTCTTGACAGTATCTTGAAGGCTTACTTTGAAGGGTACAATCAAGTAGTCTGGGACTGTGTCACAGAGTGCAATTGGATGTGACCCTGAGAGCATTGCCAGGATTGTATTTGAGAATGGACTCAGAGGTGTACTTGTAAGCATACTCAGAGTGTTTTTGCAAGTGTCTTGAAAGCTTACTCCAGACAGCTCAGTGAGGAAGATTGGGAGTGTGTCATTAAGTGCAATTGGGAGTATAATGTAGAGTGTGCTCAGGAGTGGGCTTGAGTACAGCTTGAAAGCTTACTTGGAAGCATACAATTGAGCAGGTGGGAATAGTGTTAGCAACGGTTCCGGACCGTCACTTCGGGTCCGGGTCCGGGTCGAAACCGCACCATCGCCAGATTGGCGGTCCGGGTCGTCAATAAACCCGAACTGTCAATTCGGGTACGGTTTAATCGACATCTCCCTACCGATCTGAATTGGGCGGGTCCTCAGCGGGTCCTCCAGCGGGTCTATCTGTAAATACATATACTGCACTTGCCTTTGCAATTTGATAATTGTACTCAATCAAAATCGATTATTCGACATCCAGGAATCCCATTTTGCATCTTTTCTGGGGTGCAAAATTGACAACATTTGAATTCATGTTTTTCCTTTACTAATTAGTATTTTTGACCATGGAGGAGGTCAATAGTTTAATTACAAGGTCAAATATTCATGTGATGCCTTCATTACCCAATTTGCATCATGAGAAATTCATGACACTCAGTTGATACTCATCTGATGGTCAATTTCACAATGGGGCCGTGACCATATAACTTTCTCTTTTGCCAATGATGCCTGGCAATACGTTGGTTATGGAGAACAGTGAGCAAATCACTTACCAATTACCTGATTCAAAAGGCCAAATTTCGTTGAAGCTCCTTTGACACTGATTTTCAGGATGCGGAAGTTACCGTTCCGCTTGCTCTTTTGACGGTAAAGGCTGCCAATATGTTGGTTACAGATAACAGGAAGCATATCCCGTTCCAATCACCATACTTACATTACCAAATATCATTGACGCTCTGTTGATGCGCAGTTAAAGGTGGTAGCGACATTGACTCTAATCATATTGCAAATAATGGCTGCCAAATGTCGACTATCCATACAGGATGTAGCACAACTCTTGGATTATACAACATGAAACACCCAAAATCGTTGATGCTCTTTTGATGCTCTGGTGACGATCAATTTTATGTGTAGCGAAATCGACTCGAACCATATTTTCCCTAAAGGTGGCCAATACTTCGATTATTGGTAAATGCCATACTAGAACAGCCCTTGGATTACACAAGTTGCAACACCCAAAATCGTTGACACTCTGTTGACACTGTATCGATGCTGTGTTGACGCTCAGTTGATGCTGATTGTCAGGTGTAGCGATATGGTCATTAACCATATTGCCTGTAAAGGCGGCCAAAACTTCGATTATGGATAACAGCCGTACTACAGCCCTTGGATGACAGAAGATGCAACACCCAATATCGTTGACGCTCTGTTGACGCTCATTTCCAGACTGGGGCTGTGATCATGTCGCCTTCTCTTTTGCCCACAAAGGCTGCCAATACGTTGATTATGGGTAAATGCCGTAGCACAGCCTTTGAATCATACAAGATGCAACACCCAAGATTGTTGACACTCTGTTGACGCTCTGTTGATGCTCTATTGATGCTCGGGTGACGCTCTGTTGATGCTGTGTTGACGCTCTGTTGACGCTCATTGTCAGTTGAAGCGACGTCGACATTAACGATGTTGCCTATAAAGGCGGCCAATATGTTGATTATGGATAAATGCCGTAGTGCAGCCCTTGGATGATACAAGATGCAACACACATAATCGTTGACGCTCTGTTGACGCTCATTTTCAGACTGGGGCTGTGACCATGTCGCCTTCTCTTTTACTCATAAAGGCTGCCAATACATTGATTATGGGTAAATGCTTTAACACAGCCCTTGGATTATACAAGATGCAACACCCCAGATTGTTGATGCTCTGTTGACACTCTGTTGATGCTCTGTTGATGCTCTGTTCACGCAATGTTGACGCTCATTATCAGGTGAAGGGACATCGACAATAACAATATTGCCTACAAAGGCGGCCAATACTTCGATTATGGATAACAGCTGTACGACAGCCCTTGTATGACACAAGATGCAACACCCAAAATCGTTGACGCTCTGTTGACGCTCATTTTCAGATTGGGGCTGTGACCATGTGGCTTTCTCTTTTGCCAACAAAGGCTGCCAATACGTTGATTACGGGTAAATGCCGTAGCACAACCCTTGAATCATACAAGATGCAACACCCAAGATTGTTGACCCTCTGTTGACGCTGTGTTGACGCTCTGTTGATGCTCTGTTGACGCTCTGTTGATGGTCTGTTGACGCTCTGTTGACGCTCATTGACAGGTGAAGCGAGGTCGACATTAACGATTTTACATATAAAGGCGGCCAATACTTCGATTATGGATAAATGCCGTAGCGCAGCCCCTGGATCATACAAGATGCAATACACAAAATCGTTGACGCTCTGTTGACGCTCATTTTTGTATTGGGGCTGTGACCATGTCGATTTCCCTTTTGGCCACAAAGGCTGCCAAGATGTTGATTATGGGTAAATGCCGTAGCACAACCCTTGAATCATACAAGATGCAACACCCAAGATTGTTGACACTCTGTTGATGCTCTGTTGACGCTCTGTTGACGCTCTGTTGACGCTCTGTTGACGCTCTGTTGACGCTCATTGTCAGGTGAAGCGACGTTAACATTAACGATTTTGCGTATAAAGGCGACCAATACTTCGATTATGGATAAAAGCCGTAGCTCAGGCCTTGGATGACACAAGATGCAACACATAAAATCGTTGAAGCTCTGTTGACGCTCATTTCCGGACTGGGGCTGTGACCATGTCGCCATCTCTTTTGCCCACAAAGGCTGCCAATACGTTGATTATGGGTAAATGTGGTAGTTTGGCCCTTGGATTGTACGAGATGCAACACCCCAAATAGTTGATGCTCTGCTGACGCTCTGTTGACACGCTGTTGACGCTCTGTTGACGCTCTGTCGACGCTGAATTTTATGTGTAGGAACATCGACATTAACCGTAGTGCCCACAAAGGAGGCCAATACTTCAATTATGGGTAAAAGCCGTAGCACAGCCTTTGGATTATACAAGATGCAACACCCACAATTGTTGACGCTCTGTTGACGTTCCTTTTCAGAATGGCGCTGTGACTATGTCG
>Ga0307512_10001055_pt1 | contig 40321 bp, 52 predicted proteins | sample 14_EM_MG_FD_200267 | JGI IMG/M metagenome (GOLD analysis project Ga0307512, IMG submission 200267) | Populus trichocarpa ectomycorrhiza microbial communities from riparian zone in the Pacific Northwest, United States - 14_EM | ecosystem: Host-associated > Plants > Roots > Unclassified | place...
TTAAATTGTCAGAAAGATCACCTTTGCCACCAGCTTTGTCTGCAAAGGACCTCCCTGGAGGAAGAACTCAAATCTTAAATGTCCGCCGAATCCGGAGAATCAACCGTCATCCAGTCGAAAGCGACAATGATAGCGCACCTGAAAGGATTTCGGATACCGATGATTGGCTTAACAGGAATGGCGACTTCGATAATCCAAATGACAGTGAAGAGGATTGTGCAGCGGACGATGAATCCGATATAGACCACAACAATGGCATCGAGAATCCGGTATGCCCAGAGCAGCAGGATGTGAGCACCACGCCAGATGTGCCCGGATTGGTTCGGCCGACCCGGAAGTCAAAGAGACAGGCTGAACAGGTGTTGGTGACGGTCCAAGCAGTTGAAACGCGGAGAATTAAAGGAGGAAAGAAAAAGTAGGACAGGATGCGTCAATGGTTCACCAGCTTTATGTAGCTTGACCGAGAGTTTCAGTTAGAGATGTATTATGGGCAAATGGTAAGAAGTAGCTTGTGTATATCTGTTCATAAATTGATCCATAGCAGGCGCAATGAATCTTTTGGCATGATACATCATTTTTAGTCGTCTGAGAGTGAACAGTGCAACATGATTACGCTGCTCGGCTTTGCCACAGAGCCGAGTCTTATCAAAGCAGAAAGACAATTGATATAGTCAAGTCAGGATGAATACAATTATCGACGGCAGCAGATGTTGAATGGACAATACATTAAAATGAGCGTCAACGGAGCGTCAATGATTTGTGGTCTTGTAAGTACGGTAATTCACCAGTTACTTGGTCGTTGTTATGCATAACGGACGTATTGGCCTGTTTTATTGGCAAAAGGAATAGCAACACGGTCACCGCCCCATTCTTAGCATGTTCGTCAACGGAGCATCAACGATTTGTGGTCTTGTAAGTACGGTTATTCACCAGTGCCTTGGTCGTTGTTATGCATAACGGACGTATTGGCTGCTTTTATTGCCAAAAAGGATAGCAACACAGTCACTGCCCCATTCTTAGCATGAGCGTCAACGGAGCGTCAACGATTTGTGGTCTTGTAAGTACGGTAATTCACCAGTGACTTGGTCGTTGTTACGCATAATGGACATATTGGCCGTTTTTATTGGCCAAAAGGAGAGCAACACGGTGACCGCCCCATTTTTAGCATAAGCGTCAACGCAGCGTCAACGATTTCTGGTCTTGTAAGTACGGTAATTCACCAGTGACTTGGTTGTTGTTATGCATAACGGACCCATTGGCCGCTTTCATTGGCAAAAAGGATAGCAACACGGTCACCGCCCCATTCTTAGCATGAGCGTCAACGGAGTGACAACGATTTCTAGCTTTGCATCTTGAGTAAGTTATGTTCCGATTGGTTGCGGACATCCATCTATGAGATATTGGCAGCCTTTACTGGCAAAAACAACAGCGACATGCTCCCTGCGGCATCCTGAAAATGAGCATCAACGGAGCGTCAACAGTTTCAGGACTTGCATATTTCGTAATCAAGGCGTCGCGCGGATCTTCACATGCATAACAGTATCATTGACCGCCTTGCTAGGCAAAAATACCATATATCGAAGGTGAAACACAGATACCAAATTAATCGACATTGCAAACTGCTCAACAAGCAAAAGGACATTGTTGGTTGCTGTAAATGCGATTCCGATAAGATACTATTAACACACTGCAAATTCAACAGCCTTATACGAATCTATAGATGGACCCGCTGGGCGACCCGCTGACAACCCTCCCACTTCAGACGGGTTCTGAGTTTACCATGGAACCGTACCCGAGTAGGCAGTTGGGGTTTATTGACGACCCAGACCGCCAATTTGGCAACGGTTCGGTTTGGACATGGACCCGGACCCAAAGTGACGGTCCGGAACCGTTGCTAACACCAGTCTGAACCCGGACCCATTGGTAACACTAATTGTGCCTGTTATTTGTGCATCTGACAAGCCTCACTTGACAAGTTTTTTGGGCAATCAGCATGCCTGGCCGCTGTATCTCACGATCGGTAATATTGAAATACCTATCCGGCAGACACGTAAAAAGCGAGCCTGGATTCCCGTTGGGCTGATTCCATATCCCTTGAAAGGTGCCAGAAATATTTACAAGGCATGGCATTTCCCGGTTGGAACTGTGCTGTCCCCACTCTGGAATCCTGACATACCTGGTCCCGACTTGAACTGGAATTGTGCTGATGGATTGCACAGACAATGTTATCCTCTTTTGGCAGCCTGGGTCGGGGATTATCCAGAACAAGTCATGGTTGCTCAAGTCTCATAGGCTTATGACCGATGTGTGAAATTCCTAAAGGTGCGCTGATAGGGCATTGCGCTTTTCGACCACTCGATAACTCAAGAGATCAGCATGGTTACTCGGAGGTTCTGGATGAACCTAATATCGATTACCGGCACACTCTTGGTGTTCATCCAATCCGAAATCAGTTCTGGCAATACCCTCTTTGCAATGTCTATCACCTTTGGCAACCTGATGAATTGCATCAGCTGCTCTTGGGTTTTGTCAAAGATTCATTGCACTGGCTGCTGGAATAGCTGAAATCTAGAAATGTCAAGGATCAATTTGACAATCGATTCACATCAGTACCACAATATCCGGGCCTCTAGCACTTCACCAATCCATTCCATCCGATGAAAAGCAGCTCATGGCAGGGAAAAGAGATCCAGGGCATGATCAGAACACTGGCAGTGAATTGTGCTCCAATTCTTGACTGCTCCAAGGATGAGGGGGAACTGCGTCACAAATGACCTCTGATGAAATGGTACTTGTCGCACTGCGGGCATTATGTAAATTCTCTGTACTTGTTAGCCAGCATAATCACTCTGATCTATCCCTCACAGCACTAGATGATGCACTGAAACGGTTCTACAAGAAGAGGGATGCTTTTTGACAACTGAAAATGTCGAAGTCTGCAAAGGCCAAAGTGGATGGACAGTTGGCAAGAGATTTCCATCAGTTACGAGAGGGAAAGATTCAGATAATCTGCGCTGCGATGGAGGTTCAGGTGTGAGGGGCCGCAAAGGTTACAACAACAAGACGAAGGCAATTTCAGGTGTGCCTGAATAGAGCCCGACAAGCGGCAACCATATGGTCAGAAGCTGATTGGCAGACTGCACAAGAGCAGTTGGTGCGCAAAATCAATCAAGTAACACCTGCTGAATGCAAGCTTTGCGATGAATTATTCCAACATCATGAGCGACAACTATTACAAGGAGTCGAGACTAAGGCAATTGGTCCCAGAGGCATATTCACCAAGAAACTTACTCAAATGAAGACTGCTGAAGAAGAATAGGTTCATTAAGTGGCAAACATGACTGCTGACAACCGTGTGGGATTTCAGGTCCATCTATCTGATGCTGCGACTGAAGCCACCACCTGGAGTATCGCATATATTGACCGCGTTGCAAATCAGCTGGAGAGTGAGATCTACGGTATTACTACGAATGAGCAGATGCGGTTCAAGAAGGAATTGTCCGTTTGCATGATCAAGTTTGAAGCTTGGTGGAAGGCAATTGGTGATCAGAAGCTCAGGAACTCCATCAAACAGTGTGTCATACATTTCGGATATCGAAGGAAGCATCTGGTAAGCCATATATCGGAGTCAATTTGGCGAATGGGTTCTGGCAATGATGTCCCCACCGCTATTGCGGTACGGCTCAATATTGGCAATGTCACATAGGCATATTGATCTACAAATACAGTCAATTACATTTGACAGATGCTCAAACAAAACGACTGGTGTACCGGTCTTGACTATATGGATGAGACACTGTCTCATCTTACCCTTCAAGGCTGGTATGATATTGACTGCGCAGATGTTTGCGACCTACTGTCGGCTACCGATAAACAGGGAAATACTCGCAGAGCACATCTTTCATGCGTCCAGCATTGTCAGGAAGAGCCATTTTACCGCCCCGTATCATGACAGGTGCATCATTTGAGTAAAACCCATGTCCGTGGAGTGTGCAGAAGTATCAAATCAATCTCACTCAGAGATGCATCAGAAGATTTCGGAATTCCCAACGTTGAACAGCCATTCCATGCACAAATTGAAGCGGACAGGGGAAACGAAGTTTGTGGACTAGTGCTCGGATATGATCAGAATGCACTCAAAGAGAGTATATTTATCAAACTTCAAAATGGGCTGTTGTACTACTGTCAACCATTTCACTGCCCTACATCTGTTGAGCGTCTGGGACTTGATTGCAAGGTAGAATATACCAATGCCATCCGAGGGATCATGCCAGAATCTCATTACATCTGAGTCCAATATACGGACAGTGACCTCGATAACATCTTCCAAGGCCGTGTTCCTTTGTTTCCTGTATTATACTCGAACTGGACTCCACTGAATCAGATCATCCAACTTCAGGAGCGCCTACCCACCGGAAAAACGATATCGACCTTCTCAAAGAGGTGCAAGAGGACTTAGCAACGGATATTTTGTCCTCAAGCTCAAGAATATGCAGTTGTGATTCCAACAATGTACAAAGATCCGCATTGTTGGGCTGGTTGTGTTGATGGGTTTGTCTGGGTTGTCAAACAGACTGATCAAATGCATATTGTACCTGTCAAAGAAATCGTTGGACTGGCACATTTGGTGCGAGAGAATGCTGCATCAGATAGAATCGATAGCATATGGCTTGTAAATGATCATGTGGATTTAGATACCGACTGGACTGTATATTAAGTTACAATGCATGAAACAAGGTGTGCAGGAGGAAGATACTTAATGAAATTGTGCTATTTGAAATAAACATTATAATAATCACTCCCGGAGAGTATGGCTCCAGGTTTGAGGTGCGCAGGAATCGCCTTTGAGACACGGCCAATACTCCCAATTGCTCTGAAACTTGCACATTCTAATATTTTGATTTTGTAGCATTTTGGGGACAACAACACATTCTTGAGGAAATTGTTTTATTCTGTTGCACAACTTCCGGAGCATTGAGGTGCACTGGTGAAGTAGTCTCGGAGCACCTGGGAGCACATCGCTTTGCATGCATCCTATCTGGGAGTGTCTGGGAGCATCTGGAAGGATCAGTGTGGCTGTTCAGAGTGGCTGAGTTGTTCAGTTATGACTTCCAAAACATTCTACATTTTGCTGATGTAATGTTTCTTGTGTTGCACTTATGTGGTGCTCCACCTCCTGGACCACACTCCGGCGGGACCCTGAACTCACATGTTTTCCCAGCTGCCGGACAATGGTTAATGGTGGCCGAGATGAGGGCAAAGAATGTTGGATTGATTTTATCAATCAACGATCTATTTTTCATTCCCATTTGTAGTATACCATCGGAGTATGTCTGGTGAATAAGATCCACAATTCCAGTCGCTGTAAATCCAAACTGGCTTTCCTGAATCGATCGTCAGGACAACAATGAAACAAGTAAGGAACTTTGATCTTACCTCCCGAATGTTTGTGGGGCATGTAAACCTGTCCCTGGAGAATAGCCAGGCAACCATTTTCGAAACCTCTGTAGACGACGTTGTTCAAAATCCCTAGATATAGTGAATTGTGTTCATGCAGCAGTATACCATTGTTGCATGGGAGCAACTAATCTGTGCGAGCACCTGATGCAAACTGTGAGCGATGAAAACAATTGTTGAGATGATTCATATACATCTGCAATGTAGGCAAGGGCAGGGTCAGAGTTTCTCTGGGCTGGATCAATCCTGGCAATTCCCTCATACCACTAACTATGAATCTGGGCAGTCTTCACCACATTTGTTCCAAAGGGATTCACAAACATTGCTTAATGGATAGCGATAGGCTTCACATGTGCCATGACCATTGCCGGAATGCCTGAAAGAGTTGTCTGGGTGTTGTATTCTCCGCCGACGATGAGGCCTGTCATGTTGTCAACAAAGGGCTCATATCACCACGAATTTCCAGCTTTCCATGCTACCAATTGCTCACCAGCTTCGTTTGAATCCCTCCTCGAGAAAATATATACATTAGTGGGCGAATTCAATCGTCGAAATGCTTAGTCAAATACCTTCTTGGATGCCTGTGGCCCAGGCTCAGGTTAATCCTCCTCCTCTAAGACAATATTAACCTCCTGATGCTCAGGATGTAGGGGCTGAGCCAGTGTTGGAGTTGACTGAGTTGCTGCGACTCGTGTTCCCAGTGTTCACGTGAAGGAATCTTTTGATGGCCACTTGTGCATTGTTTTTGTGGATGATTGCCAATGAGCCTCGTCATCAGCTTCTGAATTGTCATCTACATCATCATTCTAATTGTTGGGTATCTTGCTGAGATTGTCATCGAGATTATTGTTGTGGATTGATTGTCTGCTTCTCCTGGTGCTGGAAAGATGCTGAATGAGAGGAGAACTGTGGAACCTTTGTGTCATGATTTAAAAAGGCGGCGAGTGATAAGTACGGAAAAATTAACTGAGTGACTAAATGAAAGGTGATTGACTGTATGTCAACTCACTTGAAGCAGTCTGCGAAGAAAAGAAAGCGCTGATAGGATTAAAAGCATCGTTGTGATGCGTCATTCTATCCTGTCAGCAATTCTAGGATCTTGGCCTGGCACGCCACCCACACTTCCAACCCCTTGGATGGACAGGAACTCGGAACTAAGAATGGCGGGTGACAAGCATGCCACAGGGTCCTTGATTGGCTTTATTTGACAAAAATCATTATCGCAATGAGATAAAAGCCTTCACCTTTCACTAATCTTTCCGGTTAACTTCTGCTGGATAAACATACTGAACTACCAATTACATCATAGCCATACATAGAGTCCTATCACTGCCACTATCTCTTACCCACAATCAAGAGTCTCAAGATTGATCCCAACATTGTGAACTCTCAATACAGCCCTTCATGCATAAATATGACCAATGTAATATTAAAATAAACAAAACACCAAAAAGAGTGCCAAAACCTGTCCAAAAAGCTCCAAATTATCACCCATTCGTCCACCCTCCAATGTGGCAGAAAAATACCCTCCCGCGATGCAAATCTTTGAACAATCAACCATGCAGTGCATTTCATCCTCAGAATGACTGATATGCAGCCGGATGGCAGATTTTACACTCCCTATTTGCCAAAGAGCCCACAGTGGGAGGATTCACAATGTGATCATGTTCGTGTACCCAAACCACGTCCTCATCAGCAGTGACAATTTGCTCGTAATCGACAAAGTGACAAAAGCATGCTTTCGGACAACTTCAATGTATTGCTGCTGTCCAATGAACCTCATTTGAAGCTTCCTTTCGAAGTTTTGGAAGCCTGTGTTTATCATCGGGAAGCTTCTTCTATGTGGGCGCTGCATCTGAGCATCACCATCCGATTCCTCCCTGATAGTGTCGATCATATCCTCTGCTGTAGGTGGGAGGATGTCATTGAGAGGAAGGTACCTGCAGCCATCACGTATAGGCATCTTGGAACCAGATGTGCCATCAGCTTGTTGGCCACAATAAATGATGCAAAAATGTGTTGGGATGTTTAATTTCATCACCAACTGTAGCCATCCAGCAGCAGTATTAGTATCGAAGATTGGTGTAGCATTATGGGAGTGTGGTCCACCACCTCCATTGGGCTTCTTCTGGCAGCCTCAAAGTACTCGGATTTTCTGGCTGGGGTCTCTCTGCCCGGGAATTGCACCATTCATGATGGACAAAATGGTCCTATCAATGATTGATGTATCTATCGGAAGTCTTGATCCATCATCCCCTGGCCGGTGCCATGAGAATAGCTGAGTATTGTTTTCACCCCCTCTCTTCGCAGCAATGTGGGGGTCCACATAGGCGATGGTAAAGCTAGATGGCTCGATGAGGTAGTATGTTGAGGAATCGCAATGCACCTTGATCGGTGAAGACCTGTGATCCGAGGTTACTTCCTTGATTTCTTCTTTATCTACACATCATCAGGAACAGCAAATCATTGGGGCGACAAAATTCAGACCACTGTGGACGAATTTCCTCTTCTGATTTGGAGTTTTGTTGATCCTATTCTTCCTTTCGCGAAGGCCAACCTCCCCGGACTCTTCCTGTGCTTACTTCAGTATCTGTCCATCAAGGTTAGCCTCGTCTGCCAAGTACAATTTCCAAAGTGGCCATTTGGATGCCTGATCACTGATTCGAGTAATGCAATAATTGATTAGGAGATCCCAGTGCTCAGGGCTAGCGCTGAGCTTGCTGCTGATGCTCATCGACTGGGCAATCTCCCAGGCACAGTCTCTCACTTTATTATCATTCCGTTGTGTTGTCAAGCCACCTTTCTGCTGCCAAATTCCCATGGTTACTGCTGCCCATTGGCTGACTCCAACAACAGCATTCTCGGCCCAGACGCTGCCTTGTAGAGTAGGCATCTGGATTGTATTAGCATCTGCAACGACTGATTTCGGCAACCAGAAGGCATCACATTTCAATTGAGGTTCTCAATAGTGGTCAATGAAAGAGTGATTGATATCAGATGCTTGTTACTCTAAACAAATATCGGGAAGGTTGAATATATCATCATGGGTGATGTAATGTGGTAGGAGAGGTAAGGAGGGTATGTCGAAGGTTCTGTAAATTGTAAGTAAGGTGGGCAGGCAATGCAAATATATATGTGAGCTTGGAGGGGTTATCTTTATCCAGCAACATCATCCTGGCTGCTATTGAGCTAGGAAACAATTTGCTTAGCATCATCTAAGTGCCCTGATTCATCGACTAAATGCTTATATTCATCACACAGACAACTTAAACCATGCTCTGCAGTCATATCCCACTCAGTTGTCCTCGCTCTAGTTCTTGTACACCACGATGATGTCGCTGTGTCGGTTTCGAAAGAGAATGCATGGTTCATGTAAGGTTCGAACTTAACAAAAAGTGACAACCATAGATCAGGCAATGGGAGTAGGAAGGTCTTGTGAGGGTGCAAAACGATTGCTGCAAAAAGCTGAATGCAGATGTAGTATGCTTTTCAAAATCCAAGTGATTTTGAGAATGGGAGAGCAATTAAACACTTTCCAAACCTGTGAAGGAGGATGGGAGAAATCCTACAACAGTGGTAGGACCCCATTTTCGAAGAAGTAAATTGAGGTGCAGTTGTTTCCGAGGACCAGCCAGCTTACAATCGTTTGAGTGGCTCAAATACCGTCATGATGCTACTCAACGTTATTCTGATATTTCATTTTGCTACTGAAACTTGTATATTCATCTATAGTGTCTTTGCTGCTAAAAGACTAACTCCTACATTGGCGTTTCCATCACTTACCTCAGTCATGACCACAAAGAAGGGATAGTATATGTATCAGCCAAACAACTGCCAGATGACAGTTTTCCAATAGAGCACGATAGTATTCCATTTCCATTCATTCATGAACTGCGTCGTGACCTTTGTCTTCACCCTCCGAAGGATGATTCCAGCTATACAGAAGCCGACAGCTACTATGCGTGTATCAATGCAGAGCAACCACTAGTTCGGACATGCATTTATGGTTCCCCACCTGTGGATAACCGTCCAGCTAGCAAGCCTATTAGTAAGGACTACATCAGCAAAATGTATTTTAGTCACTGGGAGCCTCCAGGAGTGTGTGAGAGGAGGCGGAGTGTAAAGTTAGAAGCATCAATTTCAGGCGAGAATCAGACGCTAGGAGGGCATTCCGGCCAGCCTTCGGAGCAACTGGGATGTCTGATGACTGGTACAGGAGCACCATGAGAGCGGTTGTGATAAGTTTGGGAGCACCTGGGACTGTCGCCCAACCAATGTGGGAATCCCATACTAACTCTGAGAGATGCCTGGGTTCTTAGGGATATTCATTCGAAGGACTGCAGGGGTTATCTGAGATTCTCGGGATGTACACGAGCAATAAGAATACCCTCCACGTATGATGCATAGATTATTGTTCATGATCAACTTCTAAATCATACTATAGTACCCAGCATCTCATTCAACATTCTACTGTTTGGTTCGCTACATTAAGGAGAACCAAAGAAACTGACGAGTGATTTAAAAATGGAAGCAGGTGAACCAGAAACAATGACCGGGCTAAGCGATCAAATGATATAAATCGAACATGGTCCCAATGTCATCCACTAAATCTCCCATCTCATCAGGGCCAACAAAACTCAGGAACACGCAATTCATCAACGGTCAGAGAAGCTGGAGACGTTCGTAGTATTTCCGAATGATTCGGGCCTGGCCAGTGCCCAAAATTGAATTCCAATGTCGTTCAGCTTGATTTGTGATATCTTAAGGGTTGGAATCGAGAGGTTGGCTCGCGGTGAATCAAAAATGAGTTTGAAATGCATTATGATGAATTCGCGGGGACAAGAGGTGCACCACCAGGAAAGGAGGAGAGCCTGATGTGGAGTACAGGGTGGGCATGGAGAGTGATGATGGTGATGGAGGAGTGCGGAATGAAATTGTGCGGTGCAAATCCAGGCCAAGGAACACCTATCCAGCGGAGCAGCCCATCAATGCTGAGCATCGCCGAAAGGGAGGGAGGTAAAGAGTCTGGAATGGAATAGAGGCGCTGCTGATGGAGGTCGAGGATTGGATTTAGGAGAACCCATTCCAGAGGAGGAGCGCCGACAGATATGCAGTATCGAGCGCTGAATGCAATCTCAAAGCGCCAATCCAGACTGAGGAGCGCTGACGGGGATTGAGGAGTGTCTATTATAGCGGAGGAGAACCATGGGGGGGGGTATGAAGCAGCAAACCATGTGTAATTGATGAGTGCAGTAGCTTCTGCAGTAATACAATCCATCACAGTGAAAGGGCAAAATTTACCTTGATATTCATCTTGAGAAAACATAACTGTAACCTTCTTTCCAGTGGCATACTCAGACAGCGCACAATGAATAGCTGCGGCCACAAGGGCTAACGTCTCCAGTGTGAGCGGTTGAAAGAACTGCGATGTGGTCGGTTGTCGCCCCAAGCTATTGGCAGTGAAGAAAAACTGATGGTAGATTAAGTCAAGCACTTCCATTCGCGTGAACCAAGACTTCTCATCATCGATGACCTTCGAGAGATAAGCATCATCAAACAGGAGCTCCTTAATCTGGATTTGAAGCTCAGTCTCTGATCGTAAATCAAAGTGGTAACTTCAGACAAAAGTTCGACAAGCTCCATCTGCCAAACGCCCTCGAATATTACTAATCTTTAGTTTTAACTACGTATATTGTTCGGGATTAGTATCATCACTAGTCAAATCGAGGAGCAGAGAACAGAGTAAAGACTTACCACTTCTCGGGTTTGCCGATCAATCTTAAGGGATGGACCACCAGGCAATCGACACACAGATGGTGTATCGATAAGAGCACCTGCTAATGCCCGCTGTCGATCCTGGGCTTCAATGGGTAGTTTCGAAGCTTCATCAACCATTGAGTATTTCTCATTGGAAATGATTGGCCAGGGAGTCTTGATGAATACAATTGTCTCCATGAACCGTTTCCCTACCTCAAAAGTAGCCTTTTGCTGTTGAAGAACGTTGTGATCTCCACCGGCGTTTGATTGAGGAACACTAAGGTCTCCACCAGCCATGGGAAGCGGGAGCGCCTGGGCGGGTCTGATGTCAGACTCGCATAAGATGTTGATGGTTGACATTTGGCGTTTGAGCAATGGTGGTGCCATGGCCCCAGCTGGATGTCGCAGATTTGGAAGCGATGTGCGGGCAATGACAGTATCGGCACAGTTCTATTTCTTTGGCAGTGGAACCCTTGTAGTTCGTATCATCATATCACGGCGCGCCTGGTCTAGATGTAGGACATCTTGCTGGTTGTCCAAATCGTCTTCTTTGATATCGGATGACAAGGTGGTCTCTCCAGTGTCTTCATTGTCGTAATTGCTGATCTCCTCCCGATCAGTATCGTCATCATCCTGCTTCATATGAATTATAGCACGGACATTAGCTATCTCTAACACTATACATGAAGGTTGGATTTCAAACATTTGATCGGCAATGAAAAGTGGCTGTCTCCTTGAATGCACATGCCAGCACTCGCTCAAGGTGTGCTTCTTCATTCTTCTGTGAATAGTGATTCCTCACCTGGCTGGCCGTAGGTTCTATGGTGATGAAGTGAAGTTGCGGAATGTAGACAGAAGCAGATAAGAGTAAATTCATTGGGAAGTTTAAGAGAATAACGGGAAAATAGGGCAACAAAGTAGCACGCGGTCAAGGAGGATGCAATTCGAGGCGTGCCTGGAAAGAGCCCAACAGTGTCTGCTGTTCATATATATATTGTCGAAGCTTGTTCTGTGTTGTGATTTAGGAAGCGTCAGGTGCACCGGATTGGAGGCATTCTTCATGCCCTCAATTCCTGAATGTTAGCATTCGTATTCAAATACACTATTAATGCAAGAATAGGAGGTTGGGTTAAGCCAATATATCTAGAATTTGAACCAGATGCACCTGAAGAACTCGAGACATTAACATGGTTGTATCACTAACTAACTCTCAGGGCCGGACATAGGTGGAATACTGAGAATTGGTCTGATCATGATTGCCCCTGCATATAACTCCGCCGAAGGTAGTTCATTATGCCTCTAGTTCGACCATATGAGAAGTGACCATTTGGCACAGATTTGTCGGTGTGTTGAAGAATCTTGCAGGACTTGGACGGAGGATGGAGTTGGGACCATCGTGAGTGGCAACAGTTGAAGATAGATGGGTTTGGACTGAGTTTGTTGCTGATAGTGGATAAATATGAATCTCCAAATGCAGTATACCAGTTGGATAGACACCCCATTTTGATGATATTCGGTTGTTTTAGGATGCTGCAGCAAAGTTAGCGGTCAATTAGGCAATATCGGGTGCAGAACTTCACTTTCAGCGGTCCGAGTCTGCTGAAGTCTCAATATGTATGCAGTCAGTGTAAGAGAGGAAGGAGAATTTGGGTTTACACAGGAGAGATTCAACATAGAGAAAGAACGGTAAAGGGACGATGAAGGCTCAGGGGTAATCCAATCGATTCCAGTTCTTTTCAATGCCAAGATTGCTAGCGAATGGGTCATAAATGGTCACTCACATTAGGATGTTGCGCACACTATCATTCAATCACAAACATTATCAGTCTCACTGCTACAATGTTGATTTAACTTAAATATTGGCGTTCAAAGCAGTGCATAAGAATAATATGAATGCATCATGAGGCTTCATGTGACAGCAGAAAGACGAATGAAAGCATGCAGTTCCGGCCAATCGAGGTGCAGCTAGCATTGAATTGGCACGCAGGATACAAACCAATAGCTGCGATTGCAGGCTCGCCTTACTTTGACAGTTAACTTGTACTCTCAGAAACTGCCTTTTCTTTACTTGAGCTTTCATCACGCTTTCTTCTTCATGCACACTTGGGATTGGACTTTGGCAGAAATCTGATATCGTCTGCTATGATTTGTCACAAACTTCAGGAGTTCAGGATATGCGGTGGGTGGGAGCTTGCCGGTCACCGATTGAGCCGCAGAGCAGTGACTGGCAGTTAGATTCCATCTCTTCGAGCTCTCTTGATGGAAATCGGTTCACATACTCTATTTTAAGATATGGTTTTTGGCGGCCTAAACATACATGTCAGTCAAAATGTGGTTAAGTCTGCATTAGAAGTGTTGTGAATTAAAACATATACCAGGAAGGGTGGTATACAAGTGAGCGGGAGTTGCCGGTCATCTGCAGAATCGCTGAGCAGAAGCTTTCTTCTGAGGTTCATTCTCTCAAGCTGCAGCTTGATTATGGAGCCGGAACGACAGAAGCTATTATAGGATCTTGGAAATGTAAGGTCCGAACACACTTCTTAGTGAAAATTCAGTTAAGTGTGGGTACTTGTCAGCCAGCGCAGTGCATTTACGGTAAGCATGTGGTGGACACCGTCCTCCACAGGATAGGTTTACACACAGCACGACAGATTTGGCATTTAAGCGGCGGCCTTGATATACCGATCAAGCATAGATTCAGATATTAGCTGGGTTCAAGCGGGATGAGCCACGCCTGCACCTAAAAGTTTCGTGTCTGACAGATGACACTCTGTGTGCTGGCAGCAACAGATTCAAAGATAATACAAAGTGGGTATTCACAGTTCAGAGGCGTGCCTGGAGTGGGATCATATGTGAATATTGAGTGCCGGCATGTCAAAATGAGCCGTTGAATAGAATATGCATGTGGTGTCGAATCTGAGACCATCACACTCGACAGGAGAGTAGATCTCAGGTGTGCCTGAACTGCGTTACTGAGCGAGTGAATACTCGGGTGCATCAGCAACGACCCTAGTTTCCATCAGAAACACCCGGGTGATCTGGACGGCTCTGACGGCTCTGACGGATCATCGTACCCTCTGACGGAGAATCACACGCTACCCGTTGCACACATACCTCCTTTACTGTGTGGTGACGTATATGCACCATCAGAACAACACGTGTGTTACACTCTTCACTGTGGCTGCAGTTATGCTGAAGCCGTTTACACAACGCCTGGCGATGTTTAACGCCTGGCGATGTTTATGTCTTTCTCCAGCCGCTGCTTCTTTGGGAATGCTGCTGGTGCGCCTGGAAATCGTAGCTAAAACTTATTGTTCAACAATTTTCGAAATTTATGCATTCAGTTTGTATTCTCATCTATGAATCTATGTATCTATATAGCTACCTATCTACACCTCTGTTACCCCTGAATCTCCGTACACCCGCCGTTACTGATGAATGATGTACTTGGAGGCCATGATTGAGCGAGTTGAGATATGCACCTGGAGGCTAAGATCAAGTGAACGCAGAGATGCACTTGGAGGCCAGGATCAAGTGAACGCAGAGATGCACTTGGAGGCCGTGATCGTGCGAACTTGGAGGCCATAATCGAGCGAGTTTGGAGATACACTTGGTGACTGTGATTGAGCAAGTTTGGAGATGTACTTGGAGGCCGTGACCGAGCGAGTTTGGAGATGCACTTGGAGGCCGTGATCAAGTGAGTGTTACGGGGGTAACAACACCTATTCAAGATACTCCGTTAAATACTTAAGGTGCGTACGGCCGTAGATCCTAATCTGTACTATCTTTGGAATCGAAACTATCCGCAGGATCACTTCCCTCTGAAGATTTGGCGGGCCTCTGGTAGTTCCTTCCCTGGGGGATTATATCAGTTCCCTTATCGAGTGTAACCTGTCGGACGCAATCCTTGACTCGATGTATTCCTTTCCTATCGGAAGGCCAAGCACAGCGTAAGCACACTCCCGCTGCCTTTCTTCTTTTTACTTCGCTATCGTCAATCCCTTCTATCTTACTATTACAATCTTTTTCCTTATTGGTTGCAACGACTTTGGATATCCTTCTTTCTTTCCTTAAAGATTTCCTAGTTCTCTTGGATGGATTAATTCGACCAGTAGCCGTTTGCCCGGAAACTTCTACAGCGGCTGATTTTCTTAACCGCTTGGACTCTCTTAGATACTGCTCGGTACAGTCTAACACTTGATCAATCCGTTGATCCTCAATAAGGTCCCTAGGGGTAGCCGAAACTTCTGGGGGAAGTTGTTCTTGCGGAATGGTATCCCCCTCGCCTTGAAGCTTAGTCGTATCCTTTTCGCCTTGTAGTTTATCGAGATGGAAAACCAATTCCCGCTCAAGTCCAAAAATCGATGCTTGCCACCACATACACTGTGCCACGAAGATTTGCTGGGTTTGTCTTGCATGAGCTATAACGCACTCTAGAGCATATACAATAATGTCGTTGTCATTCTTGAAGGTAACAGGCATTAATCCGCTAGAGAGTAACCAAAGGTGAGGGGCTGCCGCTACACAAAGCTAATAGATTCTAGGTATAGATATAACAGGTATAGGTATCATAAAAACGCAATAATAAATAAGGATATTTCTCCGCTGGTAAGTATCGTCCTTTCGTTGTCTTTCAGGCCGATAATCCCCTTCTCATTTCCTGAACAAAGAGATCTCTCTATAGTCCAGCATAGCACGGGCTTAGCATCGCTCCCGATGATCCCCTATCAGGACTATGATTAAATCCCTCATTGATAGCTACTTATCTGAGGGACTTATTGGCGATGCCCGGTAGATATCATTGCGTCTTATTCTCGTGCACCTTTCGGAAATGCTCGCGCATCCTGGGGGACATGTATCAATTCATTCATTAATCAGACCACACTTTAATTTAGACATCTCACTATCTTTGAGTTTATTCGGTAGTTAATCTCAGGCTCTTTCAGATACCAGTCCGTGCTGCGAAAATGTAGATCTTGACACATATATCATGTTGCAATCTAGACTGATGCAACTCAATGCAAGGTATTTGCTTCCGGCCGAAACCAATGTCAAAAATCCCTCAGTCACATCGTGCTTAGGTAGAGATAATTCTCCTGATACCGGGGTGTGCCTTGCCATTATTCCACTCGTTACGAGATGGTGGTTCGGAGCCCTCTTACTCAAAATACATTATCGACTGCCGTGCACTGCCGTGCATGTCCCGCATAGTATCCAAGAGTGAAAGAACAGCTGTTCTCGTGACTGATATGAACCCCCGCTAAAAGGGATATCGCGAGTCTGATTCTTGATTGTCTCGGCATGGTATGTGCTGTCCTTGACTTTCAGGTACTCTTATCACTGTCAGGGAGAACCCCTGACAGTGAGATTGGACAAGTACTTGGAGGCGGTCGATGGACGGCGCGCCCAGTGCTGAGACTCTATTCATCAGTTAGTTAACTCGCAACCATGGGAATGTGACAATGTGACTTCACCTTTGAGCTCTCATGGAGAGCTGGCTGATGGCGGTCGATCCTGTAGGGAGGTACGCCAGAAGCTGAAGCTACATTCAGGGGTCAACTCGTAATCATGAGAATGAAGGGAAGACAATCAATCTTGGGTGGATGCTGTACTCAGTGTATGCTGTACTCGGTGTCAACTCATGATCGCGTCATGGAGAGATAGAGAGGGATAACTTAACATTGTGTTCTGCGATGATGGTTGAGTTGTGGACGAGAAAGAGAGAGATGGGGGATGAAGATGAGAATGATATGGAGGATACGAGCAGATATGAGAAATCAGGGGTACAACTTGCCTGATCGGGTTGGGAAGACCTCGTATCGGTGTTAGTTCGCACCTGATCGGGACTCGTACCTGCCGTATCGGGGATCGTTAATTGACTCGCACACAATGTTCTCTAAGTCCCAGTTCCTCAAGATGATTTCCCCTGATCTCTCACTTTCTTGTGCTCAAATCTACCATCACCTAAGAACACGAATTTAAGTCATCCCTCTCTATCTCTCCATGCCATAATCATGAGTCAACACAGAGTACAGCATACAACATGTACAGCATCATCCCAAGATCGACAGTCTCCCGCTCCCAGCCAGTTTCTCATCCAATTACAAGTTAACCATTGAATAGAGTCTCAGCTGCCGTCGCGCTTCCCTCCAAATCGACCGCCTCCAAGTACTCCTCCAATCTCGCTCGATCATAGCCTGGAAGTGGGTCTCCAAACTCGCTCGGTCACAGCCTCAGAGTGTATCTCCAAACTCGATCGACCACAGACACCAAGTGCATCTTGTGAGTTCACTCGATCTCGGCCTCCAAGTGCATCTCCAAACTCGCTCAATCACGGCCTCAAAGTGCATCACTGAGTTATCTTGACCTTGGCCTCCAAGTGCATCTCCAAACTCGATCAATCACGGCCTCCAAGTGCATCTGCTGAGTTCACTCGATCTCGGCCTCCAAGTGCATCTCTGAGTTCATTTGATCTCCGGCTCCAAGTGCATCTCAAACACGCTCGATCAAGTACATCTTCAAGAAGCGACAGCGGTTGTACAGAGATACAGGGGTAACGGAGATGGACAGAGTGACGGGGAGAATATATTCTGCAGACCCCAGAGTAGATAGACATCATCTCATTCCCATCTCCTCTTATCATACAATGAAAACTCACACTGTATCTTTCCCAACTTTTGGTCTCACTCGCTCTGTCCGAGATCCACGCAATCGCGTGGATTTTCACAGCCGGGTAGTATCATATCTTCTCCCCTTCCTACACTCCTAGAGCTTAATGTAGAAGGAACGCGAGGAGAGATTTTCGCAGAGTCACCCATTGCATTGCAATCCCGATGCACGGGTGTACCCAATGAACCCATTCTGACGTATGGTCACAGTTGGCCACAACGCCAGAGTGTTTGTTTGAAATTGGAGAATGACAGAGCGAGAAGAAACGTTAAAACGGCGATCGGAGGGCGATATGTGACGCAACACGTGGTCTTGACGCCGCACGCGGACTAATCTGCCATCGGGGTGTCTCTGAAGGCTCTGACGGAGCGCGTCCACTCTGACCGAGCCATTCTGCCCGGATGGAAATAGTATTTGCTGATGTGAATTCTTCCAGTAGGCCTGGAATGCGCGAGCCGTGTCTTAGGATATGATACATCAACTCGATATTGCTTAGACAGTCTTTCTATCCCTTGATGATTAGAGATATACTGTGATGGATCAGTTTCAGGAGAGTCGAGATGTTGATAGCGATACTCATGCGCAATTGAATGTAAATTATTCAGCAATAATTATTTAGCATTGTTGATTCAGTGAATATCGTGAATTCTTTCGCAATTCTAGTGTCCGGTGCGCCTGCAATAGACAAGAAACAAATAATTTGAATCACACATAGTGGTTCAGGTGCACCTGATGACTGGAATCCTGTTTGCAGGACTCGGTATCGGAATTCCACACGTACAATCTACGACGAAGATGATATGTGACTGCAACTTCATCAAATTGACACAAAGAGAAATGTACGGCACCGCAGAATTTGGCCTAGTCGGCCCTTCAACCGGCGCACCTGCTTCTTATGACATATTGCTGTATCCAAATGAGGCTATGTTACTGTTTACCAGATATCTGTTGATCATTGACTGCATCCCATCTTCATCTCTATAATCAAATAGCACGAAATGGAATCAAGCTCTAACCAATACTCCCTACGAGCGCCTTATTCTCCGTACCACTTGCCTATTTTACATCAGTTGGTGAGATTGTGTGGGTAGAATGGTTAAAGAGGCATACCTTGATTACACTGCGCAGATATTTATCGTTCATCCTCACCATCTGATGGCACGAAATCTCGTTGCTCCGTGAGCTGCTCTGTATGGTCTTCGCGGCACTCCTGAATCCGGTATATCATCAAAGTCAGGATGTTTGGTCGGCTCCTCAGGCCATGCAGGACTTTTATTTGAGCCACTCCACAGAGGTAGTGGAGATCACTCGCTCTGTGATCATAACCACCACGTCCAATGTTCAATAGCCAGGTGTGTGGAACTCGGTTTTGCCCCAGTCAGACAACCCGTGCAAATGCCTGCCGCTGCTCATTCAATACCCAGAGCTTCTGGGTTATTACCGCATGGTTTGCTGCTGTGGGATTTAGGCCTGTCCCACCCACTTTGGGAGTAGTTACGAACCCAGAGGGATTTGGCGAATCTTGGAATTTGAGCTGCATTTCTGAGTGCTCATCATTGCCCATTGCCACATACATGTAAAAACTATCCAAATGATCTGCAAAAAACTTTGTGAGCCACCACTTCAAATGACGAACTTGGGCTGGCAGCGGACGAAATAGCACTGCCTTTTGACGGGGAGGTGCATGAGGCAAGGCGCTTTCATTACCTTCATGCTCGAGCAGAATCGCCTCATTTGATGCTTTGTCTTCGTCAGGCTCGGGAGACTCCGCAGGTTCCTTGACAATCATTGGCAGAAATGTGTCTCTCAGCCATCGGAAAATTGGACAATCCACCAAAGTGTCGAGTGGCCATTCATTGTACCATTGTCCAGAAATGTCATTACAATGCTCTGTGTCTCCCAATACCAATGCGAAGCATGCCAGCCGCCATTTATGAACCCTCCACACTCCTGAAGCACCCCGTGAAGTGTATCTCTCCACAAGTGTCTTCAGTTTTGCTCGCTCGTCTTCAGTCCATTCGAGATCAACAAGGTGTGCATTCTCCTTCAGTATCGGAAGAAGTGGTTTCCCATGCGCAAGTTTCGATTCCGACCACCTTCTGATCATCCAGGGCGTTTCCATTTGGATCATCTGATGTGCTGCATCGTGTTGAGCGTCTGCATCTTCAGTCCGGATAGCATGCTTCAAACTCATGACTGCGGGATACAGTGCCTCGGCTCCGTGCTTTTCCATCACAGTATCATACTCTGGGTATTCAGGAGCATCTGAAAACAGCCACATCGTCCGAAAACACCAGTCATAGAGTGAATGGAAACCCGGCGTTGCAGTGACATGAAGTTCGAATCCAATTCTCCCATTCATCGCAATTCGCCAACCCACACTATTTTCATCTTGTACCGATGAGACTCATCAAATATCCCAAAACTCCATGAACAGTGTGAGAGTTGGCCATTGCTTGATGGTTTCGTTATGGATGTTAAGGTATCATACGACACAAGGTGGATATTCCATAGGTTTTCTGGCTCGTCAAGGCTGGAGTTCAGATCCTCGTGTGTGAGAGTCCCATTTTCCGTTTGCAACAGGTTAATGAGTTTGAAATCTGTTGCAGTTGTCATCTCGTCAATGACACTCTTGAACGTCGCTGCAACTCCGGGCATTCTCACCACCTGGATTGGTTCAAGGACGCATGTTAGTGCTGGATGCCCCTGTGGTGGAGATTTCTGGATCTCCAGGAGGCGGCAGGGGACTGAATTATGTCTACGCAGTGGATACCATTCGCGTTCTTCACCGATTATCCTGGGAAAGTGGTTCTGTACCATATTCACCCACTCGTCAAGGCTATTCCCCCACAAAATGAACAGCAGTAACGCCATTACAACTTTCTCAGTCTGAAGTTTGCAAATTATTGCTGCTGCCACCAAGGTGAAAGTCTTTCCAAGTCCCATTTCATCCGCCACCAGTGCTCCTGGCATATCAGCATCGCACACCCACCTCCTCACGATGAACCAGATCGCCCATACCTGGTGCGCATCAAACTTTGTTCCCGGCAGGCCTAGAATTGTCTACTTGTGGCCTGGAACACGGTCATCTATTGATTGACGAATCAGATGAGCATTCAGCAGCCTGACCGCCTCCTCAAGACACTTGTGTTCAAATTCATTGTTGATTGTGTTGAGAACAGTACTCATTAAGGAACTGGTATTTTCTGTATCGAGGTCCTCCTCGCCATCCCCCACTTGCTCCAGAACCTCTCTTCCACCTTGGTCGGTCTTCATTTCATCCTCAATGATCTCTTTCAGTTGCTCCGATGTAAGTTAGGCTAATGGGCTCCTGCTCAGGCGCTACTGAAATTCACCATGATGTTAGGTATTTCACACACAAGCATTTGGACCCAACAAGTATGTGGGATATAATCAATTCTATTCACTCAATCAGAACTTACATTAATACTACTATCAGTCTCTTTCCCACCTCCCTCCGCATCCACCACTCTCTCATTTTCATCGGCTCCCTCCCAAGTCTAAGTATATGGATCAGCAGTGGGGCATAACTAACCGGAAGAAAGCTAGCGGGGATTACCTTCACCGGTCTAATTATGTGCTCAGCAATATCCTTCCCTGTTGCTGCGTTCATGTCTACCAAAAATAGTTTCACATCGTGTCCCAGTTTCAACTTGAAGACATTTGAAAGGTAACTGTTGTATGAAATCTGACCATATAGAGGGTCATTCATCATTTGCCCCGGTGCGTATAATCCCATATAGTCTTCCTTCATTTCTTCCTGCATCAAGTGGCATTTGTATATCGCAGTCAGACGGTATGGTTCTTTCGGGCTACAATTCTGTTCGATGAAATCAATCCACTCCTCCCAGTGCCTCACAGCTGAGTACGAAGCTTGTAGTTGCATGCTGGATGTCTGGTCATTGTTGCCGTTCCGCTGTTGACGAATCACAACCATGAAAGTTGTAATCAGCAACTCCGGGAGGTTACCTCACACGTGTTTACCTGCGTGCTCACCAAATTCCTTCGCTGGTCGCTTGTTGCCTCACCTTCCCTTCTTCCCCGCCTCCTGAACCCCGCTTGCATATTTCTTCAAAAACATCTCCACCCACAGTCACCGAATCCGTTTGCCATTATCAAAAATTTCCAAAGCCAGCCAGGTCTCGAAAGTCTCCAAACAATCTGCAACCACCGTCTCCCAGTGCAGGGGGGCCATCTCGCAGCTGTTTCAGACGGTTCTGTCCCCAGATACTGGACCAATGCTTCTTCTCACAAAACCCTGCCACCCATACTTTCTTCCACTTGTTGAATGTACTAAAGTTGGGCTGCCCCATCCCTTTGGCAAATTGCTTCAAGGAGGATTCCATTTGCTTCAAGTGGATTGGGGCTTTGCCTTCGGCCCCACCCAAGTCCGACAAATCGTCACTCTCACAATCGGCATCATATTCGTCATAGGGAATCTCGTGCAATGGGGGCAACAATGCAATCCCGGCAACATGTGTTCTCCATGGTTCCGCAGCCGGCTGAAATCATTTCGTTGGGAGGCTAATGGGGGGTCTACCAGGTGCGCCGGGAAGTTGTCCTGGAGCAGTCGAAGCGGAAGAGGTTGGCTGAATGACTGGATTGTTTCCACGCAGTGCTGGAGGCACTAGAGGTGTGCCTGGAGATGACGGCCCATGTCCTGTGAATTGCTGAGTGGGGAACATTTGAGTTCCACCATATCCTCCTTGGGGGAAATCGTATCCTTGCCACGGTGGCCCATAACTCGGATTTCCCTGGGTTGCACCAAAGCCTGGTTGTGAGCTTGGTGTCATGTTGAATCGAGCCTGGTGGTAGAACTGGGGAGCGCCTGGAAATGGTGGCTGCGAAGGCAGGTAACTATACCCCGATGGTGGTGGTGGTGGTGGTGGTGGTGGTGGTGGTGGATAAAAGTGATTCGCGGGTTGCCCGAATTGAATGTCTTTGCTCGGTGTATTTCCAGCATTATTATATGATGCTCCCACATTGTCATCTGGCTGTTGTTGTGAGCCACACAGCCCACCGATTGGAGCCATATTGGTTGTCTTCTGCGGAGATCCATTCGTCGACATCGTATGTGAACAAAAGATTCCAGTAATCAAATAATCAATTCAATTGGTGATTTCAATTAAAGCGGAGTATGGTTAAGAATATCGAAGGTAGTAGTTACCTTTGGCGGAATGAAGGCCTCTTATATCCATCTTAGTTCTCACGAACTGTGGTGTTTCACTTCGCCTTTGATCCCATGAAACCTGGCTGAGACAAAGAAATCATAATCACACACTTCCCGCCTTTCTTTGGTATGTGCTCAAATTCGTATAGTCGGATCTTGGATAGAAGCTCACCTTTGTTCCGTTCATGACTGTATTGGTCATAGAAAGGATACGGCATGCTATCTCCAGGAACCCAACAAGAACTATATCCGGTTGCAAGGTGAGCACGACTAGGCATTTTACACTCAAAATGTGTGTCTACGACCTGCAATTCATCCAATATGAGGCATTGTTAGTCGAGCAGCAACGGTGATTGCCTCCTTTTCTGCTCGTTGTGTAAACATCATTGTCTTCCCAGGATCCACCCACCGGTCGAGGATCGTTACTGACGAAAATGTCCTACCAGCCTATCAGTTCTCAATGATCAATTGAGCCGGCATAGAGCCAGCTAGGGAACTTACCTATTCATTGTATTGAGCTGATGTTATCCGCTGCTTGAGGCTTGAGCATAGACATAACCTGCTCAATGCCGCAATGACGTAGTATACGATAAGGCCAATTGTAGTAGCACCTGATCAACAGGATTAAAAGATGATCGCAGTGATGACATACATCAGCAGAAAATAGTTCCGTCCGGGCGGAGTAGCTCCGTCAGAGTGGACGCGCTATGTCAGAACTGTGATAGACACCCCGGAGGCGGATGGCCCCACGCACGGCCTCAATACCACGCGTCTCGTTGCATATCGCCCTCCGAATACTGTATGACTGATTCTTCTCGCGTTCCTTCTACCTGCGCGCAAAAGGCAATTCTCTCTTTACTTATTATACACAGCATTCCAAGTCGCCTGATCTATGTGGCCGTTGACAATCCATCGCTTTTTCTGTCCATCTCCTGTCTTATTACTGGTAGCTATCTCTGGAATTACCTGCGCGCAGCCGACGATGGTTCCATGTTGAAAACTTGCAAAGTGATGGCTGCCGGTGCTGTTCTCACTTGTACAAAGTTCGACACGGGATCCAAGTTACCCGAGTTTTCCGGTATTGTGGTGAGCGCCAGGGCTAACCAGTACTCAACGAAAGCTCCATCCTCATTCTGGAGGTTGATTTGCATAGTCATTGCAGTTGCCACGGGAGACGCCCATTCAGCACGCCATGACACCTCCCCGGGCGTTGCTTCACCTACACCCAGTCATTCCGTCGATCCCATCTGCGCCAGCTTTGGCTTCCTGTGCATAGGTACATCGGAGATATGCATTCACCTTCTAAACTCTCAACTTGAAGCTTAATACCATGGTGAATACAGAGATCAATTGCATGCAGTTGTTCATCCGGTATATACGTCTTGGTATGACTCTGATGCTTTATAAACTCCCGTGTGCAGCAGTATATTGCCGCACGGTGCGTTGCGTCTTGCGTATTGTCAAGTAATTCTCTGAAGTCTTTGATCATAGCGTCTGGATGCTTTCCATCATGGCGGTTGTGGGGTCCCATGAATTCGGGCTCCGCATATGACTGGGGGCTCAGGGGGCCAGCCAGATCAGCCCCGGAAGGGAGGACTTTGCAGGAGGGAACGCTGTTCTCCCCACGCTGAGTGAGGGCTTCGACTCTTTGGACACTCACACCAGGAACAAACATGCCGCTCGAGATAATGTAGGTTGCTATACTCAGTGCAATCTGCAAGCCATGCTGCTAAAACTGGTTTGCAACGCCTGAAGTTGCCATCTGCACAGAGAACATTGTAATACCCGATCCCGGCGCTGGGATTGTGTGTAAAGGTGAGTAGCCGCCGGAGTACTTGGTTCAGCACTTGTCGGTTCGTTTACCGCTGCTCATACAACTGCTTCTGTAGAATATCGCTGTTCTTGATTGGAATTGGTCGGAGAGCGACTATTACCATGCTGTGCATTGAGGGTGTCTGGCGGATCTTCGAAGATTGATTGCCAATTGTCATATATACAGGCCACTCTATCTTGTTGCCAGCAAAATTTGAGAGATGTGTTCCGTCGGACATGAAGATCAAGGGAACCAGTGTATCCCCCACTCAGAGTGTGACTAAACGTTGATTAGCACGTTATTATCCTCGAGTATCTCATCTTACCTGTGTCTCCCACCACCACCAGTCTGCGGTGTGCATTTCAGTATAGAGCCGTTTCCAGGGGCGTATCGCTGTTAAAGAAACGCTGATGGGTGAAAATGAGATGCTCGGTGTAGGCTGGCTGCTGCATGAACCATCTCATGCTTTTGATGATGTCTTGACTCCAGTATTTGATAGAGCATTGGTGATTGTCATTCCATCTCATATCCTCAAGAGTGTGTAGTTCCCACTCCCCGAGAGCCTGATCATCTGGCATGCTAGCCACGAACTTCTGGATGCCATCCCTGTTTTTGAAGCTTGGGAAACGCAGAGCGGTGTTGTCTTCCTTCAGCACTTTGTCATAGTACGTCTTCAAGCCCTGCCTCTTGTTCCCACACTGGATATGTTTGTACTCTTCATGCATTGCAAACAGATAGTAGGGATCGTTTTGTATATTCGGCTCATGGCAGCACGTAGCATCGTGTTCCCAGGGCTCAGCAATGTAATCGATCGGCAGAGCACCGGCCCCGGGGTACATTTCCGTCCGCGGCTGAGGTGGCGGTGATTGAGACTCCGTGTCTGCAATGTTTTGAACGTGTTCGAGGTAGGGAAACGCGTCCAAGTCCTCTACTGAATCTTCGTTAGCGTTGGATTCATGACGCTGAGCCGGTTCAACGTGTCGGGGCACGCTGCAAATAGTCAGATTCTTCTGGCGTGCAACTTGAAGGTGTTCAGGATGGTGTAATTTGATATCTTTAAGTCGCCAGCTGTCTAAGGTGAACTTCTTTTGGCATAAAAGTTCAGGGAAACAGAAAGGGGTCTTCTCTGGAATTGTCGACGACACGCGAGGAGTGGAGTATATACTATAGAAAGGGACTGAAGTTGGTGCTGGGCCTGAGCAGCGTCGTGTGTAAACTCACGAGACTTTCAGCTCACCTATAGAGCCTCAACACCGTCACAAGGAGGTTCCTTACACCCCTGGAGTTGCAAAAATGCTGCATGCACGATGTCCCATAATACTATGAATAAAATAAACCAATAAAATAAAACCAATACAAAACGTATGAATATAATAAACCTTGAGCGATCCAAAAACCTCGCGATGCATGGATTAATCAATTCCTGGGATAAATAGATTGGAACAAAGGAAACGAACAAGACAAGAACCTGACCCTAACCCAAAAGAAATAACCATTGCCTCCTGAGCAACACGAGGACTGGTTCCTACGTCGCCTATAATGCCATCCAGGCGTGCCACAGGGAAAACGACATCGGGGAGAGGGTCATCAGAGGGAGGGACATCAGGGAGAGGGACATCAGGGAGACTGTCGCCAACTGCCGATTCAATCAGCAGCTGCTGATCCACATCCACATCCGAGGTGTTTCCGGCTGCCTCAGCTTCTCGCAGACTCGGCAAGGCTGGGCGAGGTCTTTGCAGCGTCACAAGCCCCAAATGCTCCAGCCAACTGAGGGGATGAGTCTCCAGAGTTCGTGGTCGTGGGCGAGGGTCCGGGGTTTGTGGCCGTGGGGCAGGTGCTGGAGGTTGTGACTGTGGGGTATGCTGGCGCATCAGCTGGCCTTGCTCAGGTCGCACGATTGGCTGATTGTCTACCCTGATATCTACATCGTCAGCCAATGTATTAACCATCTCTCCCTGGCCAATCGTCTGAGCTTCTTTGCCATCATCCTGATCCTTATCCTCCTCCTCATCCTCATCCTCATCCTCCTCCTCCTCCTCCTCCTCCTCCTCCTCCTCATCTTCCTTCTTTTCATCTTCCTCCTCTTCATCTTACTCCTTTTCATCATCACCGTCCCTTTCCATATCCAAATCGCCGTCCAAATCAACGCCGTCCGGTGCGTCCACATCATCCTCCATGCTCATATCCACATCAGGATCAAGTTCGGAGTTATATCCACCGTCCGACTCGGTAGAGTCGGTATCATCATCAGAGGAACTTCACACGGTGGGCGATGCTTCCGGCTCTAATTATACCGGCTCTAGTTAGCCCTTATTGTCCGAGTCTTCCTCATACAGTTTAACAATACCTTTCCTTTCACTGTTTCCCTTCCCCTTCCCCTTCCCTTTCCCCTGCCCATCCTGTGTTCCCTTCTCTTTCCCGGTCCCATTCTCACCGCCTTGTGTGTCCTCCTCACCCCCGCCGTCATCATTGTCATTGTCATTGCCATGACGGCTCCGTCCACCGCTCGGCGTTCCGGGATCCCCCCAGTTATTATCGTCATCATCCTTGTTGATTATCTCATCCCAATTCAGTGGTCTAACAGCCAGGATGTCGCCTGGCTTGTACTGCCGGCAGCATGGCGGCTCAATCTTTGCCCTGAGATCATCGCTACTGTACCAAGAGAAATGCTCACCGGTGCATGTAACCTTTCCCGAGTTGGTTGTCTGCAGATTGGATCGATCGACATCATCCCGGAAAGCACGGGGGTTGTCCTACCTCCAATTGTTCACTTCGTCAAGGGTTTTGTCAATCATTTGCCCCAGATATGAGCGGAAGGCTGCCCACCACTCCAGAAAGGATGAACGCCTGCTCCTGCGGTGCAGCTATATCAGCTGGAATTGTGAAAAGTGGCAAGTCGTAACTGGATCAAGAAAGATTATATCATAAACGAGGTCCCAGGCTGTCTCATCCTTGATGCGGCAAACAGTGTATATCCGTATGAGTCCACTGATGTTTTCCGAGATGAATCCCTTCATAGGGTCCCGATCCAACGTCAGGCGTCGATTTATAACCTATGTCGGCATTTTTGCCGTAGCAGTTGCCTTCCCCTTTTTTCTGCAGCTGCCCTTTTGTGCCATTGCTGCGAGTTGAAAATGAATCTACATCCGAGGCATTGGCATTACAATACAGTTGAACTTAGCGAGAGGAAGCGCAGACTAAATGTGCAAAGTTGTGTAGGTTATTGGGTGTGTTTTGGACCGAGAGGCATTGTTTTGTGCAAGGCAGGTCATGTTGGGATAGTTCAGGATGCTGCCAGTGTGTTCAATACGGGAGGAAAGATACTGGAGGTGTACACAGGAAGGAGGGATATGTATACTCGAGATCGTGTGATTTGATTCATATCCTCCGTTTTGTTGATTAATGAACTCAAAACGCCCCAGCCTTGATCTTGCACAACCACCAAGCACCTCATGAATGAGGATCCTTGAGACGAGATTCGGTACTCGCATTGAGAACTGTATACAACGCCAGGCGTTGCTTTCGCATCGCATACCACTTTTACTTCTGAGACCTTGTGCATCTCAGAGCAAGCTGATTAGTTCTCAAGTTGTCCCAACTGTGCAACCATCCAACACCGCTACAAACGCCTAGCGGTGGAAAATGCAGACGCAACTGATGTCATATGATAGAGAATATGTCATTGTTCCCTTTGCAATGATTATAGCTCTGCCAAAGGGGGATTTCCACCCAGAAGCTGAAGATATACACAATCGATGCTTCGAAGTATTGTGCCAAGAACGAGTGCAACACGATGATAGTCACGCCAAGAAGGCATAAACACCCTGCAAGCGGTGCAAATCGACCATCAGACATTGTTGTAACAGTGAATATCAATGCTGAGTTTAAGCTGAGTTTAATCTGATGGCAGTTGACCCCATAATTGAATGCTTTGAAGGGATCTCGTCCCCGAGTATTGTCACAGTTTAAAGTCTAGCGCGGTCAACACTGCGCCTCCCTTTTTCGTCGAATCCCTCCCGGGTCGCTGAAATAGGAGTCTACCTCGCCTGCCATTGCATATACATGCAGAGGAAAGTATTCCTACAGTCTCTAAGTCGAACATCCATATCGGATGATACCTTCCCAAAGCCCTCACCCTGCCACGTCTCCGGTCGTAAGGAATGTTTGAAGTCTTGCTAATCGTCAGAATCAACAAACGCGGGGACCTTCAGGAAATTCTCAACTTCCCCCTGCTAAGAGACGCGTTTCCGTACTGGCTGGTGAGAGGGATTCCTCTCGAGGAGGGGGTTCCGTAGCCTCTTCAATCCAAGGTCAGAACTCCACCCCCTCAGCTTCGCTCAACAATTCTCCCGTGGCAGATATCACTCAATGCGTGACTTCCACACCGTCTGCTACACTGCGACGGTCAATAATTACTCTAACTGCCACGCCAGGTACAAGCAGTCGTAACACACCAGCACACATTGGAATCACACAGACAGACTCAACGCGTCGCGTTGTATCCTGCCCTGCATCCGGCATTGCTAGCACTCCCACTCCTCTCAGCAGTCTTGAAATTTAGCCTACCCCCATCCCTAATCCCGAGGCCCACACAATCATTACAAATCCACTGCGAACGCGAGCTACAGACTGGAGTCAGAGACAGAGGCAGTGGCAATTGCAACCGCAGGCGGTGTCTACACCTCAATCAGTGGTCTCCAGCAGTCGCGGCATCCATTGATTTGTTCACTCCAACATGACGCGTCTTGTATTTGCGACCGGTAGGCTCCTGGAGGTCTACAGGTGGAACAGACGGCTGTTTATGGGTGCAAGTGACTTGGAGACGGTAAGTTGTGCAACACGACGCGTTGCGAAAGCATTAGCTGAAGCCCCACAGTGGTAGATAATAGAGATGTACTGGAACACCACAATGCAGCAAAACAACAACTCATCCATAGCATTTGAGGCACACACAAAGGAGATCTTGAAAGATGTATGTTGAAGCAACGGCCCACGTTGGATAATACACACGCAAACGGGTACCAGGTTCGCGCACACGTCAATATGGTTAAATCCCATCTCATTCAATCAGCAAGGGACAATATAGCAGAGCTTTATGATCTCCACCACATTGTATCCGCTGCAGAGCGTTTGGAATTCATCGATTCCGTTCTGGCAGACAATAAGTATCTTTTTCCTATAGCAGAGCGTGTGGAAGATGGTGTACGTGGTCCAAATCCAACGCAGAGAGAGCTGAAAGCCGCTAACGAATGGCTAGCTTCCACTGTAAATCCTGGCGGAAGCACTCCCGCGGATTATCTACGTCAAAATATATCATCGGGAGAATAACCACGGTAAATATGCGGATGGATTTCATAATTCCTTGATTGGCGACAAGGACTGTCATATACCCTCCCCACTGATCATGTTTACCTGCACCACGTTGTGCCATGCTTACCTGGAGTGGCAAAAGAACAATCACGTTCATCCGAAAGCTTCCCAGTCAAAATTGAAAGCGGCCAGACTTGATCGCTTGAACTTCTTCAATCACAAGAATGACGGTGGTAAGAATGCATCCTGGTGTGCTGCAACAGGTCGCAAGTTGTTAACCTTGCCTGGTGTTGCAGACACATATATATTCTTGATGAATACCTGGAACACACTACTGGAGAGCTACCAACTGAGGGTGTATAAAAACACTCTTGCTCCAGTCAAGCGTCAGATCCATCAGGCAGAGAACCCAACGCCCGCCGCGGTGATCAGCGTGGAAGAACCACGTGTTGACAATGCGCTTCTTCTTGATTATTTGGCCTCCGAAGTGGCGCTTGAGGAGCCTGAGATCAGAAGCACTGACCCAAACATCCCGATAGACAACAATTCCACGGATGACAAACATCATCTCAGGATCCCAGGGGGCAGTGGTGATTACAAGGATGAAGGTGATGGAAGCGACCTGGGTGATGCCGTCCCCACCGCCAGCCGGCGACGACGGCCCGCGTCTGAACTCAAGAGGTTTGACCTGGGAACCAGTGATGTCGACAGGGATAAGGGCAAGGATGGCGACAATGCAGATCCGGATGAGCAGGAAGAAGCATCGGCAGCCAATGATGGATCAACGCAAAATGTGGAAGACTAAGGGCATACTAGGTTTGACCTGGGAACCGGTGATGTCGATGGGTATGTGTGCGAGCATGCCGACAATGTGGATGCGGATGAGGAAGAATAAGAATCGCAAGCTGATGATGGATTAACACAGAATGTGGAGGACTGACGGCGTTGTACTAGAGAGTGTGAAGATTGGACTGTATATTTCAGACCAGTAAAATACGATAATAGCGAAGGAAATGCAATGGCAAGCGAGGTATCCGAAGTGAAGATTGTATTGCAATATGTGACGAAATATCCATGTTGAACAGATATGGGGCGGGTGCGGCATCCGATATATAGCAATAGCGGAGAGGTTCAATGTGGCTATCGGCCGAACAAAGGCATAAACATTGGCAGGCATCGTGTGAATGGCTACAGCATAACTACAGCCCCTGCGAAGAGTGTAACACAGGTGTTGTGCTGATGTTGCGTATACCAGGCGCAAAGTAGTGGAGGTAAGTATGCAACGCGACCCGTGGCCTGGGGGACAGGAAGCGTGTGATTCTCTGTCAGAGCGTTCAAGGTTCTGTCAGTGCCGTCAGAACCGTCCGGAACACCCTGGTGTTTCAGATGGAAACCAATGTTGTTGCTGATGTAAGAAGCTTTCATCGCTAGCGATTTTCAGTAGATAATGTGCAGCATTACTGTGCGGGATTTGTTAGATATTATCCTAGTTTGTGAAGAAAACTGATCGTAAAGTGACTTTGTTATACCCCTCCACTACATTTGGTGGGGTGTGATGCGGCTATGAAAGTGATACACTAACCTCAGTTAGAGTCAGCTCACATTCAAACAAATATCCTTGAGGCTCAAATCCCGCAACAAGCCATACCCCCTAAAGCATCATCGAGATTTGTCAGAACACTGCGCATATCTCAAAAATTGTCAACACTCACTGGAAACTTGTTTAATGCTTAATCTGCAATATGAAATTATGCAACAAGAACCGACTGGAAGCTCACTATGAACAATATCACCCAATATTGATGAATGAAGAGGTATTACCCAACGGGATTCTACCATCTGCAGGATTCACTCACCCTGAGCCATCATGGTTTGACTACGGTAGGTGCACCTTAATGGCCATCGACAAGCCATCAAGTGATGATCTACTCATAGACCACGTACGAGGTACGCCACCACCTGATGATACTCCCAACAAAGAACCAATAGACCCTCAGCAGCCTGATCTCACTTGTACCCCTGATCCAACAAAGACAAAGGCTCATAGGCAGGTAGTTGGTGTGGAAAATGCGGGGGGGAAAGCGTATGGCAATGCAACTGGATTGTACAACAAGCATCGCAAGTACTCAGAACAATGGAATCCATGGCATCCATTTCGGTCGGCACATGGCTTTCAGCAGACAAAATTGTTCAGCCAGCAAACGAAAACGTGGATAGATCAACATCTCAGGCATGGACTGGACAACATCAAAATCGAATCCCTCCAATCTGCAGATGCAATGCAAAAACCCCTCTCTGAACTCGATTTCGGGCTCGGCAATCATAGTTGGAATCAACATGACTCACATTTCTTTGGAAGATGATACTACAGGGATATTATGAAATGTATACTGTTTCTCCGAACAAATCGGTCTTTTGAGGCACACCTCGATTTCGAACCGGTGAGCCTCGGTGACTCTGAGGGCCATCGAATATACAGCGAGATGGACACGGGTAGTGTTAGCAACGGTTCCAAATCGCCGGGTCGGTTCCGGGTCCGGTTCCGACCCGGAACCGAACCGTTCCAATGGGTCTTACCACACGAAAACCCGGACCGTTGCCATTGGGCCGGTTTTACCACCAAAAACCCGGCATTACAAGTCCACAATTTTCGCTCCAATTAAGTATTTGAGTTCTGATCGTATTGTGACATGATCAGTAGGTAAAGTGTGTAGTTTTAGCCCCTCTTTGACCTCTTGCTCTCAGATTTGCGGTCGGACCAATATTCATCGAGTTGCTATCGAAAACCCGCGAATTTTGCCCGAAAAGTGACGTTATTTCACAGTGATTCAATGAATGTTGGTCCAATCGCAAATCTGACAGCGGGAGGCGAAAGAGCGGCTAAAACTGCACAATCTGCATACTGATCATATCGTGATACGATCAGAACTCAGACACTTAATTGGAGCGAAAGCTGCCAGAACCGAAATATCGAACCGCTGTCCAGGTTCAACCCGGCCAAAAAACGGCGGGTTTATGTCCGGTCCGGGTAACAAACCCGCCAAGACAGAGCGGGTCGGGTTACTTGGCGGTTCCTGACCCGGACTGGGGCCTTCAGGTCGGTTCCAACCCGGACCGAAGCCGGGTAACCCGGAATCGTTGCTAATACTAGACATGGGTGAATGGTGGTGGGATACACAAAATCAATATCCTGCCTGAGCGACGATTATGCCAGTCATTTGTGCGTTCGACAAGACACACTGGACAAATATTTCGGGCTATCAGCATGCCTAGCCGGTTTTTCCAACAATAGGCAATATTCGAAAGGATATCCACTGTACACCTGAAAAGCGCGCCTGAATCCTTGTCGGCCTGATCCCATGTATCCCGAAAGGTGCGAAAAACATAGACGAAGAATGGCAATCCACGGTTGGAACTGTGCTGTCTCCACTTAGGCATCTTGATATCGCTGGCCCCGGCTTGAAATGGGATTGTGCTGATGGATTCCTGCAACAATGTTACCCGCTGTTGGCTGCCTGGGTCGGAGATTATCCCGAACAAGTCATGGTTGCTCAAGTCTCATATGGCTCATGTCCGATGTGCAAAATTCCTAAAGGTGCACCGATTGGGGCATTCCACCTTTCAACCACTCGATAACTCAAGCAACCAGCATATTTACTCGGAGCTGTTGCTGGACAACAATATTGATGCACTGCACAATCTAGGCGTCCACCCAATCCGCTACCAGTTCTGGCAATTCCGTCTCTGCAATGTCTATCGGCTTTGGCAGCCTGATGAATTGCATCAGCTGCTCCTGGGTTTAGTTAAAGACATATTGCACTGGCAGCTCAAATAGCTGAAACCGAGACAGGTCAAGGTTTACTTTGATAATCGATTCACATCAGTGCCACGATATCCCAGCCTCGAGCACTTCTATACACCATTTGATTCTTTGGAAAGCGGCACCTGGCAAGATACAGCAATCCGTGGAGTGATCAGAACACTGGCTGTGAAATGCGCACCAATTGTTGTCTGCTCCAAGGATGACAGGAATACTGCGGTGCAAACAGCCTCCATTGAAATGGTAATGGGAGCCGTGCGGGCATTATGTGAATTCTCTCTACTTATTAGCCAACAAAATCACTCTGATCTATTCCTCAAAGCACTAGACAATGCACTCAAGCGGTTTGACCAGAAGCAAGGAATTTTTCGAGCACAGAATATTTCAAAGTCTGGGAAGGCCAAAGTAGATGATCTGGTGGCAACGGAATCCTATCAGTTTCGGGAACAAAAGATCCATAAGATTCATGCTGAAATGGAAGCCCTTGTGTATGGGGCTGAAAAGGTTTCCTCAACCAAATGCAGGCAATTTCAGGTGCACCTAAATCGAGACTGGCAAGCAGCAAACACTTGGTCAGAAGCTGATCGTCAGAAGGCAATTGAGCGATTGGAGTGCGAAATCCATTAAGCGACACCTGCTGAACGCAAGCATTTCGGTACATTATTCCAACCTCATGAACGACGACTATTGCAGGAAGTCGGGACCAAGGCAACCGGTCCCAGAAGCGAATTCGCCAAAAAACTTGCCCTACTGAAAACTGCAGCCGAAGACAAGGCTTATGGGGTGGAAAATTTGACCGCCGAGAAGCGACCGAAAATTCATATCCACCCATCCAATGCTGAGATAGAAACCACGACCTCGAGCTTGGCTGTTACGGAGCACGTCACTATCCTGCTGGAAAGAGAGATTTATAGCATCACCTCGAATGAACAGAAGAGTTTCAAGAAGGAATCCTCCATCCACATGATCAAGTTTGAAGCTTGGTGGGAGAAAATCGGCATTCAGGCGCTCGGGATAACCATTGAACAGCCTGTAATCCATTTCGTATATCCCCAGATGCATCTTGTGAGCCATATATCAGACTCAATTCGCTGAATGGGTTCTGGTGACAATTTGACCACTGATATTTCTGAACAGCAACATATCACCAACGTGGAGGAGGCATATAGATCTAGCAACAAAGTCAATTATATTCGACAGATACTTAAGCACAATGACCAGTGTACCAGTCTTTACTATATGGAGGAGACACTGTCATATCCTGCACTCGAAAGATGGTAGGATGTTGACTCTGCAAGAGTTTTCAACCTACTGTCCGCTACAGATAAACGGCGAAGTACATGCAGAGCCCATCGGTTATGTCTTCAAACAATTCAGGACGAGCCCTTGATCTGGTCTGTATCCCAGCAGGTATATCATTGGAGAGGAACGCTTGTCCGTGGAGTGTGCTGAAGTATCAAAGTAACTTCACCCAGAGAGGCATCAGAAGATTTCAGAATTCCCAACTTTGGACAGCTATTCAGCGCTCAAATTGAAAAGGACTGGGGACCCCAAGTTTGTGGACTCGTGCTTGGATATGATCAGAATGTACTCATTGACAGTATATTTATTACACTCCAGAATGGGCTGTTGTATTACCGTCAACCATTTCACAACCCTACTTCTGTTGAGCATCTTGGACTCGATTGCAAGGTAGAATATACCAATGCCAACCAAAGGGTCATGCCTGAAGCTCATAACATCTGGGTCCAGTATACGCAACGTTAAGAAAATGACCTTGATAACACCTTCCAATGATGAATTTCTTCTTTTCCTGTATCATACTTCGGCTGGACCCCACCGAATCAGATCCTCTAATTTCAGGAGCGCTTGCCCGCCGGCCAAGCAAAATTGACATTGTCTAAGAGGCACAGAAAGACCCAACAAAGGGTATTACGTCCTCAAGGTTGAGAATACGCGCTGGTGATTCCAACAATGTTCAAAGATCCTCATGGTTGGGCTGATTGTGTTGACCGGTGCATCCGGGTGGTCAAACAGACGAATATGATGCATATTGTACCCGTTGAAGCAATAGGTTGACCAAGTGTTAGCAAGGGTTCCGGAGCGTCACTTGGGGTCTGGGTCCAGGTCCAAACCAAACTGTTGCCAAATTGGCGGTCCGGGTCATAAATAAACTCGAACTGCCCACTCGGGTACGGATCCATGGTAAGCTCCCACCCCGTCTGAATTGGGTGGGTTGTCAGCGGGTTGCACAGCGGGTCCATCTATCGATTCATATAAGGCTCTTGTATTTGTAGTGTGTTAATAGTATCTTATCAAAATCGAGTTTTCAGCAACCATTAATGAGCTTTGGCATGTTGAGCAGTTTGCAATATCGATTAATTCGGTATCTGTGTTTCACCTTCCATATATAGTATTCTTGCCTAGCAAGGCAGTCAATAATACAGTTATGCAGGCGAAAATCCGCGTGATGCCTCAATTACAAAATATGCAAGTCCTAAAACTGTTGACTCTCCGTTGACGCTCATTATCAGGATGCTGCAGGGAGCATTTAGCTGTTGTTTTTGCCAGTAAAGGCTGCTAATATCGCATAAATGGATGGCTGCAACCAGTCGGAACATAACTTACTCAAGATGCAAAGATCGAAATCGTTGAAGCTCCGTTAACTCTGATGCTAAGAATGGGGCGGTGACCATGTTGCTATCTCTTTTGCCAATAGAAGCTGCCAACACATCCGTTGGGCATAGCAACGACCAAGTCACTCGTGAATCACCATACTAACATGATCACAAATTGTTGACGCATCGTTGACGCTCATGCTAAGAATGGGGCGGTGACCATGTTGCTATCTCTTAGGCCAATAGAAGCTGCCAATACATTCGTTATGCAGAACAACGACCAAGTCACTGGTGAATTGCCATACTTACAAGACCACAAATCATTGATGCTCCGTTGACGCTCAGGCTAAGAATGGGGCGGTGACCGTGTCGCTATCTCTTTTCCCAATAAACGCTGCCAATACGTCCGTTATGCATAACAATGACCAAGTCACTAGTGAATTACCGTACTTACAAGACCACAAATCGTTGATGCTCTGTTGACACTCATTTCAATGTATTGTCCATTCAACATCTGCTGCCGTCCATAATTGTTTTCATCCTGATTTGACTGTACTGGTTGGCTTTCTGTTTGATTCAGAGTCAACCTTGTGGCAAAGCCAAGCGGCGTCATTATCTTGCACTGTTCACTCCCACACGACTAAAAATGATGTATCATGCCAAAAGATTCATTGCACCTGCTATATATCTATTTATGAACACATTTTCACAAGCTACTTACCATTCTCCGATACTATATCTCTAACTGAAACTCTCGGTCAAGCCACATACAGCTGGTGAACCATTGACCCATTCTGTCCTACTTTTTCTTCCCTCCTTTATTTCTCCGTGTTTCAGCTGCATTGACCGTCACGAAGACCTCTTCAGCCTGTCTCTTTGACTTCCGTGTCGGCTGAACCAATCCGGGCACATTTGGCGCGGCGCACACATCCTGCTGCTCTGGGCATTCCTGATCCTCAGTGCAATTCTTGTGCTCTATATCGGAGTCATCGTCCGCAGCACAATCCTCTTTGCTATGATTTGTAATATCCAAGTCGCAATTCCTGTGTAGCCAATCTTCAGCGTCCGAAATGCTTTCAGGTGCGCTTTCCTTGTCGCGTTCGACTGGATGACGGTTGATTCTTGGAATACGGCCGACATTCAAGATTTGAGTTCGTCCTCCAGGGAGGTCCTTTGCAGACACAGCGGGTGGCAAACGTGATCTTTTTGACAATTTAAATGCAGCCGCACCAACATGTTGGGAGAGTGACCAGGATGCTTTGACGACCTCTTCTGTGTCCGAAATGTATCCTACAGCAGTCATCTGCTTGTGTTGAGCGCGGGATTCCTTCTGTATAGCACGTAGGTTTTCGCTGCCCTGCCACATCTCCAACAAGTCGTGAACCTTGGCCATTCTATGCAATGTCCTTTACTCCGCCTTATTCTTCATTTCTGGTTGGTTATCTGTGTTCATGGTATCCAATTCAAGGTCAATGCCTCCCAAAATCCCGTTATTGGCTCGAGCAAACTGCCTTACAATGACAATTTCGCGAAGGGTCTCGCCTGTGGTTTTTGACTGCCTCCAGCTAATAACATCTCGGCCAAGGGTAAAACTGGCCTCCACTCCAACACCATGTGGTATGATAGAGAATATGTCACGTGCCACATTGGAGAGATCGGCGTACTTTGAGTGCATTTCCACCTGTTGTCGCCACCAGTCGGTTATGTCCGGTATCCAAAATGTACTGCTAATCTCCATTGGGTCAGAGTGGTAATCATTGAGATTTGGATTGATTTCCCCCAGTTCTTTGGTGCTTCAGGAGGCGAATTGAAATAGAGCCTGGCGGCAGTCAATAAGCGGGCTGCGCGATCAGTTCGTCCGGGTGTCGTCTCAGCCACGTTGTTAGGCGTTAAGTATTCCACATCATCGCTGGATTCATCATATGGATCAAAGGATGATTGAAAAGACTCTGATGCCATTGCAGAGGGGACGAGATTGCTGCTCGGTACCGGTTCGAGTTTATTGACCGGCATACATCGATGTTTGGCGCAGTATTCATTCTCCACATTCTTCAGAAAGGCCTCTTGGTATTGTGTAGTGTAGGATGTCTCGTCCTCAGGATTGATATCGATTCCCTTGTCCTACTTTCTAAACGATCGCAACATCCTGAAAGGATCGAGAAGGTGTGCCAAAATCAGAAGCATGCCCGTCGTTGGAGTCACTTCGGCGTAGTGTTTGAAGAGCTTCTGTCGAGCTAACTTCACAGCGAAGAACAAGTCTTCCTTCCATGGACGCTTCTTCTTGGCCAAACCTCGCATCACGCCATCCATGTGATCGAACATGTCATTGTACACTGTAATAACATGATGCAATGTGACTGTATGCCTCTTTGACATCCAAAGGGTCCAATATCGAAATGGCCTCAATACCTCCATGACATACTTGACAATTGTCCATTCATCCTGAGTTGTGAATAGTGGCCGATATTCAGCATATTTTGGGTTCTTAAGCCGATCGCGGGTGAATTCACGTCAGCAGTAGGCGCGCACGAGCAACTCGAGAGTGGAGTTCCAACGTGTCTTTACATCCATACTCGGAAGTACTGGAATGAGGACTTTGGCTGTTTGACAGTCAATAAACTCGTTTCAGCGACCAGGTGTTACCATAATTAATACAGCAAGCATTCTCTGCTTTATGAAGGTCAGCTTCAGGACTTTCAAAATATCATGAAATACGTACTTTCTCAATTATCTTTGCTAAACCTGGTCTCATGGCCAACACCTTATTGATTCTAGCATTGCCCTCTTTACGAAGTCTTTTACTCTTTCCAATGTCTATGCTTTCATTCTCGCCAAATTGCTGATCGCGCTCATGGGCTTCCCAAGATTTGGTGCGGCCTTTTACACCGAAACTGCTCATGAATGCACCTAAAGCCAGCTGTATGACCTGCGCCATGCACGGTATATGGTTCCTCAATTCAGGCCACTCGGTTCCAGAGGCCTCAAGTGTTGATTGCAGCTCGCGTGTCATCGAGTAGTTTGAGGAAGCATTATCAGTCGTAATACCAAGCAAACAGCCGTCGGGAATCTCAAAACGATCAAGCACGTCATTCAAATGTACGGCTAGCCTTGCTCCAGTATGTTGGCCCTTAACCTATCCTTTTTAATTAGCTTTCGAAACAGGAACAGAACAGGCAATCAACCCCATCGAAAGCGAGTTGAACTTCATGCGATGCCCAATTTCGTTCCATATATTAAGCAATGACTGACGTTATGGCTAGTTTGTTCGTTGATGTCCATCCGTCTAAAGCGAAACTAACTTTATTTCGTAGTGGCAATTGCTTCTTAATTGGATCCACAGTCAGTGCATGTTCCCTCCAACAAATGTTACTAAGGGTCGAAGCGGACGGAAGAACTGGGTCACCGCATAATGCCTTATATGACCGTTGTAGCTCAAGATTTGATATAGCATTCCATGAAATGTGTGCCGAAACAAATCCTAACATGAGGTAGCGATTCCACGTGTCTTGGTGAAATTCGGAAGTTTCAAAGTCCTTATCTGCCAGTTTGGAACGTTTTGTCTGTCATTTCGGTCAATATGGATTCAACTGGATATCAAATATGGTTTTCCTCTGCAAACTTACTATTGTAATTCCACGACTTCCTTGCCTCTTCAGGATGGCCAAAGCTGTTTCATCCACCGTTGA
>Ga0307512_10001056_pt1 | contig 40299 bp, 44 predicted proteins | sample 14_EM_MG_FD_200267 | JGI IMG/M metagenome (GOLD analysis project Ga0307512, IMG submission 200267) | Populus trichocarpa ectomycorrhiza microbial communities from riparian zone in the Pacific Northwest, United States - 14_EM | ecosystem: Host-associated > Plants > Roots > Unclassified | place...
GCGCCGGAAGTAAGGGTCCGAAGGTGGTAGGTTTCGAGGACTCGCATTTCGTAGTGGCACATTCTTCAAGCGAAAATGAAAGAATAAAGAGTTCTAATTGTTGTAGCGGAGGAGTTTGGCATGCAATACTCTGGCCACTGCCTCTGGGGAGACGACTTGGCAAGGCGAGAAGAATTGACGAGCTTGACAGATCGAATCATTTGCCATGTAGACAGCGGCGTATCGGATAGTGCACAGTTCGTGTGCACTGCTGCGGCTGATATATCTTGCGACTCTTGCCTGACACCTGTCCCCCAGTGGATCGGCCCCACGCCCGAAAGGCGCAAAGATTGCCTGAGACAGGGCTGGTGGATATGCAGACCCGGACCCATGACAGAAAAATACCACTGTAAGTGATGGCGCTGACCAACAGGGTTCTCCCAAGTAGACTAAGATTCAATGGTGAACGACGAAACAATGACTGTTGTTTGCCACTTTATAGTGCTGACGAGACATGAAAACTCGGTCTGAGTTACAGTTTCCGAGTCAAAACATCATGATGCTCGCCGAGAGTTCGGTTGTAGTAGGTGAGAAATGTCCTGTATGCCTCGGGACGATGCAGGTACGAACCACATTCACCGTCAGGAACCTAGACTAGTTGATCATACAAGATTTGGAAAGTAATCGTAGGCCGTTCGTATCAAGGAGCTCAGAAGAGCAAAAGCAAATGATACTCTGAGATGGTCCGTCATAGTTTACAAGATTCAGGACTACCAGATTCCAGTCGTATTCAAAGAGTAATCCCAGCCAACTCACTACATCAAATGGCTCATTTCAATATCTCTGAACACGAGTAGGACCATCCTAGAATTTGAAACCCCCAGCAAGGTCCATCACCCTTTCTGGATCGATATTCGCCTTGATCCTGCGAAGCCTCGCCAAATTCCCACCATACATGTCTTCCAGAGGAGTATCGAAAAGCGCATAGTTCACATACACTGCTGCGTGTGACAAGTTCTGCCCGTCTGCAATTGCGACATCACGGATCGTCTTTGCACCGTCGCGCAGCAAATCAGCCATCGTTTTGTCGAGCGAGGCGTTGGACCACGCGATGAGGAGGGTGGAAGGGAAGACAGCTCTAGAACGGTCAGGCGGGTACGCTGATGGGCTCCCATGCGAGAAGAGGTCACTGTCGAAGGGTTCAAGCGCTGAGCTCACGATGGCAGTGCTGTCAAGAGCAGAAATTTGCTTCCCCCAGAACTGTGAACGCCATCATATTACTAGACCGACATGGAGCAAAAGCTCGAAGGACGGAACTCACCCGTGTGTGGTTCAAAAACGCATTAAAGACGGCAGGGGAATATTGCGTCACCGGGACGCCCTCATAGAAAGTGCTAAGGGTTAGGTATCGTGTCAGTCTGCTTTCCACCACCCACAGGGTTACGTATCACTAACCGAGTGTTGGTGGACGTGACCAAGGAATTCGCGTTGATAACATAATCGTAGAATGACAGAGTAGACACGTTCCCCTGGGCAGGTTGTATCGCCAAGAAATCGTCGAATACTCCCACAGGACGAGTGGGTGCGTCATAAAAAAGAGCGATAACAGGTATGGTCTGTTGCATCAGTGGCGTCAGTTTGGACAAGCGGCGACGCTGCCACGATGGACCACACCTGTCCCGATGTATAGCCAAAACTCAAGATTGTTGCAGCCTTAGTATCGGTTTTCTCTTGGAATTTGACAAGTGAGTCTTTGATTTGATCCAGCTTGTCCTCAGTGTAAGTAAGAATGCCGCCCTGTTCAGTGAGTGTTTGAGTATGTATACCGTATCATCTCTGGATTATTCTTGTCAGCTCACCCAGACGTTTGTTTGTGGATGCGATTTGAGGACAAATTTAGTTATGATTCCCTATGGACAGTTATCAACTATCAAGTTGTACATTTGCCATGACTCGAAACTGGTGGCATACGAAATTATTGAGCCCTCCCTGCGATCAAAGACCATTAGCGTCGCCAACTTGGATCGAGCCTTTACTACTTACTCTGAGTCCAAACCAAAGGTCCTTATCCTTTTGAGTCACATACTTGATAGTTCCGTTTGGCAGGACGAGTTCATATCCCGCGACGTTGTCAATAGCGAGTCCATATTGACTCGACTTATACGAATATCCTGCAACCATATTGAGATCATGAGCCATCCGACCATGGAAGACGCCTACCTCCACCAAGTGTCAACCCTGCAACGCCGACGGTGGGTACACGCCCACCAATGACAGTCACTCCAGTCGGATCAAGAGTCTTATATACTTGGCCCCAAGTGAGGCCAGGCCCGATCTCGACGGTGCTATCATTGGGATTGAGTTTTGTGGAGTTGAAGCGTGACAATGCGATCTGCACGCCAGAGGTGGACGAGAATCCGGGATTCGTGGTGTGTCCACCACCTTTCACAGCGAAAGGCGTCCTACGTGCTCGCAGGATCTTTAGCTGTGCCAAAAGTAAAAACGAGGGTCAGCGGGCAGCGATTACCATTGGAGCAGGATACCTTACAATTTTGCTCACGTCCTCGGCCGAGCCAGGCTCCACCGAGCATGCAGAGTCTTGGATGCTCGAAAGAGCATAATGCGAAATGTCGGATGTATACTGAGGTGCGGCTTGGATGGGCGATCAACTTGGGAGGATGACGGGTGAAGGAAGGAGTTGCGTACGCGGGAAAAATACCTGTGAAGCGCCGGAGATATCTGCTGCGATTTTATGACAGGTGTCCAAGAATTGAGAGTTCGGATGATTCTCTCGAATTTCAAGTCGGGCGTGGGAAGTTAATGCCAGAAAGAAGGTGCAGATAAGGGATGTTGTTAGAGGCATGGTGGCGTGTAGAGGCAGCACAACCTGCTAGTGGGTATATATGCTCCTTTATATAGCTCGTAATGTCAACAAGGTTAGGCGGCCTTCCATCGCAGGTCAGAGAATCAGTAATCATGCATCATGGTTTGTCATCTATGAGTCGGACAACTTTGATGGATTGTTAAGACACGACACACCCATCTCCACGGACGCCGTAATTCGAATGTGTCCGGTTCCACTATGCTTCGCATAGGAATGCCGATGAGAATTGAAGAATGCACCAATGACGTCAATGGTAGCGTCAATTGGCCTACTCCAAGCGTGCCTAAGTGCTGGGTTTGACGGGGCCATGATGGCTTGTACTCGCCAGGAACAATCAACCGCACCAATGGGTCAAGGACCCGATAAAAAGCTTCTGGCACGACAGAAAACGGTACTCCCAAGAGAGGAACACATGGTTTTGTCCAGACTCGCAAAACATTGAGCACGAGAATAGAAGCTGATACGAAGCCGAGTGATGGGATGAATGCCGAGAGGCTCATCTAGTGGGCTACCATGAATAGCAGGGGATACGATTCATGTCCGCACGTGACCGCACTCGCGAGTCTCCTCTTTGATCTTTGGTTTACCCGAATGTTCAATCCGAGGAGCCACGGCCCATCAGTAGGTCCGACCTTCATTCAGAATACCGAAGGAACACACAAATTCCTCTGGTACGATGTAGAAGCTGAATGTATTACTAGTACTAGTACTGTAGTATAGTTCAACGGTCCGGAAACATCTCCGAAACATCGCATCATGATGTCTCTCTTCTCATCGGCGGTGTTTACACTCGTGCCATGAGAAAGTAGCAATTGCACCATGTCGAGACTTCCACCTCTGAAGCTTTATAAAGTGGTATCGAGTTCGACTTGTTCGGTGCGCCCACATCCGCCTGCACTTGACCAGGAGCACTACAATGTTGAAAACTGGGAACTTTAGTGCCACGTGCAATTGCCAATGGGGCATCTCCATCATAAGGGACGTTTACAACTTTACACTGGCGCCATGGGAAAATAGAAATTGTACGGTGTCAAGATTTCTACTTGATGAGTGAGTTCTTGGAGTGTTCTTGGGCATGGCACGGATGGCTTGCCGAACACCGAGATTGCCGAGGACGTCCTCCGCTGTAGGTAATCTCCATCAGCTCGGCGAAGCCGTTCCCGCACCCACTAAAGAGCTGCACGACATCCCTTCAATTGCCGTATCCTGCGCGCACCGAGTGCCGTACATCTTCAGGAAAGCGATCTGGCCCACAAGTTTCGTCGCCTGCTCCTTGCATGACTGATGAAAAAAAAGGGTCATTCACTACTGTGAGTATGGCATACACTGCAGTTCAAAAACGAGCACCGTGAGCCACGCCGCCAAATCTCTGAGCTCTGAGCCTGAGCGCTCAGCCCGCCTCGTTCACATCGCACGTGTCTGTCCATGCTGACCACGTGAGGTCCTCCGTTTACCCACCCTAGCCCGACACGACCGAACCCTTATACCCTCTTTGTCTCCCGCACGCCTCTCTCTTCGCCTTCCACCTTTGTTGCCACACAACCAACACCTTTCCTCTATCAGCCAAGGCTCCCTCTCTCATCGCGCCCCAAATACTATGGTCGAAGACACGCGAATCGCCCAACATCGCCAGCCGACATCGCAAGCAAGCGCCGCCTCGAAAAACCCGCTATTCCATGTCGCGTACGTCACTCACGGCCATTCGAAAGTCAGGCCTCAGTCTGGACCACGTCGTCATTAGGAAGGGATGTAACTGTATATTGGATCATTCAGGACTCTTTTCGTATGTGTTTCTCTATCTAGATTATCCGCTCTCCATTCCACACCTTCCTGTTTTACCTTAGCGTTTTTACCACCGAGCGTCGTCGTATCTCCCTCGCTTTGCCTTCCATGCACTCGCTCGCTGTCGCATACTTCACAACGAATCAGTAAATTTTCTACATTTCGGACCCCGCTACTCATCGTCTACGTCGCCGTGCGGTTCTATCGCCGGCAAGCATCTCATTCGCTATTGCTCTCCTTCCTTCTCTACCTGTCTAACTTGTAATGTACTTGTCCTTATCGCCCAACTCTCGTATAAACGCCCTGTAGCCTGACCTCGTCAAAGGCAGGCGTCCGCGGCCACTTTTCCCTTATTCTTTCGTCTTGTGTGCTTTTCCTCTTGCCCGACCGTTTGACGACCCGCCAAGCCGTTAGCCGTTGCTTCAGATCTTGCTCTTTTTCCTGTTTTCTCTCGCCGATCCTCGGCTACCCTATCCGACCGCCTTACACCCCGCCACCACCAACCATTCTACACTTCGACACAGCCGACCTCTGTGCTTTGCCGTCGTCGACCGCCTTCACACCTCCCCGTCGCCTCAAGACCATTTACTTTCGCCTCGCTCCTCTCGTACCCCTTGAATCACCTTTGCCTTACAACGCTTAACATCTTCGCTCACGCGTTCCCGCACATTCGGGATCGTGGTCTCTTCCCTTCAAGAACTACTTCCGGACTCACTGCTAGGTCACACCGACGAGGCACCCTACTATTCAGATGGAATGGGCTTACATGTTGGTAAACCCCCGCGAGGCCGACAGATCATCTGAATGGGACTCCAAATTTTTCGCTGCAGCACCTGGGCTTTCTGTCCATGAACGAAGCCGAATACCCGCTGGCATAGCTGTTTCAAGAAAATGACACTCTGAGATCGTCCGTCACAGCCTGCAAGATTTGGGTCTAACATATTCAGGTAGTATTCAAAGAACGTTCTCAGCTAACTCACTACATCAGATGCTTCACTTCAATATCTCTAAAAATGAGCAGGACGACCCTAGAATTTGAAACCCCCAGCAAGGTCCATGACCCTCCCTGGATCAATCTTCGCCTTGATCCTGCGAAGCCTCGCCAAATTTCCACCATACATGTCTTCCAGAGGTGTATCGAAAAGCGCGTAGTTAACGTACACTGCTGCATGTGACAAGTTCTGCCCGTCCACAATCGCAACATCATGGATCGTCTTTGCACCGTCACGCAGCGCATCAGCCATCGTCTCATCGAGCGAGGCGTTAGACCACGAGATGGCGAGGGCGGAAGGGAAGACAGCTTGAGAACGGTCAGGCGGGTACGCAGATGGGCTCCCATGCGAGAAGAGGCCACTGTCGAAGGGTTCAAGGGCTGAGGTCACGAGGGCAGTGCTGTCAAGAGCAGAAATTCGCTTGCCCCAGAACTGTGAACGCCCATCCATATTACTGGACCGACATACAGTAAAGGCTTGATGGACGGGACTCACCCGTGTGTGGTTCACAAAAGCATCAAAAACGGCAGGTGAATGTTGTGTCACCGGGGCGCCCCCATAGAAAACGCTAAGGGGTTAGGTATCGTGTCAGTCTCCTTCCCACCCACAGGGTTACGTGTTACTGACCGAGTGCTGTTAGACGGGTTCACAGAACCCACGCTGAGGACGTAATCGGAGTATGACTGAGTAGACACGTTCCCCTGGGTAGGTTGTATCGCCAAGAAATCGTCGAATACTCCCACAGGACGAGCAGGTGCGTCATAAAACAGAGTGATAACCGTTATGATCTGTTACGACAATGGCGTCAGTTGGGACAAGCGGCGACGCTGCCACGATAGACCACACCTGTTCAAATGTATAGGCAAAAGTCAAGATCATCGCAGCTTTAGCATCGGTTTTCTCTTGGAATTTGACGAATGAGTCTTTGATTTGATCCAGCTTGTCCTCAGTGTAAATAAGAGAGCCTCCCTGTCAACGTTTGAGTATGTGTACTATATCATCTCTGAATTATTCTTGTCAGCTCACCCAGACGTCCGTTTGGGGATGCAATTTGAGGATGAATTTAGTTACGATTCCCTATTGACAGTCATCAACCATCAAGGTGTATATTTACTATGACTCGAAACTGGTGGCATACGAAATTATTGAGCCCTCCCTGCGATTAAAGACCATTAGCGTCGCCAACTTGGATCGAGCCCTTTCTGCTTACTCTGAGTCCAAACCAAAGGTCCTTATCCTTTTGAGTCACATGTTTGATAGTTCCATTTGGCAGGACGAGTTCATATCCCGCGACGTTGTCAATAGCGAGTCCATATTGACTCGACTTGAACGAATATCCTGCAAGCATCTGAGATTATGAGCCATCCGACCATGGAAGACACTTACCGCCACCAAGTGTCAACCCTGCAACACCAACGCCGGGTATACGCCCACCAACGACACTCAGTCCAGTGGGGCCAAGAGTCTTATATACTTGGTCCCAAGTGAGGCCAGGCCCGATCTCGACGGTGCCATCATTAGGATTGAGTTTTGTGGAGTTGAAGCGTGACAATGCGATCTGCACGCCAGATGTCGACGAGAATCCGGGATTCGTGGTGTGTCCACCACCTTTTACAGCGAAAGGCGTCCTCCATGTTCCCAGGATCTTTAGCTGTACAAAAAAAGATGTCATCGGGAGCCACTGACATTGGAACGGAATACTTTACAATTTTGCTCACATCCTCGACCGAGCCAGGCTCCACCGAGCATGCAGAGTCCTGGATGCTCGAAAGAGAATAATGCGAAACGTCGGATGTATACTGAGGTGTGCTTGGATGAGGGATCAGTTTGAGAGGATCACGGGTGAAGGACTCGAATGAGTTGCGTACGTGGGAAAAATACCTGTGAAGCGCCGGAGATATCTTCCGCAAATTTCTGACAGGTGTCCAAGAACTGCGGATGACTCCCTCGAGTTTCAGGCAGGGCATGTGAAGTTAAGGCTAGAAAGAAGGCAAAGAAAAGGGATGTTGTTAGGGGCATGGGTCCACTTCATGCGCATGCGGCATGCAAAGACGACATTACCTGCTCCTATGCTTCCTTTATATCGTTGACAATGCAGGCGGCCTCTCAGAATCGTTAGTCATTCGTCATGTATGACAACTTTGACATACGCCCTCAAGGACTCCGCAATTCGACTGTGTTTTAGTTCAACAATGCTTCGCATAGGAATGCCGAGAATGCCCCGAGATCAATTACGAGAAAGCGCCAACGCTGTCGATCGCAACGTGGCCTACGCCAAGCGTGACTGCCCTTAGCCCTGTGAGGCCATGAAGAATCAACCGCAACAATAGGTCAAAAGGTCAAGTCCGGGCAAGAACAAAAAGCATTTGGCACAAGGCCCAAATAGGCTTCTGGCCTAAACAGAGAAAGGTTCTCCCAAGACTCCGAGAGGAACACATAACGTTACCTTGACTCGCAAAACATTAATTGTGCATGAGGACCACCGTGACGTCATTGCTGGCCAGATTCGCCATGTGTCAAAGCAGTGAGGGCGCAAAGACTAGTGAGTGACTAGAGTCACCACAGTTAAAGAATGGAAGACGACACGGAACCGAGTGATGGGGTGAATGCCCAGGGCTTCTCTGATGAACTACTATAAATAACAGGGGGGTATTCTCTCGAGACATTCCTGGGAATCCTGGCCCCAGATATCATTGTGACGGGGAAAGATTATGACTGGACAAGGATCTCCCAGAGATCGACGTAGAAAGCATGAAAGCCAGGTTATTGAGTTCCGGGCATGCTCAGAGCCCGCGTGGGTTGGTCAACACGGGAATTGAGGTCAACTACTCTACGCCGAGTCTACGGTACGTAACCAAACAAGCGTTAGGGTACTAAGATAGACTAGGCACTCCTGTCACGGCTAAAAATGTAGGGTATGATATGTACGGGTATATTTTATGGATCCGCTTCGCGCGCTCAATTCGCTACATTTATATCCGCATCATAGTTGAGTAACAACTGCATGGTGTCGAGCCATTGACGTTTTGAGGCTTCAAGAAGTGGTATCGTTATCTTTGTTCCGAGCATTCACCCCACCGCACTTGACGAATAGCTCATGGCGTCAACTCCGCAAATCGTGATGCGTGAGGCCTTGTCAATGGAATGGGGCATCTGCCTGGCAGTCAGGAGCATTTGCGTTAGCACCCCGGTCAAGTAGTAATTGTACCAAGTCGCATTCCGAAGCATTATGGAGTGGTCTTAGTCGTGATGTCACGTTCGCACCTCACTTGACGGATCAGGATGTCCACAACGTTGGCTGCTCCAGTCACATATGGTAACGACACATGCAATGGGGTGTCTCCCCGGAGGCATTTACGACTGCACGATAGTTGGGTAGCAATTGCACGATTTCGAGCCTGAGATTTCCACGATCTGGGGCTTGATGAAGTGTGGTCGAGTTGTCTTTGTTCCGAGCATTCACGCTCGCACCGCACTTTAGTAGGAGCCCCAAAACACCGGATGTTAATGCACGTTAATGTTGGGGATCTTAGGGCGTTATACAGTGCCAGTTTAAGGGCCTCGAGTTCGACTTGTTCTGTGCATTCACATCGAGTCCGCCTGCACTCTGAGTCTTAGTCTCACTCAACCAGCTCTACAATGTCAAACACTGGGAATTTTAGTAACATGTGCAATGGTGTCTCCATCATCACCAAGGACGTCTACGGTGTCGAGACTTCTACTTTCTGAGGTTTGATGAAGTGGCGGGAAGTTGTCTTTGTGTAGCCACGCTGTCGGTCACCGCTCAGCCCTCGGAACCGAACCAAACCCTTTCGGCCACGTGACGTCCTCCACGTGCCCGCTTTGCCCGTGCCACATCCCATGATCGCTGCTGGCCGCCCACACAAACTACCGCCGCCGCACTGGTCTCACCCTCAGCTGCACTTGTTCCTCGCACGCCTCGCCCTCGACTCCTCTTCATGACCCTCATTCCCATATGATTGATCCTGTTCCCCTCACGCCCCCTCGCAAGTCAGGACCACATCTCCGTCAGCGCGGACCCTTACTGTACACAGGATCTATTGAACCTCTTCTGGTACGTCTCCTTGTTCTAGATCGTCCGTTCTCCATCTCAAATTTAGCCTTTTACCATCGAATGTCGCCGCTTCCCCTTCACCCTCGTCCACTACGCACCCGCCGTCGCGCACTTAGAAATTATTCAGTAAAATTTCCATCGTCATCGTCGCCGCGCGGACCTGTTGCCAACAGGTCCGCAATTAGCTTCGCTTTCCACTGCCCCTCTCCCGCTCTACTCGACTTGCACGTAGCATACTTGTCGTGTGTTTAAACCCCCTGTCTTGGCATCGTCGAATGGACCCCTTTCTCTTCTTTTCTGTGTTTTGTGTGCTCTCGTCCCCGCCCGACCGCTTGACAGCAGCCCGAGCTACTGCGCCATCGTCCGTCTAGTTGGTCTTTCTCTCTCTCTCCTCTCTTCATACGATCTTTACGGATTGCTTTTGCACGTTCTCGAACTTTCGGGATGTTGGCCTCTGATCCCTTATCCTTCCTATCTTTCGGGCTCACAAATGTGGACTAACCATCTATGTCACACTTTGTTCTGGGAGTTGATGTACGCACCACACTTGACTAGGAGCTCCATGATATCGAAAATTCCGGATTGTAGTGCCTTATCCAATGTGGTGTCTTTCTTCTCATCAAGGACATTTACACATGCCCCATAGGCAAATATCAAATGCACGACATCGGGTTTCCCCCAATCTGAAGCTTCACCATGATGAAATGGTGTCCAGTTTTCAGCGTTTTGCGTTCGTTCAAGTCTGCCCCGCATCTGAATAGGGGTTCCACGACGTCAAGTATTGAGGGTCGTACTCCCTTGTGCAATGGGGTGTCTCCCCCGTTTCCAAGGACATTTACATTGGCACCATGATGGACAATATCTGCGCAGCCCACGCAACTTATTCTGACCACGCTATGCAATGCAATAGGGTCAAGCCTTTGCTGTCGTCAGGTACAACGGAATGGGGAATGCCAAACACGGGAACTTAGCTGGAGCGATCATCGGACACCATTCTATAGGACATGGGTTATGGAGTTCCCTCGAGAATCCCGCCGTTCTCAATTAGTATCTATTGTGAGCTCTGGAAAATTATCAATGCAAGCATCAAGGACATATGGCTATTACGGACATCAACTTCGAAACGTATAGTAGGTCAAGGACTCATCAGCCCGCGACTGCGAATCGCACCCACCGGTCGACTACAAGTCGTGATACAGGCACATCACGGTTTCCGTGTCAATCTCAATTCTACTTTTACGAAGCCCCAGTACATTTGTGCTGTAGACAGGGACGTATCGAACAGTACACAGTTCATGTGCACCGTCGCGGTTGATATACCTTGCGATTCTTGCTCGACGCCTGTCCCTCAGTGGGTCGACTTCGCACTCGAAAGACGTGAAGATTTCTTGAGACAGGGCCGGTGGATATGCATACTTGGATACATGACAGAAAAATGCCACTGTAGATGATGGTGCTGATCAACGGGGTCCTCCAAAGTCGACTAAGATTCAATATTCAATGGTGAACGACGAGACGACGTTTGTTGTTTGCCACTTCATATTGGTGACGAGACATGGAGTTTCGGAGTGAGATACAGGTTCCGACTCAGTGGCTTTCTAATGCAAACACACCCACACCACCACATCCGCCCAAGCTGCAACGTCATGATGCTCGCTGAGAGTTCGGTTGTAGTAGGCGAAAAAGATCCTGTATGCCTGGGGACGATGAAGGTACGAACTGCATTCACCGTCAGAAACCTAGACTAATTGATCATACCAGAGTTGATTCCGAAGGAAAGTAATCATAGGCCGTCGTATCAAGGAGCCCAGAACAGCAAAAATAAATGACACCTTGAGATGGTCCGTCAAGGTTTACAAGATTCGGGACTACCAGATAACAAGATAACAGTCGTATTCAAAAAGCAATCCCAACTAACTTACTACATCAAATGGTTCACGTGGATATCCCTAAACATGAGTAGGACAATCCTAGAATTTGAAACCCCCAGCAAGGTCCATCACCCTTTCTGGATCGATCTTCGCCTTAATGCTTCGAAGCCTCGCCAAATTCTCACCATACATGTCTTCCAGAGGAGTATCGAAAAGCGCATAGTTCACATACACTGCCGCGTGTGACAGGTTCTGCCCGTCCGCAACTGCAACATCATGAATCGTCTTTGCACCGTCACGCAGTAAATCGGCCATCGTCTCGTCGAGCGAGGCGTTGGACCACGCGATGGCGAGGACGGAAGGGAAGACAGCTCGAGAACGGTCAGGCGGATAGGCAGATGGGCTCCCATGTGAGAAGAGGCCACTGTCGAAGGGTTCGAATATTGAACTCAGGGTCGCAATGCTGTCAAGAGCAGAAATTCGCTTCCCCCAGAACTGTGAACCCCCATCATATTACTGAACCGACATACAGTAAAGGCTCGAAGGATGGGACTCACCCGTGTGTAGTTCACAAAAGCATCAAAAACGGCAGGTGAATATTGTGTCACCGGGACGCCCTCAGCGAAAACGCTAAGGGTTGGGATCGTGTCAGTCTCCTTTCCACCACAGGGTTACATATTACTGACCGAGTGTTGGTAGGCGGTGCGAAGGAACTCGCGTTGAGGACAAAATCGGAGTATGACAGAGTAGACACGTTCCCCTGGGCAGGTTGTATCGCCAAGAAATCGTCGAATACTCCCACAGGACGAGTGGGTGCGTCATAAAAAAGAAGGATAATAGGTGTGATCTTTTGCGTCAGTGGCGTCAGTTTGGACAAGGGGCGACGCTGCTACGATAGGCCACACCTGTCCTGATATAAAGGTAAAACTTGACAACATCGCGGCCTTAGTATCGTCTTTCTCTTGGAATTTGACAAGTGAGTCCTTGATTTGATCCAGCTTGTCCTCAGTGTAAGTAAGAACGCCGCCCTGTTAGTGTTTGAGTATGTATACTATATCATCTCTGGATCATTCTTGTCAGCTCACCCAGACGTCCGTTTGAGGGTGCGATTTGAGGACGAATTTAGTTACGATTCCCTATTGACAGTCATCAACCATCAAGTTGCACATTTACCATGACTCGAGGCTGGTGGCATACGAAATTATTGAGCCCTCCCTGCGATTAAAGATCATTAACGGCTCCAACTTGGATCGAGCCTTTTCTACTTACTTTGAGTCCAAACCAAAGGTCCTTATCCTTTTGAGTCACATGTTTGATAGTTCCGTTCGGTAGGACGAGTTCATATCCTGCGACATTGTCAATAGCGAGTCCGTATTGGCTCGACTTGAACGAATATCCTGCAACTACCTGAGAATATGAGCCATCCTACTATGGAAGACGCCTACCTCCACCAAGCGTCAACCCTGCAACACCAACACCTGGTATACGCCCACCAACGACAGTCAATCCAGTGGGGCCAAGGGTCTCGTATACTTGGTCCCAAGTGAGGCCAGGACCGATCTCGACTGTGCCATCATTGAGATTGAGTTTTGTAGAGCTGAAGCGTGACAATGCGATCTGCACGCCGGAGGTTGACGAGAATCCGGGATTCGTTGTGTGTCCACCACCTTTCACGGCGAAAGGCGTCCTAGATGCTCTCAGGATCTTTAGCTGTACAGGACAAAAAAAGAGATGTCAACAGGAGCCATTGATATTGGAGCAGGATACTTTACAATTTTGCTCACATCCTCGACCGAGCCAGGCTCCACCGAACATGCAGAGTCCTGGATGCTCGAGAGAGCCCAATGCGAATTGTCGGATGTATACTGAGGTGCGGCTTGGATGAGGGATCAGTTTGGGAGGATCACGGGTGAAGGACTCGAATGAGTTGCGTACGTGGGAAAAATACCTGTGAAGCGCCGGAGATATTTGCTGCAATTTTCTGACAGGTGTCCAAGAATTGAGACTGTGGATGATTCCCTCGGGTTTCAGGTCGGGCATGTGAGGTTAATGCCAGAAAGAAGGCGCAGAAAAGGGATGTTGTTAGGGGCATGGGGTCACTTCATGCGCATGCGGCGTGTAGAGACTGCACTACCTGCTAGTGGTAAAATATGCTTCCTTTATATAGTTAACAGGGCAGGCGGCCTCCCATTGCAGGTCAGAGAATCAGTAATCATGATTCGTCATGTATGACCCGGACAACTTCGATGGATTGTTAAAATACTGACTGTAACCGCCACTCGGAGTTGGGATGACGAATGGGGCAGTTTCGGAATTACAGTGGATACAATACGGAAAATAAGGGGGTCTGACCCCGGTCTTGGAAGTGGATGGGCGCCACCTGGTATGGTTGTAGCATAAATAGCGGCGTAGCTTGATAGTGGTAGCCCAAGTCGAATCTCTTGTCTGATCTCCTAGTTTCAATATCATCTTGTCGACTTCAAAAGTCTATCTAGTGTTACCGGCAGTGACACTGACACACCCACCTCTGCGGACGCCGTAATTCGACTGTGTCCAGTTCAACCACTATGTTTTGCACAGGAATGCCGATATGAATTGGAGAAAGCACCAATGACGTCAATGGTAACGTCAATTGGCCAACGCCAAGCGTTACTGATCCCCGGGTTTGACGGGGCCATGATCATGGGGATATGTACTCGCCATGAACAATCAACCCCACCTGGCAATGGGTCAAGGACCCTACAAAAGCTTCTGGCGCGACAGAAGACGGTTCTCCCAAGAGAGGAACACGCGGCGTTATCCAGACGCGCAAAACATTGCGCATGAGAATAGAAGCCCATACGAAACCGAGTAATGGGGTGAATGCCGAGAGGCTCATCTGGTGGACTACCATAAATAGCAGGGGATAAGATTCACGCCCGCACGTGACGGCACTCGCGACTCGTCTCTGATCCGAGGAGCCATCGTGGGTCCGGCTTTCATTCAGAATACCGAAGGAACATACCAATTCCTCCGGAACGATGAACGGTCCGGCAACATCTCCGAAACATCGCATGTCTCTCTTCTCATTCTCATCGGGGAAGCTTACACTCGTGCCAAGGGCAAGTAGCAATCGCAGGACACCGAGACTTCTACTTTCTGGAGCTTTATGATGTGGTGTCGAGTTCGACTGAGGAACCTGGTACTAGACTAATCGAGCCATACAAGACTTGATTCCGAAGGAAAGTAATCGTAGGCCGTTCTTATCAAGGAGCTCAGAAATTCAGAATATCAAAAGCAAATGACACCCACCCTGAGACGGTCCCTCACAGTTTACAAGATTCGGCTCTACCAGATTCAGGTCGTATTCAAAGAACATTCCCAGCTAACCCACTACATCAGATGCTTCACTTCAATTCTCTAAACATGAGTAGGACCTTCCTAGAATTTGAAACCCCCAGAAAGGTCCATCACCCTTTCTGGATCGATCTTCGCCTTGATCCTGCGAAGCCTCGCCAAATTTCCACCATATATTTCTTCCAGAGGAGTATCGAAAAGCGCATAGTTGACGTACACTGCTGCGCGTGACAAGTTCTGCCCGTCCGCAATTGCAACACCACGGATCGTCTTTGCACCGTCGCGCAGCAAATCAGCCATCGTCTTGTCGAGCGAGGCGTTGGACCACGCGATCATGAGGATGGAAGGGAAGACGGCTCTAGAACGGTCAGGCGGTGATGCAGATGGGCTTCCATGCGAGAAGATGCCACTGTCGAAAGGTTCAAGCGCTGAGCTCACGACAGCAGTGCTGTCAAGGGCAGAAATTCGCTTCCCCCAGAACTGTGAACGCCATCATATTACTGGACCGACGTACAGTAAAGGTTGGAAGGACGGGACTCACCCGTGTGTGGTTCACAAAAGCATCGAAGACGGTAGGTGAATATCGTGCACCGGGACGCCCTCATAGAAAGTGCTGAGGGTTGGGTATCGTGTCAGTCTCCTTTTCACCCACAGGGTTACTTTTTACTAGCCGGGTGTTGGTAGACGTGACCAAAGAATTCGCGCTGAGAACATAATCGGAGTATGACAGAGTAGACACATTCCCCTGGGCAGGTTTTATCGCCAAGAAATCGTCGAATACTCCTACCGGACGAGTGGGTGCATCATAAAAAAAAGAGATAATCGATGTGATCTGTTGCATCGGTGGCGTCAGTTCGGACAAGCGGCGACGCTGCCATGATAGACCACACCTGTCCCGATGTATAGACAAAACTCAACAAAAATGCAGCCTTAGTATCGGGGTTCTCTTGGAATTTGACAAGTGAGTCTTTGATTTGATCCAGCTTGTCTTCAGTGTAAGTAAGAAAGCCTCCCTGTCAGTGGTTGAGTATGTATACCATATCATCTCTGACTTATTTCCTGTCAGCTCACCCAGACGTCCGTTTGGGGATACGATTTGAGGATGAATTTAGTTACGATTCCCTATCGGCAGTCATCAACCATCGAGTTGTACATTTACTATGACTCGAAACTGGTGGCATACGGAATTATTGAGCCCCCCCTGCGAAAAAAGACCATTAGTGTCGCCAACTTGGATCGAGCCTTTTCTACTTACTCTGAGTCCAAACCAGAGGTCCTTATCCTTTTGAGCCACGTACTTGATAGTTCCGTTTGGCAGGACGAGTTCATATCCCGCGACGTTGTCAATTGCGAGCCCATATTGATTCGACTTATACGAATATCCTGCAAGCATCTGAGATTACGAGCCTTCCGACCATGGAAGACGCCTACCTCCACCAAGTGTCATCCCTGCAACGCCGACGCTGGGTACACGCCCACCAATGACACTCACCCCCGTGGGGCCAAGAGTCTCATATACTTGGACCCAAGTGAGGCCAGGCCCGATCTCGACGGTGCCATCAGTGGGATTGAGTTTTGTGGAGTTGAAGCGTGACAATGCGATCTGCACGCCAGATGTCGACGAGAATCCGGGATTCGTGGTGTGTCCACCACCTTTCACAGCGAAAGGCGTCCTACATGCTCTCAGGATCTTTAGCTGTACAATAAAAAACAAAAAAAAGTCAGCGAGAGTCATTTACACTGGAGCAGGAAACCTTACAATTTTGCTCACGTCCTCGGCCGAGCCAGGCTCCACCGAGCACGTAGAGTCCTGGGTGCTCGAAAGAGCAAAATGCGAAATGTCGGATGCATACTGAGGTGCGGCTTGGATTGGCGATCAGCTTGGGGGGGTCACGGATAAAGGAATGAATTGCGTACGCGGGAAAAATACCTGTGAAGCGCTGGGGATATCTGCTGCAATTTTATGACAGGTGTCCAAGAATTGAGATTTCGGATGATTCTCTCGAGTTTCAGGTCGGGCACGTGAAGTTAATGCCAGAAAGAAGGTGCAGAGAAGGGATGTTGTTAGAGGCATGGTGATGTGTAGAGGGAGCACGACTTGCTAGTGGGTATAGATGCTCCTTTATATAGTTCGTAGTGATGTCAACAAGGTAGGCGGCCTCCCATTGCAGGTCAGAGAATCCGTAATCATGATTCGTCATGTATGACTCGGACAACTTCGATGTTAAGACACTGACACATCCACCTTCGCGGACGCCGTAATTCGACTGTGTCCAATTCAACTACGGTTTGCATAGGAATGCCGATATGATTTGGAGAAAGTACCAATGCCGTCAATGGTAACGTCAATTGGCCGACGCCAGGCCTGACTAAGTCCTGGGTTTGACGGGGCCATGATCATGGGGGCTTGTACTCGCCATGAACAATCAACCCCACCAATGGGTCAAGGACCCTACAAAAGGCTTCTGGCGCGACAGAAAATGGTTCGCCCAAGAGAAGAACACGTGGCGTTATCCAGAGTCGCAAAGAATTGCGCATGAGAATAGAAGCCGATACGAAACCGAGTGATGTGATGAATGCCGAGAGGCTCATCTGGTGGACTACCATAAACAGCGGATATTCTCTCGAGACATTCCTGGCTTGATGAAGTGGAGTCGAGTTTTCCTTTTTTTTTTTTGAAAGCGTTTTATTACTCAATACGTAGCTACTAACTAACTAATATTGAGGAATAAGAGCCGCATGGCGGGAGACGAGCGTCAGCCCCAATTGGCGCGCTGAAGCCGGGCCGTAATGGCCGGGGGGTGAGGAAGAAAATGCTTTTACGCACATCCCAGCTGGGATAGTGTGGGGCTCAGGGTTATGGTTTATGGCCGTTCCCTACTACCCACTAAAACCTCACGCCTGTTAGTCCAGTCGTTTGGGGTGTCACCTTCTCTAGGGAGTCGAGTTTTCCTCGTCTCGCGAGAATTCACGTCTGCACGTGACCGCACTTGAGCCATCAATAGATCCGGGCTTCATTCAGAATACCGAAGGAACAATTCCTCCTACGATATACGATGTGGAAACTGAATGTATTACTGTAGTATATGTAGTTCAATGGTCCGGAAAGATCTCCGAAACATCGCATGTCTCTCTTCTCATCGGCGGTGTTTTCACTCTTGCCATGAGTAAGTAGCGATTGCACCATGTGGAGACTTCCACCTCTGAAGATCTGAAGATCTGAAGCTTTATAAAGTTGTATCGAGTTCGGCTTCCACACCGGCCTGCACCCGACCAGGGGCTCCACAATATCGAACACTGGGAATCTTAGTGCCATGTGCAATGGGGTGTCTCCACCACAAGGGACGTTTACACTGGCGCGAAGCCGAAGCAACCGCGAATTATATAGCCTGAAGTTAGGGTCGTTATCCTGTCTCGTTGCCTTCACTCATGACGTTTCCTGCTTCGAGACTGTCTATCACGGACTCGGTGTCGAGATTTATACCCTTCTGAGGCTTGATGAGTGGGTTCTTGGGCATGGCGCGGATGGCTTGCCGAACACCGAGATCGCCGAGCACGTCCTCCGCTGTCGGTAATCTCCATCAGAAAATCCCGCCAAGGCAAAGACGGAAAACGAGGTTTTACCTCCCCAAGAATGCCATCAAACATGATCGTCCGGTGATACTGAGCGCCATAAAGAGGGATTAGTAAACAACGCTGTCAAACAACCAGGTAACGACCCACATGCTCGACGAAGCCATTCCTGTCTGCATGGTACCCCGCCCACTAAAGAGCTGCACGGCATCCCTTCAATCGTTGCCGTATCCTGTGCGGCTGTGCCCACCGAGTGCTGTACAACTTTAGGAAAACGATCTGGCCCGCAAGTTTCGTGGTCTGCTCCTTGTACGACTGGTGGAAAAAAAATCATTCACTGTAAGGATGGCATACACGACAGCCTCAGAAACAAACAACCGCGAGAAGATCCCACGTGTCCGTCCATGCTGTTGACCACGTGACGTCCTTCCGCATACCCGCCTAGCCCGACACGACCGAACTCTTACCCATTTCGTCCAGCACACCTCCCATCTCTTCGCCTTCCGCCCTCGTTACCACACGACCAACACCTTCCCTCTATCAGCCAAGTCTCCCCCTGCCGCGCCCCAAATCCTATGGCCGAAGTCATGCGAATCGCCCAACATCGCCAGCCGACATCGCAAGCATGCGCCAGCTCGAAAAGCCCGCTACTCCATATAGCGTACGTCACTCACGGCCATTCGCAAGTCAGGCCTCAGTCTGGACCACGTCGTTATTAGGAAGGGATATAACTGTATATGGGATCATTCAGGACTCTTTTCGCCTTAGATTATCAGCTCTCCATTCCACACCTTCCTGTTTTACCTTGGCTTTTTTTCCACCGGGCGTTGTCGTATCTTCCTGGCTTTCGCTTCCATGCGCTCGCTGTTGCATACTTCACAACGATTCAGTAAATTTTCTACATTTTAGACCCCGCTGCTTATCGTCTACGTCGCTGTGCCGGTCCGCCACCGGCAAGCATCTCATCTCATTCCTTCCCTACCTATCTGACTTGTAGTATACTTGTCCTTATCGCCCGACTCTCATATAAAGCCCACGAGCCTGGTCTCGTCAAAGGCAGGCATCTGCGGCCCACTTTCCGCCGGTTCCTTCGTCTTGTGTGCTTTTGCTCTTGCCCGATCGTTTGACGACCCGCCAAGCCGTCAGAAGTTGCTCCGGATCTTGCTCTTTTTCGTGTTTTCTCTCGCCGATCCTCGGTTGTCTTAGCCGACCGCCTTACGCCCCGCCACCACCAACCATTCTACACCTCGACACCGCCGACCTCTGTGCTTTGCCGTCGTCGAGCCTTCACGCCTCCCCGTCGCCTCGTGATCACTTACTTTCGCCTCGCTCCTCTCGTACCCCTTGAATCGCCTTTGCCTTACGACGCTTAGCATCTTCTCTCACGCGTTCCCGCACATTCGGGATTGCGGTCTCTTCCCTTCAAGAACCACTTCCGGACTCACTGCTAGGTCACACCGACCAGGCACCCTACTATTCAGATGAAACAGACTTACACGTTGGTAAACCCTTGCGAGGGCGACAGGGCATCTGAATGGGACTCCAAATTTTTCGCTGCAGCACCTGGGCTTTCTGTCCATGAACGAAGCCGAATACCCACTAGCATAGCTGTTTCAAGAAAATGACACTCTGAGATGGTCCGTCGCAGCCTACAAGATTTGGGTTTAACAGATTCAGGTCATATTCAAAGAACACTCCCAGCTAACTCACTGCATCAGATGCTTCACTTCAATATCTCTAAACATGAGTAGGACAATCCTAGAATTTGAAACCCCCAGCAAGGTCCATGACCCCCCCTGGATCGATCTTCGCCTTGATCCTGCGAAGCCTCGCCAAATTCCCACCGTACATGTCTTCCAGAGGAGTATCGAAAAGCGCATAGTTCACATACACTGCCGCGTGTGACAAGTTCTGCCCGTCCGCAATTGCGACACCACGGATCGTCTTTGCACCGTCACGCAGCAAATCAGCCATCGTCTCGTCGAGAGAGGCGTTGGACCACGCGATGATGAGGACGGAAGGGAAGACAGCTCGAGAACGGTCAGGCGGGTACGCAGATGGGCTCCCATGTGAGAAGAGGCCACTGTCGAAGGGTTCGAGTGCTGAGACCACGACGGCAGTGCTGTCAAGAGCAGAAACTCGCTTCCCCCAGAACTGTGAACGCCAACATATTGCTGGACCGACGTACAGTAAAGGCTCGAAGGACAGAACTCACCCGTGTGTGGTTCACAAAAGCATCAAAGACGGCAGGTGAATAGTGTGTCACCGGGACGCCCTCATAGAAGGTGCTGAGGGTTGGGTATCGTGTCAGTCTCCTTTCCACCCTACAGGGTTACGTATTACTAACCGAGTGTTGGTGGACGTGACCAAGGAATTCGCACTGATGATGTAATCGGAGTATGACAGAGTAGACACATTCCCCTGGGCAGGCTGTATCGCCAAGAAATCGTCGAATACTCCCGCAGGACGAGTGGGTGCATCATAAAACAGAGAGATAACAGGTGTGATCTGTTGCGTCAGTGGCGTCAGTTCAGACCAGCGCCGACCCTGCCACGATAGACCACACCTGTCCCAATGTATAGGCCAAACTCAGCCCCGTGGTAGCTTTATTGTCGTTTTTCTCTTGGAATTTGACAAGCGACTCTTTAATTTGATCCAGCTTGTCCTCAGTGTAAATAAGAACACCGCCCTGGAAGCGTTTGATTATGTATTCCATATCATCTCCGAATCATTCTTCTCGGCTCACCCAGACGTCCGTTTGGGGATGCAATTTGAGGATGAATTTAGTTACGATTCCCTATTGACAGTCATCAACCATCAAGTTGTACATTTACCATGACTCCAAACTGGTGGCATACGAAATTATTGAGTCCTCCCTGCGAAAAAAGTCCATTAGCGTCGCCAACTTGGATCGAGCCCTTTCTGCTTACTCTAAGTCCAAACCAAAGATCCTTATCCTTTTGAGTCACATGCTTGATAGTTCCGTTTGGCAGGACGAGTTCATAACCCGCGACATTGTCAATAGCGAGTCCGTATTGACTCGACTTAAACGAATATCCTCCAAGCATCTGAGATTAGTATGAGCCGTCCAACTATGGAAGACGCCTACCTCCACCAAGTGTCAACCCTGCAACACCGACGCTGGGTACACGCCCACCAACGACATTCATTCCAGTGGGACCAAGAGTCTTATATACTTGGCCCCAAGTGACGCCAGGCCCGATCTCGATCGTCCCATCATTAGCATTGATTTTTGTGGAGTTGAAGCGTGACAATGCGATCTGCACGCCAGATGTCGACGAGAATCCAGGATTCGAGGTGTGTCCACCACCTTTCACAGCGAAAGGCGTCCTACATGCTCTCAGCATCTTTAGCTGTGCAGAAAAAACAAACAAAAACGAGGTCAACGGGAGCAATTAACATTGGAGCAGGATACCTTACAATTTTGCTCACATCCGCGGCCGAGCCAGGCTCCACGGAGCATGCCGAGTCCTGGATGCTCGAAAGAGCATAATGCGAAATGTCGGACGTATACTGAGGTGCGGCTTGGATGAGCGATCAGCTTGGGAGGATCACGGGTGAAGGACTCGAATGAGTTGCGTACGTGGGAAAAATACCTGTGAAGCACCGGAGATATTTGCTGCAATTTTCTGACAGGTGTCCAAGAATTGAGACTGTGGATGATTCCCTCGAGTTTCAGGTCGGGCATGTGAAGTTAATGCCAGAAAGAAGGTGCAGAAAAAGGATATTTTTATAGGCATGGTGGTGTGTAGGGACAGCACAACACAACCTGCTAGTGGCTATATGTGCTCCTTTATATAGTTCGTAGTGTCAACAAGGCAGGCGGCCTCCCACCGCAGGTCAGAGAATCAGTAATCTTTCGTCTGTATGATAACTTCGATGGATTGTCAAGATACTGACATGAGCACCTCCGCGGACGCCGTAATTCGACCGTGTCCAGTTCAACTATGCTTCGCATGGGAATGCTGATGAGTTAACTTAGGAGAAAGCACCAATGCCGTCAATGGTAACGTCAATTGGCCTACGCCAAGCGTTGGATTTGACGGGGCGATGATCATGGGGGCTTGTACTCGCCATGAACGTTCATGAACAATCATTAATCAACCCCAACAATAGGTCAAGAACCGTACAAAAAAGCTTCTGGCGTGACAGAAAACGGTTCTCCCGAAAGAGGGGAACACATGACGTTTTCTAGAATCGCGAAACATTGGGCATGAGGAGAATAGAAGCCGACACCAAACCGAATGATGGGGTGAATGCCGAGAGGCTCATCTGGTGGACTGCCATAAATAGCAGGGGACATTCTCTCGAGACATTCCTGGCTCGATGAAGTTGAAGTGGAGTCAAGTTGTCTTCCATTTACGTCCGCACGTGACCGCAGTAAAATTGTTGTTTACTGTTTACTATCACCCACCATCATTTCGGCACCCACCATCACTTCGGCAGTCACATTCGTCACGAATCGTCACACATCGTCACGGTTCCTGGATTGAAACTCCGGCAGGTGAGCAGGAATGGGTTGATGCAGTAGTATAGATGAGACCAAATTAAAGAGCCTTTTTCTTGACTTATGAGACCATTTCTTTGCAAATAAAGTATGGAATTAAAGTGTGAAACGAGTGTTACAGTATAAGACATAGGTGGCATGCAGTACCCATTGCTGTTGGTCATCTATCGTTTAGTGGAGCAGTAATGGTGAAGCTGGATGGTGTAATGGTTATCATGTTTTGCTTACATGAGTGAGCTGGTGGGTCTGTTGGTTCGATTCCATGACGGTGCAATATATGCTCTTGTTATTTTCATCAGCCTATCAACACTGGATATTATCTTTTTTGCCAGTGGTCCATCTCATGTCATGTTCTGAAATTTATATGTATATATTTGCATCTTCCATACAATGTTTTAGAGGTTGGGTCCAAAATGCCGACTACACCCCAAGGATGCAGGACGTGTACAGTGCACGTGTGCAACACGTGGATGTGTCATATTTAAAACTCCGCTTCGGCACATGTTGGTAGAGTGACAGTCTGCGTGAGTCGGCGTGACGAAGCACAATTTCAGGATCTCAAGAACTACAGCACCGTTTTCATTCATTCAACTTCACAGACAAAGGTATGATGCAAGGGCTTATATGTGTAAAGTAAAATGAAGGAAATTTCATGTATTTGGTGGAATGCCGAAGTGATGGTGGGTGCCGAAATGATGGTGGGTGATAGTACTCGTGTGTGTGATTATGATGTCCTGTCCACGTCACGTGGTGCGATGAATCTCCGAAACAAACATCGCTCTTCTCTCTCATCGGGGATGTTTACACTCGTGCCTGGGTAAGTAGCAATTGCACGATGTCGAGACTTTCACTTCTGAAGCTTCATGAAGTGGTATCGAGCTTGACTTATTCGGTGCATTCACATCCACCCGCACTTGACCGGGAGCTCTACAACGTCGAACACCGGGAATTTTAGTGCCATGAGCGGTGGTGTGTCTCCTTCAAGTCGGCACTTGTGCCACGGGCGAGTAGCAATCGCACCATGTCGAGAAACCCACTTCCTGAGACTCTATGAAGTGGTGTCGAAACTGTCGAGTTCGACTTATTCTGTGCATTCACATCCGCCCCGCACCTGACCCGGAGCTCCACCACGTGTAACACAGGGAAACTAGTGCCATGTACAATGGGTTGTCTCCTCCATAAGGGACGTTTACACTGGCGCCGTGGGCAAGTAGAAATTGTACGGTGTCGAGATTTCAACTTTCTGACGAGTGAGTTCTTGGGCATGGCGCGGATGGCTTGCTGAACACCGAGATCGCCGAGCACGTCTCCCACTGTAGGTAATCTCTTAGACGAGTTATCTTTGTTCTGGGAGTTGACGTTGGCACCGCACTTGACTACTGTAGGAGCCCCACAATATCGAGATTTTCGGATTGCAGGCCTTATGCAACTGGGCGCCTCTCTTCTCATCGAGGATATTTTACACCTACCCCATGAGCAAGTAGCAATTGCACGACATTGACTTTCCCACATTGCGACGCTTCATGAAGTGGTGTCCAGTTTTCAACTTGTTCTGTGCGTTCACATCCTCCCCGCACATGATTAGGGCTCCCACAGCGTCGAGTATAGAGGATTGTACTGTCTTGCGCAATAATACATCCCCGATCCTACTCTCATACTCTGCTCAACCTTTCAAGTTCGTGTGATTCCCTCTCCGTAGTCGCGATACCGGTGCTCGCCACGTGTATCTCGTTCCCTCTCTGTCGCTTCTTACTCGACTTGGCCTTGTGTACTAGCTGGAGACTGGGATTAAGCCTGAGCCGTTGACGGCTCCATGTTCGTGTGAGCCCAAGCTCTACCAAGCCGAGCCCAAGTCGGGGCTTTTGAGCCGAGCCGGGCATTTTAAAACACTAGTTGGTGGATATCCAGACTTGGACCCCTGGAAGGAAAATACCACTGTAATAATGGCGCTGATCAAAATGGTCCTCCCAAGTCGACTAAGATTCAATTGTGAACGACGAGACGATGATCGTTGTTTGCCACTTCATATTGATGACGAGACATGGAGTTTCAGTTCGGTCTGTGTTACCACTTCCGAGTAGGTGTTCCCTTCGATGCGTGGCTGCAACATCATGATTGCTCGCTGGGATTACGGTTGTAATAGGCGAAAAATATCCTGTATGCCTGAGACGATGCAGGTACGAACTACATTCCCCATCAGGAACTTGGACTAATTGACCAGATAAGACTTGATTCCAAAGGAAAGCTATAGTAGGCAGTTCGTAAGGAGCTCAGAAGAGAAAAAGCAAGTGACACCCTGAGATGGTCCGTCACAGTTTACAAGATTCGGGTCTACCGGATTCGGGTCGTATCCAAAGATTAATCCCAACTAACTCACTACATCAAATGGCTCACTTGAATATCTCTAAATATGGGTAGAACAATCCTAGAATTTGAAACCCCCAGAAAGGTCCATCACCCTTTCTGGATCGATCTTCGCCTTGATCCTGCGAAGCCTCGCCAAATTCCCACCATAAATGTCTTCCAGAGGAGTATCGAAAAGCGCATAGTTCACATACACTGCGGCGTGTGACAAGTCCTGCCCGTCCGCAATTGCAACACCACGGATCGTCTTTGCACCGTCGCGCAGCAAATCAGCCATCGTCTCGTCGAGCGAGGCGTTGGACCACATAATCATGATCACGGAAGGGAAGACAGCCTGAGAACGGTCAGGGGGGTACGCAGATGGGCTCCCATGCGAGAAGAGGCCACTGCCGTAGGGTTCAAGTACTGAGCTCAGGAGGGCAGTGCTGTCAAGAGCAGAAATTCGCTTCCCCCAGAACTGTGGACCCCAATCATATTGGTGGACCGACATACAGTAAATGCTTGATGGACGGGACTCACCCGTGTGTGGTTCACAAAAGCATCAAAAACGGCAGGTGAATATTGTGTCACCGGGACGCCCTCATAGTAAACGCTAAGGATTGGGCATCGTGTCAGTCTCCTTCCACCCACAGGATTATGTAACACTGACCGAGTGCTGGCAGACGTGATCACAGATCTCGCGCCGAGGATGTAATCGGAGTATGACTGAGTAGACACGTCCCCCTGGGCAGGTTGTATCGCCAAGAAATCATCAAATACCCCCACAGGAGGAGTGGGTGCATCGTAAAAAAGAGCAAGAACAGGTATGGTCTGTTGCGTCAGCGGCGTCAGTTCGGACAAGCGGTGACACTACCATGATAAACCACACCTCTCCCAGTGTATAGGCAAAACCCAAGAGCACCGTAGCCTTAGTATCGCTTTTCTCTTGGAATTTGACAAGTGAGTCTTTGAGTCGATCCAGCTTGTCCTCAGTGTATGTAAAAACGCCGCCCTGTCAGTGTTTGAGCATCTATACCATATCATCTCTGAATTATTCTTGTCGGCTCACCCAGACGTCCGTTTGGGGATGCAATTTGAGGACGAATTTAGTTACGATTCCCTATGGACAGTCATCAATCATCAAATTGTACAGTACCATGGTTTGAAACTGGTGGCATACAAAATTATTGAGCCCTCCCTGCGAAAAAAAGACCATTAGCGTCGCCAACTTGGGTCGAGCCTTTACCACTTACTCTAAGTCCAAACCAAAGATCCTTATCCTTTTGGGTTACATGCTCGGTAGTTCCGTTTGGTAGGACAAGTTCATATCCCGCGACGTTGTCAATAGCGAGTCCGTATTGATTCGACTTATACGAATACCCTGCAACCATATGAGATTATGGGCGATCCGACCATGGAAGACGCCTACCTCCACCAAGTGTCAACCCTGCAACACCGACGCTGGGTACACGCCCACCAATAACACTCATTCCGGTGGGGCCAAGAGTCTTATATACTTGGCCCCAAGTGAGGCCAGGCCCGATCTCGACGGTCCCATCATTGACATTCAGTTTTGTGGAGTTGAAGCGTGACAATGCGATCTCCACGCCAGATGTCGACGAGAATCCGGGATTCGTGGTGTGTCCACCACCTTTCACAGCGAAAGGCGTCCTACATTCTCCCAGGATCTTTAGCTGTACAAAACAGACAAAACGGGGTCAGCGGGAGTCATTGATATTGGAACAGGATACCTTACAATTTTGCTCACGTCCTCGGCCGAGCCGGGCTCCACGGAGCATGCAGAGTCCTGGATGCTCGAGAGAGCATAATGCGAAATGTCGGACGTATACTGAGGTGCGGCTTGGATGGGCGATCAACTTGAGAGAATCACGAGTGAAGGGATGAGTTGCGTACGCGGGAAAAATACCTGTGAAGCGCTGGAGATATATGCTGCAATTTTATAACAGGTGTCCAAGAATTGAGAGTTCGGATGATTCTCTCGAGTTTCAGGTCGGGCGTGTGAAGTTAGTGCCAGGAAGGTGCAGAAAAGGGATATTGTTAGAAGCATGGTGGTGTGTAGAGGGAGCACAACCTAGTGGGAATATATGCTCCTTTATATAGTTCGTAGTGTCAACGACCATCGCAGGTCAGATAATCAGTAATCATGATTCGACATGTATAACCCGGAAGGCTTTTTAAGACATTGACACACCCACCTCCGCGGACGCCGTATTTCGACTATGCTTCGCATAGAATGCTGATATGAATTAGGAGACAGCCGCGGCACCAATGCCGTCAATGGTAACGTCAATTGGCCCACGCCAAGCGTGACTAAGCCCTGGGTTTGACGGGGCCATGGTGGCTTGTACTCGCCAGGAACAATCAACCGCACCAATGGGTCAAGGACCCTACAAAAAGCTTCTGGCGCGACAGAGAAAGGTTCTCCCGAGAGAGGAACACATGGCGTTACTAGTATCCAGACTCGCAAAACATTGTGCATGAAAATAGAATCCGATACGAAACTGAATGGTGGGGTGAATGCCGAGAGGCTCATCTGGTGGACTGCCATAAATAGCAGGGGATATTCTCTCGAGACGTTCCTGGCTCGATGAAGTGGTGTCAAGGTTGTCTTTCGTTCCGAGAATTTTACGTTCGCACGTGACCGCAGTAGAATTGTTGTTTACTCGTGTGATTATGATGTCCAGTCCAGTCCACGTCACATGGTACGATGAATCTCCGATCCGAAACATCGACATGTCGCCCTTCTCAACGGGGATACTTACACTCGTGCCTGGGTAGGTAGCAATGGCACGATATCGAGACTTTCACTTCTGAAGCTTCATGAAGTGGTATCAAGTTCGACTTATTTAGTGCATTCACATCCACCCGCACTTGACCGGGAGCTCTACACCGTCGAATACCGGGAATTTTAGTGCGCTCATGGTGTCTCCTTCACCATCAGGGACGTTTACCCTGGGGCCATGCGCAAGTAGGAACTGTACGTGTCGAGATTGCCACTTTCTGAGGCTTGATGAAGTGGCGACCAGTTATCTTTGTTCTGGGAGTTGACGTTGGCACCGCACTTGACTAGGAGCCTCACAATATCGAGATTTCCGGATTGTAGGCCTTATGCGACTGGGCGTCTCTCTTCTCGTCAAGGACATTTTACACCTACCCCATGAGCAAGTAGCAATTGCACGACATTGACTTTCCCACATTGCGACGCTTCATGAAGTGGTGTCCAGTTTTCAACTTGTTCTGTGCGTTCACATCCTCCCCGCACATGACTAAGGCTCCCACAGCGTCGAATATTGAGGATTGTACTGTCTTGTGCACATCCCCGATCCTACTCTCATACTCTGCTCAACCTTTTCGTGTGATTCCCTCTCCGTAGTCGCGATACTGGTGCTCGCCACGTGTATCTCGTTCTCTCTCTATCGCTTCTTACTCGACTTGGCCTTGTGTACTAGCTGAAGCCTGAGATTAAGCCTGAGCCATTGACAGCTCCATGTTTGTGTGAGCCCAAGCCCTACCAAGCCGAGTCCGAGTCGGGGCTTTTGAGCCGAGCAGGGCATTATAAAACACTAGTTGGTGGTGAAGCGAGGTTAAAGGGCCTGCATGTGAGAACGTAAGGCAGACCTGAGTTCAGAAAATGGGAGGGAAGAAGTTCTATTGACTGATCAAGGAAGTCTCAAGGGAGCTTAAATACAGGAGATGGAGGAGCACAGGAGGACACAGGATACGAGTAAGAGTGAATTGGGAGGCAGTGAGAGAGTATAGGATGAGTACAATGTCCGAGAATCAGAGAGAAGATGTATGCCGAAATCAGTATAGTACAATTACCGGAAATGGGGAACAATAGAAATCCAAGTACTGGAGCCACATGAAATCCGAAATCTATTGGTGTGAACGGAGGTGAGGTCGCGTCGGATGTGAGACCGGGTGGCAGTGACAAGGAGCGAGAGGTTTCCGTGGCCAATGGGCGCAACCCACCTTACAGTCACGGTGGATATCCAGACTTGGACCTCTGGAAGTGAAATACCACTGTAAATAATGGCGCTGATCAAAATGGTCCTCTCAAGTCGACTAAGATTCAATGGTGAACGACGAGACGATGATCGTTATTTGCCACTTCATATTGATGACGAGACATGGAGTTTCAGTTCGGTCTGTGTTCCAGCTCCCGAGTAGATGTCCCCTTCGATGCGTGGCTGCAACGTCATGATTACTCGCTAAGATTACGGTTGCAATAGGTGAAAAATATCCTGTATGCCTGGGGACGATGCAGGTACGAACTACATTCACCGTCAGGACTCAGAAACCTAGACTAATTGATCATACAAGACTTGATTCCGAAGGAAAGTAATCATAGGCATTCGTATCAAGGAGCTCAGAAAAGCAAAATCGAATGACACCGAGATAGTTTACAAGATTAGGGTCTACCAGATTCAGGTCGTATTCAAAGAACACTCCCAGCTAACTCACTACATCGAATAGTTCAATTCAACACCTCTAAACATGAGTAGGGAGATCCTAGAATTTGAAACCCCCAGCGAGGTCCATCACCCTCTCTGGATCGATCTTCGCCTTGATCCTGCGAAGCCTCGCCAAATTCCCACCATACATGTCTTCCAGAGGAGTATCGAAAAGCGCGTAGTTCACATACAATGCCGCGTGTGACAGGTTCTGCCCGTCCGCAATTGCAACACCACGGATCGTCTTTGCACTGTCATGCAACGCATCAGCCATCGTCTCGTCGAGAGAGGCGTTGGACCACGCGATGGCGAGGCCTGAAGGGAAGACAGCTCGAGAACGGTCAGGCGGGTATGCAGATGGGCTCCCATGCGAGAAGAGGCCACGGTCGAGGGGTTCAAGCCCTGAGATCAGGAGGGCAGTGCCGTCAAGAGCAGAAAGTCGCTTTCCCCAGAACTGTGAACCCCCATCCATATTACTGGACCGACATACAGTAAAGGCTTGATGGACGGGACTCACCCGTGTGTGGTTCACAAATGCATCGAAGACGGCAGGTGAATGTTGTGTCACTGGGACGCTCTCATAGAAAACGCTAAGGGTTAGGTATCGTGTCAGTCTCCATTCCACTCACAGGGTCACATATTACCAACCGAGTGCGGGTAGAGGAGACGAAGGAATTCGCGATAAGAACATAATCGGAGTATGACAGAGTAGACACATTCCCCTGGGCAGGTTGTATCGCCAAGAAATCGTCGAATACTCCCACAGGACGAGTGGGTGCGTCATAAAACAGAGCGGCAATAGTTGTGATCTGTTGCGTCAGTGGCTTCAGTTTGGACAAGCGGCGACGCTGCCACGATAGACCACACCTGTCCCGATGTATAGAAAAAACCCAATAACAACGCAGCCTTAGTATCGGTTTTCTCTTCGAATTTGACAAGTGAGTCTTTGATTTGATCCAGCTTGTCTTCAGTGTAAGTAAGAAAGCCTCCCTGTAAGCGTTTGAGTATGTATACCATATCATCTCTGAATTATTCTTGTCGGCTCACCCAGACGTCCGTTTGGGGATACGATTTGAGGATGAATTTAGTTACGATTCCCTATCGGCAGTCATCAACCATCGAGTTGTGCATTTACTATCACTCGAAACTGGGGGCATACGAAATTATTCAGCCCTCCCTGTGATTAAAGACCATTAGCGCCGCCACTTTGGATCGAGCCTTTTCTACTTACTCTGAGTCCAAACCAAAGGTCCTGATCCTTTTGGGTCACATGTTTGGTAGTTCCGTTTGGCAGGACGAGTTCATATCCCGCGACGTTGTCAATTGTGAGTCCGTATTGACTCGACTTGAACGAATATCCTGCAACCATCTGAGATTATGAGCCATCCAATTATGGAAGACGCCCACCTCCGCCAAGTGTCACCCCTGCAACGCCAACGCCGGGTATACGCCCGCCAACGACAGTCACTCTAGTGGGGCCAAGAGTCGCATATACTTGGTCCCAAGTGAGGCCAGGCCCGATCTCGACGGTGCCATCAATGGGATTGAGTTTTGTGGAATTGAAGCGTGACAATGCGATCTGCACGCCGGATGTCGACGAGAATCCAGGATTCGTGGTGTGTCCACCACCTTTCACAGCGAAAGGCGTCCTACATGCTCCCAGGATCTTTAGCTGTGCCAAAAAAAAAAAAACGAGGTCAACGGGAGCCATTGACATTGGAGCAGGATACCTTACAATTTTGCTCACGTGCTCGGCCGAGCCAGGCTCCACGGAGCATGCAGAGTCCTGGATGCTCGAAAGAGAATAGTGCGAAATGTCGGATGCATACTGAGGTGCGGCTTGGGCGGGCGATCAGCTTGGGATGATGAGGGGTGAAGGAATGAGTTGCGTACGCGGGAAAAATACCTGTGAAGCGCTGGAGATATCTTCTGCAATTTTGTGACAGGTGTCCAGGAATTGAGACTGCGGATGATTCTCTCGAGTTTCAGGTCGGGCGTGTGAAGTTAATGCCAGGAAGAATGTGCAGAAAAGGGATATTGTTAGAGGCATGGTGGAGTGTAGAGGCAGCACAACCTCCTAGTGGGTATAAATGGTGCTTTTATATAGTTCGTAGTGTTAACAAGGCAGGCGACCTCCCATCGCAGGTCAGATAATCAGTAATCATGATTCGACATGTATAACCCGGACAACTTCGATGGCTTTTAAGATATTGACACACCCACCTCCGCGGACGCCATAATTCGACTGTGTCCAGTTCAACTATGCTTCGCATTGGAATGCCGATATGAATTTGGAGAAGGTACCAATGCCGTCAAAGGTAACGTCAATTGGCCGACGCTAAGCGTGACTAAGCCCTGGGTTTGACGGGGCCATGATGGCTTGTACTCGCCAGGAACAATCAACCCCACCAATGGGTCAAGGACCCTACAAATGGTTCTGGCGCGACAGAAAACAGTTCTCCCAAGAGAGGAACACATGGCGTTATCCAGACCCGCAAAACTTTGCGCACGAGAATAGAAGCCGATACGAAACCGAGTGATGGGGTGAGTGCCGGGAGGCCCATCTGGTGGACTGCCATAAATAGCAGGGGATATTCTCTCGAGAAATTCCTAGCTTGATGAAGTGGAGTCGAGTTGTCTTGGTTTCGGGAATTCACGTCGGCAGACTCCGCACGTGACTGCAGTAGAATTGCTGTATTATCTCTGCTTGTATGCTGCCGTGGCGGGAAGGAAGGATGTCCACGTCACATGGTGCGATGAATCTCCGAAACATCGCAAGTCTCTCTTCTCATCGGGAATGGTTACACTCGTGCCACGGGCGAGTAGCAATCGCACATGTCGAGACGTCCACTTCCTGAAGCTCTATGAAGTGGTGTCGAGTTCGACTTTGTTCTGTGCATTCACATCCGCCCCGCACCTGACCAGGAGCTCCACCACCTGTAACACAGCGAATCTAGTGCCAATGCGCCATGTACAATGGCTTGTCCTGAGACTTGATGAGTGAGTTCTTGCTCATGGCGCGGATGACCTCCCAAACACGGAGATCGCCGAGCACGTCTTCCGCTGTAGGTAATCTCCATCAGAAGAAAGTGTCAAGGCATAGATGGAAAACGCGGATTTACCTCCAGAAATCGCATCGAACGTGATTGTCCGGTGATACTTCAACGTGTGGATTCGCACCTCGGATCGGTGCATTCAGGCTGTTGCCACGCCACCAACTCATCAACTCGTCAACGCGTCAACCATCGATACTGTACCACCGACGTCGCCTCCTCGCCTCCTCCTCGTTCCTCGTATTCACCGTCCCCCTCGTCCCTCTCGCCCTTGTCCACCGCCGTTCAAGTCCCCGCTCGCCTCACCTCAAGCCGCTGCCGACCTCACACGCATCTGGCCGACGCCACAAGAGCGTGCCACCTCGCTAGCTGTCAAGCCAGTGCCACGCACGTCAAGCTCGACATCTCTCCCGCCGGCCCTTACTCGGGTCCGCGCCTTGTTGGATATGCATATAGCTGGTTTCGGGTTTATTCGCTCCCTTCTCGTATGTTTCTTTATTTATTTTTCGTCTTAGACTCGTCGCTCGTTTTCGCTAGCCTTATTCCCTTCGCGTTTGCCATCGGACATCGACCACGCCGCTCTCTTGGACTCTGCGCCTGCTGTTGCGCTTCGACACACCATTCACTTACTGCCTTTACTCTGATCTCTGAACCCCTTTGCTTACGACGCCGGGCGGCTTGTCGCCAGTAGGATTCTAATTTTCATTTGCCTTTGTTCACCTTTCACCTTTCCCCTCTCACCGCTCGTAGTGTACACTATCGGACCCATTAAATATATACCCCGTCGCCCGGTTTTGCCAAAGGTAGGCAACTGTGGCCCAACGTTGTTCCCCTCTTCTATCTTTCGTGTGTGCTGTGCAACTGCGGCCCTCTCTCGACTAAGATTCAATGGTGAACGACGAGACGATGAGTGTTATTTGCCACTTCATTTTGGCGACGAGACATGGAATTTCGGTCTGAGTTAGTACAGCTTCCGAGTCAGATCTAATTTCAATGTATGGCTGCAACATCATTCTCGCTGAGAGTTCGGTTGTAGTAGGCGAAAAATCCTGTATGCCTGGGGACGGTGAAAGTACGAACGACATTTACCGTCAGGAACCTAGACAAATTGATCATACAAGACTTGATTCCGAAGGAAAGTAATCACAGGTAATTCGTATCAAGGAGCTCAGAAGAGAAAAATCAAATGACACTCTGAGATAGTTACAAGATTCGGGCCTACAAGATTCAGGTCGTATTCAAAGAACACTCCCAGCTAACTCACTTCGAATGGTTCGATTCAATATCTCTAAACATGAGTAGGGAGATCCTAGAATTTGAAACCCCCAGCAAGGTCCATCACCCTCTCTGGATCGATCTTCGCCTTGATCTTGCGAAGCCTCGCCAAATTCCCACCATATATTTCTTCCAGAGGAGTATCGAAAAGCGCATAGTTCACATACAATGCCGCGTGTGACAGGTTCTGCCCGTCCGCAATTGCAACACCACGGATCGTCTTTGCACCGTCACGCAACGCATCAGCCATCGTCTCGTCGAGAGAGGCGTTGGACCACGCGATGGCGAGGCCTGAAGGGAAGACAGCTCGAGAACGGTCAGGCGGGTACGCAGATGGGCCCCCATGTGAGAAGAGGCCACTGTCGAAGGGTTCAAGCCCTGAGTACACGAGGGCGGTGCTGTCAAGAGCAGAAATTCGCTTTCCCCAAAACTGTGAAGCCCCCATCCACATTACTGAACCGACATACAGTAAAAGCTTGATGGACGGAACTCACCCGTGTGTGGTTCACAAATGCATCGAAGACGGCAGGTGAATGTTGTGTCACCGGGACGCTCTCATAGAAAACGCTAAGGTTTAGGTATGTTGTCAGTCTCCATTCCACTCACAGGGTCATGTATTACTAACCGAGTGCTGGTAGACGAGGTCAAGGAATTCGCGCTGATAACATAATCAGGGTATGACAGAGTAGACACAGCCCCCTGGGCAGGTTGTATCGCCAAGAAATCGTCGAATACTCCCACAGGACGAGTGGGTGCGTCGTAAAAAAGAGCGACAATAGGTGTGATCTGTTGCGTCAATGGCATCAGTTGGGACAAGCGGGGACGCTGCCACGATAGACCACACCTGTCCCGATGTATAGGCAAAAGTCAAGATCACCGCAGCCTTAGTATCGGTTTTCTCTTCGAATTTGACAAGTGAGTCTTTGATTTGATCCAGCTTGTCTTCAGTGTAGGTAAGAATGCCGCCCTGTAAGCGTTTGAGTATGTATACCATATCATCTCTGAATTATTCTTGTCGGCTCACCCAGACATTCGTTTGGGGATGCAATTTGAGGATGAATTTAGTTATGATTCCCTATCGGCAGCCATCAACCATCGAGTTGTACATTTACCATGACTCGAAACTGGGGGCATACGAAATTATTCAGCCCTCCCTGTGATTAAAGACCATGAGCGTCGCCAAATTGGATCGAGGCCTTTCTGCTTACTCTGAGTCCAAACCAAAGGTCCTGATCCTTTTGGGTCACATGCTTGGTAGTTCCGTTTGGCAGGACGAGTTCATATCCAGCGACATTGTCAATAGCGAGTCCGTATTGACTCGACTTGAACGAATATCCTGCAACAATATGAGATTATGAGCCATCCACCTGTGGAAGACGCCCACCTCCACCAAGTGTCACCCCTGCAACACCAACGCCGGGTATACGCCCGCCAACGACAGTCACTCCAGTGGGGCCAAGAATCGCATATACTTGATCCCAAGTGAGGCCAGGCCCGATCTCGACGGTGCCATCAATGGGATTGAGTTTTGTGGAATTGAAGCGTGACAATGCGATCTGCACCCCGGAAGTCGACGAGAATCCGGGATTCGTAGTGTGTCCACCACCTTTCACAGCGAAAGGCGTCCTACATGCTCCCAGGATCTTTAGCTGTGCCAAAAAAAAAACCGAGTTAGCAGGAGCCATTGACATCGGAGCAGGATACCTTACAATTTTGCTCACGTCTTCGACCGAGCCGGGCTCCACGGAGCATGCAGAGTCCTGAATGCTCGAAAGAGCAAAGTGCGAAATGTCGGATGCATACTGAGGTGCGGCTTGGATGGGCGATCAACTTGGGAGGATGACGGGTGAAGGAATGAGTTGCGTACGCGGGAAAAATACCTGTGAAGCGCTGGAGATATCTTCTGCAATTTTGTGACAGGTGTCCAGGAATTGAGACTGCGGATGATTCTCTCGAGTTTCAGGTCGGGCGCGTGAAGTTAATGCCAGGAAGAATGTGCAGAAAAGGGATATTGTTAGAGGCATGGTGGAGTGTAGAGGCAGCACAACCTCCTATTGGGTATATATGCTCCATTATATAGTTCGTAACGTCAACAAGGCAGGCGGCGTCCCATCGCAAGTCAGATAATCAGTAATCATGATTCGGTATGTATAACCCGGACAACTTTGATGGATTGTTAAGACACTGACATACCCACCTCCGCGGACGCCGTAGTTCGACTGTGTCCAATTCAACTACGCGTTGCATAAGAATGCCGACATGAATTGGAGAAAGTACCAATGACGTCAATGGTAACGTCAGTTGGCCGACGCCAAGTGTGACGAAGTCCTGGGTTTGATGGGGCCATGATCATGGGGGCTTGTACTCGCCAGGAACAATCAACCCCACCAATGGCTCAAGGACCCTACAAAAAGCTTCTGACGCGACAGAAAACGGTTCTCTCAAGAGAGAAACACATGGCATTATCCAGACCTGCAAAACACTGCGCACGAGAATAGAAGCCGATACGAAACCGAGTGATGGGGTGAATGACGAGAGGCTCATCTGGTGGACTGCCATAAATAGAAGGGGATACTTGATGAAGCGGAGTCGAGTTGTCTTCGTTTCGAGAATTCACGCGTATTCACGTCCGCACGTGACCGCACGAATTGCTGTGTCAACGTCACATGGTGCGATCAATCTCCGAAACAACATCAACATCGCATGTCTCTCTTCTCATCGGGGATGTTTACACTCGTACCACGGGCAAGTAGCAATCGACCCATGTCGAGACGTCCATTTCTGAATCTCTATGAAGTGGTGTCGAGTTCGGCTTGTTCTCTGCATTTCATATCCGCCCCGCGCCTAACCAGGACAAGGACCAGGAGCTCCACCACGTGTAACACAGGGAATCTAGTGCCAGGTGCAATGGGTTGTCTGACACTTGATGAGTGAGTTCTTGGGCATGGCGCAGATGGCTTGCCGAACACCGAGATCGCCGAGCACGTCCTCCGCTGTAGGTAATCTCCATCAGAAAAAAGCATCAAGGCATAGATCAAAAACGCGGTTTACCTCCCCCCAGAATCGCATCAAACGTGATCGCCCGGCGATACTAAGCGCCATAAAGAGGAATTAGTAAAAAAACGCAGTCGAAGAACCAGAAAACGACCCACATACTCGACGAAGCGGCCCATTCCTGTCTGCATGATACCCCGCCCACCAAGGATCCGCACGGCATTCCTTCAATTACCGTACTATCCTGCACGCCCCAAGTGCTGTACATCTTCAGGAAAGCGATCTCGCCCGCAACTTTCGTCACCTGGTCTCCGTACGGCTGATAAAAAAAAAAGTCATTCACTACTGTAAGGATGGCATACGCTGCAGCCTCAGAAAACAAGCACGGCGAGCTACACCGCCAAATCTCGGAGCTCTAAGTTCGATCCCGCCTCGTCACATCGCACGTGTCCCTCCATGTGTGCACTGCTGACCACGTGACGTCCTTCCGTTTACTCAGCCCTAGCCCGATACGACTGAACTCTTACCCTATTTGTCCAGCACACCTCGCCTCCCATCTCTTTGCCTTTCACCCTTGTTGCCACACAACCAACACCTTCACTCTATCAGCCAAGTCTCCCTCCCCAAATCCTATGGTCAAGACACGCGAATCGCCCAACATCGCCGGCCTGCGTCGCAAGCATGCGCCGCCTCAAGAATCCCGCCACTCCATGCAGCGTACGTCACTCACGGCCCTTCGCAAGTCGGTCCTCGGTCTGGACCACGTCGTTATTAGGAAGGGGTTTTACTGCATATAGGGTCATTCAGGACTCTTCGTATGTTTCTCTATTTCCTTTCGCCGTAGATTTTCTGCTCTCCATTCCACACCTTCCTGTTTTACCTTAGCATTTTTGCCACTGAGCGTCGCCGCACCTCACTCGCTTTCGCTTTCCATGCGCTCGCTATCGCATACTTCACAACGAATCAGTAAAATTTCTACATTTCGGACCCCGCTGCTCATCGTCTATGTCGCTGTGCGGTTCTGTCGCCGGCAAGCATCTCATTTGCTATTGCTCTCTTTCGTTCTCTACCCCCCTAACTCGTAGGGTACTTTGTCTTTATAGCCCGACTCTCGTGTAAAAGCCCTTTAGCCTGGCCCCGTCAAAGGCAGGCGTCCGCGGCTCACTTTTCTCCTCTTCTTTCGTCTTGCGTGCTTTTCCTCTTACCCGACCGTTTGATGAGCCGCCGAGCCGCCAGCCCTTGCTCTGGGTCTTGCTCTTTTTCGTGTTTTCTCTCGCCGATCCTCGGTTGCCTTAGCCGACCGCCTTACGCCTCGCCACTACCAACCGTTCTAAGCTTCGACATCACCGACCTCTGTGCTTTGCCGTCGTCGACCGCCTTCATGCCTCGCTGTCGCCTCAAGACCACTTACTTTCGCCTCGCTCCTCTCGTACCTCTCGCATCGCCTTTGCCTTACAGCTCAACCTATTATCTCGCCTGTTCCCACACATTCGGGATCGCGGTCTCTTCACTTCAAGAACTACTTCCGGACTCACTGCTAGGTCACCCCGACCAAGCACTCTACATTACTAATCAGACGAAATGGACTTACATGTTGGTAAACCCCTGCGAGGCCGACAGATGATCGAATGGGACTCCAAATGTTTCGTTGCAGCACCTGGGTTTTCTGTCCATGAACGAAGCCGAATACCCACTAGCATAGCTGTTTCAAGACTCACGAGTTCTGGTGTCATGCAGCAACAATGCATACCCCACTCACTGGAAGCAGGCGCGGCACTCAGCGAGGAAGCAATAGCACATCACCTAGGTGTACTTTCCCCCCGTTTTTACACTTTCTCCGCAGAGTTCCTGCTGTACACATACACCCAAATGAGAAGCAAGAGTCTTTCCCATCCAAAGATCCTGTTCTACGTTGAGTTTATTGAGGTCGCCGGAAGCAAGGGCCCGAAGGTCACATTTCGTAGTGGTACATTCTTCGAGCCGAAATCAAAAATGAATTGTTCAACTTGTTGTAGCGGAGGTGTTTGGCATATAACCACCCTGGCTACTGCCTCTGGCGAGACGACTTGCCATGGCGAGAAGACCTTGAGACTGCGACGGGTCATGATGACCGATGATCACGTGACAGTCGCTGGCTTGTTTGTCCTCCGAGGAGTTAGCCAAGAATCGGGTCTACCAGATTCAGGTCGTGTTCAAAGAACACTCCCAGCTAAATCACTACATCAAATGGTTCAACTCAATATCTCCAAACATGAGTAGGACAATCCTAGAATTTAAAACCCCCAGAAAGGTCCATCACCCTCTCTGGATCGATCTTCGCCTTGATCCTGCGAAGCCTCGCCAAATTCCCACCATACATGTCTTCCAGAGGAGTATCGAAAAGCGCATAGTTCACATACACTGCCGCGTGTGACAGGTTCTGTCCGTCCGCAATTGCAACACCACGGATCGTTTTTGCACCATCGCGCAGCAAATCGGCCATCGTCTTGTCGAGAGAGGCATTGGACCACGTGATGACGAGGGCTGAAGGGAAGACAGCTCTAGAACGGTCAGGCGGGTATGCAGATGGGCTCCCATGTGAGAAGAGGCCACTGTCGAAGGGTTCAAGCCCTGATTTCACGATGGCAGTGCTGTCAAGAGCAGAAATTCGCTTCCCCCAGAACTGTGAAGGCCCATCCACATTACTGGACCGACATACAGTAAAGGCTTGATGGACGGGACTCACCCGTGTGTGGTTCATAAAAGCATCAAAGACGGCGGGTGAGTATTGTGTCACCGGGACGCCCTCATAGAAAACGCTAAGGGTTAGGTATCTTGTTAGTCTCCATTCCACCCACAGGGTCACGTATACTAACCGAGTGGGGGGAGATGCAGTCAAGGAATGCGCGCCGATAACATGATCGAAGTATGACAGAGTAGACACATTCCCCTGGGCAGGTTGTATCGCCAAGAAATCGTCGAATACTCCCACAGGACTTGGTGCATCATAAAAAAGAGCGACATTAGCTGTGATCTGTTGTGTCAGTGGCATCAGTTGGGACAAGCGGCGACGCTGCCACGATAGACCACACCTGTCCCGATGTATAGACAAATCCCAACAACAACGCAGCCTTAGTATCGGTCTTCTCTTGGAACTTTA